>Ga0208851_1000815_pt1 | contig 12125 bp, 14 predicted proteins | sample NGESurshal092012_FD_184481 | JGI IMG/M metagenome (GOLD analysis project Ga0208851, IMG submission 184481) | Arctic peat soil microbial communities from Barrow, Alaska - NGEE Surface sample 415-2 shallow-092012 (SPAdes) | ecosystem: Environmental > Terrestrial > Soil > Wetlands > Peat ... | reverse complement strand
AGACCGTGGCCACCGCCGAGTCGCTGACCGCGGGCCTGCTGGCCGCCACGCTGGCCGGGGTTCCCGGCGCGAGCCTGGTGCTGAGGGGCGGGCTCGTCACCTACACCGTGGAGACCAAGATCACACTGGCCGGAGTGCCGCGCGACCTGCTCGACGACGTCGGTCCGGTGGCGGCACCGACAGCGGTGGCACTGGCCGAAGGCGCCGCGACCGTTGCGAGTCCACCTGGGGCGTCGGCCTGACCGGGGTGGCCGGACCCGAGCCGCACGGTGGTCACCAGGTGGGGACCGTTTTTCTCGGCCTGGCCGGACACGGGCGATCCGAGGCCGTCGAACTGTATCTCGACGGCTCGCGCTGGGACATCCGGCTGGCCGCCGTCCACCAGGCCGTCCGCCGGCTGCGGACGCTGCTCGGACAGCGCTGAGATTTCGGGAACCAACCGGGCCATCCCCGGCGTTGCAGTAGTGGCTGCAATCGATCAAGGAGGACAGCCTGATGGTGGTACTGCTGCGCGAGGTGATCGGCGACGTACTTCGCGATGCCCGGACCTCGCAAGGACGCACCCTTCGTGAGGTCTCCGACACGGCCCGAGTCAGCCTCGGCTACCTCTCGGAGGTCGAACGTGGCCGCAAGGAAGCGTCGAGCGAGCTGCTCAGCGCTATCTGCACCGCACTCGAGGTCCCGCTGTCGCGGGTGCTCACCGATGCCGGCGAGAAGATGGCCGACCGGGAGCGGATCGCGACCCTGACCGCCGTGCCGCGCGAGTCCGTCGTCCCCATCGACGTCACCACCAAAGTCGTCATCCCGCACCCTGTCGCGATGGCCGTAGCCTGATCCGTTGACCGACCGACATGCTGTAAGGCTGTGGTCGGGCATCGCGAACCACTAAATTGGTGCACGACCACCGAATGCGGCAACAAATACGAAGGCGGGGCAACTGATGGCCAATCCGTTCGTCAAGGCGTGGAAGTACCTGATGGCGCTGTTCAGCTCCAAGGTCGACGAGTACGCCGACCCGAAGGTACAGATCCAGCAGGCCATCGAGGAGGCTCAGCGCACCCACCAGGCGCTCACCCAGCAGGCCGCCCAGGTGATCGGCAACCAGCGTCAGCTCGAGATGCGGCTCAACCGTCAGCTCGCCGACATCGAGAAGCTCCAGGTCAACGTGCGCCAGGCGCTGACACTGGCCGACCAGGCGGTGGCCAACGGTGATGCCGCCAAGGCCACCGAATACAACAACGCCGCCGAGGCGTTCGCCGCGCAACTGGTCACCGCCGAGCAGAGCGTCGAGGACCTCAAGGCGCTGCACGACCAGGCGCTGCAGGCCGCCGCGCAGGCCAAGAAGGCCGTCGAGCAGAACGCCATGATGCTGCAGACCAAGATCGCCGAGCGCACCAAGCTGCTGTCGCAGCTGGAGCAGGCCAAGATGCAGGAGCAGGTCAGCGCCTCGCTGCGGTCGATGAGCGAGATCGCCGCCCCGGGCAACACCCCCAGCCTCGACGAGGTGCGCGACAAGATCGAACGCCGCTACGCCAACGCTATGGGCGAGGCCGAGCTGGCGCAGAACTCGGTGCAGGGCCGGATGATGGAAGTGCAGCAGGCCAGCGTGCAGATGGCCGGCCACTCCCGGCTCGAGCAGATCCGCGCGTCCATGCGTGGTGAGGCCCTGCCGTCCGGAGGCGCTGCGGCCCCGGCCACGCCCGCCAGCCCGGCGAGCACTCCCGAGCCCGAAAAACCCCTAGGACAGTAGGAGGCGAACGTCGCCATGGCGGTCAAACCCGACAAGCCGGGATTCGTCTCGCGCCAGTGGCGCTCGGCGCTACAGCGCGGCATCGACACCGCCAGTGAGTACGCGGACGTGGCGGCGCAGAGACTGGCCGCGGCCTCCGATCCCCGCGCCCGGCTGCTGCGCAAGCGGCGCTGGGCGCTGCGGCTGGGTGTCTTCTTCTCGTTCGCGACGGTGTTGTGGGTGTGCGTCACCGGGCTCCTGGCAACCTGGAGCATCCCGGTGTGGGCGCTGTTGATCACCGGCATCATCGCCGCGGGCGCTGCGGTGCCGGCCACATTGTTCCTGCTGCGCTATAGGTTCCTGCGCGGCGAGCCGTTGCCGCCGCAGCGTGCGGTCAGCGGCCGGCGGCTGCCGCCGCACGGGTCGGCGGCGCGGCCGTCGATGTCGGCGCTGGGAGCCTCCGAGCGTGGGCTGCATTCGCTGCTCGGCGTGCTGCAGCGCGGAAACATGTTGCCGCCCGACGAGATTCGCGAGTTGACGGCTGCGGCCAACCGGAGCGCGGCGACCATGGCGGCCACCGCCGCCGAGGTGGTGTCGATGGAGCGCGCCGCCCTCGAGACACCGAACTCGCAGGCTTATCTGGCACCGACCATCAACGCGTTCACCGCCCAGCTCAACACCGGTGTGCGCCAGTACAACGAGATGGTCACCGCCGCAGCGCAACTGGTGTCGGCGGCCAACTCCGGGTCGATGTCGAGCTCGCCTATGTCGCAACAGCGCTACCGCAACGAGCTGGCCGACGCGACAGATCGGCTGCTGGGCTGGTCGCAGGCATTCGAAGAGCTGGGCCAGCTCCGCCGAGCCTAGCCTCCGACGATTTCGGCGCGCTAATCGTCGCCTATTGACGACAACCGCGCCGAAATCACATCCGGGGGCGCAGGGCCGGAACCACCGCGCCGACGATGCCGCGGGCCAATCCCTTGGTCACATCCCACAGGTCGAAGTAGTCCCGCCACAACGAAATCCGCCCGTTGTGGACTTCGAAGATGCCGCACGCCCAAAGCTGGATGCGGACCGGCCCGAAGACCAGCGCGTCGGTGCGTTCGGTCAGCACGGAACTGCCGTTGACCGCGATCCGGTGGATCTTCACCTCGAAGCCCATCCGGCCTTGCATTCCGCGGAACAGGTTCACGGTTCGAGCGGGCCCGTGGATGGTGGTGAAGCCGACGTTCTGGTAGATGACGTTCTCGTCGAGGACGGCGGCGGCGCCGTCGTAGTCCTCATCCTGCAGGGCGGACAGAAAAACCTCGACGGTATGGGCGTTGTCGACGTCGGTGCTCACATTGGCGGTCTGCTCGGTCATGTCCGCCAGAGTAGTGGCCGCTGTGGCACGCAGTCATCGCGCAGCGCCTCGTTCGACCATCGTCCGGACATGGCCGATGGTGTCGAGGACGGTGTCGGGCTGCTCGAGCGGGGTCATGTGTCCGCCCGGCACCCGAACCAACTGGGCGGTCCGCTCCAGACGCTCGGCGACGCCGCCGCTCAGGACGTAGTCGTCGCGACCGGCGACGAAACGCCACGGCACATTCAGCTGATCCAGCAGGCAGAGTGAGTCGCCCGGCTCGAGGAGCACCGAGCGCACGGTCTCGGAAAGGTTGCGCCGGCCCATCGCGGCAAGTCGCACCCGCATCGCGTCGACGAGCTGTGGTTTGGCGGCGAGGACGTCGTCGTCGAACAGGCTCTTTGCGGCTTGGGCCGCGAAGAACGGCAGCGGCACGACGTGCGCGGACACGGCGAGCCGTTGTGCGATGAATCCGAGGCGGGAAAGGCCGCTGGTTCGCCGAAGCGGGGTGTTGCACAGTACGAGTCCCACAACCAGATCCGGGTGGCGGATCGCCAGCCGCAGCGCGGCCATCCCACCCCAGCTGTGTCCGACCACCACGCACCCGGACGCACCGGCTCCTTCGAGAGTGGTGGCCACGGCAGCGACGTGGTCGTCGAGTGTCGTCGCGGCAAGCGGTGGGCTGGCGCCGTGACCTGGCATGTCGAGCGCTAGTGACGGTATGTCGAGTGCGTCTCGCACCGGATTCCACATGGTGTGGTCCATGAACACGCCGTGGGTGAAGACGATCGGCGCCGTGGCGTCGATCGCACCGTGACTGGCCAGCGTCATGGTCATCGGTTTGCCACACACACAGCAGCGCGGACATGTTCGTCGGTGCCGAGTTGCTCCACGAGGAATCTGGCGGCGGCCGCGAGGTTGATCCGGTGTTTGAGTCCACGGCCGTCGGCGTTGGTCACCAGCGCCGTGACGGGTCCGTCGACCACGTTGGGCAGTCGCACCGATACCCAGTCGGTGTCGCTTGCCGCCAGGAGCGCCTCCATTCCGGTCCTTGTCGGCGATGATCGGGCGCAGCCAGCGCAGAAAGATCGGGATCACGAACCGATTGGCGAAGGCCCCTCCGCTGCCGCCGGCGCCGATGTTGCTCAGGCAAACGATTCGCCGAACGTGGTGGCGCTCCATCGCGGCGAGGGTTAGCCGAACCGATTCTGAGAACAGGGTGGTGTTTGTGCCGTCACCGCGGCCGCCGACCCCAAGCGCGTGGATCACGGCATCGACGCCGGCAATGGTGCGATCGAGTGCGTCGCCGTCGAGCGCATCGCCGGCAACGGTAAAGACCAGCTCGTTGGTCGCTTCTGTCAGGTCTGGGTTCCGGACGAGCCGGATGACGTGGTGGCCGTCGTCGACCAGATGCGCGCACACGGCCTTCCCGACGTATCCGGTGGCGCCAATCAGTGCGACGCGCATCAGCGGGCTCCCTGTCCATCGAAGAACACGACGAGACCATCGATGAAGGTGGACACCGCGGTGTCGAACGTCGTGTTCGTGTCGGCGACCTGTTTGGAGGCTCCCATCCCCGTCGTTTCGAGGTTCACCAGCCCGTGACACAGCGCCCACAACCCGTAGGCGTGTGTATGCACGGTTGCCGTGCCGTCATCAGCGCCGACCAGCCGTGAAATACGTTGCACGAGTTCATCGAACGACTCGGCGGCGGCGCTCGACGTCGACTCCGGGTCGAGTACCATTGTGCGCTCGAACATGATCGAGTACAAACCGGGGTTCTCCACCCCGAATCGCCGATAGGCGCGGCAACTTTCGAGAACGTCCTGCGCTGCCGCCCCGGTGAACTCGACGGCCCGAAGTCGTTTGGTGAGTTGGGCGAAGCCGACGTCGAACACTGCGCTCGACACGCTTTCCATCCCGCCGAAGCGGGAGTAGATCGTCATGGTCGTCACCCCTGCGGCTTCGGCGAGGCGTCGTGTCGTGAGCGCCTGGGGGCCGGCTTCGGTGACGATCGAGACGGCCGCATCGACGATCTCGGCGCGTTGAGTCGCGAATCGATCACTGGCGATGGACGATTCGAGACGATGTGCCGGACTCATGCCGGGGCCACGGTGGTGTCGGGAATCCAGTTGCCATGAAAACCGTAGGGCACCCGTTGGGGTAGCAGGATTCGAGCGACCGCGGGCCGGGCCAGATCACGCGCGTCCAGTATCGCCAGTTCGCTCGAGTTGGACGCGGCGTCGTAGACGTATGAGAGCAGCCACCCGTCATCTTCGGATTCGCCGTCGGCACGGGCGACGAATGACGCCTCGGAACTGCCACGGCCTGGTCCGAAGTCGTGTTCGGTCGTCACGCCGGCGACGACGTCGTGCTTGTACACCGACCCTGCTATGAAGTGTTCACCCACACCGACGGTGTATCCGAAGCGATGTGCTCGGCCGGTCAGATCGCCTCGCACGACCGGGAACTCGTGGAATCGTGCATCGATGCGTTCCTCGTTGACGACGCGTGTCCTCGGGTTTACCGTCCATCGATCCAACGTCGGCAGGGAGTCGCCCGCCGGACCCAGAACGTCACGGTCGAAGAGCCGCTCGTAGCGGCACAGGTCGATGACCACCCGGCCGTCGTCGTCCTCGTAGGCGTTGAGGGGATGAAACACGTAGCAGTTGCCGACCTCGCACCAGACGATGTCGTCCGCCGTGCCCCCTCGCGGCAGCAGCCCCACCCGGGCGCCGTAGTCGTCGTTCCACCGGAATGGGAAGGTGAACTCGCCTGACTTCGCGACTTCGAGATCGAGGGTGACTGGAAGGTCGTAGATCACCACGTAGTTCTCGGTCAGGGACATGTCGTGGATCATCGACCTGCCGGGCAGGGGGATGTCGAGCGTCGATTGGACCCGACCATCGGTGCCGACGACGACGTATTCGATGTGGTCGGGCAACTGGGCCCACGAGTAGCAGAGTCCGTGCAGCTCACCAGAATCGATGTCGCGCTTGGGGTGAGCGGTGAAGCCATGCGGCAGCGTGCCGAAGAAGTCGTTGCAGCCCACGCTGTCCAGCTCGTAGCTCAACTCGACCGGCGGTGTGCCACCCTCGACGAGAGCCCATGTTGTCCCAGCGAATCCGCCGACACTGGTGTTGGGCGACACCGCCGCTGATCCACGCACCCACCGATTCCGGTACCAGACCGCCCGTCCGGCGTCGAGACGAACGCCGTGAACCATTCCTGCGCCGGAGAACCAATGGCGGCCCATCGAGTCGATTGGCTCGATGGGGTTCGGGCCGTTGCGCACGAACCGTCCCGACAGCTCCTCGGGGATTTCGCCGACGACGGACAGTTCGGTCACGGTCACTTCGTGGTTCACGGGAGCGAAGTTGCCCTCGGTCGTGTACGGGTTGCGCTGCAGTGGAGTCGTCGTCATCGCGCTTCTACTTTCACTGGTCATGAGCGGCTATATATCACTGTTATATCAGTGACATACGCGGCGGTCAAGCGCACCCGCGGCCCAGGGTCATCGGGTGGGAGCAGGGGCAGTTGGCTTGACAGCCAGGTCGGCAGTTGAGGCCACCCTGTTTCCGTCAGCGAGGCACCAGCCTCGTCATACCGGCGTCTGTGGCAGGGTAGGCCGAGTGCGAGTCGCGGTGGTGGCAGGCCCCGATCCGGGCCATGCGTTCCCTGCGATCGCGCTGTGCCTGCGGTTCGCCGCCGCCGGTGACGATCCCGTACTGCTGACCGGCACCGAGTGGCTGGACACCGCCCGCGCGGCTGGCATCGAGGCCGTCGAACTGGTCGGGCTGGATCCCACTGATGAAGACGACGACACCGACGCCGGGGCCAAGATCCACCAGCGCGCCGCCCGGATGGCGGTGCTCAATGTCCCGGTGCTTCGCGAGCTCGCGCCCGATCTGGTGGTGTCCGACGTGATCACCGCCTGCGGCGGGATGGCGGCCGAACTCATGGGCATCCCGTGGATCGAGCTGACACCGCATCCGCTCTACCTGCCGTCCAAGGGCTTGCCGCCGCTGGGCAGTGGGCTGGCGCCCGGCACCGGAGTCCGCGGTCGGCTGCGCGACGCGGTCATGCGGGCCCTGACCGCGCGGTCCTGGCGGGAAGGTCTGCGCCAACGTTCGACAGTGCGAAGGGAGATCGGCCTGCCTGAGCGCGACCCCGGGCCGCTACGCCGGCTGATCGCCACCCTGCCCGCCTTGGAGGTGCCGCGACCGGACTGGCCCGCCGAGGCCGTCGTCGTCGGCCCGCTGCACTTCGAACCGACCACCGCGGTGCTGCCGATACCGCCGGGACAGGGACCGGTGATCCTGGTCGCGCCGTCGACGGCCACCACCGGAGCCGCAGGCGTGGTCGACCTGGCGCTGGAACACCTGTTGCCCGGCGAAACTCTGCCGCGAGGATCACGCGTGGTGATCTCCCGGCTCGGCGGCGAGGACCTCGACGTGCCGCCGTGGGCCACCGTCGGACTGGGCCGTCAGGACGAGTTGCTCACCCACGCCGACGTGGTCGTCTGTGGCGGCGGGCACGGGATGTTGTCGAAGACGCTGATGGCCGGGGTGCCGCTGGTCGTCGTGCCCGGCGGCGGTGATCAGTGGGAGCTGGCGAATCGCGTTGTGCGGCAAGGCAGTGCGCGACTGATCCGGCCGTTGACCGCCGACGCCCTGGTCGCCGGAGTGACGGAGGTGCTCTCGTCGCCGCGGTATCGGGAGGCGGCGCGGCGGGCGGGGGAGACGATCGCCGAGGTCGCCGATCCGGTACGGGTGTGCCATGAAGCGATGCAGCCGGCTGGGTAAGTTGGTGGCGTGCGGCTGACCGAATTTCACGAACTCGTCCAGGCGCGGTTCGGCGCGGTCCGTGGCACCTCCATGCTGGTGGATCACGTGCTGACCCGGCTGGGCGGGCGCACCGCCGAGCAGGCCATCGAGGACGGTGTCGAGCCCCGCGAGGTGTGGCGGGCGCTGTGCGCCGACTTCGACGTTCCCCGCGATCAGTGGTGACGCGCTAGCCATCGACGCCACGCCCGACACGCGGCGGCGCGCCTCCTTGCCATCGAACACATGTTCGTTATTGTGGGCGATGTTCGACCGTCCCAGTTTTGTCGGTGCCTTGTCCTAGCGTCACGGCCAACTGACCAACACCGGTCAACCGAACACCGGAGAGAACGGAGCCCCCATGGCGCAGCAAGCCCCCGATCGCGAGAAAGCTCTCGAGCTCGCGCTCGCGCAGATTGAGAAGAACCACGGCAAAGGTGCGGTGATGCGCCTCGGCGACGAGGTCCGCCAGCCCATCTCGGTCATCCCGACCGGCTCCATCGCCCTGGACGTCGCGCTGGGTATCGGCGGCCTGCCCCGCGGCCGCATCGTCGAGATCTACGGCCCGGAGTCCTCGGGCAAGACCACCGTCGCCCTGCACGCGGTGGCCAACGCGCAGGCGGCCGGCGGGATCGCGGCGTTCATCGACGCCGAGCACGCGCTGGATCCGGAGTACGCCAAGAACCTGGGTGTGGATACCGACGCGCTGCTGGTGAGCCAGCCCGACACCGGTGAGCAGGCGCTCGAGATCGCGGACATGCTGATCCGCTCCGGCGCCCTGGACATCCTGGTGATCGACTCGGTGGCCGCCCTGGTGCCGCGCGCGGAGATCGAGGGCGAGATGGGTGACAGCCACGTGGGCCTGCAGGCCCGGCTGATGAGCCAGGCGCTGCGCAAGATCACCGGCGCGCTGAGCAACTCCGGCACCACCGCGATCTTCATCAACCAATTGCGGGAAAAAATCGGAGTGATGTTCGGGAGTCCAGAAACGACGACGGGCGGCAAGGCATTGAAGTTCTATGCGTCGGTGCGCCTGGATGTGCGACGGATCGAGACGCTCAAGGACGGCACCGACGCGGTGGGAAACCGCACCCGCTGCAAGGTCGTCAAGAACAAGTGCCTCGCAGAGGGCACTCGGATCTTCGATCCCGTCACCGGGACAACGCATCGCATCGATGATGTTGTCGACGGCAGGAAGCAGATCCACGTCGTTGCCGCGGCCAAAGACGGGACGCTGCATGCGCGGCCCGTGGTGTCGTGGTTCGACCAGGGCACGCAGGATGTGATCGGGTTGCGGATCGCCGGCGGTGCAACCCTTTGGGCGACACCCGATCACAAGGTGCTGACTGAGTTCGGTTGGCGTCCGGCCGGGGAGTTGCGCAAGGGAGACCGGGTGGCTCAACCGCGGCGCTTCGATGGATTCGGTGAGAGTGCACCGATCTCGGCCGATGAAGCACGGCTGCTCGGCTATCTGATCGGTGACGGCTATGTTGGTGGTAAGACTCCGGTCAATTTCATCAATGTCCAGCAGACACTCATCGATGACGTGACGCGAATCGCGGCGACTCTCGGTTGTGCGGCCCGTCCACAGGGGCGTGTCTCGCTTGCGATCGCTCATCGACCTGGTGAACGCAACGGGGTGCTCGACCTGTGCCGGCGGGCCGGAATTCACGGTAAACTCGCATGGGAGAAGACGATTCCGAACTGGCTCTTCGAGCCGGACATTGCCGCCGACATTGTCGGCAATCTGCTCTTCGGCCTGTTCGAGAGCGACGGCTGGGCCAGCCGGGAACAAACCGGGGCGCTTCGCGCCGGTTTCACGACGACCTCTGAACAACTCGCACATCAGATCCACTGGCTGTTACTGCGATTCGGGATCGTCAGCACCGTCCGGGATTACGATCCGACCCAGAAGCGGCCAAGTATCGTCAACGGTCGCCGGGTCCAGTCCAAGCGTCAGGTGTTCGAGGTCCGAGTCTCGGGTATGGAGAACGTCATCGCATTCGCGGAATCGATTCCGATGTGGGGGCCGCGTGGTATCGCGCTTACCCAGGCGATTCCAGAGGCCATGCAGGGGCGGCGGCGCGGATCGCAGGCGACGTATTTGTCTGCGGAGGTCGCCGACGCCGTGCTCAATTACCTTGACGAGCGTGGCATCACGGCACATGAGGCCGCAGCTATGGTCAGTGTAGAGGCCGGCGACCCGCGTGGCGGAATGAAGCAGGTCTTGGGGGCCAGCCGTCTCCGCCGGGATCGCGTGCAGGCGCTTGCGGATGCCTTAGATGACAAGTTCCTCCATGAGGTGCTGGCGGAAGAACTCCGGTATTCGGTGATTCGGGAAGTGCTGCCGCCGCGGCGGGTACGGACCTTCGACCTCGAGGTCGAGGAACTGCACAACCTCGTCGCGGAAGGGGTTGTCGTGCACAACTGCTCGCCGCCGTTCAAGCAGGCCGAGTTCGACATCCTCTACGGCAAGGGCATTAGCAAGGAAGGCTCGCTGATCGACATGGGCGTCGAGCAGGGCTTCATCCGCAAGTCCGGGTCGTGGTTCACCTACGAGGGTGAGCAACTCGGCCAGGGCAAGGAGAACGCCCGCACCTTCCTGATCGAGAACCCCGACGTGGCCAACGAGATCGAGAAGAAGATCAAGGAGAAGCTCGGTATCGGTGCGGTGATCACCGACGAGCTCGCCGTCGATGACGTTCTGCCCGCCCCAGTCGACTTCTGACAAGCGCGAAGAGCAGGCGCACGCGCTGTGCCTGCGCCTGCTCACCGCGCGGTCGTGGACCCGATCCGAGCTGTCTGGCCACTTGGCCAAGCGCGGATATCCCGACGACGTCGCCGAGGCGGTATTGAGCCGGCTGGCGGCTGTCGGCCTGATCGATGATGCGGACTTCGCCGAGCAGTGGGTGCGGTCACGCCGTGCGCGAGCCGGAAAAGGCAAGCGCGCGTTGGCCGCCGAGCTGCGCAACAAGGGTGTCGACGCCGACGTGATCGCTGCGGCACTCGACGGTATCGACGCCGCAGCCGAACGGGAACGGGCCGAGCAACTGGTGGAGCAGAAGCTGCGGCGAGAGACCCTTGCCGACGCCGATGACACCAAGGTGATGCGCAGGCTGGTCGGCATGCTCGCCCGCCGCGGCTACAGCCAGAGCCTGGCCGTGGCGGTGGTCAGCGACGGGCTGGCCGCCGAGCGGGAGCGCCGGCGGGTCTGAACGATCAGGCTACGAGGCGATTCGCCGACGGGCTTGGGCGCGAACGGGTTCGGCGGCGATCATCGTCAGCGACATCGTGGTGGGGAAGCGGTCACTAATCGAAGTGAGATCTTTCTCATCGGTACCGCGGTCGTCGCGGCGCTGCTAACGACGAAAATCGAATAGTCGGCTACGCGTGTGTGCGCATTCTGTTGCGAGCGCAAACTTCCAGGGGAATCCACAGGTGACGTCCGCGATGCTGGCTCGCGGCTCTGGTGGATACCGCTGCGAGGAGATGGCAATGTTCCGCTGCGAGGCCGTCGGTCTGGAGTTCCTCGACTCGGCTCCCGTGAGGGGGACCCGTTTGGTGGTCCAGTCGCTATGCGGCTTGGGGTTGGTGGGTCGTGGTCCACTGTAGGGCGAACTCGGTTGGGGTGAGTCCGAGAGGTGCGTCCGGTGGCGTTGCGCAATATGCATAATTTCGGCTCCCAGGCTGCCATGCTAATTCTCTGCGAACCGCCCATGGAAAGAACGAACATGATGAGCCAACTCCGTTCGCTGACCCGGTGCGGTGTCGTCAGCGTACTGCTCGGAGCCACACTGCTCTCCGGCTGCGGTGGCCCCGACGACATCAAGCACGCAGAGCCGATCGCACGCGACATGCACAGCAACGCCAACATCGACGAAGTCGTGATGACGCATGTCGATCTCGCGCTGAAAGTGGACTTCGACCGCCAGGTGCTGGGCGGTCACGTCGACCTGACCGTCGATGTCGTCAAGCCCGGCACGACCACGTTGGTACTCGACACCAAGGCACTCGACATTCAGCGCGTGCAACGATGGAAAGGCGATGCCTGGGAGGACACGGACTTCACTCTCGGCGCTGAGGACGAGATACTCGGACAACCGCTCAACATCGGTATCGAGCCTTCGACGCAGCGCGTGCGTGTCTACTACGAGACCACCGAGGATTCCGACGGATTGAACTGGGCGACGCCGGAACAGACCTTCGGCAAGGCCAAGCCGCTCATGTATAG
>Ga0208851_1000813_pt1 | contig 12151 bp, 13 predicted proteins | sample NGESurshal092012_FD_184481 | JGI IMG/M metagenome (GOLD analysis project Ga0208851, IMG submission 184481) | Arctic peat soil microbial communities from Barrow, Alaska - NGEE Surface sample 415-2 shallow-092012 (SPAdes) | ecosystem: Environmental > Terrestrial > Soil > Wetlands > Peat ... | reverse complement strand
ACCATACGCGAAAACTCTTGAAGAAAGCATACGCGAAAACTCTTGATGATTTATGAAAAAATACGCGAAAACTCTTGATTAATGTAGGGGAAATCTCACCTGAGATCTGATGTAGAGTGCCAATCGGAAAAACCTTGACATCCTCTACGCCCAACCCTAGTGGGTATGGATGCTTCCACACTCTTTCACAGACGCTTAGCTAGACGTTGCCTCCAACCGCTAGAGGTAATTTGCTTTACCGTATAGAATTAGGTAAATTTTGTGGACTCTGATGAAGCCTAAAAATGAGGAATTTCCGATTGACGGACAATTCTTGATGATTCTGCCTAAAGCTGGATCTAGCTTAAAGAGTGCATTGAAGAAACCAATTCTTCACTCTGATGAAAATGGTCATTTCATTGAAATGAAAATAAAGGCAGATCCTGATAATCCCAACGAAGTGGACGTATCTCGACGCATCCCGCTGGAAAATTATACAGAGGAGGAGTGGGAAAGTCTTAAAAGTCAAATTGCTCAAATGGATATGCAGACATGTCTTGAGCAAGGAATTCATAAAACTTTAGAAGGAATCGAAAATACTAAGCTACAACGACTTCTATCTTCTTTTTTAACCTTTTTAAATCCATTCCAGATAGCAATTATTTTTTTCCTTTATCGGGAAGCGGATAAGCAAAAAAATGGGCCTCGTATATACTTCCGCTCCAATGAACTCCTTGAATGGCTTGGGTATAAAAAAGAGGCGAATGGTAGTTTTTCAAGTGATGCGCGGTCTCAGCTCCACAGAGACCTATTTTCAATGGATTCTACATACCTATTTTTTGCTCAACCGAGACAGAGAGGCAAGAAAATTGGGGCTCAAGTCCTTGTCAAGAAGATTTTAGTTATTGAGGGTTACGAAATTGATACTTTACCAAGAGAATTCGACTTGATTGATGCTGTTTCTTCTTACGGTTCGGCGGATTCCTACACCGTCGCTCTCGGCTTTTTCGAAGGACTTAGCCCGTTATCAAAAAGCCAACGTGTCTACTTTCCTGGTGATATTTCTTTTAAAAGAAAGCAGGGCTCTAGGGCTAAATATGATTATAGAACCAAGCTTTTAAGCTTGTTAGCTAGCCACATGGCTTGGGGGCTTTTAATAGATGGGCAATATCTAGATATCCCAAAAGAAAATATTGTCAAGAGCTTGGATTTAAGTACTAGTAATCCTTCTCGCAATAATCAGATTTTGTGGCGGACTGTTGATGAATTAAAGGAAGAAGGTTTGGTGCTTAATGCTGAAGAAAGAAAAATGCCAGATAAGCAGAAAATTATTAGATTTGGCATTAATTCAGAAATGCTGCACTCTGATTAGGTGCTGCTGGAACAGGGCTATCGAAAGTCCAACGACTTGGTTTAATCCTCTTGCTTCTAGATAAGCGATCAGGTTAATAAATTGTCTGCAGACCTTGGGCCAATCTGAGTCAGATTGGGTGGTATCCGCATTCTCCAGGGGTAAGAGCATTCTCTCGCTGCTGTATTTGAGATTATTTCCTGAGAGACGCTACTGACATAGTAGAAGTGACCTCTTCTACTATGTCAGCGGCGCGAGTCACTCCACCGGACTGTTGAATTTGGTCTCCCATTCTCAAAGCGGCCTGTCGATAGGAATTTTGAGTTAGGACTCTCTCAATAACCTTACGAAGGTCAGAAGAGTTCAATTTTTTCAAAGGAATAACCTCTCCCGTGCCTGTGTAAGCAATACGGGCCGCTACTCCTGGTTGGTCATTAGTGATCGGTATAGCGATTAGAGGAACTCCATGAGTGAGTGCTTCCAAAGTTGTATTCAAACCAGCATGGGTAATACAAAGCTTAGCCCGATTGAGTAGCTCGGCTTGAGGCGCATACTGAACGACTATTGGGTTGCCGGGAAGGGGAGTTAGGTCATCTACTGAAAGATTTCCTCCCAAGGAAAGAATAAGTTGGACATTTTGTTCTGTGCAAGCTTCTGCAATAGTGTGAAAAATACCAATGCTGCGGCTCTGGATCGTCCCTATTGATGCGTAGATTAAGGGTTGACCAGTCAGTTTTTTATAAGGGAAGGGAATGGACGCTGGCTCTGAAGTACGCATCGGCCCCACGTAATGAAAGCTCCGAGGTAAATTGGTGCGCGGAAAATCAAAACCCTTTGGCTGTTGGCTAATCTGGGCTAGAGGAGAGAAGCTGTTATCGACAATATGATGCTGAGGTAATCCCTGTTCACGACGATATGCATTGATAGTATCTTGCATGGGTTTTGACAACCTATCGTAGAGCTGATATCCGAACTGGTTACGAATACGTGCCCTCCAGGTCTGCTTATAATTCCAAAGGGTGAAAAAGGGAGGAATCTCTATCTCTCGATTCAATGCCATAGCATTACAGACGGTAATGAAAGGGGTACCAGTTACTTCCGCAATAGTTCGCCCTATACGTTCGGTCTGATCTGTTATCAGCATCTCAATTCCAAGAGTCTTGATTGCAGGTGGCACCTCCCGATAAACGGTCTCCATTAAGCGTTGATATGCTCTAAGAGTTGCCCGGAAACCCGAAACACCAGAAGATTTGCCTACAGGCTGGAGCACTTGGGCCAGTGAGCCAATCGGCCAATCAGAAAACCCAATGGTATGAAAATCAAGTCCTTCTTTAGCTATTCTTGCTTCAGCATCAGGGATGGAAAAAAAAGTAATACGATGTCGTCTATGAAATAGCTCTCTGCTAAGAGCTATCATTGGTCCCAAATGCCCTTCAAGAGGAGGACAGAGCACACCAAAGTGAGCCATAGCTAACCCCTTATTCGTGGAGCCACAGGTTTTTTAGAAGAGATGACAGTTTCCACGATGTCCGCAGCGCGAGCTACTCCAACAGACTGTTGAATGTGCTCCTTCATTCTTAATGCGGCCTGCCGATAGGAATCTTGAGTTAGGACTCTCTCAATAACTTTACGAAGGTCAGAAGAGTTCAATTTTTTCAAAGGAATAACCTCTCCCGTGCCTGTGTAAGCAATACGGGCCGCTACTCCTGGTTGGTCATTCGTAATTGGGATAGCGACCATTGGAACACCATAAGACAGAGATTCTAAAGCTGTATTCATACCAGCATGGGTAATACAAAGCTTGGCCCGACTCAATAGATCAGCTTGAGGGGCATAATCTACTACCAATGGCGTACCCATTAGAGAAGGAATTTCATGGGTAGAGGTTCTGCCGCCGAGGGAAAGAATTAACTGGCAATCAAGATTTACGCAAGCTTCTGCAATCGTTTGAAAAATACCAAGGTGCCTACTCTGGAACGTCCCCATTGAAGCGTAAATTAGGGGCTGGCCTGTCAGTTTTTCATAAGGGAAGGCTACCGAGTAAGGGGATTGGTTTCGTATAGGCCCCACGAAATGAAAGTTCTTGGGCACATTAGTTCGGGGGAAATCGAAAGCCGCAGCTTGTTGGCTTATTTGGGCGAGTCGGGAAAATGAATCATCAAACCTTTTGTACTGGCTTAATCCCCAGCGATGGCGGTGTTTGTTGATTGCCTTGAGAGTTGGGCTAGAAGCTATTTCCCATATCTGGGCATCTAATTGATTTCCAAGCCGTGACCGCCAGGAACTTTTTGGGAGTTTGGAGGTAAAGAAAGCGGGAAGGTCTTTCTCTCCTTCAAGATTAAATGCCACTGCACTGCAAAGACTGATAAACGGCAATTCCAGGTGTTCGGCAACTGCCGCACCAGCAGGTTCAAATTGGTCAACTATTAGTGCCCCCACGCCTGCTTCTCTGAGCGCATCGGGTAGCTCTCTGCAAACCATTCCAGCATGTTTGCCCATTGCTTTTTGAGTGAAAATACTAGCTTCAGTACCGCTCAATTCACTCGCTTCTTTCAAGAACTTAAGTGCCCATCCAAGCGGATAATCAGATTCTCCAATGGGGTAAAAATTAAGCCCCTCTGATTGAACTCTTGATAAACTGTCTGGTATGTCAAACAGAGTGACCTGGTAACCACGTTTTAATAATTCACGACCTAGAGCAGCCATAGGATAGAGGTGGCTACTAATACCTGGGCATACCAAACCGAAATGCATCATTTAGAAGCTCTTAGAATCTGTGATCGGGTAGTGATTTTGTTATGCAGGCAGGCCAACTCAGTACGACTAGAATAATTAGTTTTTCGAAACATTTTAGAGATGTGTCCTTCAACTGTCGCTACAGTAATGCCAAGTCTTGAGGCCATCTCTTTGTTAGTAAGACCCTCAGAAAGGAGAGCTAGAATTTCTCCTTCTCTTGCTGTAAACAGGTCATTTAGTTCATCGGTCCCTAAAATTTCTTTAATGGAATTTTGAACCTCTTCTAGCTGAAAATGTTTGCTCAACATGGCAGAAACATTAATGGTGAGCTGCGATATTTCGGAACGATCCTGATCGGTCCATATACGAGAATTTTTATAATTACAACAAGTCAAGACAGAGCCCATATCACCGATAAGCATGGGAGTAGTAATACAAGCGCGTCCCGAAAAGGGCTGATAGCCACCTGGGGGTAAATCTAGGTCCTCTCTGTAATTTTCTAAGTCTGAAACAGAAAACTGCATTCTAGAGACACGATCACCCATATGAACAATTTTTTTTGCATCTACTAGCTTCTCAAACTCATATAGTTTTTTCCAATGAGCAAGAGGAAAAATGGCTAAGTCATCAATCGATTCTGGTGAATTTGGGGTTAGGCTATGCACTAAAACCTTAGTATATTGAGTTTCGAGATTGACATAAGTGATAGCCACCCTATCTACTTCTAGGCCAGTGCGTAAATTAAGGCAAACATCTTTGAGATATTTTTCAGGACTATTAAAATTTGATGCTTGGTCGATTTGCTGAATAACTTTTTTTCTAACTTCTGAAGCATAATCAATTACTTCAGAGTACTCGCTGACTACATCTTCCATCTTCATGTTTTTCGCATTATCAAGGCTTTCAGTCGATGACATTCTTTATCAACCTAAATACGTCATATGAGGGGAGAAGACATATATGTATTTCCCTTTATGGATTACAAAGTATTTCAATTTGTTAATTATTGCAAGGGGTAAGAGCGCAAAAATTCTGGAACATACAGCGGCTCGCACCTTGATCCGACCCATCTGAGAACCCATAAACCCTCTATAGATAAAACTTTCAGTCATTGCAGGTGTACTTAATCTCTGCGGGTCAGATTCTCCGTCGCTAGCGCCGGGGTAGTTCATTAATGTTGTGTCTCTTACAAAATCTCGATTTAACATTTATCCGTAAATATACGCAAGGGTAATCCATAGGTTACAAAACAAACGTCCTTGGTGTAGCTTTTGAACAATGTACATCTTGCATAGCTTATCTACTCTCGGTAAAGGAGTTTGTAAATAGAATGTTAAATCAAACTAAAAACTTGAGGAAAATGCATTTAAGCATTAGCCAGACAAGATTTCAGAGAAGCCAAACAGTTTCAACGAGATTTCTCGATAAAAGCTTCCTCCTCTCTCCGGCTGGAGTAAATACTGAATATAGAACTAAAGACCTTGCTGCTCATTATATCGTTGAGCTGCCTTGTTTTGTTAACACAGAATGTCAAACAAGCACAGAGATCATAAAGAAGGGTATTAATCTGGCCATTGTAAAATTTGAGGCTGATTTGTTTCGCCTGGAAGTAGTGGCAGAGTGGGATAAGGAAGAATTAGTGCATGTCGCTGTTGGTATGCAAGGGAACCAACAGTTTAAGTGTCTTTTTCTTCTTTGTTTAGAAGAAGGAGTTGGTTTAGTTCAGCAAGAGCCGCCTCAACATTTTTTTTCAGCATCTTAGCTTCCTCTAGTGCTGCCCTCATGGGTTCTTGCTCTTGCGATATTTGAGTGATAGTTTGCTCAGATGCACCGAGCTTTTTCAATAGAATTAGAGTTTTAAATAAATTATCTTTATGCATGCCTAGTGCTTCAAAAAGCAGCACACTCATGTCTATATTGCGAACTTGATTAAATCTGTTGTAGCGGCCTAGTTCTGCTCGTTTATATCCCTTAGCGGCTGATATACCCTGATCTAAGCAAAAGTCAGAGAACGATGTATACGGCATACTGCGGCCTTTGCCGGAGTTCTTTTTAAAATCTTTCCAGAGGTCATTTTCTAAGACCATTGAAAACGCATAAGCTTGGTCTTGCCACCGCTTGCTTTCTATTAACTTTTCTATTTCTTCTTGGGTAAGCTCCTGTGGCTGTTTGCCTTTTTCATTCCGCTCTATCACTGCAAGTTACCTGCGTTTAGTTCCGTAATTTAGAAAAAGTCATTTTCGACTTATTTAATCGTGTTGTACATTACTTTTTTTCTAAACTTAACATGGAAACCATTTATTTTTAAGATTAGTCTTGACAAAACTGGGAAGATACTCTATTTATTAAATCTGTATATCTTCCAAATTCATATTGGAATTTTCGATCTGGATTTAGACGAATACAAGACCTTAATCTTCAATTGGAGTAGTCCTTATGCTCGTAACTACTACTAGGACACCTAGCAACTTATTGGACAAATTGAGCGCCTGGGTATATTTACGGCGTAGACACCTATGGGCCTTTGGGCAAATCGGTGTCTTTTTCCTGGCCTTTGCCTTTCTATATTTCGGCACGGGCGCGCATCCAGTTTGGGCCTACACGTTTGAAAAGGCCCAAACTGCTGTTGATACGGCTTTCCCTATCGCCCAAACGGTGGTGAACTTGGCATTTAACGGTGGCAGAGCTCTTTTTGGGCTTTATTTGCTGGTCAGTATCTTTAAGGTTTTGCACAGCATACGCCAGGAAGAGGACTGGCAGGCTACGGCACAGACGCCCGCTATGGTGTTTATCGGGGTGCAGCTGGCCGACTTGGCTACCACTCTGATTTATCCATAGGTGTTTATTAAGCCAGCGTTTCGGGCATCAAAAGACTTTGATGCCCGAATTAATAAATTCGTGTAATAGGAGTTCGGGAGTGAGCGATAAAGAACAATTTCGAGTCGTCAACAAAATATTAGGGTCTCAGCCTTCTGTGGGGCCAATTCCAGCAGATCAGGTACTTCCCTGGTCTTGTTTCATGGCCTTTTCCATAATGGTTGGTCGGGTTCTGCTTCCTATGGTGGGCCTAGATATTGGCTGGTTTTGGACCATCCTTATGGGTGCGTGGCTATGTGCAACGTGGTGGGTGCTCACTGGTCGCCGCTCTTGGCGGTTTTTAGGCAAGTTCCAAAAAAGGCCCAATTGGACTATTGGATATCAACCATATAAGTCGTTGTTCTGAAGCCTTGAAAATGGTGTGTACGGAAATAGCTGAAGTCTCAAAAGAAGGTTTCAAAGAAGCGCCACCATTGGAAAGCTGTACATATTGTTTTGCGTTTTATACTCTTAATGGGGAATTGAACCATGGTAACTAAGGCTAAACCACAGTCCAGAGCAAAACAACCACAGAAAAGAGAAAAGATTGGCAAGAAGACGATTAAGCATGGAAATAAGATTGTTCAATCAAGCCCTTTTGAGGACTCACTGAATCTCAAAACAATAGTCAGAATGAATCTGAACGAAAAAAGGATTGGGGCCTTCTATTTAGAAAGACCGGATGGCTCTCTGAGATGGGTTTTCGGGTTCGATATAAAGCCTATTCATTGTGCCCTTGAGGATGAGCAGATTGGGCCAGTATTTGACCAAATTGAAGATGGCTTGAAGGATCTGCTGCCAAATGAAAGTATGACTTTTCATATGGGTAACTTCAGCTCTGATTATGAGCGGCAAGAAGAATTACAAGAATTGATTGATGGAACTAATACTGATGAGTACAAATTTTTCTTAATGAGCGAACAAGCGACTACTAAAAAAATAACTAAAAAGGGTTATCGAAAGCCTGTTTTTTGGCGAGTTTATGTAACTTATACAATCGAACCAAATACACACGGTGAAGATTGGATTGAAAAAACACTTGCCAAAACAGAGCAAGCGTTTTTGGCCATTAAGGGAGATCTTAGAGCGGCTACAGAGAAGCGCCTTCATCGTTTAATGGTAAAGGCGTTTAAGGAAGGATGGGAAAGGTGGCAGCAGACGCTTTCGAATAAGCTTGGGCTGGAAGTGAGAGCTTTAGATGAGCAGGCGTTATGGGGTAATCTGTGGCGTAGATTTAACCAATCCTCTCCAAGGGATATTCCTCAGCTATTGATCGTAGATGAGGACGGCCTTCGCGAAGAGATTTATTCCCCAGTGCATGCCAACACTCGGCTACTGGAGAGCGGGGCTCCGGAAGGCCATGAAAAATGGGTCAAACTGGGAGAAAGCAATTTCGTGGGTGTGCTCACCCTACTCGATAAGCCTGGGGGATGGAAGAATAAGTGGTCCCAACTAAGGTACTTCTGGGATGTTCTGAGCCGAATGGATGTTCGGGAGAGTGAAATTTTTTGTCAGGTGAGCCGAGCAAACGAAGACCTTATAAAGGAGGTCGTTCAACGAGTTGCCAAGCAGTCTACTACCGCTTCAGATAAATCGAGGACGGATGTTAACGCACGAATGAAGGTTAAACGTGCGGACCAAGCACAAGAGCAGCTCTACGATGGTGCTCTTCCAATTTATGAAGGGATTGCTATCTTAATCCATCGCCCTACGCAGGACGAGTTGGATAATGCTTGCCGCCAGATGGAAAGCTTTTTCTTGAGACCTGCTTGGATAAAGCGGGAGACGCTGTATACATGGAAAGTTTGGTTACAAACGCTTCCCATTGTTGCGGACCCTCTTCTATACAAGCCATACAATCGGCGGCTCACCTTTTTGAGTGGCGAAGTGCCTGGATTGCTTCCTCTAATAGGAGTACGCTCCGAAGACCGTCATGGCCTTGAACTGATCTCAGCAGAGGGTGGCTGCCCTATTCATATAGACATGTTTAGCAAACATGAGGGGGTAGGACTTTTTGGTACTACCCGGTCAGGGAAATCTGTAAAGCTCGCGTACATGATGTTGCATTTTTTATGCCGGGGTTATCCCGTCGTCGCTATGGATTATCCCAAGGTTAATGGCGAAAGCACCTTTGGGGATTTTACCCGATTTGTTGGAGGGGCTTATTACGATATCTCCAAGCAATCCAACAACCTGATGGAAGAGCCAGATTTTGGCAAATCAAATCTATCTGATGAGGACATAGAAGGGCGTAGAAGGGAGTACAGAGGGTTTCTTGAATCAGCGATCATGACAATGGTTTTAGGAAAATCATCAGACCAGCTATTAATCAGTAACTGCCGCGCTGTAATCACGTTGGTGCTGAACCGCTTTTTTGAAGATGAAAAGATTCGTAGAAGGTACAAAGAGGCTCACCAAGGTGGGGTCGGGTCCACTGCCTGGAAAGCGATTCCCACTTTAAAAGACTACAGGCGCTTCATTCAGGCAGAAGAATTCGAACTGGATGCAGAAAATGAGATCCGGAGGTCCGCCCTAAATCTGATTAAAGTTCAGCTAGATTTCTGGCTTGTAAGCCCTGTGGGGAAATCTATCTCTGAACCTTCCAGCTTTTCTACGGATTCTCAGCTCCTTGTATTCGCGCTAACACAGCTAGGAAACAATATTGATGCAGCTGTCTTAGCTTTGTCGATTTATGGTGCCGCTATGAGACGAGCTTTGATCTCACCAGTATCCTGTTTTGCTATCGATGAATCTCCGGTTTTGTTTGAGTACGACGAAATTGCCAATCGAGTGGGTAGGCTTTTTGCTACTGGAGCTGGAGCTGGGATACGTCCGATTTTGTCAGCTCAGGACCCTGATTCAATTGCTAATTCGCCTGCTGGTAGTAGAATCTTTCAAAACATGACAACAAAATTGATAGGACGCATACAGGCCCCCGCAATTGCCAGTTTTGAAAAGATTCTTAAAATTCCAAAGGAAATTATCTCTAAGAATTCCACTGATGCATTTTTCCCTAGCCAAGATGAGTTGTACTCGAATTGGTTGCTTCAGCAAGGGTCACGCTACACGTACTCACGGTTTTATGCACCTCGTTGCCTGTTAGCTGCTGTAGCCAACAATAGGGATGAATTAGAAGCTCGTGCGACTATTTTCGGGCAGGAGACAGACAAATATGCCGCACTAGCACGTTACGCTCGCGAACTCTGACGCTCTAAGAGTCCTTTCTCTTAGTTATAGGTTATCGTTCATTACATAAAAGGAGAAATCGAGTGAAAAAGCAAAAAAAGGTTCATGCAGTCCTTGTTGGTTTAGTCGCTCTTTCATTGGCCGTACCAAAAGCCGCTCAAGCCCAGTCTGCTGCTGATTTTGGACGCCAGTTTACTTTATTTGTTGAGCTTTATAATGATTTCACGGGCTTCATTAACGCAACTACTAAAGATGTATTTCCTCAAGTTGAAAAGGAAGTCTCGGAAGCGTTCAATGCCTCTCTAGGCGTGTTAGGAATAATGAGTCCTGTCGATGTCCGCGATAAGCTTAAAGCCAATATAACTGCTGATTCGCGGCCAGATTCTTTTATTTCGAATCTTTCTCTCAGGAGAGATTTTGTAGGTAACGAGACAGATAGACAGCTAGTGCGTGCTAGCGTGCAATCGAATCTTGGCAAAGCGGGACAAAAGAAAACTCAACAGGAACTTACTTTTACCCAGGAAGATGTGCAGGATACGATTCTTCAAGCAGAGACTGGAAATGCAACAGGAGGGGCCGTATGCGCTTTTGGCGGATGCTCTCAACCACTCCCTACATGGAATCAACAAAGGGCTTTACTTGAACAAGTTACGGATGTAGCCGATGTCCTAGGAGGCATAAGAAGCGATGCTCTAGAGGCTCGCCAAGATGCTCAGTGGAGCAACATCCTCAATGCTCAGTCAGCCGAGGGGATAGATGAGCAGAACCGGGTAAGGGCTGGCACCTCTAATTCTGAAGCTGTTCGGGTTCAATTGATTGGTGCGCAGACAACCATCTTCTAGACAGATCTCCACAAACCCTCAGGTATATAATTAATATGTGAACGCCCCAGGAGTAGACTTGATGCAGACGGCTATCAGCACAATCATTCGTAATGGGGTGAAGTTTGATATGAAAAATTGGGATAAAGAAAACTTCGATCCTAATAAAGTTGCTGATGATGTTGAAAAACTATTGGATATTCTCGAAGAAAGAAAAATTCCTTATCTGGTGGTCGGGGGAATTGCCCTACTCGGTCATATTGAAGGGCGAAATACCCAAGATATTGACATCATCTTTTCGCCAACAGATATTCAGAGAATCCCTGAAATCTCTATCGATGAAAGAGATAAAAACTTTGCACGGGGCAAGTTTGAAGATTTGCAAGTTGACTTTCTGTTTACTGAAAATAAAATTTTTAAGAATGTGAATATCAATTTCAAAACAGAACAAACTTTTGGAAATCGCACAATTCCCTGTGCCACTGTAGATGGCTTAATCATACTCAAGTGTTATGCTATGCCTTCTCTATACAGACAGGGTGATTTTGAAAGAGCTACTTTATATGAGGGCGATATTGAAAATCTGGCAAGGCGTTACTTAATGCCCAACCCAGCAAAAAAAATGCAAAAACTCATAAAATTGCTGGCTCCTCCTATACTCCTAAAATCCGATTTTGATGAATTAAAAAATCTTTGCAACGAGATAGCCCAACGAGTTGAGCGTCAGAAAACAAGGTTTGCCTCCCCACCGCAAGCTCAGCAGAAAAAAACACGTCGAACTACCCACAAGGACGGTCCCGAACTTTGACATCCTCTGCGCCCTAAAGGACAAAGATTCCTTCTTGTTTCAAGTGTCCCAACCCTAGCGACACTCCACTTACCCTCTTGCTGTTTATAGTGTGCTGAAACGAGCATTGGGTTGGTCTTGTTCTTCGATATACTGTGTTTGCTGCTCAACCGTCACCCCTCCAAAAGATGCAACCAAGGAACCTTTTGTCTATGGAGTACTAACCTATGCGTCATGTGAAACAGGTTGGAACTTTTCTAGGTCTTGGAACTCTCATACTGAGCTTAGCTGCCTGTGGTAGTGGCGAGAAGAGAAGAGAGGCTTGCCTCAGCCCAGCCCTCGAAAAAAATATATATGGCTTCAATCCCTGTAACACCCCTTCCCCTCCTAATGGTGCCGTGGGTGAGGCGACCAAGAAGTAATAGGGAACTTCAG
>Ga0208851_1000812_pt1 | contig 12181 bp, 7 predicted proteins | sample NGESurshal092012_FD_184481 | JGI IMG/M metagenome (GOLD analysis project Ga0208851, IMG submission 184481) | Arctic peat soil microbial communities from Barrow, Alaska - NGEE Surface sample 415-2 shallow-092012 (SPAdes) | ecosystem: Environmental > Terrestrial > Soil > Wetlands > Peat ... | reverse complement strand
GTCATGCGTTTCTCGGGTACTGGCGGGACGAACGCTCGTTGGCCGGCCCGGCGCAGACCGAGGTCGGCGACGTCGTCAATCTCATCGACCTGGAGCTGATCCGGCTGGTCGAAACGACAACGATCACCGTCTCGAACCCGCCGTGGACGTTCGCGGCCAGTCACCGACCCCCGTACACCACCTTTCTGTCCGGTGACCTCAGCACCGTGCAGGGGGTGGTGGACGTCCGGCAGGCCCGGCTGGACCGGATCGTGCCGCTGCCCGTCCAGGTGCGCGGCGCGGACGGCGTCGTCACCGTCGTCGCCTACCAGCCGGTCGATCGGCGTTCGCCTGTGCCAGATGCCCCGACAGCGGCTCGGCAGGCTGCCGGTGACAGAAAGGGCGAGGCGCCCGCCAGGATCGAGCAATGGAAGAACGCGCTGCTCGACCTGAGCCTGCGCAACAAGCTGATCAACTTCCATCGTCGGGGCAGCATCGCGCTGACCGTGCCCGACGGCCGGCTCGGAGCGGTCGAGGACCGGGTGCACCAACCGTCCGGTGTGCTGCTGCTGGCGAGCGATCAGCTCGCCACCGTCGCCGCCGAACGCGGAATAAAGTACGGCCGCGACCTGCCCGCCGGTCAGCTGGCCGACCTGTTCACCAGCAGAGGCTCGCTGTTCACCGACATTTCCGCCGCGGGCTATGACGTCCGACTGCGGGCGATGGCCTACAAGGCCAGGACTGTGATCGAGGAAACCGGCGCCAACAACCTCTATCTCGCGCTCGGCAGCCTGCTGTGGCGATTCGAGGACCGCGACCTGCGCTCACCGCTGGTGCTGGTGCCCATCCGGTTGAGTACCCGGTCCCGGCAGTAGACCTACCGAATGGAGATCGACGAGTCCGGTGCCAGCACACCCAACTACTGCCTGCTGGAAAACTCCGCCAGGTGCACGGGCTGCAGGTGCCGGGACTGGCGTTGCCGGCCGAGGACGGCTTCGGCATCGACCTGGACGGGGCGCTGCGGGCCATGCGGGTGGCCCTCGACGAGGCGGGGCTGCCGTTCCGGGTGGAGGACAGCGCGGAGATCGCGGTGCTGCAGTTCGCCAAGTACCGGCTGTGGAAGGACCTGGCTGATCACTGGCCGGAGCTGATCGGCAATCCGCTGGTCCGGCACCTGGTCTCGGCGCCGTTCGAGACGTTCGTGGATCCGGTGAACGCCGCCGTCGAGCCCGATCTGGACGAGCTCGCCGCCGCCTGCCCGGTGCCGGCGGACGCCACGCAGGTGGCCGCGGTCGGCGAGGCGACGGCGGGGCGGACGTTTGTGCTGGAGGGACCGCCGGGCACCGGGAAGTCCCAGACCATCACGAACCTGCTGGCCAGGGCGATCGCCGACGGCCGGCAGGTGTTGTTCGTCGCTGAGAAGAGGGCCGCCCTGGACGTGGTCACCCGCCGGCTGGGTGCGATCGGACTCGGACCGTTCTGTCTCGATCTGCACGACAAATCCAGCAAGCCCGCGGTCGTCCGCAGGCAGATCCGGGAGGCGCTGACCCACCAGGTAGCCGTCGACGCGCAAGGGCTGGCCGCCACCGCCGAGGATCTGCGCGCGGCACGCGGACAGCTCGCCCGGTACGCCACCCGACTGCACGAACCGAACGGGTCGGGGCTCTCGTTCTACTCGGCGCGGACCGCCCTGCTGGCGATCGGTGACACGGTGCCCGCGCTGACGATTCCCGTTGAGCTGCTGGATGTCTCGCGTGCCGAGACGCTCTCCGGAATCCGTCGCGCGCTGACCACGGTCGGCGACGTGGCAGCGTCCGCGGTACCGCGGCCCGACCATCCGTGGGCGTTCGTCGACCCCGCCAATGCCGGTGCCGTGGAGCCGGTTGCGGTCCTTGCGGCCGCTATCGAGTTCGACGCCGCCGCCGCCGCGCCGCCCGCCGCGGTCCCGTTGGCCCAGGCGCTCTTCGCGGCCCGCGGTCCGGACGATCTCGCCGCGCTGCTGGCGCTGATCGACCGGTCCGGGATGACGCTGGACGTTCTCGACGAGACCCGTTCGGTGCGGTGGCAGCAGGCGACGACCGCGCTGACCGCGCAGGTCGCCGCATTCGCCGCGGTGACCCATCCCGGGATGGACATCGCGACGCCCGCCGCGCTGGATCTGCCGCTGGTCGAGCTGGACGGCCAGGCCAGGGCCGCCGCGGACTCCAGCTGGTTCGGCCGGAAGAAACGGTTGATCGCCGTGCGCGATCAGTTGACCGGTGCGCTACGGCCGGGTGCCGAGGTGGATCCGGCGCTGGTACCCGGGCTGACCGCGGCATTGCTCCAGGTTCAGGGCGGGGTCCGCGGCCTGGCCGCGCAGGCCGGTACGATCCCCGGGTTGTCCGTACCGGCCGGCTGGAACCCGCTCACCGACCAGGGCAGGCAGCAACTCGACGACCAGCTCCGCTGGTTGCGCTGGGCCGGGCGGATCGTCGACACCAGCTCCTGTGCAACGGGTTTCGCCGACGCTCTGCGCCATTGGCTGTCCGCCGAACAGCCGGTCACCGACCCTGACCGGCGGGCCGTGCAGCAGGTCGGGTCGGCGTTGGCCGCGTTGCTGCAGGCCTGTTCGGCCGCCGGTGTCGACGTCGATCGCTGGTCCCGAGACACCGGACTGTTGCACCGGTGGCGGGCGACCTCCGGGGCCAGGGCGCTGGACGATCCGACCCTGGCATCGCTCCGCCGCTGGTTGGCGTTGGTCGCGCACTTGGAGCCGCTGCGGCAGGCCGGGGCCGGCGCGGCCAGGGCGTTGCTGCTGACCGGGCAGATTCCCGCCGACGACGCGGCCCGCGCATTCGATGCCGGGGTCGCCGCGGCTTCGACGATCGAGCGCCGCGACGCGACCGGGCTGGCGACGTTCGACACCGTGGCACAGGGCAGGCAGATCGCCCGATTCACTGATTCCGCCCGCGGGCTGCGGAACCTGATGGAGTCCGCCATCCCCCGACAGGTGTTGGACCGCAGGGCATTCGACTCGGCGTCCGGTCTCGGCCAGGTCGGCGAACTGCAGCGCGAGCTCGGCAAGCAGCGGCGCGGACTGCCGGTCCGCGGGCTGCTCGCCAAGTACGGAGAGCTGATCACCGCGATCATGCCGTGCATGCTGGTCAGCCCGGACTCGCTGGCCAGGTTCTTCCCGCCCCGGGCCGGGCTGTTCGACCTGGTGGTGTTCGACGAGGCGTCGCAGATCCGGGTGGCGGACGCGGTCGGCGCCATGGGCCGCGGCAGCTCGGTGGTGGTAGTCGGCGACAGCAAGCAGATGCCGCCCACCTCCTTCGCCGAACTGAGGGTTGGGCGGGACCTTGATGACGCCGACATCGCCTGGGCGGAAGAGAATGTCGCGGATGCGCTGCCCGCAGAGGACGAGGAGAGCATTCTGTCCGAGTGTGTCCAGGCGCGCGTGCCGCAGCGCTGGCTGTCCTGGCACTACCGCAGCCAGGACGAATCGCTCATCGCCTTCAGTAACCGGCAGTACTACGCCGGCGGCCTGTCCTCCTTCCCCGCGCCGCAGTCCGGGCTGCCGGACCCGGGCATTGACGGGCACGGCATCAACCTGATCCGGGTCGACGGGGTGTTTCTGCGCGGTGGCGCGGGAAAGCAGTTGCGCACCAACCCGGTCGAGGCGCAGGCGGTGGTGGACGAGATCACCCGCCGGTTCGCCGCATCGCCCGACGCCGTCCCGTCGATCCGGGTGGTGACGTTCAACATCCAGCAACGCACGCTGATCGAATCGCTGCTGCGAGACAGCGGTGACGAGCGGTTGATCGAGGCCCTCGATGGCCCCGCCGAGGCGACCGGAGGCGGCCCTGCGCGCACGGCGCACGAAGGCCTTTTCGTGAAGAACCTGGAGAACGTGCAGGGTGACGAGCGGGACGTGATCCTGTTCTCGACCGCATTCTCGGTGAACAGCCGAGGGGCGTTGCCGCTGAACTTCGGGCCCTTGAACCGGGCCGGCGGCGAACGCCGGCTGAACGTCGCCATCACCCGGGCTCGTCGGCAGGTGCTGGTGTTCTCCTCGTTCGACCCGCGACGGCTGCGGGCCGAGGAGACGTCGTCGGTCGGCGTGCAGCACCTGCGGGCTTATCTCGATCTCGCCCAGCAGGGACCAGCGGCGCTCGGGCCGCTGCCCGCCGGCCAGCGGCTGCGGCAGACCGATCGGCACCGCGACGAGATCGCGAAAGCGTTGCGGGGGCGGGGTTGTGCGGTGCGGACCGACGTCGGCCTGTCGGACTTCACCATCGATCTGGTGGTTGCCGCGGGTGATCGGCCGGAGCAACCGGTGCTGGCGGTGCTGCTCGACGGCCCCGGCTGGGCGGCGCGGCGGACCGTCGGCGACCGGGACGGACTGCCCGTCGAGGTGCTCTCCGAGCTGATGCACTGGCCCGCAGTCGAGCGGGTGTGGATGCCCGAGTGGCTGGCCGACCGGGCGGCCGTCCTGGACCGGCTGGTGTTGGTGGTCGGGACCGCGACCGCCGCGATGTCGGCGGCGAGGGCCGCGGCAGAAGCAACGGCAGCGGTACCCGAGGCCGTGGAGGCCGGGACAACGCCCGTCGATGTCGCGGCTGACGGCGAGAGTCCGGCGACGCCGTCCCCAGCGCTGACCGTCGGCCTACCGAACGAGACAGCCTTCACCCCATGGCTTCCCGGTGAGCTCGGAACCCGTGACGTGTTGGACGGGCTGCCCGACGAGGCAGACTGCGCCCGGCCCGTTTACCAGGCACTGATCACCGGCGTGGAGGCCGAGGGCCCGGTTCACCTGGAGCGGCTGGTCAGGATGCTGGCCGCGGCATTCGATCTGCACCGGGTGGTCGCCGCCCGGCACGCCGCCATCCTCACCCAACTGCCCGCCGGGCTGACCCGGGATCCGGTCGCGCCGGAGTTCGCCTGGCCACCGTCGATGGATCCGTTGACCTGGGAGGGCTTCCGGCGGACTCCACCTGCGGTGGAGCGTCCGCTGGAGCACATCAGTCCGCGCGAGGTCGGGAACGTGATGGTCGCGCTCTGCGGTGCGGCGGCGGGGATGAGCACCGAGCAGCTGTGGGCCGGGACGTTGGAGATGTTCGGATTCACCCGGCGCAGCGCCGCGGAGGTGACCCGGCTCGAGGCGGCGCTGGATCTGCTGCTGGGGTCCGGCCGGTTGACCCGGCGGGCGGACGGGGTGCTGGTTCGGTGAGTCACCCGGGGTGCGGGTCGGACCGCTGAACTCGGGTGGCCGTCACAGCCCGGACTCCAGCTCGTCGCTGATCCGCCGGCCGATCTCCAGGGCCGCGGTCGCGGCAGGCGACGGTGCGTTCAGGACGTGGATCTGCCGGATGCCACGTTCGTAATAGAAGTCGTCGACCAGGGAACCGTTGCGGTGCAACGCCTGTGCGCGCACCCCGGCATGGGATGGCACCAGGCTGTTGTCGGGCAACGCCGGTACCAGCTCCCGCAGGCTGGTGAGGAACCTCTGGTGCGACAGGGACCGCAGCACCTCGTCGATTCCGGTGCGCCAGAACTTCTTCCCCAGCCGCCACAGACCGGGCCAGCGCAGGCTGTCCACCACGTCCCGGCGGTCGACGTCACCCCAGGTGTAGCCCTCGCGGGCCAGCGCCAGCACGGCGTTCGGTCCGGCATGGACGCCCCCGCCGATCATCTTGGTCAGGTGCACCCCGAGGAACGGCAGGGTTGGGTCCGGGACCGGGTAGATCAGACCCGTGACCAGGTGTTCCTGGGCTCGGGCGAGCTGGAAGTACTCACCGCGGAACGGGATGATCCGCACCGAGGGTTCCAGACCGGCCATCCGGGCCAGCCGGTCGGAGTGCAGGCCGGCGCAGTTCACGAACTGGTCGGCGACGAACTCCGCGGACCGGGTGGAGATCGTGACGGCGTCGAAAGAGGAATGAATGTCCACGATCTCGGACTCGAATCTGATCTGCCCGTCGTTGTCACCGATCATCGTGGCCAGTGTGCGGCAGACCCGACGGTAGTCGACGATGCCGGTCGACTCGACCCGCAGGGCCGCGACGCAGGCGACGTGCGGTTCGTAGTCGTGGGCCTCGTCCGGCGAGATCAAACGGAGAGGGACGCCATTGGCCTTGCCGCGGTCGAGCAGCCGCAACAACGACGGGACCTGCTTCTGGGTGGTGGCCACCACGAGTTTGCCGCAGATCTCGACGGGAACGCCGTGCTCAACGGCGAAGTCGCGCATCGATGCGGCGCCGAGGGTGCCCATCGTGGCCTTCAGGCTGCCCGGTGCGTAGTACAGCCCGGAGTGGATGACCCCGGAATTGTTGCCGGTCTGGTGCTCGGCGACCCGGGCTTCCTTTTCCAGCACGGTGACGCGATGGCCGCGCCGGCCGAGTTCGCGGGCCGTCGCGAGCCCGACGATCCCGGCCCCGGCCACGACGATGTGCTGACTCATGACGTCCCTCTCCTGCACAGCAACTCCCAACGCTCAGTCCCAACAGAATGACTGCTCGACCGTCATGACGGCGTGTTCGCCGCCCTTGGCGGGTGTGTCCTGCCCGATCGGTGGATCGGCGCCAGCGACCCGGCAGACGCCTGGCCATTGACCGTACCGGCTCAGGTGTAGATCGAACCGTCGGTCTTGGTCTGGGTGACGACGCCGCCACTGGCGCTGCTGTCGTTCTCCACCTGCACGGAGACCACCGCAGTGGAGGTCGCATCCCTGGTCACTGCGCGCACGATGCCGACGTGTGACGAGCCCGAGGCGGACCAGACGGCGCCGACGACAGCGCCGGACAGATCGGCCGAAGCCTGGGTGAGCGTGGCAAGTAGTTCTGTCACCCGGTACTTGAAGTCTGCTGGCAGGAATGGGCGGTCCCGGTCGGACCGCCGCGCTGATGGGCCACCCAATGCGCGCACCCGGTGCCGCTGATCGGCCGCCAACCGGCCCTGGCATGTCCTCGGGACCCCCGTCCTGCTCCGCGACCGCGGACCAGCGTGACGGCCGCGCGGTTGCCGGCCGAGCGCTGGAGGTCGATCAGCGCTGCGGCGGGTGACCCGGCGAGCCCGGCATCACGGTGGGTGGCCAACCGGGGTCGGTCCCTGTCGAACTCCGGGGCTCGTTCGTGGTCGTGAGCCGGCATCGGTCCCCCTGTGCCCTGGCCGTCGCCGGCCGCGCTGGTGCAACGGTCCCAAGCGTGCTGGCCCGTGTCAATCGGGTTGAGCCTTCCCCAGGTCATGCTGGAATGCCAGCCGGAGCGGCGGACAGGTCCTCCGGCGCCCCCTGGTCGCCATCGTGATGGGCGGTCTCGGGATGGGTGCCGCGTCGTTGGTGCCGCCCGGCAGGCCGCCAAAGAGATCCGCGCTCTACAGCCCGGGGGGCCTTGGTGGTCCTTTCCAGCCAAAGGCCGCCTTGATCTCCTTACCCCACCTGCCACGGCTCTTGACTCGCTTGCTGTCGTCGACCAGGCCGTCTACCGCGAGGATCACTCCTGCCGTCGCTACGAGCGCCGCGGTCGTAATATGCAGATATGGCGGAGGGTCCGCGTCCATCTCAAGCGCGAATAGGGCTAACCCCGCTGCAAAGCAGCTGGCACCTATGCACGTCACGTGCCAGATATGAAGCCCCGGGCTGCTTGTGAGGTCCCCGCTGCGGGTTCGATGCGTCACGAACTTGGTGAACAGCGTTATGGATGCAAGCGCCACAATAGAAGCAAAGAAGTCTACTGAGGTATTCCCGTCCGCAGGTGAACTCATTCCCGGGTACCTCCAACCTGTTCGTCGTGCATTGGCGGATTGCCGCATCCCTCCCTGATGGTCGACCTTCAAACGTGGCCACCTCCCGCCGGTAAACGCCGAATCGGCCGCCGTGGCCCGTCCGGCGCGCACTGACCAGTACCAGTAGGGGCACCAGATGGCACAGGTGCACAGGTGTCGCGGGCGCCTGTCAGAATCTGCGCGGCTGGCTGACGGATTGCCGGCTGGTGTGTGCTGGTGTGCATCGGGCTCTTGAGGTCTTCCGTATGCCCGCACTCGACCCGAGACTGTTGCAGCCCATCGGGGCGCGCGGGCTCTGTGCCCTTCGTGGTCGGCTGCACGTGGCGATCAGGGTGCGTGGTCGCACGCCGCCGCGTTGTGACGGATGTTCGGGTTGGTGCCGATGCTGGTCAGGCCGGACACGTCGGCGTCCACCGAGATGGATTCGCCCGGTAGCGCGTGGCTGATCATGATGTGGTCAATCAGTTGGTGCTGGCCTGCACAGATCCGCGAGAACCGTTTCAAGGATCGTCGGGACGGGTTTCCACAGTCGCCGGGCATCGCCCTCATCGGGGTGGTCGAACTGTCGTCGGTGTCGAAATGGGACCCCGACGGTCCGTCGAGCAGCCGGCTGGTCGCGGCCAGATTCGGTCCACTTCCAGCGAGTTTCGGTCACTGAGCCAACGCGATCGTGACATTCACGCGGCGACCGCTCAGCACTGCCACGACCAGCTCGCCGTGTCCATTGTTGTCCGCGTCGACTCGCAGTGCCCATTCGCCCGGTGCCATCGCCGCGATCGCGAAGACGCCTTCGGCGTCGGTGATGACCGCAGTGTCCGGGAACGGCCCGGGCCCGTCGGTCACCACCACCACCGCGTTTGCCACCGGTCCGCCAGTGAGGGCGTCGGTGACCTGACCCATGACGCTGCCGTGGGTGCGGCCTTGCCGCTTGCCGCTGCGACGGGCCGGCGGGGCGGCCTGCGGGGGTTCGAGCGGCTCGTCATCAGCGAGGTCGTCGTTGCCGGTGTTGTCGGTTCCCGATCCGAGCGGCTCGAATGGCCGCTCGAAGTGTAGGTCGGGCTCGGCGCCGGCCGGCTCCCGCCAGATGTCCGGGTGCCGTTGGTCGCTCTCGCTGAGCATGATGGTCACCTCGCTGAGCGAATAGTCCCAGATGTCGACGGTTGCCTCGCCGGTGGCGCCGTCGGGGCCGTACGCCCGCAGTCGCCACCGACCGGCGGGCAGGTCGTCGAGCGCGAACCAACCGTCGCCGTCGGTCAAGGGCGCGACGTCGACATGACCGCCCGGGCCGTCGATGATCGTGATGGCGGCGTCGGCGACCGGCCGCTCACGTCGAACGACATAACCGCACAAGTTCCCGCTCACATCGATACTCCGTTGCTGTTGGGACCGAGGCGGCAGGCGGCCCCGATCGAGCTGCCTGCCGCCTTGGGCTGGAGCCTAAAGCCTGCTCCAGGCGATCAGCCGCTGCGCCACCTGCTGGGTCACCCGGGTTGCCGAGTTGCCGCTCGAAGAGCCGTAATTGTGGATGCCCACCACAGTGCGGCTGCCATTCCGTTTGATGTAGACTGGGGCCCCGCTCTGTCCGCCCACCGTGTCGATGTCGTAGCCGAGCGTCAGAGGGCCGACGGTCTTGATCTTGCGCGCCATGCCCCAGAGCTCGGCGAACGGCTTGTCGCCGGGGTATCCCGCCAACACCGCCGGTTTGGCGACCAAGTCCTGCGGGCTCAATGCACCAACCCCGAAGCTGCCGAGGTTGTGGCCTCCGAACGCGCCCTGTTCCAGCACGACGCAGCCGTAATCGCTTTCTGGTCTCCTGCTGTTGACCCAGCCGCCGACCGAACGCAGTTGCGATGACTCGACCGAGCCGTAGGGCTTGGTCGGACCGTTCGAGCCCGGGATCACTTCGATCTTCCGGGCCCATCCGCCCTGGTTGTGCAGGTACACGCAGTGACCCGCCGTCGCTACCGCACGCGGTCCGATGAGGAAGCCGGTGCCGCGATAAACCGCACCCGTGGAGAAGGTGATCCGCAACGCGCAGATCCGCCGCCACGGGATCTGGTTGGTGTTCTGGATGCGGACGCGGTCGTCCGTGCCGATGATGGTTTCCAACACCGCGATGGCCTCGGTGACAAACGCTTGCGATTCAGCGGTTGTCTCCGTGACGCTTTCGCCGCCTGGCCGCGCCTGCAAGGTCCTGAGCAACTGCGCTATCTGCGCCAGCAGTGCGCCCTGGCTGCCCGGTTGCACGCGCGCGGGGCCGGGAGCGGGGGCCGGGATCGGAATCCTGTTGATCACCGCCTTCGCTCTGGTCGAGAGCCCGCCCTGGATGCCCTTGGCGATCAACGGACCGACGGTCGAGATCAGCGTCGGCACCAGCGCCGCCAGGAACGGCAGGAATTCGGCGGTCTCGCCGCCCACCGCCGAGCCGACTTCGGCCAATCCAGCCTCGGCCGCGGCGGCGGCCTCGGCCGACTCTGAGCCGGTCGATTCGGTGAAGCCCTCAATGCCCCGCAGGTCAGAGACCGCACTTTCTTCGCCCGCCTCGGCCGCCAATTGCGCTTCCGTTGCCGACTCGACGGCCGCTTCTCCGTTGGCCGAGACCTCCTCGTTCGCGCCCTCTTGACCCGCCGGAGCGCTTTCGCCGCCCGCCGCTTCGCCGGCAACCTCGACACTCGTGAACTCGCTGTCCGCCTCGGCGGGAGCGGTGCTCGCGCGGGAGGTGTAGCGGGGCGTGTACGGACGGGTGGACGGGGGGCTGTATGACGGGGCGTAGGAACCGGAACCGCCGACGTCGCCCTCGTCGAACCCGCCGGACGGCGAGCCCGCGGCCCGCTGGGCAGGTCCGTTCGGAGACCTCAGATCTACATCGCTCATTTTTTGAATCCTCTCTAGGAATTGCGTCACGCCGATGAGCCTCGCCGAGGGCGGGCGGATCGATCAAGATTCAGGTTTGCGCCGGAACGTCGCCCTCCAAACGGGGGCGGGTCTCCTGGTCCGAGAACCAGGTCGGATCCAAGGTCGGATCCCACTGCCTACGTTTCGCTTTCGTTCATCCGACTCCCCTCTGGTGTTTCTCCATCAATCATCCGCAGAATCACCACATCAACTTCAGCAGCGCTTCGGAGCGGGTCAACAATCTCTGTTCACCTCTCCAAGCGTGCAATTTCGGGCTGGCCGTCCGGCGCTACAACCAGCCACACCGGAGCGTGCCTGGCGTGTCAACGAGCAGAACCCGTATCACAGACACCCATTCGCGCTCCAAGTTGGAGGAGCTCCCCCGCACGAAACTTTAGTAGAACTCTGGGGCAACCGTATCGACCTGAAGGTCCATCTATTGTTCTGGTCCTTTGGGATCGACGACTTCACCCCGGAGGACCAATAGATACCAGAACTTGACCGGGCAAGGGTCTAGTACCTATGGCCGGTTTGAGGGTCGCCGGTGCGGACAATTGGGATTGTCGGTCGGTGGCGTGAGCTGATCGAACCCGTGCGGCAGCCTCGCCGCGACGGGTGACCCGCAGTTTCTCCAAAAGGTTGTGAACGTGATTCTTGACTGTGCGGACTTCGATGCACAGGTTCTGAGCGATCTGCTTATTGGACCACCCGAGTTCGATCAGGGTCAGTACCTCGCGTTCCCGACGAGTCAAGCAACCTTCCTGATCGGCGGGCAACTCCGTCTGGAGCGTGGCCAGGCGGTGACTCGCCTCAGGAGCACACCGGTAACCCTTGGTGAACAAACAGTTTCACCCCTCATGACACTGGCCACGATCATTTCGAGATCCTCGAGACTCCCGGTTGTTGGGAGCATTCCCGCTACACCCAGCTCGGCGCACGCGATGATTTTCTCCTCGGTATCGGCCACAGATACCGCGATTATCCGGTCAGCGCAATTGGACTGTCTCAACGCAGCGACGCATGCCGCTGGATCTTTGGTTCGCATACTCAAGAGCACGATTTCCGGCCGGTATGCCGACGACACTTCTATCGCTTCCGCCGGAGTGGCCGCACAACTCACGAGCCCCACCCAGGAACAGCAGCTCAGTGCACCTCGCAGGGCACCGCATACCAAGCGGCACTCCTCAACAATCAAGATGGAACAAGGCATCGACGCCACACCAATGGAATGATCCGTTCGGACCAATTATTGCTCCTCCCCCAATCAGGACCCAACCAAACCTCGCGCAAGAATTCGACAGCAACGGTACGAACACTCCGCCCACCCGGCGCACACGGATTCAGGGGAAGAATCAACCCCGCCTCGCTGTCGGAATGCCCTGGACGAGGGTTCGCCGTATCAGCGGACCCGCGTCGCCGAAATTCTCTTCCGAACCATGCCACCCACAGAGTAACCATTCAGTGGGCAGGTGCGGCGTGTCATTCGTTTGAATGAAAGTGGTTGCGGGATAATGTTTTTGTGGCCAAACCAACGTACGAAGAACTT
>Ga0208851_1000810_pt1 | contig 12202 bp, 13 predicted proteins | sample NGESurshal092012_FD_184481 | JGI IMG/M metagenome (GOLD analysis project Ga0208851, IMG submission 184481) | Arctic peat soil microbial communities from Barrow, Alaska - NGEE Surface sample 415-2 shallow-092012 (SPAdes) | ecosystem: Environmental > Terrestrial > Soil > Wetlands > Peat ... | reverse complement strand
CGCTTGGGAAGCTCCAGCACCTTCATCGTCCACTCCCTGCCGGCGAGGTCCGGGTGCGCCGCCGGCGCTTGAGGGACTCGAGCGCGTGCCGCTGCGTGTCGAAGAGCTCGGGGTCCACGTGATGGGCCTGCAGGCTGGCGGCGAGCTTCAGCCGGAGAAAGGCGCTCGAGGTGTAGCGGGTCACCCGCTCGTAGTAGCGCTCGGTGAGCTCCCGGACCAGCTCCGCGTAGGCATCCGCCAGATGCGCGGGCACGCTGAACCCGTCGTAGTCGACGACGGCGCGAATCCGCCGCCCGAGCGGACGGCAGACCCGTTCCACGGTGGCCGCGATGCGGCGGAGGTCCTCGGCGTCGCGGATGGCGAGCCCGGCGAAGTTGATGAACAGCACCTCGCGCCTGGGGTCGAACTCGAACCGGGAGACGAGCGGCCGCTCCTCGAGCATGCGTCGTAGGCCCATGGGCTCGTTGCGGAACAGGCACGGATCCATGGTCCCGAGCGGCCGCTTGATGTCCGGGGTGAAATCCATCTGGCCGAGCACCTCGTGCTCCAGATCGACGCCGGGGGCGATCTCCTCCAGCAAGAGTCCGGCGTCGGTGAGCCGGAACACTGCCCGCTCGGTGACGTAGAGCGTCTCGTGTCCCATGTCGCGGGCGCGCTTGCCGCTGAAGGTGACCTGCTCCACCGCCGGGAGGAATTTGCGGTTGCGCCCCTCCTGCACGATCCGGAGCCGGCCCTCACCGATCTCCAGGCTCAGACCGCCCGAGGTGAAGGTGCCGACGAAGACCACCTTCCGCGCGTTCTGGCTGATGTTGATGAAGCCGCCGCAGCCGGCGAACGTCGACCCGAAGCGGCTCACGTTGACGTTCCCGGCCGGGTCCACCTGCGCCATGCCGAGGTAGGCCTGATCGAGCCCGCCGCCGTCGTAGAAATCGAACTGCTGGTTCTGGTCGACCAGCGCCTCGGTATTGACCGCCGCGCCGAAGTTGAGCCCCGACGCCGGGAGGCCGCCGATGACCCCGGGCTCCGCGGTCAAGGTGAGCAGCTGTAGCAGCCCTTCCTCCTGGGCCACGCCCGCCACCGACTCGGGCATTCCGATTCCCAGGTTGATCACGGTTCCGGGGATGAGCTCGCAGGCCGCGCGCCGGCCGATGACCTTCCTGCCGTCCAGGGGTGGTGGGGGCAGGGTCTCCAGCGGCACGCGCAGCTCGCCGGAGAACGCCGGGTTGTACGCCGAAGCATAGGTCTGGGCGTGATACTCGGCGGGCGCCACCGCCACGCAGTCCACCAGTGCCCCCGGGATCTTCACGCTCCGGGCGGGAAGCGAGCCCTGCTGGGCCAGCCGCTCCACCTGGACGATGACCACGCCGCCGCTGTTCTTGGCCGCCATGGCCATGGCGAGGTTGTCGAGCGTGAGCGCCTCGCGCTCCATGGTCACGTTGCCGTGCGGATCCGCGGTGGTGCCCCGGAGGAAGACCACGTCGATGGGGAAGGCCCGGTAGAGGAGCCACTCGTGTCCGCGGATCTCCAGGAGCTCCACCAGGTCCTCGGTGGTGCGCGAGTTCACCTTCCCACCGCCATGCCGTGGGTCGACGAAGGTGCCCAGCCCCACCCGGGAGATTGTCCCCGGTTTGCCGGCGGCGATGTCCCGGTAGAGGTGCGAGATGCAGCCCTGGGGGAGGTTGTACGCCTCGATCTCCCCGGCCAGCGCGAGCGCGCCGACCCGGGGGATGAGCCCCCAGTGCCCCCCCACGACGCGCCGAAGAAGCCCCGGGACGGCGAGGCGGTTGAGACCGCGCGTCTTGCCGTCGCCCTGGCCCGCGGCGAAGAGCAGGGTGAGGCCGCCCGGGCGTCCGTGGGTCTGGTACGCGCGCGCCAGGGCCTCGAGCAGGCCATCGGGCGTGCCAATGCCCACGAACCCAGAGGTGGCGAGGGTGTTGCCGGGTTGGACCAAGGCCACCGCCTCGTCGAGGCTCGCGACCTTGCTCACCGAGACGGGCGACATCGTGCGACCCCCTTCCAGCGCCGGGGAGGATCGACCGCGAGCAAACAAAAACGGCGGGTCGACCTCGCGCGCGATTACGCGCGGGGACCCGCCGGGGTGTCAAACTCCTGGACGGCTAGTTCTTGGGGGTGATGAGCTCGACGGTCCGCTGGGCGGCCTCGTTCATCGCCTTCCGCCACTGCGCGCTGAGCTGCTCACCGGCGTTGATGGCCTCCTTGGCCACCCGGCCGGCCTCCTCGACCGCGGTGACGGCCTGGGACACGCCCTGCTTCTCGAACTTCTCCACCTCGGCGAGCGCCGCAGTGAAGCGGCTGGTGGACTCCGACATCAGCTTCATCCACTCGGTGCCCAGTTGCTGCATCTGCGTGAAAACAGTCTTCTGGTCCATGGTGATCTCCTCCCGAAGGTCCGGGCTCGATCCATGTGTAACACCGACCCGGGGGGCGTCAAGACGCTTTTGCTGCGCCGCAGCAAAACGCACGCCTCGCAGGTGGACCACGCGCGACGACTTCACACTCTTGCGGGACATCTTCGTTCTCTTGGTAGTTGCCATGGGTGTATCCGTAAGAGCCGCCAGAGGAGGGATCAAGCCTCATTTGTTGCAGTGCAGCAAATTTCACCGGCGGCGTGGCTTCGGGCTGCGCTTCATGCTCCGTCGGAGCGCGGCCACCTCGCGGCGGAGCTCGCCCAGCTCGTCCCGGGGCCCGGGAGAGGCCGGCTCGGGCGGTCGGGTGCGCTCGGGCGAAATGGGGGCAGGAAAGGGACGGACCGCGGAGAAGGGGCTGTAAAGGCCCCCGAGCCCGCTCTGTGCCTGAAGGTACATCTCGAGGGCCCAGCTCACGTAGCGACCCAGGAAGTCCGCCAGGGGCCCATCACCCATGCGGATGAGCTGCAGGAGGAGCGGAACCGGGAGCAGGCGGGCCGCGTTGCGGTCCTCGAAGATGATCTGCGCCAGGGTCGGGGCGGTCAGGTCCGACCCCGTCTTGGCGTCCACCACCTGGACGTCGGCCCCGGCCCGGATCCGCTCGGCGATCTCGTCGAGACGGACGTACCGGCTCTCCTCGGTGTCGTACAGGCGGCGATTGCCGTACTTCTTCACCAGCATCGGTGACCTCCTTCCTGAGCAGTGTCGGGGTGTTCCCGTGTGCACGTGCAGCAAATCGTGAGCAAGCAAACGAACGCTGGACTGCCGGCCCGGGGGTTCATAGATTTTCGAATCAGTGTACTTCGCCCATGACCTGAGCCGAGCGTTCGCCCGTCCGATCCACACCTGGGCCGGGATGCTCCGGACGGCGTGGACCCACCCCTTGAACCCGGCGGCGGGGCTCGCCCCGGTGCGGATGATGGCGGCAGCGGCGGAGATGGTCGAGCGAGCGACGGCCGCGTATCCGAAGCCGGCCTTCGGCCTGCTGACGACCGTCATCGACGGCCGTGAGGTCGAGGTGCGCGAGGAGCTCGTTCACGAGACGCCCTTCTGCCGTCTCCTCCACTTCGAGCGGGAGGTCACGCGCGAGGACCCCCGGGTGCTCATCGTCGCCCCGCTCTCGGGTCACCACGCGTCGTTGCTCCGCGAGACGGTCCGCGAGCTGCTCCCCGACCACGAGGTCTACATCACGGACTGGGTGGACGCGCGGCTGGTTCCCGTGTCCGAGGGGAGCTTCGACCTGGCGGACTACGTCGATCTGGTCATCGCCCATCTGCGCGCGCTCGGACCGGACGTCCACATCCTCTCGGTGTGCCAGCCCGCGGTGCCGGTGCTGATCGCCACCGCGGTGATGGCCGAGCAGGACGATCCGGCGCAGCCGGCGAGCATGGCGCTCATCTCCGGCCCGGTGGACACGCGGGTGAATCCCTCGAAGGTGAACCAGTTCGCCCGGGTGCACTCGCTGAAGTCGCTGGATGCGATGGTGGTTCACCGGGTTCCGGTCGGGCATCCCGGCTCGGGGCGGCGGGTCTACCCCGGCGTCCTGCAGCTCTGGTCGTTCATGTCGCTCGATCCGCACCGGCACGTGGATGCCCACGTCGGGCTGTTCAAGGACGTGGTGAAGGGCGAGCTCGAGTCGGCCGACAAGCGCCGCAAGTTCTACGACGAGTACTTCGCGGTGATGGACCTGCCGGCGGAGTTCTACCTCGAGACGGTGCAGCACGTGTTCCACCGGCACAGCCTGCCGGAGGGGAAGATGCTGCACCGCGGGAAGCGCGTCCGCCTGGATGCCATCCGCCGGACGGCCCTGCTGACCATCGAGGGCGGCGAGGACGACATCACCACGCCCGGGCAGACGCAGGCCGCCCACGGGCTGCTCTCGTCGCTGCCCAAGAGCTGGAAGGAGCACCACCTCCAGGAGGGGGCCGGGCACTACGGCACCTTCAGCGGGCGGCGATTCCGTGAAGGGATCGCTCCGAGGCTCCGGGCGTTCTTCCGCACCCCACGCTGAGGCGCGATCAAACCGCCCGTCAGGCTCGCTGCGCCTGGGGAACGACGAGACTGGGTCGGGATGGCCGCTGCCTGGGACAGAGCGCCTGCCCGACCCCGCGGCGCTCGTGAAAGGCAGCGGGCGTCCGAGCCCGAGCGGAGGCGCAGAGATTAGGGAAGTTCCTTAACCATTTTCCTGAAGTAGTTAAGGAACTTCCTTAACGACTCCTGCTTTCTGGATGCGGATGGCGCGCCGCAGGGGCTCGCGAGCACCGGTCCCGTCTTCAACCGCGCCATGACGATGCTCGGCTTCCCAGCGATCTCCCTGCCCGCGGGGACGGGCGTCGGGCCTCCCGCTCGGCATCCAGCTCGTGGGCGGACTCCGGGCCGAGTCAGCTCTCCTCGCCACGGCGTCGTGGGTGGAGCGCAGCCCGTCAGCCCGGAGCGCCCAGGATGAGTCCAGCGCTCGGCTGCCTCGCCGTCCTCGCCTTTCAGTCTCTCGCTTCTGCCGGAGGAGCCAGCGCCGATGGCGCGACCGCCGCCGCAAACCGCTGCGCCTTCCTCGAGGCGGACGCATTGCTCACCGCTCGGGCGCCTCGAGGCCACGGAGGAGCATCTCGTCCGGCTGCCCCCAGCGTCTCTTCCGCCGGAGGTGGCGCTGACGCGACGCCGTCGAAGGGGCGCGTGGTGGTGACCGCGTGTTAGACGCTCCGCGATGCAGTCCGCCGCACCTGGCCCATCGCTCGACCTCCTGGGGCTCACGCTCGAGCAGCTGACCCGGCTCGTCGTCGACGAGCTCGGGGAGCGTCCGTTCCACGCCCGGCAGCTCTACCGCTGGATTCACCAGCGCGGGGTCACCGACTTCGAGCAGATGACCGACCTCTCGAAGTCGCTCCGGGCCAAGCTCCGTGAACGTTCCGAGCTCGAGCCGCTCACCAAGGACCTCGAGCAGCGGAGCACCGACGGCACCATCAAGTATCGCTTCCGCACCCGCGACGGTCGGCTGATCGAGAGCGTGTACATGCCCGCGACCGACCGGAAGACCCTCTGCGTCTCCACCCAGGTCGGCTGTGCCATGGCCTGCAGGTTCTGCATGACCGGGACGCTCGGCCTGCTGCGCAACCTCACCGCCGCGGAGATCGTGGCCCAGGTGCACGCGGTCAACCGCGAGGTCGCGCGCAACGAGGGCCTGGCGATGAACCGCCCGCTGACCAACCTCGTCTTCATGGGAATGGGCGAGCCGCTCCACAACTTCGACAACCTCAAGGACGCGCTCCAGATCCTCCAGTCCGAGGACGGCCCCAACTTCTCCCACCGGCACATCACCGTCTCGACCGTGGGCCTGGTCCCGATGATCGCCCGGCTCGGGGCCGAGACCGACGTGAAGCTCGCCATCTCGCTGAACGCGAGCACCGATGCGCAGCGTGACGAGATGATGCCGGTCAACCGGAAGTGGAAGATCGCCGACCTGATGGAGGCCTGCCGGCAGTTCCCGCTGCGTCAGGGGCGGCGCATCACCTTCGAGTACGTCCTGCTCCGGGGGGTGAACGACGCAGACGAGGACGCCGAGCGGCTCATCTCGCTGCTCCGCGACGTCCCCGCGAAGGTGAACCTCATCCCGTACAACGAGAACCCGGGCCTCGGATTCTTCACCACCGGCGAGGACCGGGCCGAGCGGTTCCGCGAGATCCTCGCCCAGGGCCACGTGGCCGCCTTCATCCGCGAGAACCGGGGGCGGGACATCGCCGCCGCCTGCGGCCAGCTGGCCAACCGCCAGGGCCCCGAGTCAGCCGCACCCGGCGTGTCTGAGGCCGTGTAAACCCTCAGGATCCTGGCGCGTTCTTGACAAGGGACCGGGCGGCGACTAATCCCGCGCGTTCCCAAAGGACGGAGAGGATCATGGCTGTCGTGCTTCGGCTCGCTCGCGCGGGCGCAAAGAAGATGCCGTACTACCACGTGGTTGCCACCGACTCGCGCAACCCGCGTGATGGCAAGTTCATCGAGGCGATCGGGGCGTACGACCCGAACCTCGAGCCCCCGAAGATCGAGTTCCAGCAGGAGAGGCTCGAGCACTGGCTCAAGGCGGGCGCGACCCCGTCGGAGACCGTCGCGGGCCTCATCAAGCGCGCCAGCAAGACCCCCAAGGCCTGAGGGCGGCCGTGGAGGAGCTGTTGATGTCCCTGGTCCGTGGGCTGGTGGACCGCCCCGACCAGGTCGAGCTGCGGAGCCAGCCCGAGGAAGGCGGCACGCTGTTCGAGCTGAAGGTCGCCCCCGAGGACGTGGGCAAGATCATCGGACGCGACGGCCGGACCGTGAACGCCATCCGCACCCTCCTCACCGTCGCCGCCCAGCGGCGGGGACTCAAGGCGCGGCTCGAGGTGCTCGACGACCGGCGTGCGCCTGCGCCCCCGCCCGCGGCTGGATGAGCCCGCCTCGCCCTACGCTGGAGGTGGGGTACGTGGCGCGGGTGCACGGGCTCGGCGGTGAGCTCGCGGTGAAGACGTTCGACCCCGAGTCCGAGGCGCTGGATGCGGTCCGCCGGCTGATCGTCCGGCTTCGTTCGGGGGAGGAGCGCGAGGTCCAGGTGGTGGGCACCCGGCCGATGACCGGTGCCGTGCTGGTGTCCTTGCGCGGAGTGCGGACCCGTTCCGCGGCCGAGCCGTTCAAGGGTGCCACCGTCCTCGTGCACCGCGAGGACCTCCCGCCGCCGGTCGAGGGCGAATGGTTCCAGGGAGACCTGGTGGGCCTGGAGGCCCGCACGCCGGAGGGCGTCCCGCTCGGCCGGGTGACCGAGATCTGGAACAGCGGCCCCGTTCCCAACCTGGTCATCCAAGGCTCCGGCCCCGAGCCGCTGGTCGTGCCCTTCGTCGACGAGTTCGTCCCCGAGGTGGACACCCGGGCCGGCGTGCTCGTCGTGCGGCCGCCGGAGATGCTGGAGTAGGCCCCGGGCCATGTGGCGAGCGGAGATCCTCACCCTGTTCCCGGCGATGGTGAGCGGGTACGTCGAGGCGAGCATCCTCGGGAAGGCGCGCGCCCGCGGCCTGGTCCGCATCGAGCCGCGTGACATCCGCGAGCACGCCGAGGGCAAGCACCGGGTGACGGACGACGCACCGTACGGCGGCGGGGCAGGCATGGTGATGAAGCCCGAGCCGCTGGTCTCCGCCATCGAGGCCGCCCGCGCCGCACTGCCCGGCGCGCGCGTCCTCCTCACCTCGCCGCGGGGCGACCGCTTCACGCAAGGCATGGCGCGGGAGCTGGCGGCTGGACCGACGGACCTGGTGCTGGTGGCCGGCCGGTACGAGGGCGTGGACGAGCGGGTGCGGGCGCACGTGGACGGAGAGGTCTCGCTCGGTGACTTCGTCCTCACCGGTGGGGAGCTCGCGGCGCTGTGCATCGTCGACGCCGTCGCCCGGCTGCTCCCGGGCGTCCTGGGCAACGCACAGTCATCCGGGTCCGAGAGCTTCGAGGGCGGACTGCTCGAGTACCCGCACTACACCCGCCCGCCGGAGTTCCGCGGTGTGGCGGTGCCCCTCGTGCTCCAGGGCGGCGACCACGCGCGCATCGCCCGCTGGCGGCGATGGCATCAGCTCCAGCTCACGCGGGCGCGCCGGCCGGATCTGCTCGCGGAGACAGGCCTGTCGGACGAGGACCGGCGCCTGTGTGCGCTGGACGAGAAGGACCTCTGAATCCGGGGGCTTGTGCTTGCGACGCGACGGTCCCTCTGCTATCTGGCCCGGCTCCCCACGAGGTTGGAGTCCGCGAATCATGCGCCCGAGCGCCCTGGATTACATCGAGTCGAAACAGCTGCGGAAGGACGTCACCGAGTTCCGCACCGGGGACACCGTCCGCGTCCACTGGAAGGTCCGGGAAGGCGAGAAGGAGCGGGTCCAGCCGTTCGAGGGCGTGGTCATCCGGAAGACCCAGGGGAACAACCGCGCCACCTTCACCGTGCGGAAGATGTCTTACGGGGTCGGCGTGGAGCGCATCTTTCCGCTGCACAGCCCCCGCTACGAGCGCATCGACGTGCTGACCCGGGGTGACGTGCGGCACAACCGCCTGTTCTATCTCCGCGGGCTTCGCGGCAAGGCGAGCAGGGTCGACACGCAGGAGGAGCCGGTCGGGACGCCCGCCGCGGCCGCACCCGCCGCCGCCCCCGAGGCCGGCTCGCAGGCTCCTGCCGCCGCCCCGACCGGCAAAGGCAAGAAGGGCAAGGCGGCGAAGGCGGCTGCCGCGCAGCAGGGCTGAAAGTCCAGGCCCTGGGCTAGAGTCGACCCCCTCGCATGCACTGGGTCGAGTTTGCGCTCCAGGGCGTCCGCGGGTTCCTGCCCAGCGTTCGCGTCTCCCTGAAGCCAGGTTACTGGACGTTGCTCCCGGCGAACCCGGGCGCGCCGCTCGTGGGGCTCACCTCCGAGCTGTGCTTCCCCGACGGCCGCGGCGGCGATGCCCGCTACGCCTCGACCGAGGGCGGAGCGGTCAGCAAGGCCGCCCTGTGGCTCGTCGGCCGTGATCGCCAGACGTACCGCATCCTCCGCGAGCTCGGCCGGTCGGGGGCGCTCCATCGGGTCAACCCCGCCAGCCGCGGGCACGACCTGGTGACGGAGGACCCGGCCGAGATGGCGCAGTTCCTCCGGGCCCAGGTGGGCTTCCCGCCCCGCGGCCGGTACGAGACGCTCTTCACCTTCAGCCCCGGCCAGCTGCCCAGCAAGCGCCCGCGCCGTTCTGCCCAGCCGACGTCGCGAGGACCGGGCGGGAGCCCCGTGCCCGACGCCGCCCCCGTGGACCCGGCGCAGGCGCGCGTGCGGCTGACCGAGCTGGAGCGGGAGCTCACGCTCGCCTCGGAGGTGGAGCGGCTCCAGTTCCGCGCCGACGGGGTGAGCGCGCAGGTGTTCCAGCTGGAGACCCGCCTGAAGTCGGTCCAGGCGCTGGAGCAGGAGCTCGGGGAGGCCCGGCGCGGGCTGCAGCAGACTCCGACCGTGGAGAGCCTCGGCCTCATCCCGGACATCATCGAGCGAGCGCGCAACTTTCCCGCGCTGGTGGCCAGGGTGGACGAGACGCTGGCGAAGCTCGAGGGCGAGCGCCAGCTGGACGTCGCCACCGCGCCCAACCCCAGTCCGCTCCGGCGGGACGGGCGGTTCTGGGCGGGGATGGCGCTCGGAGCGGCGGTGCTGTTCACCGGTGCGACGGTGACCGGCCCCCTGAAGTACATCGCCCTGCTCGACATCCCCGCGTTCGGCCTGGCGGCGCTGGTCGCCCTGAAGCGGGTCGAGGACCTCCAGTGGGTCGAGCTCTCGGTCCGCAAGGGTGACCGGCTCGGGGACCGCGAGCGCGTCATCCGCGAGCAGTTCGAGACCGACGCCCAGCCGGTGCGCAACGCGATGAAGATCCTCGGGGTCGAGCAGCCGCACGAGATCGTCGCCGCGCTCGAGGAACACGCCAGGTGGGCCGGCCGGGTCGAGGAGCTCGAGCGGACGCTCCAGACGGCCAAGGTGAACCCCGAGTACGTCGCGGCCGCGACGCAGCTCGCCGAGCTCCGGGCCGAGCAGGAGTCGCTCAACGCCCGGCTGGCCGAGAAGGGCAACTACGTGCGCGATGCGCGCGAGGTCGAGCGTGAGATGGCCCGCATGCGCGAGGCCCTCACCCCGGCCCCTCGGCGGATCTCGAGCCCAGGCGTCCCCAGCGCTGCGCCAGGCTCCGACGCGGCCGAGGATTTCACCCCCGCGCTGGTAGGCGCCGCGGCGGACATCCTCGCGACCGATGTGCCCACGCTGGCCACGCGAATCGCGGAGCGAAGCGCCCAGTACCTCGCCGCGCTCACCGACCGCCGCGTGGAGGCGCTGGAGATCTCGCACGACGGACAGGGCACAGCCCGGGTGGCCGGCAAGCAGGTCCCGGTCGGGCAGGTCGCCGCGCGGGACCTGGACTGGGTCTGGCTGGCGCTCCGGCTGTCGCTGCTCGAGCGGCTCATCGCCCAGGAGCCACTCCCGGTTCTGCTCGAGGACATGGCGACCGGAATGGATGAGGCGCGGCTCCCCATGCTCGGCCGGATGCTCAAGGCGCTCGGCAGCGCGACCCAGCTCCTGCACGTCACCGCGCACCCGGTCTTCGCGTCGGTGTCCGAGGGCTCGCTGAACGTCTGACCCGGCCCCTACAGTCCTTGGGAGGACGATCGGATGTCCGGGGGGTGGGGGATGGGGGCGGTGGATCGATCTCGGCTCGGCGCGCAGGCCGAGGAGCAGTGCGTGGAATGGCTGGAGCGCGCGGGGTACCGGATCCGCGAGCGGAACTGGCTGGTCCGCGAGGGTGAGCTGGACATCGTCGCGGAGCAGGGCGAGCTCCTCTGCTTCGTCGAGGTCCGGATGCGGAGCTCGGCGCGGTTCGGCGACCCGTCCTTGACGGTCACCCGGGAGAAGCAACGGCGGGTGGTGCGAGCCGCCCTGCGCTACCTGCAGCGCCGGCCCGCGCCCCGGCGCATGATTCGCTTCGACGTGATGACCGTGCTCGGCCAGGGCCCCGGCGCAGTCATCGAGCACCTCCCGGCGGCGTTCGACGCCGGGATGTGACAGCGTGACCGGTCGACCATGGCCGGCACCCTTCACCTCGTGGCGACACCCATCGGGAACCTGGGTGACGTGACCGACCGCGCCTCGCAGATCCTGCGGGCGGTGGCCTTCGTGGTCTGCGAGGACACGCGGCACTCGGGCCCGTGGCTCCGGTCACTCGGAGTCCACGCGCCGCTCTTGAGCCTGCCTGCGTTCGCGGAGAAGGACCGCATGGCGGGGGTCCTCGCGCGGCTGGAGGCCGGAGAGGACGGCGCGCTGGTCACCGACGCCGGGAGCCCGGGCATCAGTGACCCGGGGGAGGCGCTGGTCGCAGAGGCGGTCGCGCGTGGGCTCCGGGTGGTGCCGGTGCCTGGCCCGAGCGCGGTGATCGCCGCCCTGAGCGCCTCGGGCTTGCCCTCGGGGCGCTTCCACTTCCTGGGCTTCCTGCCCCGCGCGGGGCCGGATCGGAGCGCAGTGCTCGAGGAGGTGGCAGGGCTTCGCGCGACGCTCGTCCTCTACGAGTCGGCGCGGCGGCTGGGGGAGACCCTGGACGACCTCGCCTCCGCGCTCGGCCCTCGGCGGGCCGTGGTGGCCCGAGAGCTCACCAAGCTGCACGAGGAGTTCGTGCGGGGGGGGTTGCCCGAGCTCGCCGACCGCTACCGCGCCGCGCCGCCCCTCGGTGAAGTGGTGGTGCTGGTCGAGGGAAGGGGAGAGGCGGGCCGGTGGAGCGAGGCCGAGGTGCGCGCCGCGCTGGAGGCGGGCCTCGGCCGCGGGGAGCGCCTCAAGCCGCTGTCGACGGAGATTGCGCGGCAGTCCGGGTGGACGAGCGCAGAGGTCTACCGCCTCGGCGTCGCCCGGAGGTGAGGTGGCCCCGCCGCGGTGAGCTGGCAGCCCGCAGAGGCCGCCGGCTCTCGAGGTCAGCGCGCCGCGGCCGGGGTGCCGGCCTGGAGCGTGGCGCCGGGCGTCGAGGCGACCGGCGCGGTCATCATCGACCGCCAGCGCGCGACCTGCTCGGCGAGGGCCGGACGATCCGCGGCCGATAGCGTCACCTTGCGGGTGGGCTGCACGTCGAATGGGTCCAGCACCCGGTCGGAGGGCGACATCAGCTGGTAGTGCAGATGCGGCGCGAAGCTGTGCCCGCTGTTGCCGCTGTGGGCGATGACCTCGCCCCGCTTCACCTTCGTGCCCACCGTGAAGCTGCGCGGCAGCTCGGACAGGTGCAGGAAGATGGCCCGGGTGTGCGGCGGA
>Ga0208851_1000809_pt1 | contig 12212 bp, 12 predicted proteins | sample NGESurshal092012_FD_184481 | JGI IMG/M metagenome (GOLD analysis project Ga0208851, IMG submission 184481) | Arctic peat soil microbial communities from Barrow, Alaska - NGEE Surface sample 415-2 shallow-092012 (SPAdes) | ecosystem: Environmental > Terrestrial > Soil > Wetlands > Peat ... | reverse complement strand
CGCGGCGAAGAGGAACGCCTCGCCGGGCATGAACATCACCACGAACTCGGGCGCGGACTCGAACTGGGCCGCGTAGCCCTTCTCGCTGAGCTTCCGGACGTGGCGGCGGACGTCGGCGGCGTGCGCCACCAGCTTCGCCTGCTTCGTCACGTCGTCCCCGGCCTGGTGTCCGTCCAGGTACGCCTGGAGCGGGACCTTGCTGTCCACCACCACCTGCTTTCCCCCTGGAAGGTGGACCACCAGGTCGGGGCGGAGCGAGCCGCCCTCCACGTCCACGCGGGTCTGCTCGGTGAAGTCGCACCGGTCCACCATGCCCGCGAGCTCGACCACCCGGCGCAGCTGGATCTCTCCCCAGCGGCCGCGGGTGTTGGGGGCCCGGAGCGCGCCCACCAGCCGCTCGGTCTGCTGTCGGAGCGCGTCCTGCGACTCGGCCAGCGCACGGATCTGCGCGCCGAGGGCCCCCTGCGCCCGCTCCCGGCTCTGGTCGAACTCGGCGAGCTTCACGTCCACCTTCTCCAGCGCCTCGCGGATGGGCGTGACCAGCACGTCGATGGCGGTGGAGCGCGCGTCCAGCTCCACCTTGGCCACCTCCTGCGTCTTCTCCAGCTGGGTCTTCGCGTACTCGATGAAGCTCTGGGTGTTGGCCTGGAGCGCGTCGTGGGACAGCGCCTTGAAGCGCTCGGTGAGCTCGTCTTGCGTCAGCTGGACCAGCCGCAGCTTCGCGTCGATCGAGCGCTGCTCCTCGGCGCGGCCGGCCCGCTCGGCGGCGAGCTCGGACATGGCCCGCGAACGCGCGTCCTCGAGCGTCTCGGCCCGCGCGATGGCGGCGGCGATGGCGCGTGCCTGCGCCTCGAGCTCCGCGTCCCTGCCCCTCAGCCGCTCGGTGAGGACCTGCGCCGACGCCTCGAGCGCCGCGCGGTCCTTGGCGTGGGTGGCCGAGAGCCGGGCGCGGCCCAGCACCCAGCCGAGCACCGCAGCCGCGGCCACCAGCACTCCCGTCCCCGCCACCCAGGACAGCTCCATCGAACGTCGCTCCTTGGCCCGGGATCGGCACCCCGGGAAGAGGCACCGTACGGGCCTGGACTGACGTCCAGGAAGGAGGCCGCTTTCCCCGTGGCTCCGGCGGCGGTAAGGGGCGCACATGAGAACCAAGCGCGCACTGTCCCTCTCCGATGCCCGGAAGATCGTCGAAGCGGCCCGCGCCGAGGCCGAGCAGCGGACGTGGAACGTCAGCATCGCGGTGGTCGACGAGGGTGGGCTCCTGCTCGCGCTCGAGCGGATGGATGGCGCCTTCCCGCAGAGCCCGGAGATTGCCACCCGGAAGGCCTGGACGGCGGCCATGGTCCGCCTCCCCACCAAGACCCTGGAGGACATGGTGAAGGAGCGACCCGGCCTGCTGGGGTTCCCGGGGCAGCTCCGGGTCCAGGGCGGGCTTCCCATCCAGGTCGAGGGTGAGTGGGTCGGCGCGGTGGGCGTCTCCGGCGTCGCCTCGCACGAGGACGAGCAGGTCGCCCGCGCCGGGCTCGCCGGGCTGGCCGGCTAAGACCCCGGCTCCTCCGGACCCAGCCGGAGCCCGCGCGGGACGACGAGACGCTCGAGCCCGTTGAACGCCGCCTCCACCACGAGCGCCAGCGCCGCCGCCGGAAGAGCGCCCTCGAGCAGGAGCCCGGTGTCGGCGAGACGGATTCCGGTGAGGATGGGCTGGCCGAACCCGCCGGCGCCCACCAGCGCGCCGAGGGTGGCGGTCCCCACCGCGATGACCGCCGAGGTCTTCACCCCGGCCACGATGGACGGCGAGGCCAGCGGGAGCTCCACCCTCACGAGGCGGAACCACCCGGGCAGCCCGAGCGCATCGGCCGACTCGCGGAGGTCCGGGGTGATGCCCAGCAGCCCTGCGTGCGTGTTCCGGACGATGGGGAGCAGTCCGTAGAGGAAGAGCGCGGCGATGGCCGGCCGCGTGCCGATGCCGAGCAGGGGAATCATCAGCACCAGGAGCGCCAGCGAGGGGATGGTCTGCAACACCCCCACTCCGGCGAGCACCGCCTGGCCCAGCCCGCGGCGCCGGGCGGCGAGCACCCCGAGGGGCAACGCGACGAGCAGCGACAGGCCGAGCGAGATGCCCACCAGCGTCAGGTGCTCGCCGAGGCGGGTGGCGATGCGCCGGGCGCGCCCCGGGCCTGGCTCGGTCGCCGAGGCGCCGGTCCCGCCGAGGCGCTCCCGGAGGAAGGACGAGGCCACCTGGCCCTCCGGCACCCGGGCGACCCGGGCCCGGGCGTTCATGGCGATCATCGCCGGGGCGTCGATCTGCCCCGCGAGCGTCTCCAGCGCCGCGCGTGCGCCAGGCACCCGCTGCTCGAGGTCGGCACGGACGAGCAGCACCGCGCGGTATTCCGGGAAGTGGTGCAGGTCGTCCTCGAGGACCCGCAGATGCTCGGCCTCGATCTCGGGGTCCGTCGAGTACAGGTCCACCACGTCGAGCGCGCCCGCACGGAGCCCGCGGTAGGCCAGCTCGTGGTCCAGCCCGCGGACGTCGCGGTGGGGGAGCGCGTAGGCTCGCTGCAGGGCACGCCATCCGTCGCCGCGGTCGAGGAACTCGTTGCTGAATCCGAGGCGCAGCCCGGGCTGCTCCCGGAGATCCGAGATGCGGCGGATGCCGAGGCGCGCTGCGACCTCCTCGCGCATGCCCAGCGCATATCCGTCCTCGAACCCCAGCGCGGGCCCGAGCGTGACGCCCGCGGCGGCGAGGGCGGGCCCGAGCGCATCGGGGCGCACCCGCCCGCCGAAGATCTCCTCGGCCAGCGTCCCGGTGTACTCGGGGTAGACGTCCACGTCCCCGCGGACCAGCGCGTCCCAGACCACGCGCGTTCCGCCGAGTCCTCGGACGTGCTCGGCGGGGAGCCCTGCTCGCCGGAGCACGCCGGTGGCCAGCTCCCCGACCAGCACCGACTCGGTGAACACCTTGCTGCCGACCCGGACCGGCCCCGGTCCGACGCCGGCCGAGAGGAGCAGCAGGACCAGCGCGGTCACCGCTGCCCTCCTCCCCGCCACCCGGCGAGGAACTTCGCCACCCAGGGGTCGGCGGGCCGGGCGGCGAGCTCCTCGATCGGGCCCACCTGCACCAGCGCCCCGTCGCGCAGCAGCGCGACCTGGTCTCCCAGGAGCGCCGCCTCGTCCAGGTCGTGGGTGACGAGCACCACCGTCGTCCCGAGTGCGCGGAAGACCCGGACCAGCTCGCCCTGGAGCTCACCCCGCGTCACCGGGTCGAGCGCACCGAGTGGCTCGTCGAGCAGCACCACCGCAGGGGTGAGCATCAGGGCACGCATGAGGCTCACCCGCTGCCTCTGCCCGCCCGAGAGCTGCGCCGGCCAGCGCGAGAGGAGCTCGGGCTCGAGCCGGACCAGTGCGCCGAGCTCGGAGAGCCTCCGCGCGCGCCACTCCGCTGGGCGGCCCAGTGCCCGGGCAAGGAGGGTCACGTTGTCCGCCGCCGTGAGGTGGGGGAAGAGCCCGCCCGACTGCAGCCCGAAGCCCATCCGGCGGCGGAGCGCGGCGCCGGTCCCGGGGTTGACCGCGGCGCCCTCGAGGAGGATGTCCCCGGTGTCCGCGGCGATGAGCCCCGCCATCAGCCGCAGAAGGGTGCTCTTGCCACTCCCGCTCTCCCCGAGCAGGACGGTGGTTCGCTCCCGCGGCACCTGGAGCGAGACCGCGCGCACCGCCGGTCTGCCGCCGAAGCTGCGACTGACGTCCCGGAGGACGAGCACCGGACCGGAGCCGTGGCCCGGGGGCGCGGGCTGCTGTGGGCGTGGCGCGGGCACGGGGGCAAGGGACTCTAGGCCCACGTGACTTCGGGGCGAAGGTCCGCTACCGCTCGCATCCATGGCACACACCCCTGGCCGCTTCGTCTGGCGCGAGCGCGTCACCCCAGATCTCGAACGGGCGCGCGCGTTCTACTCCGCCCTGCTCGGCTGGACCTGGGAGGAGATGGGTCCGGCGGACGCGCCCTATCTGGTGGCACACGCTGGTGGCATCCCGGTGGGAGGGCTCTGGCAGCCTCCCGCGGGCGCGAGCATGCCGAGCGCCTGGATGAGCTACGTCTCGGTGGAGGACGTGGACCGGACGACGGCCGAGGCCCGCGCGCTGGGGTGGACGGTGGGGCGGCCGACGACGGAGCTTCCCGGTGTGGGCCGCTTCTCGGTGCTCGCCGACTTCGCCGGGGCCTGGCTCCTCCCCTTCCGGAGCGAGACCGGAGACCCTTCGCCTGACCTGGGGGCGCCGGGGACGTTCTGCTGGGAGTCACTCGTCACCTCCGACGTGGAGCGCGCGCTCGCCGAGTACGGCTCGTTGCTCGGCTGGACGCGCCAGGCCTCGCCCAACGGCGCGGTGCCGATCTTCGCGCTGGACGAGACGCCGGGCAGCCAGATCGCCGACGTGCAGCAGGCCGGGGATCGCCCTCCGTGCTGGCTCACCTACGTGCGCGCGGTGGACGCGCCGGCGCTGGCCACCCGGGCAGCGACGCTCGGCGCCCACGTGCTCGTGCCGCGGATCGACATCCCCGAGGTGGGCACCATCGCCTTCATCGCCGATCCCGGCGGTGCGGTGCTGGGCCTCTACCAGCCGGCGAGCGCCGGGGCTTGAGCGCCCCGGCGGTCACGCGCCCCAAAGGAGCGACTGCTGCACCGGGGTGCCCGGCGGCTCGGGGGCCTCCTCTGGACCGGAGCCCAGGAGACGCCCCGCCGCCGCGCGCCCGCTGAGGAACGCGCCCTCGATTCGCCCGCCGAGGCACCAGTCTCCGCAGGCCACGACCCCCTGGTCGGGCTCGGCGAGGCACTCGGGCCCGTCCCCGTCGGCGCCACCTCGGGCGAAGCGCCAGCGGTGGGCGACGGCGCGCAGGGGCGTGGCCAACGACCCTCCCACCGCCGCGCTGAACGCCTCCACGAGGAGCCGGGCCACCTCGTCGCGCGGGGCCTCGAGGTGCGCGCGGCTCCACTCGGCCGTCGCGTGCAGGACCCAGCGGTCGCCGGGGGCTCGACCGGGCTTGCTGCCCTCGCGCGCCACCCAGGCCAGCGGTCCCCGCTGGACGAACGCGCCGTCGAACCCCAGGGGCAGCGGCTCGGGGAAGCCGAGCATCGCCGCCCACGTCGGCTCCATCTGGAAGGTGGACACCTCATGCGCGAGCGCTGGCGTGCCCGCCAGGAGCGCCGCCGCCTGCGGAGCGGGAACGGCCACCACCAGCGCCTCGAAGCGGCCGAGCCGCTCGTTCTCGGTCCGCAGCTCCCATCCGTCGCCGACGCGCACCGGGGGGAGCACCTGTCGCTCGAGCCGGATGTCCAGCTCGGCGGCGAGGTGCCGGGCAATCTGCTCCATCGACGGCGTGCCGACGAAGCGCTCGGGGCCGCCCTTCGACTTTACCCTCGCGACGCCCCCCTCGAGCGACGCGATCCGGCCGTCCCAGCGCGCGACGTGGCCATCGTGCACCCAGCTCTCCACGAAGCGCCGGAAGCGCGGATCGCGCGCTGTGAGGTACTGGGCGCCGTGGTCGAAGGACTCACCGTCCATCATCCGGGTGCAGACCCGACCTCCTGGCCGGCTGCCCTTGTCGAGGACTCGCACCGTCCACCCGGCGTCCTGGAGCGTGCGGGCGCAGGTGAGCCCGGCGATCCCCGCACCGATGACCGCGACCCGCGGGGGGCTCCTCCGGGCTGGCGACCGGGTCCGTCGCCCGTACGCCTCGACGTCGAGCCGCGACGCGTGCTCTGCGGTGGGGCGAGGCCGCACCGTGCCCAGGATGGGCCGCTCGGGCGGAAACGGCCGGTCGAACTGACCGAGGCACCAGAGCAGCCCGCCGTAGGACGCGGGATCGTCCCCGTCGAGGGCGAACCGGTGGTTCAGGTCGACCAAGAGATCCAGGGCCGCCTCGGGAGACGCGGTCCACACCGGGACCGCCTTCCCCCAGGTCATCCGGACGTTGTTGTGCAGCTCGCCGTGCATCACCAGCGAGGCCTGGGCTGCGTCCCAGAGCGCGTCGCCACTCCGTCCTCGCACCAGGGTCTCCTGCGAGAGGAGCGCCGGACGCGGGTCCGTGGCGTGGGCTCGCAACGTCTCGAGCGCCCACCCGGGGAGCGCCTCCACCGCCCCGGGGTCCGGGGTGAAGGCACAGAAGGCATGCGCGAGCTCGCGCCAGACGAGCAGCTCGTCGAGGAACTTCTCGGCGCCCCGGGTGCGCACCGACGCAGCCTCCCGCGCGATGCGGAACGGCGAGACGTGTCCGGTGTGCAGGTACGGCGACATCCGGCTCACCCCGCCGGCGAGCGCGTCGTTGCGGAGGCGCGCATACGCGCCGAGCCCCTCCTCCCGGAAACGCGTCCAGCGGGCGTACCCCGCCTGGCTTCCTCCGGGCGTGTGCGGGACCGGGGCAATCCCGTGGTCGATGCGGCACTCGGCCACGAGCGCCGCAAGGTCCGCGCGAGCGAGGTCCACCGGGTCGAACGGCAGGGAGGGAAGGAACGGTGCTCCGGACGGCGCGACGTCGATCCACGGCCGACCGAGCCGCGCGCGACGCTCGCCCTCCGTCGCCTCGCGGAAGGCGAAGGCACGGGTGAAGGGGCGACCGAGGAGACGGAACGGAACGACGCACGCGGTGTCCACCGCCCAGACCGGCGCGTCCGTCTCGTGCAGCAGGGACGCGAGCTCGGCGCGGGCGCTGGGGGTCGGCATGTCCTCGGTGACGACCAGGGCAGCGTCGGCGGCGAGCGGCCCGAGCGCCGGTCCGCGGTGGCGCCGCCGCTCGAGGTGCAGCGCGTGCCCGATGCCGCGCCGGGCGAGCTCCGCCGCCACGTCCCGCGCGCCCTCGAGCGCGAACCGGTGGTGCCGGTCCGAGGCGAACGGGCCACCCTCCCCGAGCGACTGCAGGACGAATCCCGGGAGGTGCAGCGCCGCGGCCGTGCCGAGCGCGACGTCGAGCGCCGGGTTCTCGTGTGCCCGCACGGCGCTCCGCATCCAGTACAGGACGTACCTGCCGTGGACCGCGCTCCCACGCACAGGGTGGACGCGTTCCTCGAGATGCGGCGGCAGGCGCGCAGGCACCGACGGGCAACTAACGAGCGGCGCGCACCCCGTCACCGCGCCGCTGCCACCACGGCTCCGGCCGGCCAGAAGCCCTGCTTCACCGCCAGTCGATCAGCGGACCGCGCTGCGCTCCACGAACTGCTGCATGAAGCGGCGGTCCTGGTCGACCAGGGTGATGAAGCGCACCCCGAAACCGGAGGGCCGGGAGTGGTCACCGCCGGTGTTCTCCAGGATGACCCGACCGCGGGAGCGAACCTCCCGCTTCTCCTCGTCGAAGTGAAAGATGACGTCGACCAGCGTGCCGAGCGGCAGCGACTTGGGGCAGGCCAGGAAGAAGCCGTCGGCCTTGAGGTTGGCGAGCGGGTGGTCGGTGAACATCCGGCTGTTGCGGGCGGTCACCCGGATGGTCACCTCGACCCGATCCTCGCGGCGCTCGAAGCCGACGAACTCGTGCGGCTGGTAGCTGAACTGGCCCTCGTGCGCCGGGGGAGACAGCGGGCCCGGCCGGGGGAGCGGGGTCAGGCTGCGGGGAACGACGGTGAGCGGCCGCGCGGTCTGAGGCGGCGGCCGCGGGACCGGCGTCAGCGGCTCGTCGTCCATGAGCGGAGGAGGAACGGCCCGCATCATCGGCAGCGGCGAGACCGGCCCGCCCTCGGCCAGCTCCTTCTCGATGTGCACCATCAGCCGGCTCAGGAACTGGAACGCGTCGGCGTAGGCCTTGCGCAGCTCAGCGTGGGCCTGCGCCCGGACGCGGTCCGGATAGAAGCGCTTCACCAGCTTGAAGAAGGCATTCCGGTAGGCGTCCACCGAGGCGGTCCGGTCCAGCCGGAAGATCTCGTGGGGCGGACGGCCCATCATCGCCCGGAGCTGCTCCCGGACTCGCGCCGCCTCCTGCCGCTCGGACTGCAGCAACGCGTCGGGAGACGGCGCGTTGAGCAGGAGCGTCATGACCTCCGGGAAGGAGGCGGGCGCTCCCCAGTTCCGGCCGTCACGGGAGACCCGGGTGATGTCCAGCAGCCGGCCGGTGTTCACCAGGTCCTGGACCACGTCCAGACTCACGGGCCCGAGCACCCGCCCCTCCGTGTCGCCGATCCAGTACTCGGGCATGGTCAGGCCGCCAGCGCGCGCTCCACCGCCGAGGTGATCTCCACGGGATGGAACGGCTTGGTGATGTAGCCCGAGGCGCCGGCCTCGAGCGCCTCCTTCACCAGCGCGTCGCTGTCCATCGAACTGATCACCAGCACGTGCGTGCTCGGCCAGCGGTCACGGATGAGCGCGAGCGCCTCCATCCCGCTCATCTCGGGCATCAGGAGGTCGAGCAGCACCAAACTCGGGGCGGGCCCCTGGAAGCCCAGCGCCTCCTGCCCATTCTCGGCCTCGCACAGGGTATGCCCCCTGCCCGCGAGCATCTCCCGGAGCAGCGTCCGGACGAAGACGTCGTCGTCGACGATGAGGATGGGGCCGTCGGACATGGTCCTCCACCGTGCCCGCCGCGCGCGTGAGACGTCAACCCCCGGTGCACCTACCCGGTCTCACCGGACGGGGCGTGCGAGGGCAACGGCTCGGGAACGGGTCCGTGCGGATGTGGGTGGATGCCCAGCCGGCGCACCACCAGCTCGTGCAGCGCATAGACGGCCGGGGTGAGCCCGATGGCGATGACCAGCTTGATGAGGTACTCGCCCACGGCCTTGCTGGTGACCCACATCAGCGGGCGCGGCTGGGCGTTTCCGACGGCGGGAAAGACGTACCAGAACAGGAAGTTGATGACGAAGGTGTCCACCACCTGACTGGCGACGGTGGAGCCGGTCGCCCGGAGCCAGAGGTGCTTCGACTGGGTGAGGGTCTTCCAGAAGGCGAAGACGTGGATGTCGAGGAACTGGCCGCAGAGATACGCGATGATCGAGGCGATGAAGAGCTTGCCGCCGACGCCGAAGACCTTGTTGAACTCGGCGTCGGTGTAATAGCTGTTCGGGTCGGCGGCCGGCAGCTGCGAGAGGTTCAGCAGCACGAAGCTGAACACGGCCATCCACATCCCGAGCAGCGTGAGGAAGCGGGCTCCCTTCACCCCGTAGAACTCGTTGACGATGTCGGTCAGCAGGAAGGTGATCGGGAAGGCGAACAGCCCGACCGAGACCGGCTGGCGGTAGCGAAGCCCGAGCAGGTGCACGTCGATGGCGAAGGCCTTGCCGCCGGTGAGATCACCAATGAGCAGCGCCGCGACGAAGATGCCGCTCAGGTAGGTATAGAGCTGCTGCTGACGGGTCAACACCATGCGATGGGGTCCGCCTTCCTACCCCCGGGCTCGCGGCGGCGCACGGGATTCCGGGGTCTGCTCAGCCCGCGGGGCGCCGCTGCGCATGCACGCGCCGGCGCCGTGCGAAGCGGTCGGTGACCTGCTCGACGTAGGCCCGGGTCTCCTCTGGCCAGGGCAAGCCCGCAGAGACTGCGCCGGGGCCGGCGTTGTACGCGGCAACCGCGAGCCGGATCGAGCCGAAGCGGCGCAGCTGCTCCGCGAGGTACCGGGCGCTCCCGTCGATGGCCTGCTCCGAATCGAACGGGTCGCCGATGTCCAGCAGCCGCGCGGTGGAGGGGAGCAGCTGCGCGGGTCCGACTGCACCGGCGCCGGAGATGGCGTGCGGCCGGCCCCCGCTCTCGACCTCCACCACCGACTCCAGCAGCCCCTGCGGAAGCCCATGGCGCCGCTCGGCCGCCACGACGAGCGGCGTGAGCGCCGGATGTGCCCGGAACGCGCAGTGCGGGCGGTGCAGCGCGTAGAGCCCGAGCGCACGCACGCGGGAGCGGAGGTGCAGCGGCGAGAGGGGAAAGACGTTGGCGCCGCCGACGAAGTTCACCGCCCCGTTCACCAGGCCCACCGCAGCGCCGGCGAGCAACGCCGCGCGGCCGAGCGCGCGCCGGAGGGACGGCGGGAGCACGGACCAGGCCCCCCGGAGCGCGCCGGGGAGGCCGCTCAGTCCTCGAGCTCGCCGTGCCAGTACGCGACGTCCCGGAGGAACTTGCGCCAGGAGAGCGGCATCCCGGGCTCGTAGGTGAAGGTCAGGTGGAAGGTCTCGGGCAGCTTCTTCGGCTTCACCGGCGTGCTGAGCAGCGCCATCCCCGCCTGCACGGGCGTGCGTCCGCCCTTGCGCTGATTGCACCCGAAGCAGCAGATCACCACGTTCTCCCAGGTGGTGTGGCCGCCCTGGGCACGCGGGACGACGTGATCGTAGGTGGCGTCCTGCCGGCTGACCCGCCCGGCGCAGTACTGGCACTTCCCGTGGTCGCGGGCGTAGACGTTCTCGCGGCTGAACTTGATGGCCCGCTTGCGGTTGCGCACCGCGCGGAGGAACCGGATGACCGACGGCATCTTGACCGCGAAGGTCACCGAACGGATCAGCCGATCCTCGTACTCCTCGACGACCTCCACCTTCCCGAGGAAGAGGAGATTGATCGCCCGCTGCCATGAGACGCGGGCAACCGGCTCGTACCCCGTGCTGAGAACCAGGGTCTCCATGCGGCCGGCATTGTAACCGCTCGTGGGAACGACCGCTCTATGCTCGGGTGCCCATGTCCCTGACGAGCCGAGTCCTGGTCCTGGTCCGCCACGGCGAAACTGACTGGAGCAAGTCGAAGCAGCACACCGGGCGGCAGGACATCCCGCTGAATGCAGCCGGGCGCCGGGAAGGCGAGCGCCTCCGGCACCGGCTGGCGGCCTGGCCGTTCTCGCGGGTGTTCGTCAGCCCGCTGTCACGGGCCCGTGACACCTGCGCGCTCGCCGGTCTCGGAGATCGCGCCGAGCCGCGTCCCGACCTCATGGAATGGGACTACGGCGCGTACGAGGGGCGAACCCGGGCGGAGATCCTCCACGAGCGTCCCGACTGGAGCCTGTGGCGGGACGGATGTCCGCAGGGGGAGACCGCCGAACAGGTGGGGGTGCGGGTCGACCGCGTCATCTCGGAGGTCCGGGGCATCGACGGTGACATCGCGCTCTTCGCACACGGCCACGTGCTCCGGGTGCTGGCCGCCCGGTTCCTCCATGCCCCGGCGGCGGTCGGCGAACGCTACGCGCTGAGCACCGCGTCGGTCAGTGTGCTGGGGCGGGAGCACTCCTCCGACGTCATCTGGCTCTGGAACGACGTGAGCCACCTCACGGAGTAGCAGCTCAGTGCAGCGGGCGGGCTGAGGCGTCCCGGCGGGCGTCGGACCCGAGCTCCGCCTCGAGCGCGCTCCGCAGCTCGGCCATCTCCAGCGGCTTCTGCAGCCGCGCGACGATGCGCTTGGAGTCGAGCGCCACGCGGTCCAGCACGCCGTGACCGGAGACGAGCATCACCCGGACATTGCCGTTCTGGGGCCGCCGGTCGAGCGCGTGGAGGAACTCGACGCCATTCATCACCGGCATCATGAGATCCAGGAGCACGACGCAGGGGTTCGAGGCCGCCTCGAGCAGCTCCAGCGCCTCGGCGCCGTTCTCGGCCCCGACCACGTCGTAGCCGTCCGAGCGGAGTCGATCCTGGAGTGACCGCCGGAACAGCGACTGGTCGTCCACCACCATGACCGTGAGTGAGGAGGCGCGGGACATGGAGGGTCTTCCTACTCGGACTGGTGACTGCCTGGCGAGGGGCCGGGTCTCAGACACCAGGGTCACTCCCCACCCGCCGCAGCCGGCCGTCCAGAGGCAGCGGAACCGCCCGTCCTCATCCAGTGGCCGCGCCGGTGCGGGACACGAGGAAGCGCGCGAGTGCTTCGGCCTTGGGCACCAGGGTGTCCACCTCGATGTGCTCGTCGACCGTGTGAAACCCCTTCCCGCGGGGGCCGAGGCCGTCGATCGAGGCGATGCCCATCGCCGCCGAGGTGCTCGCGTCGCTCCCGCCACCGATGAGCGGCGCCTCGCCCGCGCCGAGGCCCGAGGCACGGGCTGCCGCCGCGTAGGCCTCCATCAGCGCCACGTTCGCGGGCGTGCGCTCCAGCGGCTCACGCCCCACGCCACCGGAGAGCGCGAGCCGCGTCCCGGGCACCGCCGCCCCCACCTGCTCGGCGGCGGCGCGGAGCCGCTCGGTGAGCGCCTCGCCGTCGGCCCGGGTGATGTAGCGGATGTCGGCCTGTGCCTCGGCGCGGTCGGGCACGGTGTTCTTGCCCTGGCCGCCGGAGATCTT
>Ga0208851_1000807_pt1 | contig 12226 bp, 11 predicted proteins | sample NGESurshal092012_FD_184481 | JGI IMG/M metagenome (GOLD analysis project Ga0208851, IMG submission 184481) | Arctic peat soil microbial communities from Barrow, Alaska - NGEE Surface sample 415-2 shallow-092012 (SPAdes) | ecosystem: Environmental > Terrestrial > Soil > Wetlands > Peat ... | reverse complement strand
CGGCCGGCGTGTCGAGGAATCTCATCGCGGTCAGCTCGACCTGCACGACGCCGGGGATCTGCTGTGCGCGGGCCACGAGCGCACTGGCCCACACTGTCCGTCCGAAGTCGAGCTGACGGGGGCCGAAGAATGCCGAGGTTCCGCCGTCCGAACCGAGCGCGGCGGTCACCGCAGCGGCCGTGCCGCCGCGGTCGGCGGTGCTGTCAAGCGTCACTGTGACGGCGATGGACACCGACCGGTAGTCCGGGCCGCGAACGATGAAGTCGTGCCCGATGCGGCGGATCCGCATCAGCTCTGCCCGGACATCTTGCAGCAACTCCTGGCTCGGCTCCTGGCCGATCAACGGCTGAACCCGGACGTCGGCGACGGTGCGGACGCCGCCCGCGCGGAGTTCGGCGACGGCGTGCGCGACGCGGGGATTCGTGGCGGCGAGCCGTGCGTAGTCCGGGGCGGTCAGCGCGCGGGGCTGGTCCAGCGTCGCGCTGCCCGGAATCGCCCGGGTGGCTTCCGCGATGCGCTCAGGGTCCGTGCCACCGGTGGCCGGCAGTGGATTGCGCACGAGTTCGACAGCGCTGAGGGCCTGGGCAGCGCCAGGATCATCGACGGCGCGGACTCCGGTGATGGTGTCGGCAAGCACGTTTCCGGCTGATCCGGTGCCCACCCAGTACCGCGCCCGGAACTGGGTGCGGTCGCGCTCAGGGGCGGACAGGTTCAACCGCAGCTGCCCGAACCCGGCGTCGTCGATCTCGCAGACAAAGACCGGAGTGTCCGAGTCGACGCCGATGAGATCGCGGCGCGGCGTCCACACGGTCGTTGGCGTCGTCGGGTCGTCGTCAGTGGTGGCGAGCAGGACCAGGGGGAGGGCTGCGCGGGGATCCTGGCGCATCGTCTCCCGGGCCGGGCCCCAGCATGACAGCGAATCCGGGTCGAGCGCCGCGAACAGTTCGGCACCCCAGTCGCTGGACACCTCTGCCAGTAACGGCCCGGCCATCGGTCCGTAGCTCTCGCAGCGGAGGGCGAGCACTTCGAGGCGTTGACGGCGTTCGGAGAAGTAGCGATCGGCGCGGTCGAGCAATTCCTCCAGGGCACCGGCCTGTTGCCGGGCGTCCTCGACGGTCGACCCGTCGGTCAGCCCGACGAGGTCGAGTAGTCCGGCGCCGAACTGCTCGCGCAGCATGGCCACGTGTTCGGCGGCGACGGGATAGCCACGCACCGCGAGCGCAAGCCAGCCGCGGACCATCCGCTGCCAACTCCCGTAGAGCGAGCGGAGCCGCCGGGCCTGACTCCGCGCGATCTGATCATGGCTGGGGAACGCCTGCGAGCAAGCCACTGCGGGACGCCCCAGGCAGGCGACACCCGCTGCCAGCGTTTCGTTGACCGGCTCGCCATGGGCAACGAGAATCACGTTCCCACACGCGTGGGCAACGATCTTGCGGGTGCCGTCGGTGGCATCGACCCTGAGGCGAAGGTCGAAAGGGAGGGCGTCCTCCTCGGCCCATTCGACCTCGACCGTCGGCTGCCGATAGAGCTGGTCGTAGCCGTGCCGCACGGCGGTGAGCCGGACGGCGTGCCGGGCAGCCGCGTTGGGCGCACCGAGTCCGAACTCATCGTGGGTCGCCTCGAAGATCAGCACGTCGCCCGCGGCGAGTTCTAGCTGCCGCCGCAACTTCGGCGGAGTCGATCGGGCCGCGGATGCGGGAACCGGGCCACCGTCGACCAGGGTCGCGGTCGTCGCGCCGGCGCACAGGGTCGCATCGCTTTCGCCGAAGGTCCAGATGGTGATGTCACTGTGCGCGGGGAGCAACTCCATACGGGTTGGATGGGTACCCATGCCCCCCGTCGACGGTCGGGGGGCCGCGGCTACCGGGGTGAAAACGGTGCCTTGGTCGGTGACGAACCGGAGCGAGGTGAGCGTCACCGTGACGCGGTCCCGCACAGCGAGGGTCAACCAGGCCCGCGCATGACAGCCGTCGTGCATCCGGTACCCGACAAGACGGCCGTGCCGGCGTACCGATATTCGCCGACGGGCCGTGGCGAGGTAGGCCTCGGTGGCGACGGCGTCCTGGTAGTAGGAGAGGTCGTCGCCGAGGTAGGCGAACAGCTCGACCAGGGCGACGGTGAGATCGGCCGCGTGCCGCTCCGATTTGCTCGTCGGGTCGGTGACCGCCAGCCGATCGAGCATCAGTTGTCGCAGACCCTGATAGTCGCGGGCCAGGTAATTGTTAGGTCCTTTGGGACCACCTGACGAACTCAGCGGCCGCGGGTCACGCGCGAAAGGCACCGGCTGTTGCGGGTCGAAGGAGAAGGTCAACTCGGCAAAGGCCGGATCGACACCGCGCTTGGCCCGGCGCAGCGGGCGCCCGTCGGGGTTCGCGCCGACCAACCGGAGCAGGTAGGTCCCGTGACCGCCTGGCCCGGACAGCCGCACTGAGAGGTAGGGACCGCCACCACGCGCGTCGACGTAGCGCTGTACGTCAATTGCCGTCAGTCCCGGATTTCCCGCTGGGGACACGATCAGCACGTTGGACTTGTCGATATCGGTCGGCGTGCGGCCCAGGAAGGTCAGCCGCAGTACGGGTTCGGCGCCGTTGGAGCGGACGTCGATGGCGTCAAGACCCGTGTCGTCGGCGGCCCGTACGTCCTGCCTCCGCTGCCGGTCGGCGACCCGCAAGGGACCCCATTGGGCGGGACCGGTCATGGCGCCGTCGGAACGATGAACGCCGCCGTACCGGATTGACCGGTGGCCCGGACGGTGTAGCTGATGTCGATCGCCAACGTGCTGTCCACGGATTCGACCTGGAGGCCGGTGAGTTCGACGACGTCGCCGAGCCATTGCTGGATGGAAGCAGTGATCACCGCGGTCAGGCCGGCGGCCAGCTGCGGTTGGTTGGGCCCGAAAACCAGGTCGAGCAGGCCGCATCCGAAGTCCGGCCGGTTCACCCGCTCGCCGGGGCTGGTGAGCAGCAACTGCTCGAGCATCTGCCGCACGTGAGCGTCAGTGCCCGAGGTCGCCGAACGACCTGACGGGTTGAGGTGATACGGAAACGCGAGCGTCATGGCCGTCTCAGGCTCCGACCACCGTGAGGGCAACGCCGTTGACGCTGAACGACGGAGTCTGAATAGACACCATCGGGGCCGTGATCTGAATCCCGGCGGGGGTCAGCGCGATGACGGTGCCTGCGGATCGCAAGGCCACGTTGCCCAGCGCGGCCAACGGAGTGTCGGACACGGTGAGTCCGCCCGTGGTCGTCTCCACGGTGATGACCGGGAGCGCCGGAGGTGCCGTTGCGCTCGCGAGTGCGCCGGTGGGAAGGGTGAACGGGGTGGTCCAGTAGCCGCCGACCCAGATCGGGTAGTCCACGTCGCCCTGTTCGAATTCGATCCACACGCCGGCGCCGATGTTGGGTCGGGCGTACATGCCGCAGGTGAGGTTCGCGATCGGCAGACAAGGCATTGCCCATGTTGTCGGCAACAGTCCCGCAACGTCCGGCACCTGCACCTGCAGCCTGCCCTGTTGCATGGGGTCCACGTTCTGCAGCACCGTCCCGCGGAACTTGCCCAGGTACCGACGGCGGACACTGGGATCAGGGTCTTCCACGTCGGGTTCCTGCGACGGGTTGAGCGAGTCGATGAAGCGGAATTTGGCCATCGGGAATCCTTTCGATCAGCGCATCGGGGAGGTGGGCAGGGCCGCGATGGAGCCCGACGAGCTGGGCTGGCCAAGAACACCCAGTGGGCCGGCCGGCCCGGAGAGCAGCGGGCCGGCCGGTGCACCCAGTCCGATCGGCGACGCGAACGTGCTCGTCCCAGGCGGAGCAGTGGCCGAACTCGCTGCCGACTCAGCGAGTCCGCCGAGCTGCTGCACGGGTGACAGGGCGTAGGACAACGCACCGAACGGGCCTCCGCCACCGGCGATGAGGGCGTTCCGAGACAGCGTGAAGCTCTGTTTGTACGAGCCCGGTTTGATGGTGTGGGTGACACTGTCGACGAAATACTCGCCGTCGTAGGTGATGCCGGCGCCTCGCACCTCGATGATCGTGCGGGCGGTGAGGATGGCGCCGTATCGGGTGACGTCAAGGGTGCCGTGCCCGGATACCACATTGGCATCCGCGGCGGCCTTCGCCAACGCGATCGCGGCGGCCTGCAGCGGGCTGTACTTCGCCATTCCGGTGAGGTTCTGGATCTTCAGTGGCATCGGTTGCTTCGCGCCGAGCGGCGGGCTGATCGGGTTCACGTCGGGTACCGGGATCGGGTAGACCAGGTGTGAAGTGGTGTCCTGAATGTTGATTATCCAGAGGGTTTTCGCGAAGCCGTCGAAAGCGAAACCAAGGGATTCGACATTGCTGCGGCCGTCCCAGTCGATACTGATCGGTGCCGGCGTCGGCAGGAACGGGATCGCGGTCCTGAGCATCGGACCCCAATAGGCCATGCTCATCCCAACCTTCGGGCCGGGTTGCAGGTAGAACGTGTAGCCGACCAGATCGGCCAGGTGCTTGATGTACGAGAGATCCGTTCCACGTTGGGATTTGATGCGCTCCAGCGGATTGGAAATATCGAGCATCACGCTCGGCATGATCAACGGCACGATCTTGTAGATCGGGGTGTATTTTGCAATCATCAGCGCAATGCACAATTCGGCCGGCATTGCGGGAAACGGGAATCCGGTCAGGTCGAGCACGTCCATCATCCTGGTGAGATCCTCGCCCTTGACCGCGAGCACGGATTTTCCCGGTTCGTCGCTCGGCGTCATCTCGTGGTGGGTGATGACCCCGTCGACAAGAACGGTCGTCTGACCTCGAAGGTCTGCGCTCAGGATCACTCGGTTCGGCGGGTCGAAGTAACCCTGGGGGAGCAACGATGTCACCAACGGCGAGCGCGAGCTGACCGCGAACGTCAGGTCGAAACCGCTGGGACCGGTCGTGCCGCTGCGCACGGTGGCCTCGACCAGCGACTCGACGACCGCCCTTGGCGCGGGGTCCGTGCTCGCGCCGCCGATGGCCAGGCTCAGGGTGAGTTCAGCGGGCAACGTTGACTCCGTCCTGGATCGGCAACTGGCCGGCGGCCGGTATCGAGATCGTCCGACCGGGCCTGCCGAGTTCGCTCGGGCGTTGGACGGCATTGGCGTCAGCGAGCAGCCACGACATCGTCGCGTCGCCCAACGTCACCGCGGCAATCAGGTCGTCGCGCTGACCGGCGGAGACCTGCATGGTTCCGGTGGTGGCCAGCGCGCCCGGCTGCGGCAGGAATCGGCGCGCGAGATACGGGATCGTCCGTCCATCGGTGACGGGCATCGTCAGCACGGTCGTGGCGGCGTAGCGGCCGGTGCCGGTCATGGCAGGGTCGCCAATCCAAGGACGCGCACGTCCGCGCTGGGCTGCAGCGCCGCGAGTCGTTCGACACCACGCCGGTAAGCCAGATACAGCGACCTGCCGAGGTGATCGACCGGTAGGTCGTTGGTGGTCAGTACCTTGCATTCCAGGCCGACCTTGACTCGGATGGGCCGGAGGTGGGGGTCGAAGGCCTCCTCGGTCATGGTCAGGCTCCCCACGACGATCGGCACGACGCGGTCGACTCCCCACACGAGAACGGTCAACGGCGCCTGGACCGGGATGATCTCCAGCCGGCCGTTGTCGTACAGGGCGTCGGTGGCCACCAGATCGCTCGCCGTCGGCGAGACGATCCGTTCCAGGCAGGCCAGCGTCGGCAGCAGACCGTGATCGGATGCAGTCCCGGTGAGGTGCTCCAATTGGTCTGCGGCATCCAGCTCGGCGTCCAGTTTGATCGTCTCGTGGGGTGGGCCGGTCAGCCGCCACATCTCCAGCCGATCGCCCGGCTCGCCGCCGACGGCCCGTGGCTGCAGCGTGCGGGTCACGGTGTCGGGGTTGTACTGGAAGGCGACCACATCCAGCAGCCGACGGGTCGTCGGGTCGATGCGGGCCAGCCCGCCGCGAAGCATTCGCGGAGATCCGGGAAAGCCGGTGACCGGGGCGCTCATGCGTGTCCTCCTGTCGGCCGCGATGCGCGAGGATCTGGCACCGCCCGACCAGCCGAAGAGCTGAGCGGGTGAGCCGGACCTGCCGCCGGGAATCCGGCGATGGCACCGGTGGAAAGCTCCGCGTGGATCGCTCCGGCGATGTCGGTGGAGAGGGTGGAGCCGCCGGCCGGGGTCATCGGGGTCGCGTCGACGCCGAGCAGCCGGCCGAGCTCGTCGGCCACCGCTTCGGCCAGTGCCGCGCGCTCCCAGCGGGACATCCCTCGGTCGAGCACCAATCGGTCGATGTCAACCGTGACGGAACGGATCATGGGCGGACCCCCAGGGGAGTGAACATGTGATCGGCCATGGGCAGCTCGAGCTTCCCGAACTCGCTGCGCGCCATGTCCAAGACGAGGGGCATGTCCACTGTTTCGCCGCGTCCGGCCGCGCAGAACATGGCGTTCAACGCGATGTTGCGGATCATTCCGCCGGTCACCGGGAGGTCGGAAAGGAAGGCGAGGTCGAGGCTCTCCACGGGGGCTTCAGTCGGGAACGCGCGTATCCACAGGGCGTGCCTTTCGGCCGCGGAGGGGAACGGGAACGTGACGACGTACCGCAACCGTCGCAGGAACGCGGAATCCAGCGAACTGCGACGGTTGGTGGCCAGAATGGCCAGCCCCCGGTAGTCCTCCATGCGCTGCAGCAGGTAGTTCACCTCGATGTTGGCGTAACGGTCGTGGCTGTCACGCACCTCGGTGCGTTTGCCGAACAGCGCGTCGGCCTCGTCGAAGAACAGCAGAGCGCCGCCCTCTTCGGCAGCGTCGAAGACAAGGCGGAGGTTGCGCTCGGTCTCGCCGATGTATTTGCTCACCACCCCGGACAGATCGACCCGGTACAGGGCGAGGTTCAGCTCGGCGGCAAGGACTTCCGCGGCGAGGGTCTTGCCCGTGCCGGATTGGCCGGCGAACAGCGCGGTGATACCCAAACCGCGGGCCCCGACGGCCCGCAGCGCCCACTCGCGCAGTACCACCGGGCGGCCGCGCACTTGGTCGGCCAGCTGATGCAGGGTGCGCAGCTCGCCTTCCGGCAGTACCAGATCCGACCATCGGTGACCCGGCTCAATGCGCCGCGCGAGGGTGGACAACCTCGGGCGCGTTTGATCTCTACAGGCCTCCCACAACGCCTGCGAAGTCTCGTCCGCGCCTACCTGGCCGGTGGTGCGGACCCGGCCGGAGTTGCGGTCGTGCTGGGCCTGCGCGGCGCAGTCCCTGATGGTCACCGGGTCGAGGTCGAAGTTGTCCGCAAGCCGCCCCGCGAGAAGATCCTGGTCGGCGCCGATCGCCTCGAGCCACAGCAGGCGCTGCTCGGCCACCATCGGCCGGTGGGCGTCGACGATACGGGTTCGACGTTCGGAAACCGGCCACGGTTCGTAGGAGCCGACAACGATCGGAGCGACCGCATCGGCCAATACGGTTTCGGTGGGGCCCCCCCGGTGCTCATCGGCGAGGTCCAGGTAGAAGGCCAGGGGCAGCAGCATGCTCTCCCTATCGACCAGCCGGAGCAACTCAGCGATGTCGGCGGCGCCGGTCGGTAGCCGTCCTACCGGCAGCTCGAGCAGCTCGAGGCCGGCTCGGTCGGCGGCGGCGGCGGCAAGCTGACGACGGGTTCGCGAGTCCGCTCCGACCAGCTCGACGATCGGCAACCGACCGTCGGCGGGGGGCTCACGCCAAGCAGACAGGACCGCAGCAACTGCTTGCTCATGTGTGACGGTCAGCCGCTCGCCGAGCCGGTGTGGCAACCGACGGGTGACGTGGCTGAGCCGTTCATCGAGACCGTTCAGACCCTTGATGAAGTTCACGATTCGCTCGTCCGCCCGCAACGGAGCCTGGGTCAGTGGCAGGCCATGGGTGGTGGTGACCTCGATCAACCGCCAGAACCGTAGTGGGCCGTGCGGGGAGACGACGTCCCATGAGCCGTCGGGCAGGATCCGCAGCGCGAGGGCGAAGGTGGGCGCGGTCGCCAGCGGGTCGCCGCTGGCTCGCGCGCAACGCGCGGCGGTGGCCGGATCGAGCTCCATCGCAGCACACAACAGCAGCAGCAGGGATTCGAACCGGGAGAGCTCGAATCGCTCGATGAGCATCTCCAGGGCAGGCGTCATCCCGCCATCAGGCCAGTCCCACCACGGTGGTCCGGCCGGCGAAGCGACTGCCACCGACTCCGGCGGATCAGGCGTCGACGTCTCGGCCGCTGCGGTGAGCAACTCGCGCAGCCAGTCCAGTGCGGCGCCCAGGTAGGCGGCGTTGGCGTCCTCCCAGGTCGGGCCCGCCATCACGTCACGTCCAGCAGGTGGAAGGTGGGTGGTTGGCCGTCTTCCAGCAGCAGGCTGTCCTGCAAGTCGACCCGGAGACGAATCGGGTACCGTCCCCGCGCCAGGTCGGGAATCGTGAACCGAAGGGCGGAGGCTGGTGGTGTCGTCGAGGTCGCCACCGACAATGAGCCGACCATCAGCGCCACCATCTGACCGGCCACGACCGGCGGATCACAGTGCACAGTGAGTGCGACCGAACCAACCTGCTGGCCAGCGGGAATTGTTTCCGAGAACGGGGAGCGATCGGTGATGGTCGGTGCTACGGCGAACGGCAGCTCGGTGCTGACCTGGTCGGCTGCCCCGGCTCCGACAGCAGCACTGACACCGTGGGCGCCGGCGCTCAGGGTGCTGGGCACGACGAACGTGAGTTCAGCGGGTCCCACGGTCAGCGCGGGTGGGGTGATCGTCACCGGCTGCGGGGAGCGCACACCGCTGATCCGGACTTCGGTGACGCCACCGAGGTTGTGACCGCTCACGGTCAGCAGATCGCCGACCACTGCTGCCGGCCGCCCCGACCGCGGGAGAATCCCGCTCAGTAACGGGGGTCCGCCGGGCAGATCTGGTGGCAGGAACGGCAGGGCGGTGGGGCCGGTGTCGTCCTTACCCAGCCCCAGCACAGGAAGCGCGGAGCCCGAGGGCGAAACGCTGTCCAGGAGAACCACCGCTGCGTCGTAGGTCACCGAGATCCGGTAGCCGGTTTGGAAAGTCGACCACATCCGGGAGAGTTCGTCCTGCGGTACCGGGTGCGCGACCACCCGCACCCGTTCGGGTTGAATGTCAAGGCCGCTGCCCGGCAATGCCGTCCGCAACAGCGACCTGGAAAGCACCGGCTGGTCGTTGAGCGCCGTCATGGCCAGACCGAGCAACCGGTGGGACAGAACCTCGTCGTCGTTATCGCCGTAGGCCGTGATCACATACGACAAGATCAACGGAAGCGCGGGCTGGGCGAACTCTCCGGGCCGGACCGTGGGTGGGTCCTGATTCCGCCAGGCAGCATCGATAGCCGTTCGATAGAGGAAGACGTTCACCTGGTTGCCGGCTCCAGCAGTTCGCGCGAGATCTGGTGGCCGTGCCGTGACCTGGCCACTGCCGACGACGCCGTCCCCGGAGACCCGGGTCTGGATGAGGATTCGCAGCGCGTTGGTGACGGCCGCGATCGCCTGCGACCCGCTCATCCGACCCGTCCGCTGGTTCTGGCCTGCAGGTAGTCCTCCAGCGATGTGGTCGCCCGCTGCGCGGCAGCCGCCGGACGCCGCGGTGGCGGCGCGGCATTGGGATGCACGTCGACGCGGCCAATCCGAACGGTCACCTCGATCGGGCCTGCGGTGGTGGGCGTCGAGGGCGGAATCGCCTGCAGCGACCCGGCCATCGGTCGGGGTGACCTAGCCGGCGCCGGCCACGCGTCCTCGGTCGCCCCACGCCTGGCGTCTGTGGCCGTTCGGGCGGCGTCAGTCGGTTCGCCGCGCCGGCCCAACTGGACGCCGAACGAGGTAGCCGCGCGCACGGCAATGAGTGTCCGATTCCACCCTGGATCGGTGCTGTCGGTGGGCGGCTGCATAACCACGACGTCAGCGGCCGTCGATGCGTTGTGCCTGGCGTCGCCCGACACCGCAGCCCTGGCCGTCACCGCCGCGCTGGCGGCGGTCCGGCCCACGCTGTTCGCGGCCTCGGACTGGAGGTGAGCGTCGCGAGGCCTGATGCGATCCTCGGTGTCGGAGCGCATGCTCTCCTGCCCCGGGATGGTCCGGTTGGTTCTAACCGGCGCCTCCGCCAGCGGTTGCGCAGCGGCGCGGCCGCCCGGCGGATCGTTCGTCTCCGGCTCGGATAGCGCCTGCTCGGGATGGGCCTGTTCGGGAAGCGCCGATACGAGCAGCGGCGCGACTGACCCGCCGGGTTGCTCGGCGGTGCCGTCGCTGACCCCGTTACTGGCTCGCTCAGTGTCTCCGGCGCCGACTCCCTCGTCTCGGAACCCATCGAAACCTGACGATTCGCCGACATTCCGGGCTTCCACGAGCCTGGCCCCTGTGGACGGCGCTCCGCGCTCGAGTATGGGACCCGGGCCTGGACTGGTGCCGGTGTCGGCCACGACCGTCCAGCCCACTGTTGTTCCGCCCGCTGTCGTGTTGCCCGCTGCAGTATCGGTCGGGCTGCGCGTCCCGGATCGATCGGCGGGACGCCAGGAGTCTGCAGCCCGCTCGTGGCCCCCCGGGTGGCGCGGGGGATTCGACTTGAACCCAACCCCTGAGTCGGGCATAACCCCGTTGGCGGATTCTTCGTTCTCGAGGCCCTCAGCGGCGACTCCGGCGCGAGCTGACAACGGGGAATCATCAAACCTGGGAACCTCGAGGTCGGGTGTTCCACCGGTGCCGGGCCGCGGTTCGAATCGCGATCGTCGACGCGGAGTGATGGTGGGCTGGGCCATCGCAAGGAGTCGTGACCGGTATGCGGTTACCATCCGAGAGCCTGCAGGTACCAAGCACGCCGCCACGGGCTGAGGTCGAGAATGTCGCGCTCGGACCATCGGTAGCCGACGGCCAGGCGGTGAACATCCGCCAGGAGCTCGCCGACCCACACTCCGAGTTCGGTCCACAGCACGGTTCGAACGTCGAGCTGATCGGTCCATCTCGCACCGCACGGGCAGCTGATATCGAGGAGCACCTGTGACCCGGGATCGGCATCGACCATCGCCTCGACCACTGCCAGGGCGACATCATCGGGTAGTTCGTGCGCAGCGACGGGCGACCCGCCGTCGCTGGTTGCTGCAGTCAAGCAGCGTCCAACGATGTCCTGCAGCCCAACGTCCGAGCCCAGTCGGCTCAATTCGCTCAGATCCGAGTTGCGGGGAAGGCGGCAGCTCAATTGATATCCGCCGATTCGAACCTCGATCACTTCCGGTGGGTCGGCGATAGCCGGTTGCACGGCGGCAAGGTCGAGATTCAGCGTCACCTCCTCGGCGCAATAGGGGCAACGACATACCGCGTCCAGGGCGTCGCCGAACAGCCCGCGGCGAAATTCGAAGAGCAGGGCGTCGCATTGCCCGACCGGCATCGACGCCACGTCGCAGGTCGGGTCCAGTGCGACCAACAACGAGGCGGCCCGATCCGGAGGAGCCAACAAGGCCCCGCGTTCGAAGGCGTTCGCCAACGCTGCCGCAGGGATCATCGCGCTAGCCGTTGCCCGGCCTAGCCGAAGCTCGGCTCTTGTGGCTCGACAACGTTGAGGTCGCGGACCCAACCCTCGTTCTCGAGCTTGATGTGCTGGATAGCAATGGCGTTCGCGTTCGCGTCGAGCTCGGGCAGGGGTTGGTATTCCGAGACCCAGCAACGATAAATCTGGTAGGACAACACTTTCTGTCCCGCCTCGTTGAAGACATCGAGGATGATGTCTTTCCGAAAATCCTTGAGTGAGATCTCCTGGTCCGACATCTGGGGCTGCGCGTTCGTGTAGTTCCAAACCTTGTTGGCCCACTGCTCGAACGTCGTGTCGTGCGTGACACCACGTTCCAGTGTGATTGCTTCGTACTCGGTCCTTCCCGGGCTCTTGCGACTGGTGCTCTCGTCCCCGCCGTCGCGGAATTTGATCACTTCGGTTGTGCGTTTGAGCGCACTGGCCTTGCTCATTCCCGCAATGTAGACGCCATCCCATTTCAACCGGAAGCGGAAGCCCTTGTAGGGGTCAAGACGAGTCGCGTTGACGCTGAACGGAGCGGTTGCAGCCATCTCTCACCACCTCATACCTGGAGCTGGCCGGCCAGCTGCTGAATATTGACGACCACGAACTCGGCAGGCTTCAACGGTGCGAAGCCGACGACGACCGTGACGATGCCCAGATCAATCTGATTCTGCGGGTTGACATCTTTATCGCATTGGACGAAGTACGCGTCG
>Ga0208851_1000806_pt1 | contig 12234 bp, 8 predicted proteins | sample NGESurshal092012_FD_184481 | JGI IMG/M metagenome (GOLD analysis project Ga0208851, IMG submission 184481) | Arctic peat soil microbial communities from Barrow, Alaska - NGEE Surface sample 415-2 shallow-092012 (SPAdes) | ecosystem: Environmental > Terrestrial > Soil > Wetlands > Peat ... | reverse complement strand
AACCCAGAGCCGACGAACCGCCGCATCCCCGGCCTCATCCAGAAACATCTCTAGCGCGTGCGCCATGACCTCCCCCTAACCCGAGCGATACTGCCGGATCGCTCAGCAGGAGGCGATGAAGAACGGCACGTCTGCTCGGCTACGCGGACCCAATTCGTCCGATGTAGGTGCAGGGTTCGCTCCACCACCGAGTCACGGTGAGCAGGGTGCGGGGGCGAACGCCTAGGAAAGAGCCCGCGAAGGCAATTCGGGTGCAGCCACTGCGTCGGCGCCCGTCTGCCACCCGAGCTGGGAGGGGTGGCAGACGGGCGTCGTGTTGACGCGAGGTCAGGACACGGGGTTGGCGCACTGGCCGATGGCCCGGTGGCCAACGGTGTTGGCCTCGCCGGGGTAGAAGCCGAAGGCCAGGGCCGGTCCGAGCCCGAAGCACGTCAGGTTGCGGCCGATGGTGTTGCGCACGATGTAGACCGGTGGGGTGGCGTCATTCGGATCGGTCGCGGTGATGTTGATCAGGGTCACGTTGTCGTTGACCTGGTTGAACAGCGCACCGAACCAGTCAGCGGTGATGCCGATTGCGGTGAGGTTACGGCCGATCGTGTTGTTCTTGATCGACCAAGGGATGTCGCCGCCACCGCCTACCAGGGTCACGTTGCCGTTCACCTTGATGCCGTTGAGCAGGACGGTGTTCGCGCCGAACGCGGTGATGTTCCCGCCCACTGTGATCGCGCTCGACAAGCAGGCAAAGGGGTTGCCCGCCTCGGGGACGCACGGGTAGTCGGGGTCGGTGGGGACGTCGCCGGCGTCGTCGGGGTCGAACATGGCGCCGCACTCGTGCCCGGTGTTGTGGGCGAAGTCCGGCTGGCAGCCCAAGCCCAGCAAGGCGCCCGCCCCGGCCGTCACGTTGTGACCGACGGTGATGGTCGACGGCACGGTCTGCGCATCGAACACGGCACCCGCCGCGACATTCAGGTTCCCGACGATGGTGATCACGGCGCCGGGCACCACGTCGCATGCACCGGCGATCGTGATGCTGGCGTAGTTCCCGGTGGGGATGTGCACGAAGTCCCCCGTGGAGAAGTTGCCACCCGTGCAGGTGTAGTGATGGGGCGAGTCCCCATCGTGCTCGGAAGCCATCGCCGGTCCACCTGCGAGCACGAGCATTCCTGTCACGGCCCCGATCCCGAGAACCCTGAGCCGTCTTGTTGTCCCCATTAGCACGAACCCCCTGTTCTGTCAGCCCCCACAGGGCTGAAAGCACCGGTATACGCGCTCCGTTCCGAGTTAGGGGACCCTTTGACGAATCCCGTTCCAGACATGGCTGACGCGCCCCGAATGCCGGATATTGCTCACGCTGTCCGAGCTGAGACCGGATCTTCACTGGGCCATTTGGGTGTCGGCTCGCTGGCCGGCCAGGTTGCAGACGCGGCCGCCCAATATCCGGCATTCTCGCTCGCCCGGGCTGGCAGACTCCGGACGTGCCCGACAGCCCCTACATCCGAGACTCCGACGGTTCGACGCGACCTGGCCGCACAGTTCGGCCAGACGCCGAGCCGACCGTCCTGATCGGCCCTTGTGCCCTCACCTACATCAGCGTGAACCACCAGACCCGACTGCAGTTCGACGACGTCGAGGTCGTGATCGAGTCGCCGTTTGCGCTTACGGCGGACGGAGTCGAGTACCAGTTGGACCCTGAGGCTCGAAGCGGTCTCGGCCCGCTCCTCAACCTCTACCCGGACGACCTGCTGGCCGCCGTGACAAGGCGCGACTGCTCCCTCACCTTGGAGTTCGCTAGCGGAGCCACGATCTTCGTGGAGCAGGACCCTCACTACGAGGCCTGGCAGATCAACGGTCCCGGAAGCCGCCTAGTGGTGTGCCCACCAGCAGGCGATGGAACTCTGTCCATCTGGGAGTAGCAGCGCGCAGAGGCTTCGTTAGCGTGCGCCGCTCACGGTGCACGCGATCTGCCGTACTCGCGCCTGGGACTCGGTGGCTCACCAAGGTCGGGGAGGTGACCTGGCGGCCACGAGTGGATCGTGAGAACGACCAGCTGGGGCAGGGGACTCCGGTAGGCCGGAACTTCGATCCCGACCGTAGTGGGCATGAGGCCCACCGCTTGGACCAGGCGGAACTTCCCGGGTCGGACCACTCAGATCGGGCCAGGACCTCGCGCACTAGGTACCTCCAGGGGAGGACAGCCACGGTCGACCACCAGAACCCAGCGGAGGTCGCCGCCCGCTACGACGTGCCCCTGGGGTGCTGGTTCCAGCCACGGGTGCGCAAAATGGCTACGCGCACTGGATCAGGTGAGCATCGCGCAGACGTCCTTGCTCGTGCCAAACGACTTGAACGAGGTGACGGTGCCGGAGGGATCTGACACGGCGACGAAGGCGCCGGTGAAGAGATAGGTGCGACCGGTCTGGGTATCGCCGGGACCTGCGTCGCCGGGGAAGAAGATGAACGAGGTGACGCCGCTCGCGCGAGTGACCGATCCGCCGTCCGCGGTGGGCACTACATAGACGGGGCCTTGCAGGTTGAGCGTGATCGATCGGCCTGCGTCCACGTTCGTGAGCCGGTCAATGTGGAGGCCAGTGGCGAGGAACCGGCCGTCGTCGAAGAAGGTGAAGACCTGGTTACCTCCGATGAGGGTCCCTTGGAGCGTGAAGGGGCAAGCGGCGCCGGCGGGGAAGATGTTGGTGTTCCCGATCGGTGCGGGGACGCGGACCGGAGCGCTCGCGGACGCCTCTGGGGCGAGCGCCGTCGCGCCCCCCAGCATCAACGCCAGAGCTGCGACCAGGAGACCGCCGCGTCGTCGGAGATGAGCGAGCGAGAGGTGCCTCCCCGCGAGCCGGGCCGGTCCGCGTTCTGCGCTTACATCTGTCATGACGGCTCCTTCATTGCCTCGACGAGCTGTGCGCCGAGGGCTGGTTCGGGTCACTTGGCAGGTGCTGGCCCGCTGCTTGCCAGGCGCAGCTGGCGAGCGGACAGCGGATCGAAGACGTAGAACCGGATCTCGTCCTCGGGTCTCCCGCTGCCCGGGTGGCGGTCTCAGTGGCCAGCGGTTGCCCAGAGCGCATCGCAGCGCGCTTGGAATCTCCTTGGTGTCTGCTTGGACTGCCCCTCGAAGCGCGGCCTGGGCGCGGCTGAGGCCTGCTGAAGCCGGTAGCCCGTACCTGGGCGGCCCCCGCGACTACGGTGAGAGGCATGCACGGCAGAAGGGCGGCGTGAGATGGCGGATCCGGCCCTGCACCGGACGAGCCTCCGGTTCGAAGTGCTCGGGCCGCTGCAGGTTCTACTGGAGGGCCGGCCCGCTGCCCTCGGGGGGCCGCGGCAGCGCGCCGTGCTCGCAATCCTCCTGATCAACGCCAACCGCGTGATCCAGCTTGACCGCCTCGTCGACTCTGTCTGGGAGGGCAACCCGACGGAGGGCTCGAGCACGACCTTGCAGACCTATGTCCATCATCTCCGCCAGGCACTGGAACCGGGGCGCCCTCGGGGTGCCTCCCCGGAGGTCCTGGTCACTCGCGACCATGGCTACCTGTTGACCGTGAACCGGTCGGAGCTCGATGCGGCCCATTTCGAGGACCTGGTGTCGATCGGACGGGCGGCCCTGCGGGACGGGCGGTACGAAGAGGCCGCTGTCCAGCTGAAGCTGGCCCTCGCCCTGTGGCGCGGGCCAGTACTGGCCGATCTGGCGGACTACGATTTCGCTCGGACGGAAGCTGCGCGACTCGACGAGCTGCACCTGATGGCGATCGAGACCTGGGTAGCGGCGGAGTTCGGGCTCGGTCATCACGAGATGCTGATCGCGCAGCTGAACCAGCTCGTCGCGGCGTACCCGCTTCGCGAAGGGCTGCAGGCGCAACGGATGTTGGCGCTCTACCGCTCAGGGCGGCAGGCCGAAGCGCTCACGGCATACCAGCAGGTTCGCACGCAGCTGGCCGACGAGCTGGGCATCGATGCGGGCGAGCCGCTGGCACAGCTGCACCAGCAGGTGCTCAACCATGACCCGGCGCTGGAGTGGCAGCCGCGACCTGAGGCGCTTGCCCCGGGGCCGCCGCCAGCGAGCGAGGCGGGCGGCGGAGGCTCCAGCGCGCTGACCGGCTTGGCCCCAACACCGAGCGTCGAGAGGAGTTCTGTCCTGAGACGCCGGATGGTGCTGGTCAGGACTGCCTCAGTGGTCGTTGCGGTCCTGCTCGTGGTCCTGGGCGTGATGCTTCCTCAGCGCACACAGAACGCGAGGGCGATATCAGGTGACAGTGTCGGTGTTCTCGGCCCCGATGGAGGGGGAGCCGGTGCAGTCGTGCCTGTTGGCGAGGGGCCGGACGGGGTGGCGTACGGCGCCGACGCGATCTGGGTCGCCAACACCAGCGACGACACCGTCTCGCGCATCGACCTCCGACAGGATCGGGTCGTCGAGACCATCCCGGTCGGGACAGCCCCGGGGGCGATAGCGGTCCATGGAAACGACATCTGGGTCGCGAACAGCACGGGCGGAACGGTCTCGCGAATCAACGCGGACACCAATGCGGTCGTCGAGACGGTCCGGGTAGGCAACCAGCCTGCAGCGGTGGCTGTGGGTCCGAGCGGCCTCTGGGTTGCCAACGCCGGCGACGGAACCATCAACCGCATCGATTTGAGCAGCGGAGAAGTCTCCCCTCCCGTGGACGTGGGCGATGGGCCAGACGGTGTGGCCGTGGGACCTGACGCGGTCTGGGTGGCCAACGGTCGCGACGGCACCTTGATGCGGGTCGATCCGGCAACCGGCATCGTCGTCAAAGAGATTCACGTCGGCGCCGGACCGTCAGGGATTGCCCTCACACAAGGGAGCGTGTGGGTGGCCAACTCCTTCAGCCAAAGCGTGTCACGCATCGATGATTCCTCGAACCAGGTGACGGCGACCGTGCCTGTCGGTGACGGCCCGCGGGCCATGGCCACACGAGACAACGAGGTCTGGGTCGCCAACGAGTTCGATGCCACCGTGGTGCGCATCGCTGCCGGGACTGGTCAGGTCATTCGACGACTGAGCCTGGATGGCTCGCCCCGCGCGCTCACCTCCAGCGACCGAGGAGTCTGGGTCTCGAGTCGCGCGCTGGCTGAGGCTAGTCACAGGGGCGGGACGCTCACTGTGGACGATACCGAGCCCCTCGGCACGGTCGACGTCGACCCTGCCCAGTCGTACAACTCCGCGGACATGGTCTATGACCATCTGGTCGGGTATCGAGCCACCGGCGGAGCCGCAGGGCTGGTCTTGGTGCCGGACCTCGCCACGGATCTCCCGCAGCCGACCAACGGTGGCAAGACCTACACGTTCGCGCTGCGCTCCGGCATTCGGTACTCCACTGGCGAGGTGATCCGGCCGGAGGACATCCGGAGAGGCGTCGAGCGGGAGTTCACCACCGGCGGCGGAGACCCGTCCTATTTCCAGGGAATCTTAGGCGCGGCAGCCTGCCTGCCGTCCGTCCGATCACTGGACGCGGAACCGCACCCTCCCGTGCGCTGCGACCTGAGCAGGGGGGTGCTCGTCGACGACGCGACATCCACGATTACCTTCCGGCTGGCGCAACCTGACCCTGACTTCCTGTTCAAGCTGACGCTCTTCGTCGTTCCGACGCCGGCCGGCTCCCCAAGCATCCTGAGTGAGTCTCCCGTCATTCCCGGCACTGGCCCCTACATGCCGGGCAACTACACGAAGGGGGGACCCTTCACCCTGGTGCGCAACCCCTACTTCCGGCAATGGTCGTACGCAGCCCAGCCGGCCGGTTATCCCGACGTGATCCGGTGGCTCCACACAGACCGCACCACGGCGGTCTCCCAGGTGGCCGCTGGCGAGGCAGATATCGTGACGCTCGGCGGGACTCAACCAGACCCGCTGGGCAACCTCGCGCTGCAGTTCCCTTCGCGGGTGCACACCGGGCCAGGTGAACAGACGCTGCTGGAGTTCCTGAATACGCAGCGACCCCCTTTCAACAACCGCCAAGCTCGTTCCGCGGTGAGCTATGCCATCGACCGTGCGAGACTCGTGGAGCTGATGGGGGGGTCCCGGCATGCCTCCCCGACATGTCAGCTGGTGCCTCCAAACTTCCCCGGGTACCAGCTCTACTGCCGCTATACGATCAACCCCCGGCCTGGAGAGGGCTGGCAGGGCCGGGACCTGCAGAAGGCCAGGGAACTGGTCCGACGCTCGGGAACGGCGGGAGTGCCTATCGAGGTCTGGGGCCCGCACCTCGTGTTCTGGACCCCGATCAACAACTACTTCGTCTCGCTTCTGAAGGAGATCGGCTACCGGCACGTCCGCCTCCATGAACCGCCGGACGAGAGCAGTTACATTGACGCACTGCATGACCCGCACGTTCCTATTCAGGTCGGTAGCTGGGGCTGGATCGCCGACTACCCGATCGCCTCGACCTTCTTCGGTTGGGCCGCGTGCGACACGTCAAGGGTCGGGGGCAACGAGGCTGGCTACTGCGACCCCAGGCTGGACTCATTGGTAGAGGCTGCCAAGAAGGTGCAGATCCTCGAGCCAGCAAGGGCAGGGCATCTCTGGGCCGAAGCCGACCGCTTGTTCAGCGACGGTGCCGCATACGTGCCGACTGTGAGTCTGCTGCACACGGCATTCGTGTCCGCCCGCGTCGGCAACTTCCAGGACAACCCTCACACCGGCCCGGTGCTCGACCAGATGTGGGTCCGTTGACGTGCAGGCTGAGCTGGTCCGCCACTGGCCAGAGCGGCCGTTTCGACGCAGTGGTCTCGTCCACTCCTTGCCACGGCAATCACTGCCCTGGACCGTCTGACCGACCGTGTCGAGGCAACCAGGCGGCCTGACGCGAACACGTTCTCCGCGGACGAGTACGCGGCCCACAGTGTCGAGACGACGATGGGCTTGCTCGGCTACATCGCTCAAGTGACAGGGCGACCGTTGACTGGGTCGGCGACGGACCTGACTGGCTGCGCTGAGGTGGCGGCGGGGGTGCTAGCCGATCTGACCGATGCCGATCGCCTGAGCGAAACTTGCCGGCGAGTACCCGTTCGATATGACCGTGGGAGGGATCGTTCTACATCTGCTCCACGATCTGGAGCACCATGTTCTCGACGTCAGGCGCGGATATGCGCGCATTGCCATGGCCGACCACCCCGCCGTTCACACGGTGGAGCGCTGAACTGCCAGATGCCTGGCATGCGGAGAGTGACTTGACGTTGACGACGTCGAGACGGACCGCCGGTCGCAGAACGCGAAGTGCCGATCTCGCTCGGTTCGGGGCTAGTCGAGGAAGGCCTGAGCGTCGAACGGAACCCCGGGGGCGAGGCGGTCGCTCAAGCAGGCCGAGTGACTCCACATCGTCTGCCTCGGGGCATCGGCGTCCTGGCTGCGTTCGGCGGAAACGACGCCTAGGGCCAACGCCCCGGTCGTGACGGGTTCGAAGCAGAAGCAGCAGCGGTTCACCACGTGAGCATCCCATCTCAGCCCCCACGGCGCGTGAGCCCGTAGTGATGCTCCTACTGTCAAGCGAGGGCTTCTCGGGGTAGTGCGTTGAAGACTTCGCGGGCGACGTAGCGCTTGAGGCATCGGATGATTTCGGGCTTGGTCAGGCCTTCGTGGGTGCGTCTGTCGACGTAGGCCTTGGTCGCGTGTTGGCTGGCCATGCGGGAGATGACGATGTGCCAGAGGGCGGAGTTGCCTTGACGGTCACCGCCGCGGTTGAGGCGCATCCTCGTGGTCTTGCCCGAGGAGGCCGGGATTGGGCTGGCGCCCAGGAGCGCGGCGAACGCGGCGGGTGAGCTGAGCCGGTCTGGGTTGTCGCCGGCGGTGAGCAGCAGTGTGGTGGCGGTGTCGGGTCCGACGCCGATGATCGGATCAGCTCGGGTGCGGTCGCGGTGACCAGGCGGCGGCGCCGCTTGGTGATCAGGGTGATCTCGGCGGACAGATCGAGGATGCGGGTCGCGAGCTGGCGCAGCGCGAACTTGGTGACCGCGATCAGGTCGTCGCTGGTCCCGGGCCGGTAGGCCTGGCAGGTCGCGAGCAGGTCGCGGCGGCGCAGCCCCCGCAGCTGGGTCCGGATCGGTTCGGGCGCGGTCACGATCAGGGCGTGGAGCTGGTTGAGGGCCTGGGTGCGTGACTTGATCGCGGAGCGGTGCACGATCTGCAACGCCCGCAACGCTTCCACGGCGCCGTCGTGCGACTTCGGCGGGGTGGTGGCCTGCCCACTGATCACCGCGCGGGCCGCCGCGATCGCATCCACGGTGTCGGACTTCCCGTGCCGGCGACGGACCTGCCGGTTGGGTCGGTTGACCTCGACCACTCGGACCCCGGCCTCGGCCAGGTGACGGGCCAGCCCGGACCCGTAGGACCCGGTGCCCTCGACCCCGACGGCCTCGACGGGACCGAACGACGCCAGGAACGCCAGCAACCGCCGGTAGCCGACCGGGGTCGTGGGGAACGAGTCGGTGCCCAGCACCGCACCGAGGTGGTTGCAGGCGGTGGCGACGTGGATGTCGGCGTGGGTATCCACGCCACCGATGACAGCGACGGGACGTGATGGGACAGTGGTCATGCCGGTCCTCTCAATGCAGATGAGCAGGTCGGGCACGCACACGCCGGCGGTCGGACAGGACAGGGATGGGGCCTCTTGACCAGGCTCCTACGAAGTCACTCCCACCAGCAGGTGAGTGCAGAACGTGTTCCCGCCCGGTCGACGGATCACTTCAAAGGCAACCGCAAGGCGCCGGCCGTTATCAGAGTCAGGCCGGGCGGGAACACACCCCCATCCAACATCCCTGCCGTTCTCGCTCGCGTACGTGAGAACGAACCGGCATTCGCGCTGAGTTCGGTATCCGGCGCCTCCAGCGCCTTGGAGAATCCTGGCCGCCCGGGACAACGGCCTCTGTGTTCGGGATCTCGCGCGCGGGGACGCTACGGGGACTGCCCGCGCACGGTCGGGCCTGATCAAGGAGCGAGCCCATGCCTCGTCGCTACGAACTCGTCGGCGCGTTAGCGCTCTTCGTCGGCGGTGCAGCAGTCTTGCTGCAGTACATCGTGACGCCTCTGAGCGGCAACATGACAGGGGCGGAGATCGTGGCAACGGTCACCGAGCATCGCACGGCCATGGGGTGGGCCCTATCGCTCGACTTCCCGGTACTGCTCGCCGTGCCCGCGTTCCTCTTCATCGGACACCTGGCGCATGCCAGAACGTCCGTGCTCGCGTCGATCGGGACCGCGTTGCTGTTCTTCCCCTTTGTTCTCAGCTTGCCCGCCATCTTCGGGCTGGACGGCTTGGCGTTTCTTTCCAGCGCCCAGCCGGACAAGGCGGCGATGGCGCAGCTTCTCGACAGCTGGCTGGGCTCGACCTGGTTCGCCCTGAGCCTGCTTCCGTACCTGCTGCTGCAGATCGTCGGGGGCATCCTCATCGCCGTCGCCCTCCTCAGGGCGAAGAGCGTCCCTTCGTGGGTCGCCATCGCCACGGGTGCCTGGCCCCTGCTCGCGGTGGTCGGCCAGGCGAGTGGCGTACGTGTGATCGCCGTGATCGGCTACGCGATCCTCTTCCTCACCTGGGCCGTGTTCGCGACGTTCCTCGTGCGCGGCCGCAAGCCCGTTGCGGCCGAGCGGGCTCTCGTCACTGCCTGACAACCAGCGGGTGCAAGGGGAAGAATCCGTGGCCATGAACCGCTGGGCCGTCGCCCTGGGCCGCGTGGGCATCGCCCTCGCGGCCTGGGGGACGGTCGTCTCGCTGGTCATCGCCGCGGGGTGGGAGCACGCTCCGTACCCGATCCTCATCGCTGTCGAGACGGTCCCGATGCTTCCGCTCGCGATCGTTGGTGCGAGCGCGGTGCGCGCGGCGCCTGGCAACGTCGTCGGGTGGTTGCTGCTCATTGGCGGAACCTTCATGCCCGTGGCTACTGCGTCCTACCTCTATGCGCGCTTGGCTTTCGACCAGGGCCAGGACATCCCGCTCGCCAGCCTCGCCGGGTGGCTGGACGGCTGGACGTGGGTGCCGGCGCAGCTCAGCGTCGCGCTCTTCGTCCCGTTGCTCTTCTCCGACGGGCGGCTCTCGTCGAAGCGGTGGCGCATCGCGATCGGCATCAACATCGGCATCTGCGCGCTGCTGCTCGTGTCCACCCTGCTCGACCCGCATCTGCTGGACTGGCCAGACCGACTCAACCCGACCGGTATCACCGGCAGTGTCGGCGACCTCGCGCACGGCCTGATGCTCGCCATCGTCCTCGTCGCGCCGATGACCCTCGCCGGGGCGATCGGATTCGAGACCAAGCAGCGCAAGTCCCGTGAAGCCACCACTCACGCAGCAGCCCGACTTGTGCGACCCGCGGTGTGGCTGCTGACCGCCTCGTGGTGGATGTGCGCGGCCATCTCGCGGTCCGGCGCGCCATCCCTCTACGCCCTGCCGTTCGAGTCGCTCGGCATGGTCGCCGTCGGCGTCACCTGCTGGCTGGCGATCCGGCGCTATGGCCTGTTCGATGCCCGGCTTGTCGTGCGCCGCAGTCTCGTCTACGGCGCGTTGAGCGCTTGCGTCCTCGCTGTCTATGGCGTGGTGGCGTTCCTTCTCGCGAGGATCGGCGCCGCGAGCGCGACCGCACCTGTCGCGGTCGTCGCCGCGATCCTGATCGCGGTGCCGTTGCGGGACAGACTGCAGCGAGCCGCGAACCGCCTCGTCTTCGGCTTGCGCGACGATCCCGTGGCGACATTGCTCGCGCTTGGCGACCAGTTGGAGCGGGCAGCCGCCGCGGACGACGTGCTTCCGGGAGCCGCGCAGTCCCTGCAGCGGACGCTTCGGCTGCAACACGTAGCCATCGTTGACGGCGACAGCGTGGTTGCCGAGGCCGGGCAACCCAACGACGGACGGCGAGTGCGTGTCCCGCTCGTGTACGCCGGCGAGACCGTGGGCGCGCTCGTCGCGACCCAGTCCGAGGGCGACACTCCGATGGACGCCGAGCGGTACGCGTTGCTCACGGGCATCGCACGCCCAGTCGCAGCCGCGCTTCGTACGAGGGCGCTCAGCCGTGACCTCGCGGCAGCACACGAGCGACTCGTCTCCGCGACGGAGGAGGAGCGGCGTCGTCTGCGACGCGATCTGCACGACGGTCTGGGTCCGGCTCTGTCCAGCGCGGTACTCGGCGTCTCACGCGCGAACGCCTTGCTCGAGACGCGGCCCGAGGCAGCAGCGGAGCAGCTCAGGGCGCTCACCGCCCAGTTGCAGGAGGCCGTCGCCGACGTGCGACGACTGGTCTACGACCTGCGTCCTCCCGCCCTCGACGATCTCGGCCTTGTCAGGGCCTTGGACGAGCAGGCGAGGTCGCTTGGCAACTTCACGGTCAGCGGCCCAAAGGACATGCCATCGCTTCCGGCGGCGGCGGAGGTAGCTGCCTATCGTATTGCGATGGAGGCGATGACCAACTCCGTCCGCCACGCCAGGGCCGCCAGCGGCTCGGTAGAGATCCGAGTCGACCAGGGCCTCCACCTCACCGTCCGCGATGACGGGATCGGGCTTCCGGTCGGCTACCGCGCGGGAGTCGGCATCACCTCGATGCGGGAACGCGCAGCCGAGCTCGGCGGCACCTGCGTCGTCGAGGCCGCGCCTGACGCAGGGACGGTGGTGACGGCATGGTTGCCGACCTAGATGCACGCATCAGCGTCGTCGTCGTCGACGACCACCCCATGTTCCGTGCCGGCCTGCGCACTCTCGTGGAGGAAGCCGACGGACTATGTCTCATTGGTGAAGCTGACAACGCCGAGACGGCGATCGCGGTCTGCGAGGAGGTCGTGCCCGACGTCGTCCTGCTGGACATCAAGATGCCGGGCTCAAGCGGTATCGATGTGACGCGTCACCTCGTGGGCGTCCTGCCGAACGTGGCCGTGCTGATGGTCACGATGCTCGAGGACGACACCTCGGTGTTCGCCGCCATGCGCGCGGGTGCTCGTGGCTACATCCTCAAGGGCGCAACACCCGACGACATCGTGCGAGCCATCCGAACAGTGGCAGCCGGAGAGGTGATCTTCGGAGCCGCGCTCGCCCGTCGCATGGGCCACTTCTTCACAGCCGGACGCGACGGTGAGGCACATCCCTTCCCCGAACTCACGACACGCGAGCGAGACGTCCTCGGCCTCATCGCGGATGGTCGCTCCAACACCGACATCGCAACCGCGCTCGGCCTGAGCGAGAAGACAGTGCGCAACAACGTCTCGAACATCTTCGCCAAGCTGCTGGTTCATGACCGCGCGGCCGC
>Ga0208851_1000803_pt1 | contig 12250 bp, 7 predicted proteins | sample NGESurshal092012_FD_184481 | JGI IMG/M metagenome (GOLD analysis project Ga0208851, IMG submission 184481) | Arctic peat soil microbial communities from Barrow, Alaska - NGEE Surface sample 415-2 shallow-092012 (SPAdes) | ecosystem: Environmental > Terrestrial > Soil > Wetlands > Peat ... | reverse complement strand
ACCGAGGGGGCGGGGTCCGCCCCAGCGGGCGGTGGCCTCACGAGCGCCCGGGCGTCACCTCCCGCGCCCTCCGCCCCGGTCACGCTGCGGAGTGCCGCGCCGCGGGCATCCAGGGCCGACCCGGTGGAGGGCCAGCCGGCGGGTGCATCGCCGCCGGTTCTCGAGAGAAGAGTCGCCCCGTCGTCCCCGGAAGCGAGCAGCGTCCGCCGCAAGAGGGCCGGGCTCGGCTCGTCAGGGGGGCGCGGCGGTGAGCCGGGCCTCGGGCCGGGGCCGGCTGGTGCCACGGGGCTGCTCGAGAGTGCTGCACCCCGAGTGAAGCGGCCCGGCCGGGAGTCGCCCGGGCGGGGCGAGGAAGCTCGCGCCCCGGCTCGACGGACCCGTCGCTCGCGTCCATCGCGGCCCGAGCTGGAGGACACGGCCCGGCCCATCGCCGGCGCCCCGAGCCGCGGGCCGCTGTCCCAGCCCATCGGCGGCACGGGCATCCGGGTCCCGCCCCGGCTGGTCGAGGGACTCGAGAAGAAGGGGCTGCACCGGGTGGGCGACCTCCTGTTCCTGCTTCCCCGGACGTACGAGGATCGCCGACGTCTCTCGAGCCTGCGCGAGCTCCGGCCCGGGGAGCGTGGCGTGGCGCTGGGCACGGTGCGGATGGCGCGAGAGGTGATGATTCGCCCTGGCAAGCGCGGCTTCCAGGCGGTGCTCGCCGACGACACGGGCAGCATCGCGCTCACCTGGTTCCAGAGCGGGCCGTGGATGAAGTCCCGCGTCCCGGTGGGAAAGCGGCTCATCGTCTCCGGCGAGCTGAAGGCCACCGCGGGCGGGCGCGAGATGGTGCACCCGGAGATCGAGCCAGCCGACGAGGCGAAGGGGCCGTCACTCCACACCGGCCGGATCGTGCCGGTGTATCCGGGGTTCGAGCGGCACGAGCAGCGGCAGGTTCGTGAGCTGATCGCCCGGGTGGCGGCGGCGCACCTCGGGGCGGTGGAGGACCCGCTCCCGGTGGACCTCCGAGATCGTCTCGCCCTCCCCGGGCTGGCCGAGGCGCTGGCTCACATCCACCAGCCCGGGCCGGGCGACGATCTCGAAGCGCTGGAGGCACAGCGGAGCAGGTGGCACCGCCGGCTCGCCTTCGACGAGCTCTTCCTGCTCCACCTCGGGCTCGGGCTCCGGCGGCAGGGGGTGAAGCACGAGCCTGGCATCGCGTTCCAGGTGGATGGCGAACGGCTCTCCCGGGCGCGCGCGCTGCTGCCCTTCACCCTCACCCGGGCGCAAGCGCGCGCGGTGTCGGAGATCGGCCGCGACATGGGGCGGCCCGAGCCGATGCATCGGCTGCTGCAGGGGGACGTGGGCTCCGGGAAGACCGCAGTGGCGGCGGTGGCAGCGGCGCTGGCGGTCGAGGACGGCTGGCAGGTTGCCCTGATGGCGCCCACGGAGATTCTCGCGGCCCAGCACCACGCCACGTTCTCTCGCATCTTCCAGCCGGCCGCGGTGGAGGTCTCGCTGGTCACCGGCAGCGGGACGGGAAGCGGGAAGCGGCGGGCGCGCGAGGCCGTGGGCTCTGGCCAGGCGCGAATCGCGGTGGGAACCCAGGCGCTCATCCAGGAGGCCGCGGTCTTCGAGAGGCTCGGGCTCGTCCTGATCGACGAGCAGCACCGCTTCGGGGTGCTGCAACGCCAGGCGCTCGGGCACAAGGGCCTCCGGCCGGACGTGCTGGTGATGACCGCCACGCCCATCCCTCGAACGCTGGCGATGACGCTCTACGGGGACCTCGACCTCTCAGTCCTGGACGAGCTGCCGCCGGGACGGACACCCATCACCACCCGGGTCGCCACGCCGTCCCGACACCTCGAGGTCTGGGAGGCAGTGGAGCTGGAGCTGAAGAAGGGGCGACAGGCGTACGTGCTCTATCCGCTCGTGGAGGCGTCCGAGAAGATTGACCTGGCGGATGCGACGCGGGGCGCCGAGGAGTTGCAGGCCCGCTGGCCGCACCGGCGGGTCCAGCTGCTCCACGGGCGGTTGAGGCAGGAGGACAAGGAAGCGGTGATGGAGGCCTTCCGGACCGGCCAGGTGGAGGTGCTGGTCTGCACGACGGTGGTGGAGGTCGGTGTGGACGTGGCGAACGCCTCGGTGATGGTCATCCAGAACGCCGAGCGGTTCGGGCTCTCCCAGCTCCACCAGCTCCGGGGGCGGGTGGGCCGGGGGGCAGCCGCGTCGTTCTGCTACCTGCTGCCATCACCTGCGGCCGGCCCCGAGGTGCGGGCGCGGCTGGAGGTGCTGGAGCAGAGCACCGACGGCTTCGTCATCGCCGAGAAGGACCTCGAGCTGCGGGGGCCGGGCGAGTTCCTCGGCACCAGGCAGAGCGGGCTCCCCGAGCTGAGCGTGGCCAACCTCGCGCGGGACCAGGCGCTCTCGGCGGTGGCGTCCGAGGAGGCCAAGGCCATTGCCATGGCGGACCCCCGGCTGACCCGTCCCGAGCACCGCGGCCTGCTCCGGGCGCTCGAGGAGCGGTGGGAGGGCAAGCTGTCCCTGGCGCGGGTGGGGTAGCCAGGCACTCGCGGGCGTTTTACGTTGGAACCATGGAGGACGCCCGTCTCATCCTGGGGTTGCGCCGGAGTGGCATCCGGGACGAGCGGGTGCTCGCGGCGATGACGCTCCTGTCGCGCGCGGACTTCGTGCCGGAGCGGCTCCGGGACATCGCGGCGCACGACGAGGCGCTGCCGATCGGCGAGGCGCAGACCATCAGCCAGCCGTATGTCGTGGCGCTGATGAGCGAGGCGCTGGAGATCCGGCCCGGGGATCGCGTGCTCGAGATCGGCACTGGCTCCGGCTACCAGGCCGCGGTGCTGCACCTGCTCGGGGCAGACGTGTACAGCATCGAGGTGCGCGAAGGCCTGGCCCGGACGGCGGCCGAGCACCTGTTGCCGTTCGCGGGTCCGCGGCTCCACCTCCGGGTGGGGGACGGGTTCGCAGGCTGGCCCGAGGCGGCCCCGTTCGATGCGATCGTGCTCACGGCGGCGCCCGAGCGGATGCCGCTGACGCTGGTGGCGCAGCTCGCGCCGCGCGGCCGCCTGGTGGCTCCCATCGGGGCACAAGGCGAGGGGCAGGATCTGGTCCGTCTCCGGAAGCGCGAGGGCGGGCAGCTGGAGACCGAGCGCCTCATCTCGGTCCGCTTCGTGCCGATGACTCCCGCTCCTCTCCAGAGCTGAGGCGACCCGGTGCGACCCTGTCCCGTCTGCGAGGCACCGGTCACCGGCTGGGCCTGCGAGGTCTGCGGGAAGCAGGTCGGTCCGTCTCCCGCGGCAGCAGATCTGACGTCCGCCGTCGAAGGGCTGGAGCGCACGCAGCTTCCGATGGACGGGCTCGCGCTCTCCATCGAGCCGGCGCCCGGGCTCGAGCCGACGGGAACTGGGCCGGTGCCCGAGATCCCGGGAGAGCCGCTCCTGGGCTGGGAGGCGACGCACGCGGTCGTCGGCCCCGACGTCGGTGCAGGGGGGCTGGAGGACATGGACGTGGGCCGTGCGGCCCCGGAGGGCGTGCCGGTGCCCGTGCCGACCGTGGCCACCTGCCGCTATTGCCGGAACGTGCAGGCCTCGGGCCTCTTCTGCGACCGGTGCGGGATGCGGCTGCCCTGGATGGCACCGGCGGCGTCGGCAGCGGCGGTGGGCTCGGACGAGCTCCGTCACTGCAAGCGCTGCGGGGAGCGGAGCCCGGCGTCGATGGAGCGGTGTGGCGCCTGTGGCGGGCTGCTCGCGACCGAGCGCTAGCCTCCCCGGGCTGGCTGCCGTAGGGTCCGCCCCCGCTTGCAGACCGAACCTTCGACCGAGCTGTCGCCCGAGCTGGCCCGTGCGCGGCTTCCCGAGCTCCAGGCGCAGCTCGCGGTGCGCCAGAGCACGACGCACTTCGCACGCGCCGGGGTGGCGCTGGTCGCGTCGTCCATCTTCACCGCAGCCGCGGCGAAACTCTTCTGGGACTCGGTCCGGTTCCCCTTCTTCGGCGCGGCGTCCGCGCTGCTGGCCACCGGTCTGGTGGTGTTCGCGTGGGTCCAGTACCGACGTGGGATGGCGCATCACCGCCGGGAGCTGAAGCTCTTCGCCTCTCTCCAGGCGGTTCACCGGGCGCTGCACCTGGACGATCCGGGCGCGCTGCTGCCGCGATGACGGGCGGACGCGGGCGCCTCATCGTCCTGGAAGGGATCGACGGGTCGGGGACCACCACCCAGGCCGCGCGGCTCGTGGCCTCTCTGCGTGACGCCGGCCACGTGGTGGTCGGGACACGAGAGCCCTCGGACGGGCCGGTGGGGATGCTGCTCCGGCAGGCGCTGACCCGTCGGCTGGTGGACGTCTCGGACCGGGTGCTGGCGCTGCTCTTCGCCGCGGACCGGCTGGACCACCTCGCGTCCGCGGTGGAGCCGGCGCTCGCGGCGGGGAAGGTGGTGGTCTCGGACCGCTACGTGCTGTCGTCGCTGGCATACCAGGGGATGCGGCTCCCGCTGGCATGGGTGGAGGCGCTCAACGCGGCGGCGCGGCCAGCGGATCTGACACTGTTCCTAGAGGTCGACGTACGGACGGCGTCATCCCGGCGGCGCCGGCGCGGTGGGCTGGTGGAGCTGTTCGATGCCGACCCGGTCCAGCGGGCGGTGGCTCGGGCGTACGGGCGCGTGGTGAGGAAGCACGCCCGTGGGCAGCGGGTGGTGCGGGTGGACGGGACTGCCACCCCGGATGCCGTTGCCGGAGAGATCCTCTCGCGGGCCCAGGCCCTGCTGTCCCGGCGTCGTCGGAAGTAGAGTCCGGGCCCGGATGGGACGGACCGGCGCAGCGGCGATCGTCATCGGCAACGAGGTCCTCTCGGCCAAGGTGGAGGACGTGAACGGGCCAACGCTGGTCCGCCGGCTGCGGGAGCACGGCATCCCCCTCCGGGCGCTGTTCGTGGTCCCGGACGAGATCGAGGCAATCGTCGGCGCGGTGGTGAACGCCCGGGCGGCCGCGCGGTGGATCATCACCAGCGGAGGCATCGGGCCGACGCACGACGATGTGACGGTCCGTGCGGTGGCGCTGGCGCTCGGCCGCGAGGTGATCCGGCTGCCGGAGATGCTGGAGCTGCTCGCAGCGCACCACGAGGGACCGCTCCCGGCCGAGGCGCTGCGGCTGGCCGAGGCGCCGGCAGGCACCGAGCTGCTCGCCCCGCAGGGGACGCTCTACCCGGTGCTCTCGGTGGAGGGGATGTACCTGCTCCCGGGCGTGCCCGCGCTGTTCCGGATGCAGCTCGAGACGGTGCTCTCGGCACTGCCACGCAACGCAGTGCACCTTCGGTCGCTCTACCTCTCGCAGGGCGAGGCGGAGATCGCAGCGACGCTGGACCGGGTGGCGCTCGGGATGCCGGACGTGGGAATCGGCAGCTACCCGGCGGTGACGTCCGGAGCGGACCACCGCGTCCGGGTGACGGTGGAGGGGGCCGAGGCCGAACGCGTCGAGCTGGTCGTGGCGCGTCTCCGGAGCGAGCTGCCCGCGGGGGCGGTGCTCCGGGTCGAGTAGGTCGGCCGAAGCGGCGATTTCAGTGCCCGGGGTCGAGGCCAGCCCGTCTCACGCTCGAGCGCCGGCCACTTGCCCCACCGGCGTCCTCTCGGGGCTTCGGTCGCCAACGGACCCGTGCTGCAGCTGCTCCGGCACCTCGCCCCGCGCCGCGCAGGCCTAGACGGCGCGCTCCGGCAACGTCGGTCCGACCCTGTCCCGGAGCGTGAACAGCTCCTCGGAGACGGAGAAGTTCAGCAGCGCCCGTAGGTCGGAGCGTTCCCGCACCGCCCTCATGACCATCTCCTGCGACTCGGGTCCTTTCGAGGTCGCGACCGCAGGGTCCTCGCGCAGCACCATGGTCAGCGCCACCGCCGGGTCTCCGCAGACCAGCAGTCCGGCGCGGTTTCCCGAGGCGAACATGCCCTGCAGTGTCTGCCGGAGGTCGGGTCTGGGTCCGTGGGCCAGCACCCGCGCCGGGTCCTCGAGCGCGCGAAGGACCTTGCGGGGGAGAAGCTTCCGGAGTGCCCTGATCCGGCCCTCGTCCGGCTGGCCGAGTCCCTCGAACTCCGGCGCCACCACCCGGATGCAATCCCCGATCAGGTCCGCCAGCTCCGCCTCGGAGAGCTTTCCCGCCAGCGCGGTCCGCTCGAGCAGCGCGAACACGGCCCGGCCGATGAGGAACTTCTGCTCACGTGAATTGAAGCGGCGGACCACGTCTTGACCGACGCAGATGCTCGGCGGATCGCTGGTCTCGGCGACCATGAGCCCCCGCCGCGCCTGGTACACCTCGAAGTGCTCCACCCCGAAGCCCTCGGCGACGAGCCTGACGGCGCGGACCACCGGGTTGTCGGATCGCAGCCGATCGGCCCGCGGGTCGACCCCGAGCGTCTCGAAGTCTGGAGGGTAGAGCTTTGCGACGTGGTCACCCACCGTGCGCAGGATGTCGGCCAGCGGATTCCGCGCGTCCGGGTGAAGGAGGAGCCCGAGCGAGGTCTCGTCCACGCGGGCATGCGCCTCGGTGGGCAGCCGGCCCTTCCAGTCCAGGTGCAGGTGCGTCGCCCGGGGCGGGCCGGCCTGGAGAAAGGCCATGGCCGCGGCGCAGCAGAAGGTCCGGTCCAGCATGCGCTGCGAATCCCAGATCTCGTAGAGCGTCTCGAGGCTGAGGAGCCGGACGGGGTCGACCGCGAGGACCGCGCGGTGCGCATCGACGGCCAGATCGGCCGAGCCGGGGTCCTTGCTCAGCATGTCCGCCAGCGCGGCGCGCGCCTCCACGCTGCCCGGGTCCAGCTCGACGGCGGCCCGGCAGGCGGCGACGGAGCGGGAGAGGTCCCCGAGGACACGGAGGTACAGCTCCGCGAGGTGGACCCGGATTCGCGCCGCCGCGAGGGGAGGGCAGGGTGGCGCCGCCCGCTCGTCGAGCAGCTGGAGGAGGACCGAGATCCGGCCCCGCCGCTCGAACAGCGGGACGATCCGCTCGAGCGCCTCGGGCTCCTGGAGCAGCAGTGGGAGCGCCTCCCTCGCCTCGGCCACCGCGCGGTCTGCGTCGTCGAAGCCCTCGTCGAGGGCCTCCGCCAGCCGCAGCGATGTCCGCGCTCGGTCGATGGTTCCCGTCTGCATTGCCCTGAGCTGCTGGAGGCAATCGACGACGCCGGTCCAGTTCCGGGACGCCCGGTGCAGGGTGGCGAGCCGGTCGAGTGGGTCCGCCGAGCGCACGGAGGCGAGCGCGGCGTTGAAGGCGGCGATCGCCCGGGCCGGCTGCTCCAGGCGCTCCTGGTAGAGAATGCCGAGCCGGAGCTGCAGTGCGGCGAGCGTCTCGGCGTCGCCGCCGATCCGGAGCCGGCCCTCGAGCGCCTCGGCGGCCTCGGCCCATTGGCCCTGCTCGGTGGCCAGCACGGCGCGCAGCTCCAGCGCGTCGGCGTGCTCGGGCTCGGCCGCCAGGGCCCGCGCCAGCGCGGCGAGCGCGCGCCCGCGGTCGCCCACTCCATCGAGCCAGCCCTGGGCAGCCTTGAAGAGCTCGTTGGCCGCGCCCGGGCGGTCACCGGCTGCGAGGCGGGTCTGTCCCCGCCGCTCGTTCAGGGACGCCAGCTCGGCGGCGCCTCCCTTCCGGGCGAGGAGCGACTCGACCCCCTCGGACGCCTCGACGTCCAGCGGGTCCATGTCCAGCACCCGTTCGAACGCCGCGATGGCGGGCTCGGGCCGCTCGAGCAGGTTCATCCACAGCCGGCCCGCCTCGAGCCACGCCTGGGTCGCGCCCTCGCGGCTCCGGGTGACGGCGGCTTCCGCTTCCCAGGCGAGGGCCGCCGCCTCGAAGTCGCCCATGCGTAGCCGGACGCGCCGGATTCCCTGGAGCGCGACGAGGTCGTACGGATCGAGCGCGAGCGCGGCCTGGTACGAGCCGAGCGCGAGCGGGAGGGTCTGCAGCGCGGCCTCCCCGAGCTGCCCCAGCCGGAGGTGGAGCTCGAGGCGCGACGCGGTGGACTGGGTCACGGCCAGCCGCCGCTCGTAGAACTCGCGGAGCGCCGTCGCGTCGCCAGCCTGGCGCAGCGCTCGCTCGAGCTGGAAGGCGATGCGGGGGTCCTCCGGGTCGAGCCAGAACGCCCGCCGGAGGTGGTCGAGGCGCTCCTCCAGGCGCGGCCGCCCCTGTTCCAGCTCCGCCGAGAGCTTCAGGGCGGCGGCGAGCCCGGGCTCGTGGACGCGCGCGGCAAGACGCTGCCGGACGTCCGGGCGGCGCGCCCGATCCGCCGCGCGGGTGTGCTCGAGCAGGAGCAGCGCGCCCAGGTCGTCGGGCCGGATCTCCAGGGCGGACTCGGCGACCTCCGCGGCGCGCTCCACGTGACCGGCCGCGAGCAGGGCGTGCGCGAGGCGGCGTCGGGCCGCGAGCCGCTCTCCCGGGCTCCCCGCCACGGTGGCCCGCTCGAGCGGCTGGAGCGCGGCGGCGCCCCCCGCCACCCCGGCCAAGGACTCGAGCTCACGCAGCGCAGGGACGTGGTCGGGCGCCAGACGGAGCACTGCCTCCAGTGTCGCCGACGCTGCCTCGCGGTCGGCGAGCGCGTCGAGCTGAAGCGCCGCGACCTCGAAGAGTCCGTCGGCGCGGGCCCGTGGGTCGGTGCGGGCCTGCGCCATTCGCTCGAGGGTACCGGTGAGCCCGGCCCAGTCACCCTGCCCGCGCTGGATGCGTGCCAGGGCGCGGAGCCCGGCGGCATGGTCGGGATCCCGTCGGAGCACCTCGTCCCATGCCGCGCGAGCGGCCTCGAGGTCGACAAGTCGGGATTCCTCGAGGTCGGCGATCCGGGCCCAGAGCTGGACCGCCCGGGCGGGACCCGCGAGCTCGGCTTCCTTGCGGTACATCTGCCCGAGCTCCTTCCAGCGGCCCTCGCGGGCGTAGAGCCGTCCGAGGGCCTGGAGCGCGGGGAGATAGGTCCGGTCCCCCGCCAGCAGCCGCTCGAGCGCGTCGATGGCTGCGGCGGGGTCGTCGAGCCGCTCCTCGAGGACCTGGGCGGCGCGGTGACGGAGAGTGATGGCGTGCGCCGGGTCAGCGGAGCGCTGCGCCTGTCGCTCGAGCAGCGGGACGAGCTCGGCCCACGCCGCGCGCCGCTCGGCGAGACGGGCCAGGCTCACCAGCGAGGGGGCGTGGTCCGGGTCGATGTCCAGTGCGCGGCGGAGCGCGTCGGAGGCGAGCTCGAGGTTTCCGAGGTGCTCCTCGGCCTCCTGTGCGATCCGGGCGAGCGCCGCCACGCTGTCGGCCGGAGAGCTGACGGAGAGCAGCTCCTCCTCGTGGAGCGTGATGAGGTCGCCCCACCGCTGCTCGCGTCTCAGCACCCGCTCGAGGCCCTGCCGCGCAGGCAAGTAACCCGGGACGAGCTGCAGCGCCTCGCGAAAGCGGGCCAGCGCCTCGTCGGTGCGGCCGAGCCGCGCATCGAGGATCTCCCCGGAGCGGAAGTGGAGCTCAGCCCGGGTCCGGGGATCTCCCACCCCTGCCAGCTCGGCGTCGTAGACCGCGACCAGCGCCGGCCAGTCCTGCGTCTTTGCGTGGAGCCGACCAAGTCCCGCCAGCGCGGCCGGGTGTCCCGGCACACGGGCCAGCACTGCCTCGTAGCGCTGCACGGCGATGGGGTCACGGTGAAGCGTGTCCTCGAGCAGTGCGGCGAGCCGCAGCTGCACGCTGACCCACTCGCGCTCGTCCCGGACTGACTCGGCGAGGGAGCCGAGCACGTCCGCCAGCTCCTCGGGCCGGTCGAGCGACTCATGGAGCGTGGAGAGTGCGGTGAGGACCGAGGAGTCTCCCGGGGCCTGGTGCCGTGCCGCGTTCAGCGCGGCGACCGCGTCCTCGGGGCGTTCCTGACGAACGTAGGCCCGGGCCAGGGCGGTGTAGGCCGGGAGCGAGGTCGGGCCGCCCAGCTCCGCCTCGGCCGCGAGCACCGCGATGAGGGCCTCGTCGTCCCCGGCGACCTCGGCGGCCCGGCGAAGCGCCCCGAGGGTGACCGGGTCGCGCCGGTCCAGCGTGAACGCCTCGCGCCACCGGGCGAGCGCCTCCTCGGGCTCGCCGAGCCGCTCGTGGAGCGTGGCCGCGGTCTGGAGCGCGTGCGCGGCCAGCTGTGGGTCCGGGAGGGCCCGGGCGAGCAGCACCTGGACCCGGAGCAGTCCGGACACGTCCCCGTGTGCGGCCAGCATCCCCTCCGCCTGCAGGAGCAGGCCGAGGTCGGCAGGCTCGAGCTCGAGCGCGCCGGCCAGGGCCTGGGTCCCGGCATCCCACCGGTCGAGCCGATCGGCCAGCACCTCGGCCTTCTCGAAGAGCAGCGCGGCCCGGAGCCGGGGGGCGTCCGTGGCGGCGAGCTCCGCCTCGAGGAGCTGCAGCACCATGGGCCAGTTGCCCACGTCGGAGAAGATGCGGCGCGCGGAGCGGAGGTTCTCCACGAAGCGCGGGGCGAGCCGGTAGGCGGACTGGAACGCCGCGGCAGCAGCGCGGAGGTTGCCGAGCGGCCGCTCCCAGAGCAGTCCGAGCTCGTGATAGAGGCGCGCGCTCCGGGGGTCGGGCTCGAGCGCCTTGGCCTCGCGCTCCAGTGCCGCGATGCGCGCGCGCACCTCGGGGGCCTCGCTCTCGCCCGGACCGGCCGGAGGTCGACCGGGGCCGGGTTCCCGCTCCGGAGGGACGATCATGCGGCGTGGGCTGCGGCCAGGAGCGCCCCGGAGTCGATGAGCGCCGAGACCGCCTCGATGTCGCGGTGGATCTCCCGGTCCTCGTCCATCGAGGGGACGGCCTCGCGCACCCGGGCGTGGGCGGCCGCCACGCCGCGCCCTGCGCGCATGGGCCGGCGGTAATCGAGCGCCTGCGCCGCGACGAGCACCTCGACCGCCAGGCACGTCCGGGCGAAGTCCACCACCTGGCGGGCCTTGAGCGCGGCGGTCATGCCCATGCTCACGTGGTCCTCGCGGCCGGCGGAGGAGGGGATGGAGTCCACCGAGGCCGGATGGCTGAGGATGCGCGACTCGGCCACCAGGGCGGCCGAGGTGACCTGGGCGATCATGAAGCCCGAGTTCAGGCCCGAGTTCCTGGCCAGGAACGGCGGGAGGCCGCTGAGGGCCGGGTTCACCAGCTGCTCCACCCGACGCTCGCTGATGGACGAGAGCTGGGTACAGGCGATGGCGAGCACGTCGAGCGCGAGCGACACTGGCTGCCCGTGGAAGTTGCCGCCGGAGACGATGAGGTCCTCGTCGGGGAAGACCAGCGGGTTGTCGGTGGCGGAGTTCACCTCGATGGACAGCACCCGCCGGGCGTGCTGGAGGCCGTCCCGCACCGCGCCGTGGACCTGGGGCATGCAGCGCAGCGAGTAGGGGTCCTGGACCTTCGCGCACTCGGCGTGGCTCTCGACGATCTCCGAGTCACGGAGGAGCGAGCGCAGGTGCGCGGCGACGGCGACCTGCCCGGGGTGCGGGCGCGCTGCATGAATGGGGGCGAGGAAGGGCCGGTGACTGCCGAGCAGCCCCTCGAGCGTCATGGCCCCGGCCAGGTCCGCCGTCTCCGCCAGCGCCTCTCCCTGGAGCAGCGCCAGCGCGCCCACTGCGCACATGGCCTGGGTGCCGTTGACCAGCGCGAGGCCCTCCTTGGCCTCCAGCACCACGGGCTCGAGGCCCGCGCGGGCCAGCGCGGCCCGGCCAGGGAGTCGCTCGGCCCCGACGAAGGCCTCGCCCTCGCCGATGAGTACCAGGGCCAGGTGGGCCAGCGGGGCCAGGTCGCCCGAGGCGCCCACGCTGCCTCGCTCGGGGACCACCGGGATGACGCCACGGTTCAGCATGTCCAGCGCGAGCTGGAGCGTGCGAGGGCGGATGCCCGAGTGCCCCCGGGCGAGCACGTTGCAGCGGAGCAGGAGCAGGGCCCGGGCCTCCGGGATTGGGAGGGGGGTGCCCACGCCCGCCGCGTGCGAGAGCAGAAGGTTTCGCTGCAGGGCGCGGAGGTCCTTGCGATCGATCCGGACCTCGGCAAGCGTGCCGAAGCCGGTGTTGATGCCGTACACCGCGTCCTCGCCGGCGGCGACCCGGTCGACGAGCGCCCGCGCCCGGTCCACGCGTCCCAGGGCCTCGGGCGCGAGGTCGACCTTTACGCCACCACGCGCCACGGCGCGGATCTCCTCCAGGCTCAACGTCTCGCCGTCCAGGAGCAATCGCCGGTCCGTCATGGGCGGCGGAAGGTACCCCGACGCGCGGCTCTCCGTCTAAGGTGCAGCGCAAGACGCGCGCCAGAGTCG
>Ga0208851_1000802_pt1 | contig 12285 bp, 10 predicted proteins | sample NGESurshal092012_FD_184481 | JGI IMG/M metagenome (GOLD analysis project Ga0208851, IMG submission 184481) | Arctic peat soil microbial communities from Barrow, Alaska - NGEE Surface sample 415-2 shallow-092012 (SPAdes) | ecosystem: Environmental > Terrestrial > Soil > Wetlands > Peat ... | reverse complement strand
TCGTCCGCCTCGCCCAGCTCCTTTCCGTTGAGCTTGGCCGTCGCACGCAGCTTGTACGCACCGGGCGGCACCGGATCGAACGTCACCCGGGCCACGCCGTCCGGCCCCGCCGTCGCCACGCGCGACTGCAGCACCTTGCGCTCGGCCACTGAGAACAGGTCCACCCGCACCTCGGCGGCGGCCGCGGGCTGGTAGTCCGGCTGCCGGGCCGTGACCACCGCACCGACCGGATGGCCCGGCTCGACGGTGGGCGGATCGGCCGAGATCTGCAGGGAGGTGAGGTCCGGATCGCGTACCAGCCAGCGGAGCGCGTTGGTCCAGAACCGGTCGTAGTGACGGTTCTGCTCGCCGGTGCGCCGGGCGGTGAACGCCCAGGTCCAGCTGTCGTCCGTCATCATGGCCATTGCCCGGCCGCGGCCGTGGTCCCAGAGCGCGAGCACCGGCGCGGGCTGCCCGTTGATCTGGAGGCTCGGATGGGCGAGCAGCACGGTGGCGCCCGGCTTCACCCGCACGACGTTCATCCCGCTCGCCGGCGGGAGCTCGTCCCAGGAGGACTGCGTTCCGCTCTCGGCTGCCTGCGTCCGCATGACGGGATTCCGCAGCCCCTCGGGAGTGAGCTTCACCTTGAACGGCTCGACCACCGCCGGCGTGCCGCTCGGGTCCACCGGGAGGGCCCGGTCGAGCACCGGATACGCCGCGCGCCCCTCGCCGAACGCGTGGTCCCCGCCGATGACCAGGAGCGCGCCGCCCCCGGACACGTACTGCTCGAGGTTGCGCTCGTAGCTGGCGATGGAGAGCGCCGGCTCCGCGTAGCCGAAGTTCTGGAACACCACGACGTCGAAGGTGTGGAGCTTGGTGTCGAAGATCTCCTCCATCGGGAAGGGGATCAGCGACAGCTCACGCTCGGGATTCCGGGTCTGCGTGTCGTCCGAGGACGTCCGAAGGATGTAGAAGGACACCAGGTCGACGTTGGGGTCCTGCTTGAGGAGCCCGCGCAGGAATCGCTCGTCCCAGCTCGGACGGCCCACCACCAGCAGCACCCGGACCCGATCCCGGATGACCTTGAGCACGAAGGAGCGGGTGTTGTTCTCCACCACCACCTCGCCCGGGAACACCGGCGCACCCACGGTGTAGACGAATCGGCCGGTCTGGTCGGGGGTGAAGGTGAACGAGACCGGGGTGCGCTGGTCGTCCTGGTCGAGGTGCACCGTGCGCGTGCCCACGGTCAGACCCTCGCGCTGAAGCACCACCGGCACGTCGCGCCCGCGGAGCCCGCGCGCGTGGAGCTCGAGCTCGACGCTGACCGTGTTCCGGACGAAGGCGAAGTCGTCCACCTTCACGTTCTCCACCGCGAGGTCGATCAGCGCCGGCTCGCCGACCCGGACGGTGGACACCGGAAACCCCAGGGCGCCGAGCTCGTCCTGCTGGCGGGGCGGGAGCCCGGACTGGAGCTCGGCGTTGTCTGCGCCGTCGGACAGGAGAACCGCGCCGGCGAGCTTCCGGCTGCCCCCGGTGTCCGTCGCCTTGAGCGCGCGCAGCGCCGCCATGAGGTCGGTGCGACTTGCGGTCCCGGGGGTGCGGAGCGCCTCCGCCGAGACCGGGGCCAGCTCGGGCGAGAAGCCCAGCACCTCCACCTGGTAGCGATCCCGGAGCGCATCGAGGCCCGGGGCGAAGCGGTCCAGCGCCTCGGCCGCTGCAGCCGCCCGCGTCTGTCCGTCCGCCCGCACCGGGAAGGCCATGCTGGCGCTGCGGTCCACCAGCACCGCCACCCGGTTCTTCACCCGCACCTGCGCCAGCTGCCGGAGCCCTGGCTCGAGCACGAAGAAGAGCGCCATCGCGCCGGCCAGGAGCCGGAGCCCGAGCAGCAGCCGGCGGCGGAGCTTCGACGGCTCGCGGCGGAGCCCGAGCACAGCCAGCACTACCCCCGCCAGGACGAGCACGGTGAGGAGTCCGAGCGCCCAGGCCGGAAGCGGAGAGAGGCTGACCAGCCGCCAGGTGGTGGTGGCGCCTCCGTTCATCTCCGCTTCTTGAGGATGAGCGGCAGGTGAACCGCGTCGTCCTTGTAGTCGAGGCAGAGCGCGTACATGCAGACGTTGATGCCCACCCGGACCGCGAGCTCGCGCTGGGGCTCACCGCCCGGAGAGACCTCGTAGGCGTACGCGCCGCTCTCGTCTCGCTCCCAGGCGCCGGCCAGGTCGTTCTGCGAGTAGACAACGGCCGCGCGGCTCCCGAGCGTCACCGCGTGCAGCTGCGGGTGGAGAAGGAGACGGCCGGGGGCCGAGTCGAGCAGGAAGAAGGTCTTGAACAGCACGTGCGTGCTCGGCACCGGGTCGAGCGGCGCGCCGGGAAGCGCCCGGGCCAGCTCGCGGCGGAAGCTCGCGTCGAACCCACGTCCTCCGCTTCCGTCGTTGGCGTCTGCCAGCACGAAGCCGCCGTAGGTGACGTAGCGCCGGAGCGCCTCGACCTCCGCGCCCTGCAGCGGCGGGAAGTCGCCATCCCCTCCGAAGTAGAGGAACGGGTGGTCGAACAGCCGGGGGCTGGTGAGCGCCAGCGGGCGGGCCTCGGGAACCACCTCCACGGAGGTCCGCCGCTGCAGCTCCCACGCGAGCCGGCGCAGGCCCGACAGCCGCCCGTCCCATCGTCCCCCGTGCTGGGCCACCCCGGGGACGAACCGCGCGCCCTCGCCGAACGCCAGCGCGCGCCCACCCACCGTGAGGAGCGGCAGGCTCCGGAGGAGGGTTCGTCGGGTGAAGGGAGACGCCATCGTTCCAGGGAAGGGGCGGGGCTTAGCACGCCCATCTCGTGTATAGACGGCCCCGGCATTCCAAACGCTCCATGAAGTCATCCAATTCCGAACCCGTCGACGCGCTCCGCCGGGCCCAGCTGGCGCTCACCACCGGCGACGTGGTGTCCGCCCGGCGCCTGGCGAAGGAGGCCCTGGCGGCCGGCACGCCCGAGAAGGACGCCGCCGAGGCCCGGGACATCCTCGCCCGGACCGACGTGGCCTGGCCGCTCCTCGCCTACGGCGCGGTCGCGGCGCTGTGCTTCCTCCTCCTGGTCCTGGTCGCCGTGCTCCGGAGCGGGCACACGTGAAGCGGCGTCCGGCCATCGCGGCAGAGGCGGCGCGCGCGAGTCCGGGGACCCCGGACGCCGCGGTGGTGACCGGCTCACGCCCGGCACCACTCGGACGCAGGGGCTGGCTCGTCTTGGCCGCCATCGTGCTTCTGGTGAACCTCCCCGTCCTGCATCTCCTGGTGCGACGGCCGCCGGCGGCGTCCGGGCGCCTGCCGTTCTCGGACGACTTCTCCAACCCGGGAACGGTGGCGCGCAACTACCGTTCCCTCGGTGGCTACCCCCGGGTCATCAACGGGGAGCTCCTCTCGCCGGGAACCAAGAACAACCCGCTCTGGCTGGACGCCGCGCTGCCGCCGGACGTGGTCGTCGAGGTCTCGGCCCGGCCCATCAACGCCGACGGGGAGATCCGGGTGACGCTCTTCGGCAACGGAGTCGACGCGGACACGGGGTATCAGGCCATCCTCGGCCCCTGGACCGCGATGGGCTCACCGGCGCGGCTCGGCCCGAGCCTGGTGCGCCTCGACGAGAACGGGGCCACCCTCTCGCGCTGGCTGTCACGCGCGCGCGTGCCGGGTGACCTCCGCTCGGCAGGCTTCGGCAGGGACTCCGGCCTCCGTCTCGAGGCGCCTCCCACCACCCTGGATCCAGCCCACGTGTACCGGATGCGCTTCGAGCGCCGCGGGCCGGTGCTGCGCTGGAGCGTCGACGGAACCCTGATGGCCGAGATGACCGACCCCTTCCCTCTCGCCGGGCCCGGGCACGACCGGCTTGGCCTGTCGAGCGGTGAGTGGGACGTCTACTACGATGACCTCCGCGTCACGCCGGCCAGCGGAGGGGGGTTCGCGCCCGTGGCCGCCGGACCGCCGGAGCCCGCTGCGGGCCCGTTCTCGGACGACTTCGCCCGGACCCAGCTCGGGCCGAACTGGCTCGCCACCGACCCGGCCGCGGTCTCCATCGAGAACGGCGCGCTGGTGGTTCAGCGGGCCCACAACCACCCGGTGTGGCTCCGCAGGCCCATCCCCGATGACGTGGTGATCGACCTCGACGTCTGGACCGACAGCCCCGAAGGCGACATGAAAGTCGAGCTCTTCGGTGACGGTCAGTCGTTCCATCGCGGGGACCCCCGTGCGGCTTACGACGCCACTGGCTACGTCCTGGTGATGGGCGGCTGGCGCAACACCCTCTCCGCCATCGCACGGCAGCACGAGCACGCCGAGGACCGGGTGACGCGCGCAGAGCCGGCTGTGGTCCCGGGGCGGAAGTACCACTGGACGATCCGCCGCCAGGGCAGGGTCGTCACCTGGCTCGTGGACGGGCAGCCCTTCCTCACGCTCGATGATCCGGACCCGCTGCGCGGCCCCGGGCACCGCCATTTCGCGTTCTCCGGCTGGGAGTCGAAGGTCTTCTTCGACGACCTGAAGATCCGGCCGCTCTGAGCGCGGGCAGCCGATGACCGGACTGCGGCCGCCGTGACCTACGGCTTCGGCTCGGCGATGAGATCGAAGTCCGGCATCGCCGACTTGACGAACTCTCGCATCCGGTCCACCAGCGCCGCCTCGATCTGCCGGGCGCGCTCGCGGGAGAAGCCGAAGTGCGTCCCGATGTCCTGGAGCGTCATCGGCTCGTCGGCGGTCAGACGCTTCTCGAAGATGTACTTCTCCTTGCCCTCGAGCGTCTTGCCGAAGGTCGCGAGCTTCTCGCGGAACACGTGCTTCAGCTCCTCGGAGGCAAGCCGCTCGTCCGCTGCCGGGAACCCGCTGGAGGGCAGGATGCGGTCACCCCGGGTGGCGTCGCCGTCTTCACCGACCGGGGCGTCGATGGAGATCTCGTCGTTGCCGAGCCGCTGGTCCATCTCCCGCACGTCCTGCTCGGTGACGTTGAGCCGCTCGGCGAGCAGCTTGGGAGTGGCCTCGTAGCCCAGCTTGAGCATGCGCTCCTGCTCCTGGCGCAGCTTGAAGAACAGCTTCCGCTGGGCCTCGGTGGTGCCCAGCTTCACCATCCTCCAGTTGTCCATGATGTAGCGAAGGATGTACGCGCGGATCCACCAGGCGGCGTAGGTGGAGAGCTTCACCCCTCGCTCCGGATCGAACTTCTTCACCGCCTGCATCAACCCGATGTTCCCCTCCTGCACCAGGTCCAGCAGCGAGAGGGGATTCCGGTGGTACTCGTGGGCCAGCTTCACCACCAGGCGCAGGTTGGCCGAGACCAGGCGGGCCGCCGCGTCGAGGTCGCCGTGCGCCCGGTACAGCCGTGCGAGCCGGCCCTCCTCCTCGCGCGAGAGCAGAGGGTGGCGCTGCACCTCGGCCATGTAGGCGGACATCGGGTCGGCCCGGGTGAGCCCCGCCCCGCTGCTGCGCGCGGGCGCAGCCGCCGGCGCTTCCACCTCGGCCACCACCGGCTCGAGCTCGTCGAGCTCCTCCACATCCGGCTCGGCGGGCTCGGCCGCCTCGACGACCTCCTCGTCTTCTGGACGTGCCTCCCGGACCCCCGCCTCCTCGGGCCGAGCCTCCCGGACCTCATTTCCGGCGGGAGCTGGCCGCTTGCGCCCGGTTCCCGGGCTCGGTGCGCGGCGGCGAGGGGCAGGGCGCGGCGACGCAGCCGTCGCCTTCTCAGCCGGCATTCGGCGGGGTTTCCCTGGCTTTTTCGGAGGGCGGGCCATGGAGGAGCGGTTGACTTCTTCTAGCAGGACCCCCGGGTTGCGCGATTGCCAGGGTGTGCGGGAGGGATTAAGCCCGTGCTCGATGAGTGACAACACGTCCGCGCCCGATCGCGGCGAAGTTCCTGCGGCGTCCGACGCCGTTCCCCCTCCCGAGGCCGCAGCTGCCGAGCCAGCGACTCCCGGGCTCCCCTCCGAGTACCTGGCCGAGATTGGATTCGAGGACCTGGCCCTCTCCCCCGAGATCCGCCGGGCCCTCACCGACCGCGGCTACACCCACCCCACGCCGGTCCAGGCGCAGGCCTTCGACCCGGTGATGCAGGGCAAGGACCTCATCGTCCGGAGCAAGACCGGGACGGGAAAGACCGCGGCGTTCGGGCTCCCCTTGCTCGAGAAGATGGACCCGGAGGACAAGGCGGTCCGCGCGCTCGTGCTCTGCCCCACCCGCGAGCTGGCGCTCCAGGTCGCCGCCGAGCTCCAGGACCTCGCAAAGTACAAGGGCATCCGGGTCACCGCCATCTACGGCGGCGCGTCGATGCAGGAGCAGGAGAACGCGCTGGAGAGCGGCTCGCCCATCGTGGTCGGCACGCCTGGCCGGGTCTACGACCACATCCGGCGAAAGAACCTCAAGCTCCAGGGTTGCCGGCACGTCGTGCTCGACGAGGCCGACGAGATGCTGAACCAGGGGTTCTACGAGGAGGTCACCCGGATCCTCGACCAGCTCCCCAAGGACCGGCAGGTCCTGCTCTTCAGCGCCACCGTGCCGCCGGAGATCCAGAACCTCATCAGCCAGTACACCACCTCGCCCGAGATGCTGATGCTCTCCGGCGACGTCCTCACCGTCGACCACATCCACCACGTCCGCTACGACGTGACCGACGCCTACCCCAAGCCGCGGAACCTCATCTACGTGCTGGAGATGGAGGAGCCGACCAACGCGATCGTCTTCTGCAACACCCGGGACGACACGGCGCTGGTCACGGCGGTGCTGAACAGGAACGGCTTCGACGCCGACCTGCTCAACGGCGACCTGCCCCAGAAGGAGCGGGAGCGGGTGATGGCCAAGGTGAAGCGGGGCGAGGTCGCCTTCATGGTGGCCACCGACATCGCCGCCCGCGGGATCGACATCTCGGACCTCCAGTACGTCATCAACTACTCGCTCCCCGAGGACCCGGCGGTGTACCTGCACCGGGTCGGCCGGACCGGTCGCATCGGGAAGAAGGGCACGGCGATCAATCTGATCTCCGGGCGCGAGCTGGGGACGTTCACCGCGCTGGAGAAGAAGTACGGCATCAAGTTCGAGAAGCGCGAGATGCCCTCGCCCGACGATGCGATGACCATGTGGACCGAGCGGCACGTCCGGGAGATCCAGGCCGCCGCGTCGGGGAGCGTGTACGAGGGGTATCTCGGCCTGGCCGGCGCCTTGAAGCAGCGCCCGGACGCGGACGACTCCATCGCCTATCTGCTCAAGTTCTTCTTCGGCCACCTGCGGATGGAGAAGCTCAAGGCCTCGGGTGCCCCGATGCCGGAGGCGGCACCGGCGCGCCCGCCACGCGAACGCGAACGCGAGCGGGGCCGGAGCGACCGCCCGCGGCGCGAGGAGCGCGGAGATCGCCCCGAGCGCCGCGACCGCCCCGAGCGCGGTGAACGTTCCAGCGCTCCCCGTGAGCGCCGGGAGCGCAGTGACCGGCCGCCACGCCGGGACCGTCCCGAGGAAGGGGCCGCTCCGGCGCCCGCCGCGGAGTCGGGGACGCCGGGCCAGGTCCGGCTGTGGATGAACGTGGGGACCGCCGAGGGGCTCGACGTCGCCGGCGTCACCTCGATGCTCGAGGGCCTGGGCGCACCTTCAGGCAAGATCCAGCGGGTGGAGCTCCGGCAGACGTACAGCTACGCCTTCGTCGCCGAGGAAGATGCGCCGGCGTTCGAGAAGCTCGATGGTCAGAAGCGGGGCGAGAAGTCGCTCCGCCTGGAGCGTGCGAGGCGCCGATGAGCGAGCGGCCCACGCCCGAGGCGCTCCGCCACGTTCCCCTGCTGTCGGGGCTCACCGCGCCCGAGCTGGCCGAGGTCTCCGGGCTCGCAGAGCTGAGGACGCTGGAGGCGCAGCTGCCGCTGTTTCGCGAGGGTGACGCGGGGGATGCGCTGGTGTTCCTGCTCTCGGGCTCGGCGCAGGTGGTGAAGAAGGACCCCACCGGGAAGCATCAGGTGCTCTCGGTCGTCTCCGCGCCGGCGGTGCTCGGGGAGATGGCGGTCCTCGAGGCCGGTGGGAAGCGCAGCGCCTCGGCCATCGCCGTGGGGCAGGTCACACTGGCGAGCGTCCCCGGCCCGGCGCTCCGCGCGCGGATGGCGGGGGGGAACGTGGCCGCGCTGAAGATCGCCCACGGGCTCGCGCGCATCCTGGCGCGCCGGCTCGGGGAGGTGAACGCGCGGCTGGTGCAGGTGCTCCAGAGCGGGAAAGCAGATGCCGGCGTCGCCGAGGCCCAGCAGGCGCTCGGGCACGACACGGCGTCCTGAAGGCAAGGCCGGCGGGGAAGCCGGGCCCCAGCCACGAGCCTAGATGGAAGCACCCGGACCGCGCTTCACCGCCTCGCGGAGCGCGCGCATGCCCGCGCCGGGGCCGCCCGGGTGGGCGAAGACACAGGTGCCGGCAACGAGCACGTCTGCGCCCGCGGCTGCCGCGATGGGTCCCGTCGTGAGGTCGACCCCGCCGTCCACCTCGAGCTCGCACCGCGGCGCCCGCTGCTGGATGAGGGACCGCGCGCGAGCGAGCTTCGGGATGACGTCGTGGATGAACTTCTGGCCGCCGAAGCCGGGGTTCACCGTCATCAGGAGCAAGAGGTCGAGCGTCTCGATGACCTCCTCGACCGTCCCGAGGGGCGTGGCCGGGTTGATGCCCACCCCGACCTGCTTCCCTGCCTGCCGCACCTGCTGGATGGCGCGGTGCAGGTTGGGCGTCGCCTCCTGGTGGAGGATGAGCATGTCGCCGCCGGCCTTGATGAACGCGTCGGTGTAGCGCTCCGGCCGCTCGATCATGAGGTGGATCTCGAGCGGGAGCTTCGTCCCCCGCCGCATCGCCTCGATGATGGGCATGCCCAGCGTCAGGTTGGGCACGAACAGCCCATCCATGATGTCGATGTGGAAGCGCTCGGCGCCGCCCCGCTCCGCGTCGGCGATCTGCTCGCCGAGCCGCCAGTAGTCTGCCGCCAGGATGGAGGGGACGATCTTCAACCTGACCCGCTGCCTAGCCCGGCGGCCGCGGCCCGGTCCACCAGGAACGTCAGCCGCCCGGATGCCGGTGCGATGCCGCGGGCCGGGATGTCCCCCACGGGCGCATTCCCCTGGAGCACCTGCCGCAGCGCCCAGCCCTTGTCCTCTCCCGTCACCAGGAACAGCACCTCGGATGCGGCGTTCAGCACCGGGTAGGTCAGGGTGATGCGGTGGGTCCGAAACTTCTCGACCCAGTTGCCGGCCACCCAGCGGGCGTGCTCGTTCAGCGCCGGCGAGTGTGGGAAGAGCGAAGCGGTGTGCCCGTCCGGCCCGAGCCCGAGCAGCACCAGGTCGAAGGCGGGGAAGCTGGCCGTTCCGGGGAACAGCGTCCGCAGCGTCTGCTCGTACTCGGCCGCCGCCTCGGCAGCCGGCAGCTCGCCACGGATCCGGTGGACGCTGGACGGGTTCACGAAAGGCTGCCCCGTGAGGGCCTCGCGGGCCATCCGCGCGTTGCTCTCCGGGTCGTCCGGCCCGACGTTCCGCTCGTCGCCGAAGCAGAACACGGTCCGGTCCCAGGGGAGCCGGGGCCCGGCCGTCATCTCGCGATAGAGCGCCCGGGGAGTCGTCCCGCCCGAGAGCGCCAGGGTGAATCGCCCCCGGGCATTGGCCGCGACCCACGCGCGATCATGCACCCACTGCGCGGCGGTCCGGGCCACCGCGTCCTGGCTTTCCAGCACTCGAAGTGTCGAACCCGACATCGCCAGCCAACCTCAGCTCTCGTCGAACGCCGCGCAGTGCGCCGCACCCCAGAGCGCGGCTCGGTCGTTGAGCACCACCAGCACTGGGATCGACTCGAGCAACGAGCGCATCCGACCCTTGTCCAGGAAGGCGGCCATGAAGAGCCCGTCTCGCTGGAGCCGAGAGAGAATCTTCGGCGCGATGCCCCCGCCGAGGAAGACGCCCCCCGTGGCGAACATCCGGAGGGCGACGTTGCCGGCCTCCGCGCCGTAGACCGAGACGAAGAGGTCCAGCGCCTCCACGCAGACCGCGTCCGACCCGTCGAGCGCACAGCGAGACACCACCGCCGCGCGATCCTGGGTCCTGAACCGCTCGGTCAGGGCCGGCGGCTCGGGCTCACCGGAGCGCTCGCGGAGGAACGTGTACAGGCGAACCAGCCCGCTCCCGGACAGGATGCGCTCGTAGCTCACCCGCCCCTTCTCACGGGAGATGGCCTCCATCAGGTCCGACTCGAGGCGGGTCCGGGGCGCGAAGTCGGCGTGCCCGCCCTCGGTGGCGAACGGCCGGTGCCGCTGCCCATCCCAGAACAGCCCCGCCGCGCCCAGTCCCGTGCCCGCCGAGAGGATGGCCTGATTCCCCACGGCGTCCTTCGCTCCGGGCTGGAGGATGGCCAGATCCGTCGGCCCGAGGTGCCGGAGCCCGTAGGCGTTCGCCTTGAGGTCGTTGAGCAGCGTGACCGTCGGGACGGAGAGGATGTCTGCCAGCCGGCGAGCGTCCACCACCCAGGGAAGGTTCGGCGTCTCGGTGCGGCCGTCCCTCACCGGCCCGGCCACGCCCAGGGCCGCGGCGGTCGCGCCGGGTCGCGCCTCGTCGACGAACCGCCGGACGATGGTCTCGAGATCCGGCGCCGACCGGCTCGGGTAGACGATCTCCTTGGTCAGCAGCAGCCGTCCGGACTGCACCTCGAACGTGGCCAGTCGCGCATTCGTCCCGCCGATGTCGCCGGCGACGATCACGTCCCGGAGTTCTCCCAGTGCCGCCCCTCCCGCCTCAGCAGCTCGTCGGCCTCCGTGGGGCCCCAGCTGCCCGCGGGGTAGTTGGGGAAGCTCCGGGGCGGAAGCGCCTTCCACACGTCCAGGATGGGCTGAACCATCGACCAGCCCGCCTCCACCATGTCCGCGCGCTGGAAGAGGGTCGCGTCACCGATCATCGCGTCGTAGAGCAGCGTCTCGTACCCGGTGCTCGAGACCTTCCCGAAGTAGTCCACGTAGTCGAAGTCCATCTCCACTGCCCCGACCGTCAGCACCGGACCCGGCACCTTCGCCCCGAAGCGCAGCGAGATGCCCTCCTTCGGCTGGATGTGGATGTAGAGCCGGTTGGTGGTCAGCCGGTCCACTGACGTGTGCTGGAAGAGCATCGCCGGGGCGTGCTTGAACTGGATGACGATCTGGGTCACTCGCCTGGGCAGCCGCTTGCCGGTCCGTACGTAGAACGGCACGCCCGCCCAGCGCCAGTTGTCGACCATCAGCCGCATGGCGACGAAGGTGTCGGTGGTGCTCTCCGGGGGGACCTTCTCCTCCTCGCGGTAGCCGGGGACCTTCTTCCCCTCCACGTCACCAGCGCCGTACTGGCCGCGCACCGCCTGGTGCAGCACGTCCTCCGGCGAGAGCGGCTCGACCGAGCGCAGGAGCTTCACCTGCTCGTCCCGCACCGCGTCCGGGCTGAAGGAGATCGGCGGCTCCATCCCCACCAGGCTCACCAGCTGCGCGATGTGGTTGGGGACCATGTCCCGCATCGCCCCCGCGGTGTCGTAGTACCCGCCGCGGCCTTCGACCCCCAGCTCCTCGGCCACGGTGATCTGCACGTGATCGATGTAGTTGCGGTTCCAGATCGGCTCGAACATCCCGTTCCCGAACCGGAACACCATGAGGTTCTGGACGGTCTCCTTGCCCAGGTAGTGGTCGATCCGGAAGATCTGCTTCTCGCCCACCACCGACCGGATGGTCCGGTTCAGCTCCAGCGCGCTCGGCAGGTCGTGCCCGAACGGCTTCTCGATGATCACCCGCCGCCACCGCCCGCCCTCCTCCCTGGCCAGGCCGCTCTTGCCCAGGTTCTGGACGATCGGCGCGAAGACCGTGGGCGAGACCGAGAGGTAGAACAGGTAGTTCCCCGGCGTGCCCACCTGCGCGTCGGTCTTCTTCAGGAAGTCCGCCAGCCCGTCGAACGCCTCGGCTTTGGTGGCGTCCGCGGCGAAGTAGAAGATCCGCTCGGCCAGCGCACCCCACGCCGCCCGCATCGGCTCGGTGGAGAGCACCTTGTCGTCCGGCTTCACCTCGTCCCGGAACTCGGCGTTGCTCATCTGCGTCCTCGCGACCCCGACCACCGCGAGGTTGCGCGGGAGAAAGCCACCGTTCTGGAGGTTGAGGACCGCCGGGATGAGCTTCCGCCTGGTCAAGTCCCCCGAGGCTCCGAAGATGATGATCACGCAGGGATCGGCCGTGCGGTTGTGCGAAGGGGTGAGCGCGGTCTCCAGCTTCTGCACCATGGGGCGTTCCGCTCCTGTCCCTACTTCGGTTCCACGTGGCCGCCGAACTGCTTGCGCATCGCCGAGA
>Ga0208851_1000801_pt1 | contig 12292 bp, 8 predicted proteins | sample NGESurshal092012_FD_184481 | JGI IMG/M metagenome (GOLD analysis project Ga0208851, IMG submission 184481) | Arctic peat soil microbial communities from Barrow, Alaska - NGEE Surface sample 415-2 shallow-092012 (SPAdes) | ecosystem: Environmental > Terrestrial > Soil > Wetlands > Peat ... | reverse complement strand
CTGGACCGACGAGGTCCGCTGTCGGATGACGCTCGCTCGACCGTGGGACGGGCTCAGCGCCCGGGGCGCGTCACCGCCGCCAGGGACGGCGTGTCCAGGCTCACGGCGATGGGCGCCACCGCCTCGCGGAACCGCGCGAGCAGGGTGGGGGGCACCGGCTCGCTCCGGGGGAACTTCTGGTTCAGCGGGTTCACGAAGCCGCCGTTGCGCTTCATCGCGAAGTGCAGGTGCGGCCCGGTGGTGCGCCCGGTGTTCCCCGAGTAGCCGATGATCTGCTTCTGCGCGATGCGGGTCCCCGGGTGGACACCGGCACCGTACGAGGACAGATGGAGGTAGCAGGTGTCGAAGCCGTTCCGGTGCCGGACGCACACCGTGTTGCCGCCCGCCCCGGTGTTGCCGGCGACGGTGACGGTGCCGTCCGCCACGGCCCACACCGGCGTGCCGATGGCCGCCGCGTAGTCCACCCCCTGATGCGCCTTGAGGTACTCGAGCACCGGGTGGAAGCGCATCCCGAAGCGGCTGGTCACGTGGGCGAACTTGAGCGGTGACTTGAGGAACGCCTTGCGCGCGCTGGTGCCGTCCTCCTGGAAGTAGGACCACTCGCCGTCGGGCAGCTGCCAGCGGAACACGCGCTTCGTCCCGACGCTCTCGCCCCGGTACTCGGCGGCCAGCACCTCCCCGTAGCGCAGGAGGCGTCCCTTGCTGAGCACCTTCTCCACCAGGCAGCGGACGCGGTCGCCCCTGCGGACGTCGACGTAGAAGTCGATGTCCCAGGCAAACACGTCGGCCAGGGCCATGGCGATTGTGGGGTCCTCACCGGCGCCGAGCGCCGCGTCGTAGAGCGAGCTGGACACCTCGAGCTCCACGCGCGAGACCTGGGTCTCGACCTCGATCTCGCGCTTGCTCGCGACGTAGCGCTCGCCCTCGCGACGAACCTGCCACTCGTCCACCGGGCTCTGCCGGTAGTCGAGGTGCTCGAGCTCGCCGTCGCGGAGGACCAGTCGGAGCTGGTCGCCCACGCGCGAGCGGCGGAAGTCGAACACCCCCTGCAGCGCGCCGACCACCCGATCGGTCTGCACGCCGTCCAGGCCAGCCGAGCGCAGCGCGGTCGCGAGCACCTGGTTGCGCTCGATGCGTCGGTTGAGGACCTGGACCTGAGGGGTGGGCGCGGAGGCGAGCAGCGCGACGACGAGGGCCGGAGCGAGGACGATCATCGGGCGGGAGAGCGCAGTCTACCAGGCCTGGAGAGGCGACCAAGGCGACATCCGCTCACCCTGGATTCGCGGGGTTCCCGCGTGTTCGCGCCGGACGTCCGTGCACCCCGTCGGCAGCCGGCTTGCGGGGCGTTCGGCTGTAGCATCTCCACCCCGACCTCGTTATGTTCCGCGCCTTCATGCCGGCCTTTCGCCAGCCGCCGCCCAGGGGGTCGAGAGGCCCCTCTTCGACGTGCAGATGACGAAAGGCCGCGCGTTCGAGGAGACGCTGCTCCGGCCGGAGTACAGCTTTCAGGCGTGACCCAGCTCTGGCGTGTCGACAAGGCCCAGCCTCCGGCGTTCACCGGGGACGGTGCGCTTCACCTGGCTGACCGCTGGGAAGAGCGCCGTGTCGGGCTCCGTGAGTCGCTCCGCTCCCACGAGATCCGCTGGCTCGTCGGTCTGGGCATCGTCACCGGCTGTTCGTGGGTCCGCTGGCTCCTCACTGGCTCCGCCAAGATCGACCAGAATTATCCGTCCGAGCTGGCCGGAACGTTGCTCCTCGTCGCGCTCTGCGCGGGGTGGGCGCTGGCGGTCATTGGCTGGTCCGGGATGCTGGCCCGCCCTCCGGAGCACCCCCGTCGGCTGGCCTACTTCGGGCTCCTGGCCGTGGCACCGATGCTCCCGCTCCTCAGCAACGACCTCTTCAGCCTCTTCGCCCAGGCCTCGCTGAGCAGCCAGGGCAGGGACGTCTACGCCTCCGCCAGCGCGTACCGGGAGAGCGTCTGGTTCGGGTGGATCGGCGAGCGGTGGCGCTCGAGCCCGAGCCCTTACGGCCCGCTCACGCTCCTGGCGTCGTGGCCCAGCGCGCTCGGCGGGGGCAATCCCTGGCTCGCCGAGCTGTTCCTGAAGCTGGCCTGGCTGCTCCCGTTCATCGGGGTGCTCGAGCTCTCGGTCCGCGCCTTCCCGAACCGGTCGATGTTCCACGCGATGCTCTGGCTGAACCCCCTGTTCCTCGTCGAGGGGCTCGGCCAGCTGCACCCGGACCTGCTGGGCGCGCTCCTGGTCACCGTCGGGCTGTTGCTCGCCCGCCGCTCGCGTACGCTCGGGGCGGGCGTTGCCTGGTCGCTGGCAACGGTGGCCAAGCTCAACTTCGGGCTCGCCGCGCCCTGGTTCTTGCTCTCCGGAACCCGCGGGTGGCCGGACCGGGCCCGCCGGGCGATCGTGTTGGCGCTCACCCTGGTCGCCACCGCCACCATCCTCTACACCCCGTTCTGGCGCGGTCCCGAGACCGTGCTCGGCCAGCTGCAAGGCCTGCGGAACAACACCTTCGTCCCCGGCGGCACGCTGGTGGACGTGGTGGGAACGGTGGCCGGTGCGCTGTCCGGCTCGCACACCACCGCGCCGGTCGAGCTGTTCGACCCGGCTCAGCAGGACGTGCGGGCGCGGGCCGCCCAGGGAGCGCAGCTGGTCGCCATGCTCATCGCCCTGGCGGCCATCATCCCGCTCGGGCTCGGCCTGCTCCGCGACCTGGACGAGGACCGGCTGGCGCTCGCCACCGGGGCGTTCATCGTGGCGATGGTCACGCTCGCCAGCCCGAAGTTCCAGTCGTGGTACCTGATGACCGCGCTGCCCTTCTTCGCGCTGTGCTGTCCGCCGGCGTGGCGGCGGTGGTGGGTGTGGGCGGTGGCGACCTCGGTCGCGCCCGAGTTCGCGCTGGTCCTGCCCCGCTCGGGGGTGCTGTTCACGCCCTGGGCGTTGACCACGGTCGCCAGCGTGGTGGTCTTCCTGCTCTCGTTCCGGGCACGCTTCTGGACGCTCGCCCCCCGCGCGGCGCTCATCCGGCCCTGGCCAGCGAGCCCTCCCGCCGCAGCTGCTGCACGGCGTGCTCGCACGATCGAGCAGTGACCGCCATCTCGGTGAGCGTCGGGTTTTGCCAGCCCGAGGTGGGCCAGCACGCGCCGTCGGTGACGTAGAGGTTCGGGACCTCCCAGGCGCGGGCGTGCGGGTCCAGGACCGAGCTGCGCGGATCGGTCCCCATCCGTGCGCCCCCGACCTCGTGGACGAACATCCCCGGCGTGGAGAGCGTCCACTCCTTCTGCATCTTGCGGATGTGGCGGGTGACGCCCGGAGTGTGGAAGAGCTCCGTCACCTCGGTGCACACCCCGCCGCCCGCCTCGACGATCTCCCGTGCCGCTTGCCTCCCGGCGCGCGCCAGGGCCAGGTCCTCGTCCTTCCACTCGCACACGATGTGCGCTGCCGGAATTCCCCAGGCGTCCTTCAGCACGGGGTCGAGCTCGATCCGGTTGTCGCGGTGGGGCAGCGTCTCGGAGCGCGCGCAGAGGAACCCCCACGCTTCTCCCCGGTGTCGCTGCAAGAATGCCGGGACGGGCAGTCGCTGGATCCCGCCCCAGAGCCCGAAGCCGCGCAGGTAGGGCTCCCGGGCGTCGCCCAGGTTCTGGTAGCGGGGAATCATGATGCTGTCGCTGCCCAGCAGCGCGTACGGCCCACCGGTGTCCGGCACGCCGGGCAGGTAGAAGTAGACATTGCCCGCGCTGTGGTCCATCACGTAGCGCCCGAGCGCGCCCGACGATGCGCCGATCCCCTGCGGGTGCGCGTTGCTCGTCGAGTTCATGAGGATGCGCACGCTCTCCAGCGTCGAGGCGCAGAGAAACACCACCTTCGCCCGGGCCCCTTCGGTCTTCCCGGTGCGCGTGTCCACGAACTCCACGCCGGTTGCGCGTCTGCCGTCGCCGTCCACCAGCACCCGCGCCACCGCCGCGTGGCTCCGCAATGTCAGGCCGCCGGTCGCCTCCGCGGCCCGGAGCGTGGTCGCCGTGCTCGAGATGCGCGAGTGCGCCTGGCCCGGATCCGGAGGACGTCCGGCGAACAGGCCCCGGGAGATGATGACCCGCCGCTCGGGGAAGACGCGCTCCACCCGCTCCTTGAAGAGCTGCTCCGCGGGGGTCATCGGCCGGGCCTCGCGGAACTCGCCGTCGGGCAGCTGGGGCAACCCCTCCCGGGAGCCGTGCACGCCGAGGAAGCGCTCCAGCTCCGCGTAGTGCGGGGCGAGGTCGGCGTGGGTCAGCGGCCAGTCCGGCCCGACGCCGTCGCGGCTCGCCGCCTTGAAGTCGAAGTCCGAGAAGCGGGGGGTGACCGCGTCCCAGACCAGCGAGCGTCCCCCCACCCGGCGGCTGCGGATCCACCGGAACGGCCGGTCCGGCGGCGTGGTGTAGGGATTGTCCAGGTCGTCGACGAAGAAGTCGGGGTTGGTGGCCCAGTACGTCGGATGGCTCTTCTGGACGTCCTGCCGGTGCGAGACCAGGTGCCGGTAGAGCTGCTTGACCCCGTTGGTGAAGAACGAGCCGTGGTCACCGCGGCCGCGGATCGGTCCGCCCGCCTCGAGCACCAGGACCCGGAGGCCAGCCGTCGCGAGCTTCATCGCCGCGACGCCTCCCGTCGCCCCGGACCCCACGACGATCGCGTCCCACTCCTCCGCTCGCTCGATCAGCTCCATCGACGGGGCGTCCTCATCCCTCGAGCGCCTCGACCTCGGAGGCCGACAGCCGCATCGCCACGGCATCGAGGTTCCGGCGCATCTTCTCCGCCGTCCGCGTGGCGACCACCGCCGAGACCGGAAACGGCTGGCTGAAGCAGTAGGCCAGGGCGATCTGCGCCGGGCTGCAGCCACGCGCAGCGGCCAGGGCACGGACGCGCTCCCGCCGGGCGACGTTGGCTGGGCTCCCGTACGTGCCGTCGGTCCGGTCCGAGGTCAGGAACCCCGCTCCGAGCGGGGCCCAGGCGAGCACGTGCAGCCCGGTGCGCGCGTGAAAGGCGCGGGCCTCGCGGTTCGCCGGCCCGGCGATGCTCACCGACCCACGCCATGGCGGATGGACCCAGTCCACAAGCGAGAAGTGTGGGCTGCTCGCGGCCATGGAAGGAAGCCCCGCCTGCCGGGCCACCTCCCGGATCCCCTCGATTCGTGACACCGCCCAGTTGGACACGCCCCAGCCCCGGATCTTCCCCGCCCGGAGCGCGGCGGCGAGCGTCTCCACCATGGGCTCGAGCGGGGCCGCCGGGTGGTCGCGGTGCAGCAGATACAGATCGACGTGGTCCGTCCCGAGCCGGCGGAGGCTGGCCTCGAGGTCTGCCGAGAGCGCACCGGGGCCGAGCCGGTTGGGCCGGATGCCGGGGTAGGGGTGGCCGCCCTTTCCCACCAGGAAGAGCCGGCCTCGGTTCCGTCGCGAGGACATCCACCGTCCGAACAACCGCTCGGTCCCGCCGAGCTGGTAGGAGGCCGCGAGGTCGAAGCCGGTGCAGCCTTCTTCCACGAGCGCGTCGAGCAGCCGGAGCTCCGCGTCGCGCATCGAGCCTCGGGCCAGCGCGTCCGGGAGGACGCTGCCCAGGCGTGAGGTGCCCACGAGGATCGGGGGAATCAGCGCCATGCCAGCGAGCTCAAGGCGCCGCCTCGGCCTCGCCCACGGCCGGCCGCCGCGACCCGGGCAGCGCGAAGGAGAGCGCCGCGCACAGAAGCCCGAGCGCGATCTGCGCCCCGTGGATCAGCAGGGCGAGCGAGGCGGCGCTCGCCGCGCTGAGCCCGAGCGCCGCGGCCCCTGCCACCAGCGTGGCCTCGGTGGCGCCGAACTGACCAGGGAGGATGTCTCCCAGCGCGCTGCCCACCATCAGCGCGCCCCGGACGACCAGGACCCGCAGCAGGCCCGCGGGCTGGCCGAAGGCCGAGAGCACCACCGCGCACTGCACGACCTGGGCGATGCGGCCGCCGGTCTCCCAGACCAGCGAGCGCACCAGCTCCCCCCGCGAGGCGCCGCTCGCGGCGTCGAAGGCGGCCCCGAACGGCGCGAGCCGCTTGAACAGACCACCCAGCCGGCGGCCCGGGCTGCTGCGCTGCCGGAGCACCAGGATTGCCGTCCCGACGGTGGTGGTGATGAGGGTGTTCAGCACGATGAACCCGGCCATCAGACCCGGGGGGAGGAACACCAGCGTGGCCACGAGGATGGGGAGCGCGAACACCGCAGTGGAGAGCAGCGTCAGCGCCTGCATCTGCACCGCCGCCACCGCGGCCCGCGCTCCACCGAGTGTCCTCCCGAGGATGACGGCGCGGACCGCCTCTCCAGACCCCCGGCCCATCGGCAGCACCAGCCCCACCGCGTAGCCCGCGGCGGCGACGCGACACCACTCCCGGACCGGGACGGCGGACCCGCTCGCACCGTAGAGGCAGCGGAGGGCGACCGTGCTGCAGCCCAGCATCACCGCCTCCAGGACGGCCAGCACCGGCACCACGTGCAGGCTGCTCCCGAGGTCGGTGAGCACCGCCCGTGCGCCTGCGGCCCAGACGGCGAGCCCGAGCACGGCCGTGGCAACGACCGCGCTCGCGAGCCGGACCAGCGGCCGCGAGAGGAGAGCCCGGTCCCCCCCGCTCATCCCGCCCTCGACCTCGCGAGGACCTCGGGCAACCGCCGCCACACCCGGGCGAACGCCTCGGCGTACGCCTCGACGAGTGTCCTGGGCTGCGGCGCGATGGGGTACGTCTGCGAGAAGAGGCAGAGCGAGCGGTCCAGGATGGCCTGGGTCACGGGGTACTGGTCCACCCCGTAGCCCTGGCGCTGGAAGAGCGTCTGGCCAGGGACGGGGCGGGTTTGCCAGAGGACGACCTCGCAGCCCTCGGCGCGCAGCTCCCGTACCATCGCGTCGCGCACCGTCCGCGGCGGGGCATCCACGCCGAGCTTCGTCGCGTCCAGCTGCACCCGGTACTTGTGGAAGGCCGGCACGACGTCCGCCGGGACCTCCGGGGGCGTCACCCCGGGGAGCTCGCGGAGCACCCGGGTCAGGAGCTCCGCATTGGAGAGCGCGGCCTGGTTCCACTCCGGGAGCCGCCGCAGCTGCGCCCGGGCCACCGCCGCCGCCAGCTCGCTGGTGCGGTAGTTCCAGCCGATCGCGGCCGAGTCGTAGGCCCGATTCCCGTCCAGGGGATGCGTGAGGTCGTAGCTCGCCTCGTCCTCGGGACGGCTGTCCTCGCCGAACATCCGGGCCGCGTGGGCCCGGCGGAAGACCGGCTCGTCGTCGGTCACCAGCAGCCCGCCCTCGCCGCAGGCCATGCTCTTGGACGACTGCAGGCTGTAGCAGCCCGCGAGCCCCACCGTGCCCGCGAAGCGCCCCCGGTAGCGGGCGCCGATCGCCTGGGCGGAGTCCTCGATCAGCAGGAGCCCACGGCGCGCCGCGATGTCGGCGATGGGCTGCAGATCGCAGGGGACGCCGTGCAGGTGAACGGGCACCACCGCACGGGTGCGCGGACCGATGGCGGCCTCCACCCGGGCCGGGTCCATCCCGAAGGTCCTGGGCTCCACGTCCACGAACACCGGCACCGCGCCCTGGTGGAGCACCGCCATGGCGGTCGCCACGAAGGTGAAGGCCGGGACGATGACCTCGTCACCCGCCCGCACGCCCGCGCCCACCAGCGCCAGGTGCAGCGCGGAGGTGCCGCTGTTGGTCGCCAGGCAGTAACGCGCGCCGGCGAACGCGGCGAACTCCCGCTCCAGCCCGCGGACCTCGGGGGCGAGCTGACCGGAGAGGATGCCCCGGTCGAGCACGCCCAGGACCGCCTGTCGCTCGTCCGGGCCGAGGACCGGCCACCGGACGTGCGCACCCGCCGGTACCACTAGACCGCCGCGCGAAGGCGACGGGCGACCTTCTCCACCCACTCCTGGAGGAGTGCGTTCTGCTTGAAGAGATCGTTCACCGCGCGCTCACCCTCGCGGTGGTAGGGCGCCTTGAAGAAGAGCGAGAGCTGACGCTGGATGCCGCGATCGCCCGAGCGGTGGGCCACGTCGATGAGCCGCACCAGGTCGATGACCAGCGGGGCGGCGAGGATCGAGTCCTTGCAGAGGAAGTTGATCTTGATCTGCATCCGCTCGCCGAGGAAGCCGGACACGTCGATGTTGTCCCAGGCCTCCTTCTCGTCGCCGCGGGGCCGGTAGTAGTTGATGTGGACCTGGTGGTCCGGAACCTCGTAGCCGAGGATCTCGTCCAGCACCGAGAGCTTGCTGGCGACCTTGGTCTTGTTGCTCTCGGGGTCGTCCAGTACCTTGCCGTCGTTGTTGCCGAGGATGTTGGTGGAGAACCAGCCGTCCACCCGGAGCTGACGGACCTGGAAGGCTGGCGCGAGCGCCGTCTTCAGCAGCGTCTGCCCGGTCTTGCCGTCCTCGCCGCAGATGGGGATGCCCGAGCTCTCGGCGAGCGCCTCGAGCGCAGGGATCTTGCTGAGGCTGGGGGTGAAGTTGACGTGGGGAGCACCGAGCTTGCAGGCCAGGTACAGGTACTTCATCGCCGGGCTGATGCGCTCGTCGTTCTTGGAGAGTCCCGCCTCGAACGCGGCCACGGTCCGGTGCACGTCGGCGACCTGGGCGTGCCGTTCGGTCGACGCCAGGTTGACGATGATCACCCGGTCCAGCTTGTGGGTGGCCTTGAAGTCCTTCACGTTGCGCGAGAGGATCTCCAGCTCGTCGCGGTGCGAATTCGCGGTGACCACGTTGGTCCCGGCGCGGCTCCCGAGGAAGCGCGGCGAGACCACGCCCGGCCATGGCTTGATGGCCCGGAGCTCCGGCTCGACCTTCTTGAGCAGGTTCTCGGGCACGATCCGTTCCCGGACCGCGGCCTCGTAGATGTTCTCGTCACGGAGGTCCCAGCCGCCGAAGACCATGCTCTCCAGCGGCGCGCAGGAGAGCGTCTGCCGGAGATCGGTCTCGGTCACCATCCCGATGCGAGGGGCGAGCCCCTTCCTCATCAGGGAGACTCCAGCGATGACCGTGCTGGCCACGGCTCCACCCGCCCCGACAAAACAGACTCCCAACCGGCTCATGCGCGCTCCCAGGGCATCTCGATCAATGTCGCATATTTTACGAGAATGTCCCGCTTAGAATTCTCGACGACCCGCGGAAACTTCTGCTGAGGGCTCCGGCGCCCGAGCTCGTCCATGAACCGCCGTGCCCCTCCGGGGGCGAGGCTGAACAGGGCCGGCGGCAGGATCGCCACGTCCGCCGCCCGGTGCTCCCGGTAGACCCGGTTCTGGGCGCAGAGGCTCTCGTCGAAGGCCTGGGCGAAGCGGCGCGGGTCCGCAGGCGCCTGGAGGAACTCGACGAAGATCTGGTAGCGCCCCTTGGCCGTCCCGCCAACTCCGACCTCGGCTCCCGCCGAGAACTCCACCACCGAGCACGAGGCGGCCCGCACGGCGGCCTCCACCGCACGCTCGATCTCCACGAACGAGGTGAGCTCCTGCGTCAGGGAGAGGACTCCCGACGTCCGGCCGACGAACTGCATCCGATGGGGGAAGACGTCGGTGAAAGTTACCAGATCTCCGATGAGATAGGCGAACAGGCCCGACGAGGTGCTGACGGCGATGGAGTAGTCCACGCCGGGCTCGACGTCCCACAGGGGAACGCGCCGTGCGTCCGGCCGCCCGTGCTCGGCCGCGCGGACGAACTCGAAGAACACGCCACGGTCCGGCACCATCCGCATGCCTGGCTCACCGATCCGGTCGGTGACGGCGAAGATCCCGCCCTCGGTGGCGTTGTAGTTGTCCATCAGGACCACCGGGCGGCCGACCCGCGCCTCGATGACCCCGCGGTACGGCTCGGCGTTGATGCCCCCGCCGAAGAGCACCGCGAGGTTGGGCCACAGCTCGCTGACCGTGCTCACCTGGCGGCCCTGGGCCCGGGCGGCCGCGAGCAGCTTGTCGAAGAACACCGAGAACCAGCAGGTGGTCCCCGAGACCGCCCGGACGTCGTGGTCCACGTAGGCCGCGGCCATGCGGTCGAGCTTTTCGTCGTAGTCCGGGATGTCCCGTAGGTCAGGGGTCGGCAGAACCCCGTCGCTGGCCGGCCAGGGGACGAACCGCTGCATCAGCCCGGGGTTGCTCGTTCCGAGGACCTCGCCGTCGGGCTTGAGCGTCGAGGGTGGAAACAGGCCCAGGGTGAACCCACCGAGGAACTTGGCGTTGCCGACCTGCGTGGCGTAGCGCGCCACGACGTCGAAGCCCGCCTTCTGCTGCCACCGGATCTGCTCCGAGGAGATGGGAAGGAACTTGTGCTGCGCCGCGGTCTGCGAGCTGCCGGAAGACTGCCCGAAGTACTGGACGAAACCCGGCCAGAGCACGTCACGCGCGCCCTTCCGCATCCGCTCGAGAGAGGGCTCGAAGTCGGCGTAGGTCCCGAGCGGCACGCGCTCGCAGAACTCCCCGTGAGTGGAGACCTCCGACAATCGATGGGCCTTTCCGAACTCCGTGGCCGCGGCCGCCCGGCAGTTCTGCTTCAACGCATCCAGCTGGACCTTGCGGAGCCGGTCTCGGTTCCCGGAGGAGCGGTCCCACGCCAGCACCCGTGCCGTCGCTGCCGTCCAGGCCAGCGGGCCGATGACCCCTCCACCACGACGAACTCTCATGAATCGGGGAGCGTCCGTACCATCGGTGGACTGGCGTGGCAACGGGGACCTGCTCGGACCGTCGTACTCCCTTGGGCCAACAGGGGGCGTGGTATGGAGAGCCGTGACCGATTCCTTCTCTCTGGACGCGCCGCAGCAGCTTGGGGGGCCGCCGCACGGGCTCGCTCCGGCGCACGCGCCATCAGCACCGTCACGCGGACGTCCAGCCGACCTCGCCCCACAGGTGGCGCGCGCGCGCGACGCCCAGGAGACCTGGGGCCATGCTCCGCTCGCCGCGCGGGTGAAGTGCCTGCTCGGCGCCGCCCGCGAGATGCTGCAGCGTCGGCACGAGGTCATGCAGCTCGTGGAGCAGGAGGTCGGGAAGGTGCACGCCGAGGCGCTCTTCACCGAGGCGCTCGGACCGCTCGACGCGGTGAAGGGTTGGGCCTCCGTGCTTCGCCCCGCGCTCGCCCGGCGGAAGGTGCGGCTGAACCCGCTCGGCTTTCCCGGCAAGCGCGTCCAGGTGGAGGCCCGGCCCCGGGGTGTCATCGCCATCATCGCTCCGTGGAACTTCCCCGTTGCGGGGCTCTACCGGTCGGTCTTCCCCGCGCTGATGTCCGGCAACGCCGTCGTGTTGAAGCCCAGCGAGTACTCGCCGCGGTCGAGCGGCTGGTTCGCCGAGATCCTCGCCGCCCACCTCCCCGCGGGGCTGGTGCAGGTGGCGCAGGGGGACGGCGCGGTGGGCGCGGCGCTGGTGGAGGCGCGCCCCGACGCCTGCGTCTTCACCGGCTCGCCCGCGACGGGCAAGAAGGTCTCGGTCCGGTGCGCCGAGCTGGGCATCCCCTGCAGCGCGGAGATGGGCGGGAAGGATCCGGCCATCGTCCTGGCCGACTGCGACCTCGAGCGCACCGTGGCCGGCATCACGCACTGGGCGCTCTGCAATGCCGGCCAGGCCTGTGGGGCGATCGAGATCGTCTACGCCGAGCGCGGCGTGGCCGACGCCTTCGTCTCCCGGATGGCCGAGGTCTGGAAGGAGCTCCGCGTCGGCGCGGACGTCGCCCCGCTCGCCAACGAGCGCCAGCTCGCGGTGGTACAGGCCCACGTCGACGACGCCCGCGCCCGCGGAGCCGCGGTGGTCACCGGCGGCGCCCCCGTGGGTCAGGGCCTCGGGTTCGCACCCACCCTGCTGGACCGGTGCGATGACACCATGTCCGTGGTCCGCGACGAGACCTTCGGCCCGGTGCTCGCCGTGGTCCGGGTGGACGGCCCGGCGGAGGCCATCCGCGCCGCCAACCAGCTCCGTTACGGACTGGGTGCCTCGATCTGGACGAGCGATCTCGCCCGGGGCCAGCGTCTGGCGGAGCGGCTCGACTACGGCGTGGCGAGCGTGAACAACCACTCCTTCACCGGCGCGGTGCCCAGCCTGCCCTGGTCCGGGACCCGGGCCACGGGCTTTGGAGTGGCCAACAGCGCGCTCGCGCTCTCCACCTTCGTGCGCCCGCGCACCCTGGTGGTCGACCGGCGAAAGGACCTGGAGCTCTACTGGATGCCGTACGACCAGACCCTGGTCGAGCTCGGCGAGGTCCTGGCGGACCTGCAGCAGACCCGGCTGGGTCGTCTCTGGAAGCTGCCCGGGCTGATGCGCCGACGGATGCACGCGCTCCGGG
>Ga0208851_1000800_pt1 | contig 12296 bp, 2 predicted proteins | sample NGESurshal092012_FD_184481 | JGI IMG/M metagenome (GOLD analysis project Ga0208851, IMG submission 184481) | Arctic peat soil microbial communities from Barrow, Alaska - NGEE Surface sample 415-2 shallow-092012 (SPAdes) | ecosystem: Environmental > Terrestrial > Soil > Wetlands > Peat ... | reverse complement strand
GTCATCCCCCAGCCCGGACGACACGAAAATCACCGAGGCCCTACTCGACACGCTCGCCTACGCGGCCTGACCAGACGTCAAGACTGCGAAAGTCCACGGACTGGGAACTGGTGAAAATAGCCACCGATATCGACATCTTCTTTTGCGACCCGCACAAGCCTTGGCAGCGCGGGACGAATGAGAACACCAATGGGCTACTGCGCCAATACTTCCCGAAGGGCACTGACCTGGCCGCGCACTCAGAGGCCGATCTGGACACGGTCGCCGCCGAACTCAACGACCGCCCCCGCAAGCGACTCGGCTTCCGCAAACCGATTGAAGAGATCGGTCACCTGCTCGCCGCCTGACCACCACCACGCGAGGCCGACACCCACCCCCCGGCCAGCGACCTCATCTCCGGCGACCTGGGGTGGGGACATGAGGTGGCGGGCGCGTGCAGCGGGCAGGGCCACCGGCCCTGCCCGCCTCATCCCTGCCCAGGGCCGGAGGGCCCCGCGGGTCAAGAGCCAGCCGCAGGCTGGTCCCGCAGGGACGCGCAGCGCTCTTGACGCGCGGGAGTACCGGCCCGTACCAGCGCCCGCCACCGACCCCCCCTCGATTACGCTGGCACCAGTCGAGGAATCCCCTCGCATTGTGGCTCTGTTGCGACGACCGCCAGAATCCGCCGTTCGGCTCTCGGGACAACGGCGAGTCCTTGCGCATCTCGACGGAGGTGCGCGGAGCCCCAAGTTGTCAGAGGGGTCGCCAAGACTTTGAGCACGCGGCGCCGGCCCTATTCGAATGATCTGGGTCATTGCGGTGTGTCGCGGCGAAGCGGTTTATCGGTCACACTTCTGTACGTCGCTGGCGTTGACGGGTGCGCCGGTAGCGTTTGGGTCAGTGGTGGCGAGTCTTCGGGACGGTGACGGATGGTGACGGTCACCGTCGACCCACGGCGTGGCCGGTGGAACGGCGCTACCCGACGGCTGACCGCCCTGGTCGCGGTGGTTGCGTTGACCGCGGCAATGGTTGTGTTCGGCGGTGTTGCGGCGGCACCGCCCGCCGATGCCGCCGTCCGGGATCCCTTTGGCTCGGTCTTCAATGCGCAGGACAACGGCGCGATTGCGCTGACCGGTAACAGTCAGCTGAGCTGCCCGACGTCGGCGACGTGTACCGCCGCCCGCGGCGGCACCGGGACCACCGACAATCTGAACAACAACTCGTGGGCGATGGCCTTCCTCGACGCGGACACCGACGCAATGACGACCAACTCCACCAGCGCTGACCTGGCGTTACCGGCCGGGTCGACAGTGCTGTCGGCGTGGTTGGTCTGGGGCGGCCGGAAAACGGCGGGCACCGGCGGCGTTGCGGCCAACACGGCCACATTGGGCAACGTGTTGTTGCGGGTTCCGGGCGGCAACTACAGCCCGGTCACCGGGGCGGTGTTCGACCCGGGCCTGAACAACACCACCGATTTCGGCCCCTACCAGGCGTCGTTGAACGTGACGACCCTGGTGCAGGCTGCGGGGAACGGGACGTACTGGGTGGGCAACATCTCGGCCGCGACCGGGGAGGACCGGTACGCGGGGTGGTCCCTGATCGTGGCGTACCGGAACCCGGCGGCGCCGTTGCGGGATCTGCGGATCTTCCGTGGCTTCGCCGACGTCACGACCAGCGGGACCAACAACAACGTGACGATCCCGATCGACGGGTTCCTGGCGCCGGCCGCTGGTCCGGTGAACGCGTCGGTGGGCGTGGTGGCGTGGGAGGGCGATAGGGGCCTCACCGGCGAGGTGGTGAAACTGAACGGCACGACGTTGTCGTCGGCCACGAACCCGGCGAACAATTTTTTCAATTCCGCGATCAGCGACGCCGGGACCCCGATCACCACCCGAAACCCGAGCTTCGTCAACAACTTCGGGGTGGACGTCACCAGGGTGAGCGCCAACGGGGTGCTGCCGAATGGGGCGACGTCGACAACGGTGAACCTGACGACGAATCAGGACTTCTACTACCCGGGAGTTGTCACCACCCAGATCGACTTGTTCACTCCGGCGTTCAACCCCGTTTCCAAGACGGTGTCGAACCTGTCCGGGCACACCACATCGCAGGCCGGGGACACCCTGGAGTACCAGATCACCCTGACCAACACCGGTCAGGACCCGGCGGACAACTCCGTCGTCACCGATCCGCTGCCCGCCGGGATCACCTTCGTCCCGGGCAGCATCCTGGTGACCACCAACACCGGAGCCAGCACCGGCGCGATGACCGACGCCAGCGGTGACGACATCGCCGAATACCTCGCCGCGTCGCGGACGGCGCGGCTGCGGGCCGGTACGGGGGGGACCCCGACGGCCGGCGGGACGTTGGCAGTGAACTCCACCATTTCGTTCCGCTTCCGCGCCACGGTCGACCGGGCGACATCCGGGTCGACGGTGAGCAACACCGCCTCGCTCGGCTATCTCGCCCGAACCATCGCCAAGAACTTCACCTTTGTCGGGAACACCGTGCAAACGACCGTCGCGACACTGGCGGACCTGCAGATCAGCAAGACGTCAACGCCGACCGCTCTGGCCGCCGGCGGGTCGGTCACCTACACCCTGACCGCCCGGAACAACGGGCCGACCGCGGCGGCCAACGCCGTGATCACCGATACCCTGCCGCCCGGTGTCGGGTTCGTGTCAGCGGCACCGCCGGCCGGGACGACCTGCACCGTCAGCGGCCAGCTGGTCATCTGCACCGCGGCGTCGGTTCCGAACGGCGCCAGCGTGATTGTGCCGATTGTGGCAACGGTCTCGCCGGCGGCGGCCGCCAGCACGGTCACCAACACCGCCACGGTTGCCTCGGACACCGCGGACGACGTCAGCACCAACAACAGTGCGGCGGCGGCGACCCAGGTCACCACGTCCGCGGATGTTGCGCTGACCAAGGCCGCCTCGGCCAGTCCGACCGCCGGGGGGCAGCTCAGCTACACGCTGGTGGCCTCGAACAACGGGCCGTCCAACGCCACCGCCGTCGTGGTCAACGACCCGGTCCCGGCCGGTCAGTCGGTGATCAGCGCCACCAGCACCGCAGGAACTTGCACGCTACCGCCCGGCACCCCACCAACCGGCACGGTGAGCTGCGCGGTCGGCACCCTTGGGCCGACCGGGCAGGCCACCATCACGATCGAAACCCGGATCGGAACGAACGTCACGCCCGGCACGGCGACCAACACCGCCACCGTGTCCACAGCGACCCCGGATCCCAACTCCGCCAACAACTCCGCGCAGGCACCGGTCACCATCGGCACCGCCGCTGACCTGGCGGTCGCCAAGACCGCCGCGAAGAACCCCGCTGTCGCCGGCACCGGCCAGACCTTCACCATCACGGTGACCAACAACGGCCCGTCCGACGCCCAGGGCGTCACCCTGTCGGACCCGGCCGTGACGGGGCTGACTGCCCGCTCGGCCGGCGCCACCCAGGGCACCTGCACGGTGACCGGCGGCGCCGTCGCGTGCACCCTGGGCACGATCACCGCCGCGGGTCAGGTGCGGGTGACCGTCGACGGCGGCGTCGACGCAGACCGCACTACGGCGCTGACCAACACGGCAACCGCATCGTCGACGACCACAGATCCCAACCCCGCCAACAACACCGGCTCCGTGACGGTCCCGGTGCTGGCCAGCGCCGACCTGGCCCTGACCAAGTCCGCGTCCCCCGGCACCATCGTGTTCGGGCAGCCGGTCACCTACACCCTGACCACCCGGAACAACGGGCCATCGCAGGCGGTTGGCGCCACGATCACCGACCCGCTGCCCGCCGGGCTGACTTTCGCGTCCAGCCCGAGCGGTTGCACGGTCGCCGCGAGCACCGTCACCTGCCCGGTCGGCACCCTGGCCCCCGGGGCCTCGAACACGGTGACTTTCACGGCGAGCACGCCGGCCGGCGGGTCCGGCGACGTGAGCAATACCGCGACCGTGACCGCGACGACGCCGGACCCGAACCCGGCCAACAACTCGGCCACCGCGGCGTCGACATCGCAGGCGCAGGCGGACCTTTCGCTGACCAAGACCGCGTCGGCCAGCCCGGTCGCCGGCGGCCAGATCAGCTACACGCTGACCGCGCGGAACAACGGGCCCTCGAACGCCACGGGAGTGGTGATCACCGACACGATCCCCGCCGGGGTCAGCGTCGTCTCGGCCGGCGGGACGGGCATCACCTGCACAACGGCCGCGGGCATCACCACCTGTCCGGTCGGCGCGCTGGCGAACGGGCAGTCTGCGGTCGTCACCATCGTCGGGAACCTCGCCCCGGGACTGACCGGCTCGTCCACCAACACGGCGAGCGTGACCTCTGCGGTGACCGACCCGAGCCCCGGCAACAACTCCGCCTCGTCGACCTCGACGATCGGCGCGCAGGCCGATGTCGCCGTCACCCTCGCGCTCGCCGCCGGGCAGAGCCCAACCGTCGCGGGCAGCACCGTGAACTACACGCTGACCGTCCGGAACAACGGACCGTCCAACGCCGTGGGAGTGGTGGTCACCGGACGGGTGCCCCCGGGGCTGACCCCGGTGATCGGGTCCAGCGGCGGCGCGTGCGTCGTCACCGATGGCACCGTGACCTGTGACATCGACCGGCTCATCGGCGGCCCACTGGCGCCAGGTGCCGTCATCACCATCCCGCTGTCCGCGGTGGTGAATGCCTCGACGCCGCCCGGCTCCGTCCCGGGCACCGCCGTCGTCGGCTCGACCACCCCGGATCCGGTGCCGGGCAACAACACCAGTACCGCCACCATCCAGGTGACCGCCGTCGCGGACGTGTCGATCAGCAAGTCGGTCACCCCGAACCCGATGGTGGCCGGCGCCGCCGCCAGCTACGCCATCACCGTCACCAACGGCGGACCGTCCGACGCGCAGAATGTCACCATCGCCGACACCCTTGACCCGGCACTGACGCCGGCGACACCAACGTCCACCACCGGCGGGTGTGCGCTCACCGGCCAGGCGGTCAGCTGCACGGTGCCGACCCTGCCGGCGGGCAGCAGCGTGACCGTCACCATCCCGGTTGCGGTGTCCCCCACAGCAACCGGGACGATCGGCAACACCGCCACCGTCGCCAGCCCGACCGATTCCACGCCCGGCAACAACTCGGCGACGATCACCACCCCGGTGCAACAGCAGGCCGACCTACGCTTGACGAAGACCGCGAACCCGGAACCAGCCGTCGCCGGTGCCGCCGTCACCTACACCCTGCTGCTCGGCAACCTCGGGCCGTCGGCCGCGTCCTCGGTCACCCTCAGCGATGTGCTCCCGGACGGGCTGCTGGTGCTTCCGGATGGGGTGAGCAGCAGCGCCGGCAGCTGCGCGGCGAACCCCGCGCGCACCCGCGTCGACTGTGACTTCGGGACTCTCCCGGTGGCCGGATCGCTGCGGACCGTGGTCATCCGGGCATTGATCCCGGCCGACGGCACCAACCTGACCAACACCGCGACGCTGGCCTCACCGACCCCCGACCCCACCCCGGACGACCGAACCGCATCGGCAACCAGCACGGTGACCACGTCGGCGGATCTGTCAATCGCCAAGGCACCGGTGAACGACCCGCCGGAGGCCGGCAGCCCGCAGGGCTACGTGCTGTCGGTGAACAACGCGGGACCGTCGGTGGCCCGCGGCGTCCTGGTCACCGACCCGCTACCGGCCGGGCTCACCTTCGTCTCCGCCCAGAACAGCAGCGGCAGTTGCGCTTTCGCCAGCGGCACGGTCAGCTGCAATGTTGGTGACGTCCCGCCGGGACAGTCCCCGACGATCCAGATCAATGTCGTCCTCGATCCCGGGCTGGGCGGCAGCACCCTGGTGAACACCGCTGCCGTTGCGTCGGCGCCGGCGACCGGCAGCCCCACCTCGGACCCGGACACCAGCGACAACACCTCGTCGGTCAGCCAACCGGTCGCCGCCCGGTCCGATGTGACCCTGACCAAGCAGATCACCAGCGGCCCGATCGTCGCCGGGGCACCCGTCAGCTACCTGATGACGATCCGCAACGGCGGCCCGTCGAACGCCAGGAACATGGCGCTCACTGATCCCATCCCGGCCGGGACCAGCCTCGTATCGGCAACCGCGTCCGATGACGGCACCTGCCAGCCCGGGGCCGTGGTGACCTGCGGATGGCCGCTCGTCCCGGTCGGCAGCAGCCGGACCATCATGCTCGTGGTCGCAGTCCCGTCATCGGCCCTCGTCGGCTCGATCGTCACCAACACCGCGACGGTCCGGTCGGACAGCTTCGACAACAACCCGGCAACGGCCACAGCCACGGCGACCGGCCCGGTCACCGCCTCCGCCGATATTACGGCGGTGAAGAGCGTGCTGTCCGGGTCACCGGTCGCCGGTGGCCAGGTCCGCTGGCAGATCCAGGTCGGCAACGCCGGGCCGTCCGACGCCGCCGCGGTGGTGCTCGACGACACCCCACCGGCAGGCGTGACCCTCATCGCGAGCAGCACCGGAACGGGCACCTGCACCCTGCCCGGCGGAGCGTTGCACTGCGCGCTCGGGATCCTGCCGGTCGGCGGTTCGGTGACCGTCACCGTCGACGGCACCCTGGCGGCGGACTTCGCCGGCACTGTCACCAACACCGCGACCGCCGGGTCGGCCACGCCGGATCCCAACCCGGCCAACAACACCGGCAGTTCCAGCTCGTCGACCACCACCAGCGCGAACCTGTCCGTGACAAAGACCGCGTCGACGCCCTCGTTCACCGCCGGGCAGAACGCCGGGTGGACCATCACCGTGGCCAACGCCGGCCCGTCGATCGCCCAGGGCGGGGTTGTCACCGACACCCTGCCCGCCGGCCTGACCGGCATCGCCGCCGCCGTCGTCGGCGGCGGCGTACCCGACTGCACCATCACCGGCAACCCCGACGGCACCAGCACCGTCAGCTGCCCGCTCCCCCCGGTCGGGCTGGGCACACCCGTACAGGTCACCGTCAACGGCACCGTCGCACCCGGGGTCGTCGCACCCGCCGTCACCAACTCCGCAGCGGTGCAGGCCACCACCCCCGACCCCGACCAGACGGACAATCAGGCCACCGTGACCACACCGCTGACCACCTCCGCCGATGTGGCCCTGAGCAAGACCGGCCCCGCGACAGTGCTCGCCGGAGACCTGATCACCTGGTCCCTGCGAGCGAGCAACAACGGACCGTCCGATGCGCAGGCCGTCGTCATCACCGACACCCTCCCGACCGGGGTCGGCGCCGTCACCGGCGCCGGTCCCCGCGGACCGTGCTCGACTGCGGGCGGCATCGTGACCTGCGCGCTGGGCGCGGTGTCGAGCGGCGGCACCGAGGACGTGACGATCACCGGCACCGTCGATCCAGCCTTCACCGGCGACCTCACCAACTCCGCGGCCGGCACCAGCAGCACCGCAGACCCCAACGCGGACAACAACTCCGCGACCACCACCAGCACCGTCGGCAGCGCCGCGGACGTCTCGGTCGCGAAGGTGTTCAGCGCCGGCGACGCCGCCGTGCCCGGCACCACGGTCTCCTGGACCATCACCGCCAACAACGCCGGCCCCTCGCTGGCGCGCAACGTGCTGATCACCGACGACATCCCGGCCGGCGTGACCGGAGTGACCGCCACGGGCACCACCAGCAACGCCCGAACCGTCGATTGCACGGTCACCGGCAACTCCGTGCGCTGCACCGCGGACAGCGTGACGCCCGGGCAGCCGCTCCGGGTGACCGTCACCGGTTTCCTCGCGTCGGGCAGCACGGCGCCGACCCTGGACAACACCGCCACCCTCACCGCCGACGACGACAACACACCCGATAACAACCAGGCCAGCACTTCGACGCCGATCCTGCCCACCGCCGATCTGTCGGTCGGCAAGGCCATCACGTCCGGGCCACCTGTGGCCGGCGACCTGGTGACGTTCGAGGTGGACGTCCGCAATCTCGGACCGTCGGACGCCACCGCGGTGCAGGTTACCGACCAACTGCCCAGCGAGATCGTGCTGTCGACCGCGACGGCTACCAGCAGCACCGGCAGCTGCTCGATCGGCGACCCGGGCGGCCTGGTCACCTGCGATCTGGGCAGCCTGCCGCCGACCGGGACCGCGACAATCACTGTCAGCGCGCGGGTCTCGCAGAGCCTGGGCAGCCAGCTGAGCAACACCGCGACCGTCGGCTCGCCCACGTTCGACCCCGCTCCGGGGAACAACTCCTCCACCGCCGTCGGGTCCATCGGCAACTCCGCGGACCTCGCCGTCACCAAGACCGGGTCCGCGACGGTGACCGCCGGCGGGCAGGTCAGCTGGCTGGTCACGGTCAGCAACAACGGCCCGTCCGACGCCACCGACGTGCTGCTGGCCGACACCATCCCGGACGGCGTCACCGGCGCGATCATGTCGCCGGACGGGGGCCCCGCCTGCGCCGACGTCACCGCCTGCCCGCTGGGCACCATCCCCACCGGGACTTCCGTCCAGCTGACCGTCACCGGAACCCTCGGCTCCGACTACAGCCAAGCGACCGTGAAAAACGCGGTCCGGGTGTCTTCCCCGACACCCGATCCCGACGCCAGAAACAACGAAACCTCGGTCAGCACACCGGTGATCCAGTCGGCCGACCTCGCCGTCGGCAAGACCGTGACCCCCAGCCCGTTGGTCCCCGGGCGGGACGCCGTTTACGTCATCACCGTCACCAACAACGGACCCTCCGACGCGGACGGCAGCATCGCCACCGACCCGCTGCCCGACGGCCTGACCGCTCGGGAAGCCGGGATCGTCGCCACCCAGGGCAGTTGCCAGTTGCTGGGCCGGACGGTGTCGTGCCAACTCGGCAGCATCACCGGCGGCACCCAGGCCACGATCACCATCCCGGTCACAGTGGACGCCGGCTACACCGGACCCACCCTGGTCAACACCGCGTCGGTGACCTCGCCCACGCCGGACCCCGACCAGGGCAACAACACCGGCACCGACAGCACCACGGTCACCGGACTCGCCGATCTCACCCTGACCAAGACCGGCACCGCCGCCGCGGTGGCCGGTGAACCGATCAGCTGGACCCTGGCCCTGGTCAACGCCGGGCCGTCCACCGCGCAGAACGTGGTTGTCACCGACCCGCTGCCGGCAGCCGTCACCGGAGCCACCGTTTCCTCGTCGCACGGCTCGTGCACCATCACCGACAACATCCTGACCTGCGGCATCGGTTCGCTCGCCCCGGGCGACGTCGCCCGCATCCAGATCTTCCTGTCCGCCGCGATCGACCCCGGCTTCACCGGCAGCTCGATCGTCAACACCGCGACCGTCAGCTCCCCCACCGCAGAGCCGAACCCGCAACCCGGCATCCCCGACGGCCGCACCTCCACCGCCACCACCGCGGTGACCGCCGAGGCCGACCTCTCCGTCAGCAAGGTCCCGACGACACCTACCGCCACGCCGGGGCAGACCACGAGCTGGACCGTCACCGTTGTCAACAACGGGCCCTCCACCGCCAGCACGGTCACCCTGACCGACACCATCCCGACGGGGCTGTCCGCCGTCACCTTTACCGGGCCCGCCGGCCCATTGGACTGCCCCGCCGGGATCTGCGCGTTGGGTGACCTGCTCCCCGGCCCCGACAACGCCGTCGCCATCACGGTTTCCGGCCTGCTGGACGCCGCCTTCTCGGGCGATTCCGTGGTCAACACCGCGGCCGTCAGTTCCCCCACCGACGACCCCACCCCGGGCAACAACGACGCCACCTCGACGGTCCCGGTCAGCTCGTCCGCCGACCTACAGATCGCCAAGACCGCCGACCTGGGCCAGGCGGTACCCGGCGAAGCCATCGTCTGGACGGTCACCGTCACCAATGACGGCCCGTCAACTGCCCGCGCGGTGACCGTCACCGACCCGCTCCCGGCCGGCCTCACCGACGTTTCCGTCACCAGCACAGCGGGTAGCTGTGACGCCCAGATCGTCTGCACCAACGGTGATCTCGCTCCCGGCCCGGACCAGGCCGTTGTCCTCACGATCACCGCCACGGTGCGCCCGGACGCTGTCGATGCCGCGATCGTCAACACCGCGACAGTGACGTCCGAAACCCACGACCCGGACACCGGCAACAACTCGGCCACCCGCTCCACCCCGGTGGTCCCGGCGGCGGATCTGAGCATCGACAAGACCGGTCCCACCGACCCGGTCACCGCCGGAACCGGCATCGACTGGACCGTCACGGTCACCAACAACGGCCCGTCCGTCGCCCGCGCCGTGATCGTCACCGACCCCGCACCGAACGGCGTCACCGGGCTGACCGCAACGACCGGTACCGGGTCCTGCACCGGCGGGACCTGCACACTCGGCGACCTGGCCGTCGGTGCCGTTGTCACGATCTCGGTGACCGGCACGGTGGCACCCGATTTCGCCGAGCCGGTCGTCATCAACACGGCGACCGTGACGTCCAGCACCCCGGACCCGGTCAGCGCCAACAACACGGCCACCACCAGCACACCGGTGAACAGCAGCGCCGGCCTCTCCATCATCAAGACCGTGTCGCCCGACCCGGTGGTCCCCGGCGCTCCGATCACGTTCACCCTGACGGTTGCCAATGCCGGCCCGTCGACGGCCCGCACGGTGACCGTGCTGGACAGCCTGCCGGACGGCCTTTCCGGTGCCGCGGCCACCTCAACCGCCGGGACCTGCGCCATCACCGGGGGGACCGCCGTGCTCTGCCAGGCCGACAGCCTGGACCCCGGGACTCCGCTGGTGATCACCATCACCGCGACGCTGGCCGCCGACGTCCCGGCCGGCGACCTGTCCAACTCCGCCACCGTCGCCGCCGCCACCCACGACCCGGACCTGACGGACAACGGCGACACCGTGACCGTACCGACCGCACCCGCCAACCTCACCGTCAGCAAGACGGTCGATGCGCCGCAGGTCGCCCCGGGCGGCCCGGTCAGCTGGACCATCACCGTCACCAACAACGGACCCGGCACCGCCCGGAACACCGCCGTCGAGGACACCCTGCCCGCCGGCGTCACCCTGAACTCAACGACCGTCACCGGTGCCGCCGACGACTGTTCGGGCGACCCGGTGGTGCTCTGCCTGCTCGGCGACCTGCCCGCAGGGACGACCGCGACCCTGCTGATCCAGGCCACGGTCGACACCACCACCCAGGGCACACTGACCAATTCGGCCGCCGCGACCACACCCGACGAATCCAACCCGCAGGACAACGTCGCCCAGGCCGATACCGAAGTTGTTGCCGCGGCGGATGTCTCGGTGGTCAAGACAGTCACCGGCCCAGCTCCGGTGGCCGGCGGCTCCGTCAGTTGGTCGATTCAGATCAGCAACGCCGGCCCGGCCCCGGCGCCCGACGTGGTGCTCACCGACGCGCTGCCCGCCGGCCTCGGCGACCCCGCACTGCCGGCCGGCTGCACCCTGCTCGCCCGCACCGTCACTTGTCCAATCGGGGAACTGGCCGTCAACGGCTCGGCGACCAGGGTCATCACCGCCCCGGTCGACGCCGACGCCCGCGGAACGCTGTCGAACACCGCCGTCGTGTCCGCATCGCCACTCGACCTCGACCCCACAAACAACACCAGCACCGTCACCACCCCGATCCAGGTGACCGGAACGCTGTCGATCAGCAAGTCCGCCGACCGGGCGGAGGTCACCGTCGGTGAACCGGTTGTCTATGCCGTGATCGTGAGTTCGAGCGGGCCATCGGCGGCACTCGGCGTCACAGTGCAGGAGGATCTGCCCGCCGGCGGGGCGGTCACCGATGCGACCGCGAACCGGGGAAGCTACGACGCCGCGACCGGCATCTGGAACGTCGGCACCGTAACCACCGATGCGCCCGCCATCTTGACCCTGACGATCACTTACGACCGGCCGGGTGACACCGTCAACACCGTCACCGCCGTCACCGCCGTCACCGCCGACGCCGCCACCCCCGCCACCGCGAGCGCACCTGTCACTGTGCTTCCCGCACCGGCCACCCCTGCCCCACCCGTCACTCCCGTCCCACCAACGCCGCCGGGCGGGCAGGAAACAGTCGGCGGCGCCATGCCGAACACCGGACTCCCCGCCGATGCCATCACCCTCTCCGGGCTGGGCCTGCTCCTCATCGGGCTCACCCTGACGCTCGTCACCAAACGCCGACGAACGGCATGATGGGGCCCGGTGAGCCATCCCCCGCGGAACTTCAACAATCACGACGGCGACGGCGAGTGATCGAGCTGCGGACGTCCTGTATGCGGATCCCCCTACGGGCGGCGTCAGAACTCTCCGTCGTCCTCGCCGTCGCGTGCCTTCGGGTCGCGCAGCGGCCGTAGCTCTGCGGGCGGCTGGGTGGTG
>Ga0208851_1000798_pt1 | contig 12313 bp, 13 predicted proteins | sample NGESurshal092012_FD_184481 | JGI IMG/M metagenome (GOLD analysis project Ga0208851, IMG submission 184481) | Arctic peat soil microbial communities from Barrow, Alaska - NGEE Surface sample 415-2 shallow-092012 (SPAdes) | ecosystem: Environmental > Terrestrial > Soil > Wetlands > Peat ... | reverse complement strand
CCCGCCGCGAGACCAGCTGGTGAAGGGTCTCCACCCCTCCGCCCAGCGTCACCACGTCCAGCTCGCGGAAGATGAACTCGGCCCCCGCCCTGCGCGCGGTTTCGCCCGAGGCCAGGAGCTCGGTCCCGTACAGACGGTTGGCGCGCTCCAGCCTGGCCGCCGTCGCCACCGGCTGTCCCACGACGGTGTAGTTGGACTTGAGCGCGCTGCCCATGTCACCGGCCACCACCTCCCCCGAGTGGAGCGCCATCCGGACCCGGACCTCCACCCCGAACCGGCGCTGCCACTCCGGTCCGAGCCGGGCGACCTCGGAGCGGATGGAGAGCGCCGTGCGACAGGCCACCGGGCCGTGGTGCTCCAGCCGCACCGGGGCCCCCCAGAAGGCGATGAGCGCGTCGCCCGAGTACTCCACGTGTCCCCCCGTCTGGCGCACCAGGCTGGTGAGCTCCCCGAAGTACGTGTTCAGGAGCTCCACCAGGACCTCGGGCGGCAGGAGCTGGTCCATGCGGCGAAACCCGTCCAGGTCCGCGTAGCAGAGCGTCACCTCGCGCCGCTGGGGCCGCATGAGCGCCACGTTGCGGAACACCTGGTCGGCGATGTTCGGGCTCACGTAGTGCCCGAGCGCGCCGTAGACGAACTCGCGCATCTCCCGCTCCGTACGCAGCGCGTACCGTCCGGTGATGAGCCACGCCAGGGCGAAGGCGACCAGCGGCCCTCCGGCCGCGATCCACACCCCGTCCACCAGCATGACCCGGCGCACGAAGAAGAGCCACCCCACCACCACCGCCACCGCGGCCAGCACGTAGATGAGCGCGCCGATCGCAGAGCGGAAGAGGCCACTGAAGCCGAGCGCGACGAAGCCACCGGCGAAGGCCAGGGCGAACGTGGCGAGCACGTCACTGCGCACCGGCGCCCGGGTGATGCCCACGCCATCGAGCCAGTTCTCCAGGGCCTGCCCCACCACCGCGGCGTGCGTCACCCCTTCGCCCAGCGGGGTCGCCGGCCAGCTTCCCGCGCCGCGGAAGGTCTCGGCCAAAACCACCGCGCGCTCGTGCACGTCGTTGCGGCCGTGGGCGGGCACGCCCTCCTGTGCGTCGTAGAAGTTCTGGAGGAAGCGCCAGGCGGGAATGGCGCGCTCGAGCGAGCCACGACCGTCCCGGCCGCCCTCCGCCGCGTCCCAGCGGATGAGGCTGTACCCGGTCCGGTCCGCCGGGATGCTGCTCCCGCCGACGATGGCCAGCCGGTCGGCAGACCAGACCAGCTGACGGCTGTTCGCACGCGCCAGCGCACCGGCGAGCGAGAGAGAGGGGAGCACATGCACCCGCCCCTCCGGTGACACCCAGCGGACCAGGTGCTGGATGCCGCGCACCTTCCCGTCCGGATCCACCGCCAGCGCGGTGTGCCCGTACCGACTGCGCGGCCCGACCAGGACGGAGGTCGGGACGTCCAGAGAGCGGGCCAGCGGAAGTGCATCGACGTCGAGGCCGAGGACCTTCACCTCGGCGCTCCGCACCAGGAGATCCTCGGGGGTCACCTGGAAGGGTCGGTCCGCTCCGCCGTACTCGCGGACCAGGGGCGTGCCAGGCACGGCGAGCCGTCGCGCGAGCTGCCGTCCCTCCTCCTCCGAGCCCACACCGGCCCAGACCCGCACCCGGCGGCCGTCGGGCAGGGCGAAGGCGGGCGCGTGGCTCGCAAGGACTCGCCGGAGGAGGTCCAGAAACCCGGGGCCCTCGCCGTCCTCCACGCCGACGAGGACCAGGGACGGGCGGAGGGGCCGGACCACCGCGGGCGACGGCGCGGCCGACACCGAGAAGCCCAGCACCGTCCCCGCGGTGGCGTCGAGCGCGCGGCGGAACTGCTCGTCGTCCGGGATGTCGCCCCCCGTGCGTGGGCTCCCGGTGTCGAGCCTCCAGTCGAGCAGCACCGGCGACGCACCCTCGCGGCCGAGCTCACTGACCAGCCCACCGAGCAGAGCGCGCGGCCAGGGCCAGGTGCTCAGCTCAGCGTGTGGATCCTCGCGGGCGTTGGCCAGGGTCTCGTCATCCACGCCCACCAGCACCACGTCGCGTGCGGGCTCGTTCTGCCGCCCCAGGTCGTGCAGCCGCCAGTCGAGCAGCGCGCGCTCGAGCGCGTCGACGGGGGCGCCCAGGAACGTCCGGAGGCGGAACCGGCGCGGTTGCTCCTCGTCACGGAACCCCGCGTTGGGCGGGACGCGCGCGCTGACGAGCGCGCCCACCGCGCTGCCGAGCACGGCGGCCTGGAAGAGGCTGAACCCGAGCACGCGCAGGAAGCGGCGCCCGGCAGACGGGAGTCTCGGTGACAGGGGGGCGCCATGTTGCCGTCACGCCCGGGGGCACGACAAGCCCTGCCTAGGGCGTCGAGCGGGTGGCGCCCGAGGTGGCGCTGGCGGTCGCCCCGCGGAGCTGGTCGGGAAGCGTGTCCTGCGCCGAGCGCAGACGGTCCTTGAGGTCGTTCCTGAGCTCGGACCCGGGCTTCGGCGCGAGCAGCAGGCCCAGGCCGGCGCCCACCAGCAGACCCACGCCGAGCGCGGTGAGGGCGGGAGCGACCCAGTCGTTCGAGCTCGAGCGCTGGAGGCCCACCAGGTCGAGCAAATCGTCGCGGTCCAGCTTCTTGAGGTCCTTCAGGCTCAGCATGGCAATGCTCCTCTCAGGACGGCGATGCGACGTCGTCGCTGCCGCCGGCGAAGCCGGACACGGCGGCCCCGGCCAGGCCGAGCAGCTGGTTCTTCACCAGGGGGATCGCCGCCACCCGCACCCCGAGGCCCACCAGCCGGAAGGTGAGCGAACTGAAGAGCCCACCGCCAAGCACGTAACCCACGCCCAGCGCAGTGGCAACCATGGCGTAGGGGTGCCGCTCGACGCGGCCCCGGAGGTCGATGGCCGAGCCGAGGTCCTCGAAGGTGCTCCGCGCCTCGTCGAGGAGCTGGTGAGCGCTGTCGTTCAGGTGTCCGACCCGGCCGACGAAGCCCTGCTGCTCGTGATGCCCGTTTCCGGAAGGGGGGTTCTGGGGAGTGGTGGCCATGGTCGAGTCCGGTTGTTCCTTCTGGTCAGCGAGAAGCGATCCGTCCAATGACGAATCCAGCGGCGAGGGCGATGGCCAGCGCGGCGATGGGCCGCTCCTTGATGAAGCCGCTCATCCGGCGGTTCAGCGAGTCCAGCTCGCGCTTGGCCTCGTCGATCTGGGGGCCGACGCGGCTCTGGAGCTCGCGGGCCGTGTCGGACAGCGTGTCGGTGGTGGCCATCGGTGTGTCTCCTCGTGGCAGTGGCAGCAATCTGGTGTCAGCGGCGCCGGATGCCCAGCCACAGGCCGGCAGTCAAGGCGATCCCCAGGGTGAGGCCGGGACGGCGGGCCACCCAGTGGCGAACGTCCCAGATGTCATGCAGCTGGCGTCTCAGGGTCCGCGCGGTGTCCGCCACCTGCATCCGGCTCCGGGCAATGCCCTCCCGGAGCTCCGCCGCGCTCGGGGGTTGCCGGGCGATGGTCACGGGCGGGTGTCCAGGGCGTGGGTGGCGCGCGGCGCGAGCGTCCGGACGGTGCGCTCCAGTTCGGAGACCGAATCGTCGAGCATCGGACGGCGGAAGGCCCGGGCCGCGAGGAGGATGCCCGCGGTGCCCAGCGCCACGTTCAGCAGTCCGACGAGCGCGACGGCCCCGGCGACCGGGAGCCAGCGACCGAGCACGAGGGCCAGCGCGGCGTTGAGGAAGCAGTAGCCGACCAGCACCAGCGGCGCGCAGGCGGCAATCTGCGCCACCCCCAGCGCGGCCCGGCGGGCTGAGGTGCCGAGCTCGAGCTTGGCCAGGGCGATGTGCTGCGAGAGCAGCTGACCGAGGTCGGCAATCAGGCGGGCGAGCAGGTCGGCCGTTCCCAGGTTTCGGGGTGGGCTCACGCCCGAACGCTACACCTTCACGCACGGTGGGGCGAGCGTCCGAGCCACGAGCGGCCGACCCGGATGGCCAGCCGCAGCGCCTCGACGGGGAGTCCCACGACCTCACGGCTGGCGGTGCTCAGCTGCCGCGCGGCCTCGCCAACCCCGCGCACCGAGCGGATCACCTGGTCGCGGAAGGCCCCGACCAGCTCGCCCGGGGTCTCGGCGAGGGTCTGCTCGGCCGCGGGCGGCAGCTCCTCGGAGGGCATCGCGCCGAGGGGCGGCGTCTGGTCGCGCTCGGCGGACCGCTTTGCCGCCTTGCGCCGGGCCTTGCGATTTCCGGGGCCGCCGTCGCGGGTCATCCCGGGCATCCCCACCTCGTCGGCCACCGCGCCGGAGGCGGGTGGGGCCGGGGTGGGGGTGACCTGCTCCTCGGTGGATCCGAGGTGCATGTCCGGTGCCTCGGCCGCCTGGTGCGGCTCGGCCTCCGCCGCAGCGCGCTGCCCCGCACGGGCCTTGAGGATGGCCTCGGTCTCGGCGAACTTCTTGCCGTAGTGAATATCGGTGTCGCCGTGGGCGGTGACCTGCTGTTCCGCCACCTCCTGCTTGTCGTGGCGTGCGAGGTCCGGGTCGAAGTTGTCGCTGCGGGGCATGGTGACCCAAAGCTAGGAACGCAGTGTCCGGGAAGGAACCTCAGGACCGCGGCGCATTGAGCGCGTTCCGGATGTGTCCAGTCCGGGCGTACTCCACGAGCTGCTCGGCGAGCTGGTTGGCGCAGGCGAGCTGGCCCTCCTCGGTGGAGGCGCCGAGGTGCGGGGTGCAGAGGAAGTTCTCGAGGGCAAGGAGCGGGTGGTCGGCCGGCGGGGGCTCCGTGCCGAACACGTCCATCGCCGCCCCGGCGAGCGTTCCCTCCTTCAGGGCCTCCGCGAGCGCAGCCTCGTCCACGATGCCGCCCCGCGCGCAGTTGACGAGGTAGCTGCCCTTCTTCATCGACCCGAGCAGTGTCCGGGAGATCAGGGCCCGGGTGTCCTCCATCAGGGGGAGGTGGAGCGAGACGATGTCCGCGCGCCGGAAGAGCTCGTCGAGCGGGACGATCTGAACGCCGAGCCGGCGCGAGGCCTCCGCCGGGTGCGGGTCGTAGGCGATGACGGTGGTGCCGAAGGCCATGCAGCGCTGGGCGACGAGCTGCCCGATGTTCCCGAAGCCGACGAGCCCCACCGTCTTGCGGAAGAGCTCGTGGCCCTTGGCAAAGCGCTTCTTCTCCCACTTGCCGGACTTGGTCACGCTGACCGCCGGGACGAGCTGCCGGTGGAGGGCGAGCATCAGGCCCATGGTGAGCTCGGCCACGGCGACCGAGTTGCCGCCCGGGGTGTTCATCACCGTCACGCCCTTCCGGGTGGCCGCGTCGACGTCGATGTTGTCCACCCCCACGCCGGCCCGGCCGATCACCTTGAGCTTGCCCGGACTCTCGAGCACCTCGGCGGTGACCTTGGTCGCGCTCCGGACCGCCAGCGCGTCGTAGTCGCCGATGATGGTCTTGAGGTCACCTGGCTTGAGCCCGGTCCTCACGTCCACGGTCACGCCAGGCGCCTTGCGCAGCGTCTCCAGACCTTCGGCCGACAGCTCGTCCGCGACCAGCACCTTCATGGGTCCTGCTCCTGTCCGTTCGATGCGGCTGGCCCTACCACCGCCGGGCCCGGTGGAGAAGCATCGAACGTGGATCGCCTGCCACAACCCGAGCGTCGCGCCCGTGGGGTGACGATGACGCTCATCTTCCCCACGTACGCCACCCACTGCGACGGCGCGCCGGGGGCCTGGCTGGCTGCGCGGCACCCGCGCTTCACCGCCGCACTCGCGGGCATTCTCGCTCGCCTGGCCCGGCGCGCCGCGGTAGCGTCCTCGGCCGGAGGGTGCGCCAATGACGCGGTGGGTCCTTGCGGGGCTGGGTGTGCTGGCATCGGGAGGGCTGGTGGCCGCGCACGCCCGGCAGCAGAGCGGCGGCACGCCGGACACCGTGATGCCGGCCGAGCGCATCCCCAGCGATGCCGACGCGAAGCTCACCGACCGGATGAAGCGTCACGGCGGGGATCTCCTCGAGCTGACCCACGCAGTGACCGAGCTCGACCGCAAGGCCATCGCCGAGACCGCGGACCGGATCCGTCTCGACACCGCCTTGACGCTCAAGATCGACGCGGGCGTGGAGAAGGATCCACGCTTCCAGCAGCTGGACCAGCAGCTCCGGGAGCGGGTGACCCAGCTGGCCACCGCTGCCCGGAAGTACGACGACGCAGCGCTCGCCCCGGCCTTCGGCCAGGCGATGGAGACGTGCGTCCGGTGCCACGTCCTGTACTTGAAGAAGGCCACCCGGCCCCGCTAGGCGGCTGCCCTTCGGGCAGCGTTCGGGGTACATCTCGCCGGACCGTGCGCAGACTCGCGGCGTCCCTGGCGCTCCTCGCCTCCTTCGCGGTCGCCGCCGCACCCTCGATCGAGCTGGTTCCGGCGCGGGTCAAGCCGGGAGATCCGGTGCTGGTCGTTGTCCGCGGTGTGGATGGCCTCCCCGAGGGGACCGTCGAAACGCGCCCGGCGAGGTTCTACGCCCGGGGCAATGACGCCGAGGCGCTGGTGGGCATCCCCGTCGAGCAAGAGCCTGGACTGCTCGAGGTGCGCGTCACCGTCGGCGGGGTGACGCTCCAGGCGCCGCTGGAGCTGGTGCCGCCCGAGTTCCCGGAGCGGAAGCTCACCGTGGCGAGCAAGTTCGTCTCCATCCCCGCATCGGCGAAGGCGCGCATCAAGGCAGACCAGGCCGCGTTCCAGAAGGCGTGGGCGACCCCGTTCCGCCCCCGCGCGTTCACCGACAACTTCCAGAAGCCACGCGATGTGCTCGTCACCGCACACTACGGGGACAAGCGGACGCTGAACGGGAAGAAGACCACCCAGCATTACGGGCTCGACCTCGACGGGGCCACCGGCGAGGAGATCCGCGCTGCCAACGACGGGCGGGTGGTGATGGTGCGTGACTGCTACACCTCGGGCAACACCGTCCTCGTCGACCACGGTGCAGGCCTCCTCACCGCGTACTTCCACCTGTCGAAGTTCCTGGTCACCGCGGGGCAGGAGGTGCGCCGGGGCGAGCTGCTCGGGCTGGTGGGCAAGACCGGCCGGGTCACGGGGCCGCACCTCCACTTCGGCGCGCACCTCGGCACCCTCTGGGTGAATCCCCAGGCACTCCTCGCCCTGCCCTTCCCCGGCGCGCCGTCGGCGCCGGCCATCTTCCTGCCGCCCGAGCCGCCCGACGGAGGAACGCCGGACGGCGGTCCGGACCACGGCCGGACCGACGCAGGGGTCGCCCGGTGAGCGCGACACCTGCCCGCGACAAGCGGTGCCGGCGCTGCGCTGTGCCAGCGGCACGCTAGGACGCCACGGGGAGAGAGAGCGCTTTTCGCGCCTCGTCCGGGCTCATCGGCTCGCGGCCGACGTCCCGGGCCATCCGCACCGCCTTCTCCACCAGGGGACCGTTTCCCTTCGCCATCTGCGTCCCGGCCGCGTCCAGGTAGAAGTTGTCCTCCAGGCCCACCCGGATGTTCCCGCCGAGGGCCAGCGCCGCGCCGACGAGGCGCCACTGCGGCCGGCCAATCCCGATGATCTCCCAGGTGTCCTCGGGGCGGATGGCGTGGGCCATCGTGGCGAGCGTCTCCGTCGAGGGCGGGGCCCCCCCGAGCACCCCCAGGATGAAGCTGTACTGGAGCGGACCGGCGATCGCGCCCATCTGGAGGAGCGGCTGGGCATTCGCCACGTGGCCCAGGTCGAAGCACTCCAGCTCCGGCTTCACCCCGCCCTCGCGCATCGCGTGCACCGCGAGGAGGATGTCTCCGAAGGGGTTGGGAAAGACCATGTCGAAGACGAAGGCCTTCCGCTTCTCGGAGTACTTCGCGTAGTTCATCGAGCCCATGTTCAGCGCTGCCATCTCGGGCCGCGTCTTCCACACGTAGCCGAGCCGCTCGCTCTTCTCCGCCTCGCCGTCGACGCCCATGTTGAAGCCGCCCGTGGAGAAGTTGACGATGACCGGCGAGCGGGCCTGCACCTCGCGCTTGATGTCGGCGTAGACGTCCGCCGACCAGGTGGGCCCGCCGTCGGGCGCGCGTCCGTGGATGTGCACTGCAGCCGCGCCTGCCTCGTACGCCCGGCGGGCCTCCTCGCCGATCTCCGCCGGGGTGTAAGGCAGAGACGGGCACTGCTCCCGGGTGGCGAGCACACCGGTGAGCGCGGCGGTGACGATGACGCGGTCCTGAACGAGTGCCATGGCTATCGGTCCTTCCAGACGGGGGCGCGGCGCTCGAAGAAGGCGGAGATGCCCTCGGCGGCGTCTTCCGTCCCCAGATTGAGTGAGAGCTGCCCGGCGAGGAAGTCCATCGCCTCGGGCAGCGCCATGTCCTCGGCGCTCCGGAAGGCGGCCTTCCCCAGGCCGAGCACGGCCCGGCTCTTCCCGGCGAGGCGCGCGGCGAGCGAGCGGGTCGCCCCGTCCAGCTCGGCACGCGGCACCACCCGGTTCACGAGGCCCCAGCGCAGCGCCTCCTCTGCCTTCAGCCGGTCTCCGCCGAGCAGCAGCTCGAGCGCGCGCTTGCGTCCGACGTGCCGCTGCAGCCAGGCGAGCACCATCATCGGAAACAGGCCCAGATCGCTCTCGGGGGTCCCGAGCTCGGCCGAGTCCACTGCCACTGCCAGGTCGCAGGCGAGCACCAGCCCCAGGCCGCCGCCGAGCGCGTGCCCGTTCACCCGCGCGACGATGGGGAGCGGGGAGGCGGCGAGCGCCTCGAGCAGGCCTCCGTAGGCGCGGCGGAGGGCGTGGCCGGCGAGAGTCCCTTCCCCGATCGATGCACCGAGGTCGCCGCCGGCGGAGAAGATCCGCTCGCCGGCGCCGGTGAGGACGACCACCCGGACGGCCGGATTGGCCTCGGCCTCGGTCAGCGCGGCCCGGAGCGCGGAGACCAGCTCGGGCGAGAGCGCATTGCGGGCCGCGGGGCGGTCGATGGTCAGGAGCGCTTGACCGTCTTCAACCTGGGACCGGACCGGTCCTTCTTCCATCGCGGATCCTCCGTGGGGGCGCGGGCGCCGTCGAGGAAGAGCGAGGTGAGCTGCTCCTGCGCGTGGGAGAGCAGGCCCGACTCGCGCGGGTCGAGCAGCCCCATGACGAATCCGGTGAGGCTCATCTCGACCGCGCCGAAGAGCATCGCCGCACAGAGCGCCGGCTCCAGGCCGGCACGGAGCTCGCCCCGCGTGCGCGCCCGCTCGAACATCCGGGTGATGACCCCCAGCACCTCCGCGAAGGCGGTGCGGCGGTTCGCCTCGCCGGCGCTCGGGCTTCGCGCGAACTCCAGCACCAGCACCCGCACGCCGCGCGGATCGATTCGGTACGCCTCGAAGGCAACCTGGGCGATGCGGCCAATCTTCTGCTCCAGCGGCGCGCTGGTCTCGGCGGCGTCGCGGATTCGGGCCATGAAGCCGCCCCAGCCCGCCTCGAACACCAGCTGGAGCAGCTCCTCCTTGTTGTGGAAGTAGTGGTACACGAGTCCGTAGGCGACTCCGGCCTCGCGGGCCACGTCCGCGATGCGGCAGCCGTGGTAGCCCTTGCGGGCGAACACCTCCACGGCGGCACGGAGGATGGTCTTCCGCCGATCCTGGTCGCGCGCCGCTGCGGTGCTGGCCTTGGTTCCCGGCACGGTCTCGCCCTCGTTGACTCGAAAGTCAGCGCCGGACCCTAGGGGCGCGGCGTCCGGGCGGTCAAGCGCGTGCAGCGCCGGGGAACGACCTCAGCCGACGGTGGTGGTGACCTGCGTGGCGAACATCGCCCGGGCGACGCCGAGGAGCTTCTCGACGTCCTGGCTGTCGAGGTGCCGCGAGCGGACGAACTCGGAGATCGGCCGGAGCAGCTCCTCGCCGTTGGTGCCAACGGGAGTCGGCTCGACGAAGAGCTCGGCGAGGCTCACTCCCAGCGCGCCAGCGAGCGAGGCCAGCGTCTCGACGTGAGCGACGCGTTCTCCGCGCTCGATCATCGAGAGGAACGAGACGCTGATCTGCGCCCGCTCGGCGAGGTCCTCCTGTGTCCAGCGATCCTGCCGCTGGGTGCGGAGGTCACGAATCCTGCGACCGATGCGCTTGCCGATGTCACTCACGGTTGTTCCCTCCAAGTCTAGAAAATCTATGCAGAAACTCTGGACAGCGCCAGACCCTCTCCGCTTCTGCCAGACTTCTCGGGCATTTGCGAGCCCGGACTCCGAGCGAATCTGCTGGAAACCGGGCGGGAGGTCAGCCTCACAGTCCGGGACTAGCTCGCGCCGAAGGTCCCGAAGCTCTGGATGGTCAGCAGGAAGATGAGGTCAGGAAAGCGCCAGTTGAACGTGCTCGGGACGTACGCGCCGGGGTTTCTGGGGTCGCCGACATACTGGCCGAACGGGGGCGGGAGCCGGCCGATGATGTCGAGCCGCCAGCAGTTGCACGCCGGGGCGAACGAGATGCCGAAGTTCTGCTGCCCGAGCAGGCTGTAGCTGCCTGTCGCGGGTGGCTGCACGACGTTCCGGGCCACCCCCACGCCGGGCGTGAGCACCGGGACCGCGTAGGGAGGGCTCGCGACGGCGGCGCCGCTCGGGGTCCGCGCTGTCCAGGTGGCGGCCGGGTAGAGCGTGCCCGAGTAGGTCAGCCCGAGGCCGAAGGCGAGGTTCAGGCGCGCATCGAGGGTGATCGAGCTCTGCCGCTGTCCGGTCAGGAAGTTCGAGGGCACAGGTGAGCCGACGAGCTGGTCGATCCCCTGCCGCATGTTCCCCCCGCCCCCGAAGCGCGCCAGATCGGCGCCGCTCACCACCAGGCCGGTGAGGTTCTGGGCGTAGGGGTAGACCGCCACGTCGCGATCGAAGAACTGCACCGGCACGAAGAGCTGGTCGAAGCGGATGCTGGTCGAGAAGCGCGGCGTGGCGAAGCCGGCGAACGCGGCCCAGAGGCCGGGGGCGTGCCGCTGGTTGTCGTACCGGAGCGTGAGCCCGGCGTTGAACGGGGCGTACGCGCCACGCAGGGACACCACGGTGTCCGCGAGCCCGTTGGAGGTCTCGAAGTCGAACTCCTGGGCGATGTCGAGTCGGAGCAGCTCCTGCACCACCGCCCCGGTGCGGCGACTCAGCGTCTGTCCGAGCCGGAGCACGCCCTGGTACAGCGGCGCCTGCAGGATGGCACCGTCGATCTCGTCGTAGAAGCGGTTCTCCACCGGCTGACCGGGAGCGGTCGGCTGGAACCCCGGCACCGCGCCCCACTGCCCGGGGATGGCCCGGAACTGCAGGCTCGGCTGGACGGCGTGGCGCAGCCCGTTGTCGAACGTGCGCGACACCTCGCTGCTCACCAGCAGGTCGGCCACCGCGTAGCCGCGCTGGTCCGTCCGAGTGTTCACCTCGCCCAGGTAGACGTCCTGCCGGATCCAGAGGCTCGGCCGGATGCGCAGCCAGTCGCCCACGGCGAAGTTGCCGGTGATGCGGGGGACCAGGTCCAGACGGAGCCGCGCCTCGCGCTCGCCTGCTTCCCACTTCCGGTCGCCCTGGGTGAGGTTGTCCACGTACTGGCAGGTGTTGCCCACAGTCGTCGGGTCCGGGGTGCAGGGCTTCCCGGTCGCAAACTCTTGGCCGGCGAGCACCAGCGGAGGCGAGTCGGGGTAGGTGTTGATCTTGTAGAGCCCGTCGATTCCCTCGTCCCCCGAGTGACCCTGGAAAGGGGCGAGGCGGGTGAAGTCGGCCGACAAGCTCCAGCTCAGGTGCTCGGTCAGGGGGCGCGACGGCAGGTCCAGACGGATGGTCGGGAGGTTCTGTAGCGTCGCGGGCCCGCGGAGCCACTGGCCGCGGTTCCAGCCCCCGAACGGATAGGCGGGGTCGCCGGTCAATGGCGGCGGGTTGGTCAGGCTGGACGGCGGCGAGTTGTCCTGCTGGGCACTGAGCCCGGTCAGCGGGTACGGCCAGCTGTTGTTCTCGAGGATCGAGAAGCCGCCCCACGCGGTGTCCTGGCGGGCGGTGACCAGGAACGTGAGCAGGCTGTCCGGAGTCCGCTGGGAAATCTGGAGCGACGAGCGCAGGTACTGATTCGCCTGCTGGGTCACGTCGGTCGTGGTGTCCTTCACCAGCGCCGCGTCCGAGACCAGGTTCAGGTCCAGCCGGGCGGACCAGGCGCCCCCGAGCGCCTGCACCAAGCCCCCGTTGACGCTTCCGCGAAGGCCGCGATCGGTGGAGGTGACCTGCACCGACCCGGGACTCTGGGCGTAGAAGCTCAGCGCCCGTGCATCGCGGATGGGGAGCCGGTCGTTGATGAGGAAGAGCTCGATGTCGCCCCGCGTCTCTCGCGAGGCGACCCAGCGCACCTCGCTGTCGAGGCTCGCGCCCATGACCCCCAGCACGGTCG
>Ga0208851_1000797_pt1 | contig 12315 bp, 10 predicted proteins | sample NGESurshal092012_FD_184481 | JGI IMG/M metagenome (GOLD analysis project Ga0208851, IMG submission 184481) | Arctic peat soil microbial communities from Barrow, Alaska - NGEE Surface sample 415-2 shallow-092012 (SPAdes) | ecosystem: Environmental > Terrestrial > Soil > Wetlands > Peat ... | reverse complement strand
CGGCCAGCGCGGGCGCGGGGTTGCCGGCCGGGCGGTTACGGTAGCCCTGGGCAGCGGCGAACGCAGCCATCCGGTCCTCGAAGAACGCCACCCGAATCGGCACCGCCGGTTGCCGGAGTTGCTGCACGTGGGTGCGGACCACCGCGGTGTACGGGGCGAGGTTGGTGACGTCGGCGGGGGACCAGTCGGACCCGTCGACGGACAGGTCGCGGGCCGCCCGCTCGGCGACGTCCGGGTTGGACTGCGCGAACCAGCAGACGGTGCCGTAGTCCAGGATCGACTCGGCCAGCGCGGGCGGCAGCTGGCTGATCCGCTGGGTGGCCTGGTACGGCCGCACCCCGTACGACCGGCCCGCGTCGTGCAGCCAGGTCAGCACGTCCGCGCTGGACCCGGCCAGCAGCGCCAGCTCGTCGGCGAACACCGACACGGACCGGCCCTGCTCCCGCCAGCCGGTGCAGGTGCGCGAGATCTCCTCCCGCAGCGAGAAGGTCAGCATCGCCGACAGGTACCCGGTGAGCCGCTCGCCCAGCTGCCGGCCGTTGCCGCCGGCGCCGGTGTTGATCACCACTGACCGGTGCCCGGTGAGGATCTGCCGCCAGGTCACGGTGCGCCGGGCGGGGGACCACCAGTGCTCGGCGGCCAGCAGTTCGTCCAGCTTGTTCCGGGACGACTCGGTGAGGTTCCGCCGCGCCGCCGGAGTGGCGCCGGTACCGAAGAACGGCTGCAGCCGGTCCAGCACGTCTCCCAGTTCCGCTGCCCCGTAGGCGTTCTCGGCCGGCTCCCGGTCAGCACCCGCGGCTGCCCGGTCGGCGGCCGCGCGGATCGCCGCGGCCAGTCCGGTGGCGCGTTCGTCGCCGCGGCCGCCGAGCAGCACGTGCGCGTAGAACACCGGGGACCTTCCCGGCGGCAGGTGCGCGTCCCGGGCGATCCGGTCGGTGGTGACCAGCGCCCCGGACAGCGCCGCGGTCAGCGCCTCCACCGCCCGGCCCTGGATGGCGCCCGGCTCGAACGCGTAGGTCAGCATCGCGGTGAACGTGCGGGCCCGGTCCTCAACACTGCCGAGGGTGTCGAACAGGTCAATGGCGAAAGTCGCCGGGTCGGCGGCCTCGATCAGCAGCGCCCGGTCGCCGGTGGCTTGCGCCCACCGCCGGTAGATCCCGGCGCCCTCCTCGCCCTTGGACTCGAACGCGACCAGCGTGTTCCGCTCGCCCGGGTGCCCGGGCCGGCCGGACGGGTGCACCCGCTCCAGGCAGTTCCAGGCGTAGGCCAGCCGGATCAGCACCGACTTGCCGGTGCCGGGCCGGCCCACGGCGAGCAGGCCGAGGTGCTGGTCGGCGGCGGACAGGTACACCGGGGCGGCGGCCTCCCCGGCGTCGCCGAGCAGCGGCCCGATCCCCGGGTCGAGCAGGGCGGGCGGGGCGACCCGCGGTGCCGTGCCGGACGCGCCGGACGCGGCGCCGGCGTGCGGGGCCACCAGCCCGGTGAGCAGCGCGGGCCCGACCAGGAACGCGTTGCCGCGCAACGGGTACCGCGGCGCCGGGCGGTCCGCGTCGCCCGCCGCCGGGGATCTGCGCGCGGGCGGCCCGAAAGACCGCCCGGGGACGGGGAACTCGCCGCGCCGGACCCGGGTCCGGACTCGGTGCCGGCGCAGCGGCGCCACGGCGAAGACTGCCGCGAGAGCGAGCAGCAGCACGGCGAGCAGCCCGGGCGGCAGGTCGGGCCGGTCCGCGGCGGGGGCGACCCGGGACGCCCACACGGCGACCCCGCCGAGCAGCACGGCGACGCCGAGCGCGGCGGCGGTCGCCGGCCAGGGGGTGACGATCCGGACCCGCACCCCGACGTCGAAGCCGGGCAGCGCCGCGGCCACCTGGTTCAGCCGCTGCCGCACCTCGCCGCGGCCGGACCCGCCGGCCAGCAGCGAGATCACCACCGAGTCCATGTCGCTGGCGTGGTGCACCGGGTTCGCCGCGCCCAGCCGGGCGGAGTACCAGGCCAGCACCCGGCGGCGCTCGCCATCCCTGGCCCGGCGGACCACCGCCGCCACCCAGGTGGGCGGGTCCTCCGGGCCCGAGCCGAAGGTCCGCAGCGCCATCTCCACCCGGCGGGCGGTCTCCGCCGGGTCGGCGCCCTTCTGAGTGTCCCGGCCCGGCGCGGCCCGCCGGTTCACCCGCAACCGCCCGACCACCCGGGTCCCGCTCAGGTCCGGGATGCCGTGCAGCGGTTCGGCTCTCGCAGCGACCGCCTGCGCCAGGTTCAGCACCACCTTGTCCGCCCGCGGGTCGGCGGCGGTGAGCACGTGGCCGGTGACGCCGTCGTAGTCGCCGACGGTGAGCAGCACCAGCGGACGCAGGTCCCGGGCGGACGCGGCGAACGCCTGCGCCCTGGCGACCACGCTGGCCGGCTCCGGCATCCGGTGGTCGGTGCGGACCAGTCGCCAGACGCGGGCCGGCCGGGTGAACGTCACAATCGCCGAACATGCGCAGATTCCCGTGTCACCGGCGCGGGTGACACCGGAACCGTTGGGTGACAACGAGTGTCGGCATTTGAATGTTCATTCATTCAATGACCAAACAAATGGCCGGTCGCCGGGCACGCACCACCAGGGACCGCAATGAATCGCCGCGATGGCACGCCGTGTCATCATGCGGCCCTCCCGTCACCATCCGGTGGGATGGCCGCGGGCGGCTGGCTGGCGCTGCGGAGCGCGCCGTCCCCGCGGCGGTGACACGGCGGAGCGCAGCGGGTGACCCGCGGGCGACCTGGGCACCGGCGGCGGAGCGGAACCCGGGCCGGCTCGGCAGCGCGACGGGACCACCGTGGTGTCGCGGCGCAGCGCGAGGCGCGGCGGGTCGGCGCAGCGGCAGGCATCCGGCCGCCCCGACGCCGGCCGGATACCCGACCGGTATGTGTGCGGGGACTCGGGCGACCCGGAAACACCGCGTAGCGCGGCGATCCCGATGCGGTTCCACCGACGCGGCGCCGCCGGGGCAACGATTCGGGCGCGCGGCGATGCGCTTCGCGGTGCGTGGTGCCGGCGAGCCGACACGTTGCGCGGCGCAGCGCGGCGAACAGGCCCGCGGTGCCGGCGTCACGTCGCGCGGCGATGGCGGGGCGACAACGCGGCAGCACGGCGACGGCGCCGTGCCCCCCGCGGCGCCGGCGAGGGCCGCCAGGCCCTCGGGAGGGGCATGACGATCACGACTCGCCATCCGTGCTGGCGCGGCGAGGGCCGCCAGGACCTCGGGCGGGGGCACCCGGTATCCGCGGCTAGCGCCCGGACCGGGCCGACGACCGTGGTCGCCCGAATGTCCCTGCCAGGGTGTCAAGTTTTGCGCACGACCCTTTCGCCCTGCCCGGGTTTCCAGATGGTGATCGCCAAACTGCCGTCCTGGTGTTCGATGGACGAGGCGCTGGTCAGGTCGCCGACGTAGAACGGGCTGAACTCCTGCCCGCGGAGGTCGAAACCGGTTTCAGCGTAGAGGGTGTCGGCGAACCGCCGGTGCAGGTCCGCATCCTGCAGGTCCTGCACCTCGCCCCACACCTTCACGTCGCCGTCGCCGACGTTCGGGTCGACGGTGGCGGTGTGCAGGCAGAACCGCGGGTCGCGGGCCAGGTCACGGAACTTGGTGGTGCCGGGCATACCCACCAGCACCAGTCGGCTCTCGAAGATCGACGGTTCCATCGGGCTGATCCGCGGATACCCGTCAGCCCGGGTGGTGGCCAGCATGCACAGCCGGCCAACCGCCGCGTGCCGCCGGAGGAAGATCTCGGCAATCCGCGGTGCCTGCTCGGCGAACTCGCTCCACGCAACCATCAGCCAGAATGCTACCGTCGGCGCCCGGCCGGAGCGGTGGCAATCAAGCTCCCGAGCCGCGGCCACCCGCCCTCCCGGAGCCGGTCCGCACCAGCCCACACCCGCGCCGGTGGCATCACTCAGACCGACAGTGTCGACCTCGCCGAAGTCTGTTCAGTCTTCGCGGCGCTCCTCAATTTCTGGTTCGTATCGCAAATAGGCCCAGGCATTCCAACCGTCAGGGAGCTCACGCGGCTGCTCCGGAGGGAGGCGGACGACCTCTTCGGCGACCAACTTGGTGTCATCGCCAGGTCCGCGACGGTGTCAGTGGCGCACAGGGCGGCAAGTTTCGGCCTCGATCTCGCCTGGCTCCTGCTCGTACATGAATCGAAGCCCGACAGAGTCGGGTTGTCCATTGCACTGCTACAGCCCGCGACTGTGGAGTGGGAAGTTCCAGAGCCCTTCAGGACGGCACAGAGGACCTCGCGCTCGCGACGCGCAGAAACGATGATGAGATCGTCACACTCGATTGTTGCCACCGTACGTCTGGCTGTTGCGGCGATCCTCTTGCGCGTCGTGCCACTCGTCCAGGATCTGATGAAGTCCAAACTGGCACAGCTCAGCAACCGCCGTCCAGGTTCCGCAGCTGGCCTCCCGGTCCAACGAACCGTGGCGCTCCGGTCGTTCTGAATCGTGGTCATCCTGACTCTCAAGGGTCGGGTCTTGCGACGATCCCGAGAACCAAAGCTGTCGTCGTGGGCCAACTCGAGTTGAATCAGCCAACCGCTGGTGCTGCTGCGCGGCGGGCGCTACGACGGCACCGGCACCAACCGCGGCGGGCGCTACGACGGCACCGGCACCAACCGCGGCGGGCGCCCCACGGTCTCCGCAGCCTGCAGGTCCAGTGCCCAGGACGCCGGCGTGCGCCGAGCCGCCGCGACGCATTCCCGGAATGAGGCGTGCAGGTCCGGGTCGGCGTCCGGGTTGGGGATCCACACCGCCCGGCCGTCCACGGTCGCCGCGACACCCAGCTCGACCCGGCGCGCGTGCCGCGGCCGCACCGCCTCGACGATCACCGCGTCGCGGCGGTTCGGGTTCACCCGTCGACGGAACACCGTGCGGCGGCGGAAGTCGACCAGCGTCACGTCGTTCACGACACTGACGTGTGCGGCACGGTTCTCGCGCCGTGACGAGGCGGCCATGCGCGCGGTGTCGTTCGACTCGCGTTGTTCGGTCAGCCGGGGCGCGGGTCGCCGGGCAGTTCGAACAGCAGATGTTGGCCGAAGTGCCGACGGCCGTCCAGATCCCGCCGCGGTGGCGCGCGACCTTGCCCTGCTTGCGCAGCCTGGTCAGTGCGCGGGTCAGGTCGGCGCCGATCCGCAGCGCCTCCGGGGATCGCCGCACCCGGTCGTCGAGTTGTTCCCAGAGCGCGACCCGCAGGTTGTTCAGGTCGAGCCCGTTGGGCGCCGCGGCGAGCGTGACCTGGACCCAGACGGGCAACTCGTCCGCCGATTCGATCATCCGGCGAACCACCTCCCGCATTGTCGCAGCGCTTCTGCCGGCGCTGCCCAGTGTGACCGCTGGGTGCGTTCCGGGTGGCTCCGTGGCCGCGTGGCCAGCACACTTCGTACGGTGAGGGCCTACGTCGGGGTGACCGATCAGCGCTGGTTCGAGTTCCTCGAAGCCAGGCCCGTTCTCGACCAGGTGAATTTCTGGCGGCCAGGCGGCGACCGCGAGTTCCGGGTGTTGGCGCCGGGCGAGCCGTTCTTCTTCAAGACGCACTACCCGCACAACAAGGTGGTCGGCGGCGGCCTGTTCAGCGGGTTTGCCCCGCTGCGGCTGTCCGAGGCCTGGGAGTTGTTCGGCGAGGGGAACGGCGTCGACAGCCTGGCGGGCATGCGCCGACTGGTGGGCCGCTACCGGAAGCAACCGATCGCACCGGCGGAGGACCCGACGATCGGCTGCATCTTCATCCGGGACACCACCTTCTTCCGGTCCGACGAGCCGGCCGCCCCGCCGCCTGGCCTTGCGTCCAACGTGTTGCAGGGCAAGGGGTATGACCTCGCCGACCCCGCGGTCAGCTGGTACTTCGGGGGCCTGTTGGCCCGGCTGCTCGGGGCCGGATCAGCGATCGATCTTGATTCAGGCGAAGCGTGGCGAAGCGGCGGCCCCACCTACGGCGACCCGCGGCTCACCCCGCAGCGGCTGGGCCAGCAGGCGTTCCAGGCGGTCGTGCTGCGCGCCTACGCCCGGCGGTGCGCCGTCACCGGCGATCGGATCCGGCCGGTCCTGCAGGCCGCGCACATCCGGCCGCTCCCGGCCGGCGGCGACCACCGGCTGGACAACGGGCTGCTGCTCGACGTGCACACCCTTTACGACCGCGGGTATCTCGGCGTCGACCCGAATTTCAGGTTGCTGGTCAGCCCGCGACTGCGGGACGAATTCGGCAACGGCGAGCAGTTCTACGCTCGGGCGGGAACACCGATCAGGCTGCCAGATCGCCGGGCGGACCGGCCCAACCGGGAATTCCTGGAATGGCACCTCGACGAGGTTTTCAAGGCGTCCTGAGGTCGCTCATACTCCACAGATCAGCACCCTGGAGGCCGACTGATGACCCTTGAGCACGGCCGGGATGTCTGTTGTCCCAGAAGAGTTGCCGTGCCGACGATGTCGCTATCGGCTGGCGTCTCGGGTTCACCTAACCCGAAGTTACGACACCCGCCCAAAGTGCCGTAACTTCGGCCTAACCGGAAATCAAGGGCTGGCGTCCGATCCCGGTAGTGCCAGCAGTGGGCGATGGCCGCGGACCTCGTAGGCGCGGGCGATGTCCGGCCGAACCGAATCGCCGACCGTTTGATCGGTCCCGGGAACGAGGATCTGGGCCAGGAACTCGTCGTCGATGGTGGTGATGCCGGCCTCCACGCCCTCGAGTTTCGCCTTGATCACCAACAGCAGTGCCCGCCAACGCTGGCGCTGCCCACGTTCGAACTCTTCACGCCGCGCGGGCTCCGATCTTGTCCGGCCGGTCGCGGTGGGGTGAACTCCGGACTGGCGGGATCGGGCAGCGGAAGGATGAACCGGATCCGGCGGTGCGCGATGTCGAACATGATGGTGGAAATATGCTGCCGCTGATCCCAGCCGGACACGAAGGCGGTGGCGCCGTACTTCTCCAGCGTGCGCTCGATGTCCGCCCGGGACGCCTGCGTGGACACCGTGGTCCGTTCGGCGTACCTGCCGCTCATCCGGGTACTCGACTTCCGGCGACTGCCTCGACCGCGAAAACCGCTCTGTCACAGTCTGTTTCGAGTGGTGGCCAGGCGTTCCCGCGAACCGCGGCTGGACAGCAGTCCTTCCCGGACCAGCATTCCCGGGTGAGGCAGCTGCCGCAGACGGGAGCGCGGGACGTCGCGGGTTGCTGAACGGGTCGGGTCATGGCGTCGATGTGTGCGGCGCCGCGCGACCCTGACCAACCGCTACCGTGGGAATCCTGCACCCCAGAACGGTTCGCTGCCAACAGATCCGGAGGCTGCGATGGCAGGTGTGCCCGATGACGCTGAGCGGTGGCTGGTTGACCCGAGCGAAGCCCTCCAGGCTCAGCTGAACGCACCGCTGCCCGGTGACGACCTCCCGGTGAAGCTGACCGTCTACGAAGCCCAGAAATGCCAGGCGGTCATCAATGGGTACCTCGACGGGATCCTGGGCTACGAGGAGGGCGCCCGCCGGGTCGCCTTCCTGCTGTCGGTGCGGGCACTGGACGCCACCGGGATCCCGCGCGCCGCGGCCGATCCCTGGCCCTTCATCGACGCCCTGCCGTGGCCGCCGCCCGCCGGCCCGAGGCAGCAACCGGAATAGCCGCGCCACCGGCGTTCGTTGGGACCCAACCGATTCGTATTCAGTCCAGCCCGATGGCCGCGCGGTGATGGGCCGTGCACCGCCGCCAGTTCCGCTCCAGCACCGCGGTCGTCCCGATGCCGTCGCGAACACCGAGGTCGTCGGCCAGGACGCAGGCCAGCACTGTCAGTCCAGCAGCCAACTCAGTTGCGTCAGACGTGGTGAGCAACCGGTCGGCCGTGGCGGTGTCGCCGGTGCCGAACGCGCGCAGGAACGCGGACGCCAGCGCGAGGGTCTCCGGCCGGTACTGGGCATGCAGGTCGGGGAGTCGGATTGGCCGAGTGGTGGTGTGCGGTTGGCGACGCCGGCGCGCAGCGGCACCCGGAGCGCGCCGGTTGCGGATCACGCCAGGCATGTGTGCGGCGCGGGTTGTCACGTGCGATCGGCCGGGGACTGCGATTCCATGATCGCGAAACTGAGCCGACAGGTCTTGATTCGTCTTTCCGAATCGGGAGATGCCTCTACCGCTGGTCCTGGAGGAACCGCCGCATCGCGCGGGATCCTTTGAGGTCAAAGGTGTCTCGAAGCCAGTCGGCAGTCAGAATGCCGTGGCTCCGGAAGAGAGCGTGGCCGAAGGTGCGCAGAGCCGAAGACGGCTCCGCGAGCAGGGCGTCGTCGAGCAGTCGTCTCGCGGTGCCCGGGTCCGCGCGGGAGAGCGCTATTCGCCCGCGGGCGTCCGAAACAGGGGTCATCGGGGCCTCCCCGTCGGGCAGACGCAGCACCTTTCGTTCGGTCATCAAAGGCAGCGCGAGGGCCAGGCTGGCGTGCCGCGCGGCAGCGGTGGTCGGCAGGCTGTCGGCGACCAGACTCGTATTCGGCCATGAGTGCGAACATGCCGAAGATGAGTTTGCCGTGGGCGGTGGTGGTGTCGACGATGCCGTTGGTCAACGACTGCACGCCGACGCCGTACGCGGCAACCCGAGCGTCAGTGAGGAACTCCATCGCCACAAGCGCTACCGTAGACGACCAACAGCGACCAGGCAGCCCTTCTACCCGACAAGACATCAGATCGCCCATCAAGCGGCTCCGCCCCGAGGATCATCGCTAGCGCCAACGGCTGCACGGTATTCGGTTCTGCCCCACATCGATAATATCCGCGAGCGGTCACTTCTATCACGGTTCGCCGTCGACCTGGCCTGCATGCCCTCAGTCCTCCGATCCACCGCCCCAGCTGGCGTCGGCGAAGCATCCATCACCGGTAGGCAGCGGCCGGGGGTTCCGGCCGGCCGTATTCGCAACGATGAGCGCGCAACCGGTTGCGGTGCTCTGGCTGTAGACCAACGGATTCCCCTGCGGCGCGTAATCGGGCGCGAACGCCGCGGCAGTCGGCGCCGTGTGAGTCAGGAGCCGAAGGCCCGTGCCGTCCGGACGCACCGTAGCAATGTCGAAGGTCGGCGGGTCCGTGGGATGAACGAGCGTGAACGCGATCCTGGACCCGTCGGGGGCCCAACTCGGTGCCGATCCATCCACACCAGGCAGCAGCGCGTGCAGTTCGCTGCCGTCCGTGCGCACGATCATCAGCTGGTTGCCCGTCGGCAACTCGTGCTGAAAGACGAGATAGCGGCCCTCGGGGGAGAAGTGCGGCTGACCATCCGGCAACGCGTCCGGGCCGTTGGAGGTGATGCGTCGGACCTGTGTGCCGTCCGAGCGCATGATGAACACCCCATTGTGGTTGACCCCCTGAGCATCGAGGAGGTCCTGGGCGAAGGCAACGGAACGCCCTTCCGGCGAGAAGGCCGGATCGAAGCTGCCCAGGCACCGTGTGCCATCGCAAGCGGTCAACGGGTGAGCCTGGCTCCCGTCGGCCCGCATGATCCAGATGTTGATCTTCCCGATCTCGCCACAGTTCAGCGCCCGCTCGCATCGCTCGAACACGATCTTCCGGCCATCAGACGAGATATCCGGAATCAGATCCTGGTTCCCTGTCGTGAGCACCCGCACTCCGCCTCGCGTCGGGTCCACCGACACGATCTGCGGATTGCCGCCGTTCGCCGGTGAGAAGCGTTCGGCCACGATGACGCCCCGCCCATCATCGGACGATCTTTCTTCAGCATTCGCAGCGATCGGGACGGCGAACGCCGTCGTCAACGCCGCGACGATGACGAGCGAACGAGCGAACATCTCGGTTCACCTCCACAGCGAAATCACAGATAGCCTGAGTCAAGATCCTCGGACCGGCGCGCCATGTAAATGGCTCACCCTGCGTGCACGACGGTCACGGCCTCCGTCGAGCGCATGGCCGATTTCGGCCAGTCGAACAGGCATCGATCCGATCGCGCCAGCGGGATCCAGCAGCGAATGACCAGCGCTCGGTGTTCCCATCGTCAGCCGCCATCGGTCGACATCCCGGACACCAGCCATCGACCGCCGACCCTCTGCATCCCAACTTTCGGGTAGCCGGTCTCGGGCACTCCGCCCGGCGGGTCGTGATCGGAGTCGGCAGTGATCAGGATGTCGAACACGACCCGACGAAGCAGGCGGAACACGGATGATGTTTTGCTGTGATGCCTCTGGCGTAGCGTCTGCCGATGGTGCGTGATCTTGATGCCGAGGAGCTGCGAGCGGTCTGGACGCTGACCGCTGATGAGCTGAAGCGGGCCGGCGGTAAGCGGGATGCCAATGCGTTGGCGTTTGCTTTGCTGCTCAAGTTCTTTCAGGTCTTTGGCCGGTTTCCGCGCCGGTACGACCTGGCATCGCGATGAACTGGTATTCGACTGTGGTCCACCGCGTCAACACTGATTGTCGATTCGAGCGCGCGGTGGCCTTAGCTGGTGAAGGGTGTTGTGGGAGAGGGGTTGTCGCCCCAACCCGGTGCCATTGGTGCGATCCCGAGCTGCCCCACGATCTTCTGCGCGGCCACGCTGACCGCGAGTGAACGATCCGGAGAACCCGACCCTGCACCTGCCGTGTCGCAGGGTGTCCGCGGCCGGTCAACGGTCGATTGGCGTGTGGGGACCCTTCGACCTCGCAGAAGCGCGAGGTTCACGACGGGTTCTGGCACCCGACAGGCACATAGCGTTGGACGGCGTCCGGCGCCCGGGTCGACAATGGCCCGGACCGACACGCGGGCGGTCGGTCGTCGCAACGGACGGGGTGAAGCGCCATGGGGACGTTCCGCCGTGACCGTCGACCACTGTCCGACGACCGCATTCCCTCGGTGCGGGAGTTGAGGCCCGCGGGTCGTGATCCCACCGCGAGCTCGGCCGCACGGGGCGCGATGACCGCCGGATCGCTGTCGGACCTGCAGCGGACTGTGGGCAACAAGGGAACCACAGCGCTGGTCAGGGCCGGCAGCACGCCGGCCAGGCAGCGCGCAGCGGTACAGCGAGACGCCAAACCCGGGACTACCGAGTTCAAGATGCCCGGCCCGTCCAAGGTTCTCAAGGATCACCCGGACTTCCAGCGGCATGGGACCAAAGTCCTCGCGGCGGGCACGATGAAGTGGTCCCTGGTGATCACCACCGGGGGAATGTTTCCCAGCAAGTACACCGGCGACCCTTCGGCGACGATCCAGGTCGTCTTCACGCCCCTGTCGACCGGACACACGATCAGCTTCTTGCAGACGGTGGCGCAGTCCCAGTTGGATACCGGCAAGACCGGGAAAACCCGTCTCGACGTGCTCCCTGACGATTTCGACCCGTTCTACGGAGCGCAGTGGGATCCGACCTCGCTGACGTGGACGCCGGAGGGAGCGCCGGAACGCTACCGCAACGCCCCCAGCAGTCCCGCAGATCCCAGCGGCTACCTCTACGACGAGCCGTCCGTGCCGCCCCGTAACGCCAAGATGTTCGAAACCGTAGCCGTTCAGACCGACACCGGCGCCGTGCTCGGCGCCCTGCGGTGGGGAGTCGGCGGCGGCAAACTGCTCTTCGGAGGCGACGCCGACTGCACCGATCGGCCGGTAGGCGAGTTCGCTGCCGCCGTCGAGTCCTTTTACGCGACGCCGACCTCGGGGACTCCGCCGGACAGTGGTCCACGGTTCCGGGCCATTCTCGACGAATTCGGTTCGAACGACGCCGATCTGACGGCCGAGCACCGGCATCACCTTGATCTGGTCGTCGCCGACGTGAAGAAGGCCGGCAAGGACCGAAAGCTCCGACTACTCGTCGCGGGGTTCGGTGATGCAATGGACAGCGACCCGAAGAAGGCGTCGCAACAGCGCACCGACGCCGCGGTCCGCTACCTGACGGCGGCCGGTGTCCCGGCGAACATCATCACACCCACCTCGTTCGGATCCTCCTGGGCGCGAGCCCCGGTATCGATGAAGGAGGGGCGCAACCGGCGGGTCCAGGTCAGGCTGCGGGACATCACCGGGGAGTGAGAACTAACTAGCGGTCACCGCCGGCCGACACGTTTCACGGTGCATGGATGAGGGCACCGCGAATACCGGATTTTCCGTCTCGGTGATCTCGCCTTCCCACACGCCCCGCGCGACTTCCTCGATCCGGCCGGTCACCCAGTGCACCCAGCCGTTCTGCAACGCCAGCGACGAAACGGACCATCCGCTTGCGATGTTCTGCGGAAACCAGCCGTCTAGATCCAGCCGGACGGTTTCCACCACGGTCGACACAAAGGCGCCGTTGACCGCTTGGAGGTCTTTCCGGGTGTACAGACCACCGACAGCTGCGAAT
>Ga0208851_1000796_pt1 | contig 12318 bp, 11 predicted proteins | sample NGESurshal092012_FD_184481 | JGI IMG/M metagenome (GOLD analysis project Ga0208851, IMG submission 184481) | Arctic peat soil microbial communities from Barrow, Alaska - NGEE Surface sample 415-2 shallow-092012 (SPAdes) | ecosystem: Environmental > Terrestrial > Soil > Wetlands > Peat ... | reverse complement strand
GACACCAGACGGTCCAGGTCCGGCACGCTGACCTCGTAGTCATCCCGCAGCGACCGGTGCGATGCCGCCAGGAGCGAGCCGAGCCGCTCGAGCGCGCCGGTCCGCAACGCCTCCACCGCGGCCAGCACCCGCGCGTTCTCGGTCAGCACGTGCCGCGCTCGCCGGTCCAGCGGAGACGGGAGCTCCGCGATCCGAGGAAGGTCCTCGACGCTCAGCGCCCGGAGGCTGCTCACCCCCAGCGCCCGGGTCGCCTCCTCGCATTCGCGCCGTCGCACCCGGTACTCGCCGGTCGCGTGGTCGTGCGAGATCCCCGAGTGCACCACGGCGATCGCCAGCCCTGGCGGCAACGGCACCCGCTCCGTCCGCAGCGACTGGGTGTCGATGAACAGGGCGGCGTGCGGCTCCCCGAGGCTCGAGGCCATCTGGTCCATCACCCCGACCGGCGCGCCCACGAACTCGACCTCGGCCCGTTGCCCGAGCAGCGCCAGTTGCACGTCGTCCAGCTCCCACCCGAAGGCCTGGCGGAGCGCGCGTAGCATCGAGACCTCGAGCGCCGCGCTCGACGACAGCCCGCTGCCGAGCGGCACGTCCGAGTCCACCCGGGCGTCGAACCCGGAGAGCGGCCTCGGCCGGGCGGCCACCGCCACCCCCTGCACGTAGTCGAGCCAGTCGTGGCGAACCGTCTCCGCACCCACGCGGAAGGTCTGCGTCTCCCGGAGCTGCGCGGAGTGGACCCGTGCCAGATCGTCCGTCCGCCGCCGCAGCTGCACGGCCGTTCGCTGGGGGATCGTGACCGGCAAGACGAACCCGCCCGAGTAGTCGGTGTGCTCGCCGATGAGGTTGGCCCGGCCGGGCGCCTCTGCCGTCACCTCGGGCTCGACCCCGAAGAGCTCGCGGAAGGTGCTCATCCGGGCTCGTCCTCCGGATCGGTCTCCACCTTCGGCCGCGGCGCCGGCGGCATCGACACGTCGCTCCGGAAGTCCTCGCCGCGGGTGGCCGCAGCGATGCGGTCCAGCGGGAACTTCGGCGTGCGGTCCGAGTACAGCAGCCCGTTCGCCTCCTGGTACGTGTCCGCGAACTGCGTGTAGCAGAAGCCGGCGAAGAGGTGCAGCGAGCGCACCGTCTCGAGGAGCTTCCGGTAGCGGTCGGCCAGCTCCGACCCATCGAAGACGCGGCTGTAGCCCCAGGTGCCCCGTCCGCCGCGCTCCATGGCAATCCCGCCGAACTCGCTGAGCACCACCGGATGTTCCGCCTGGTCGGTGCCGAGGAGCAGCGTCCTTCCTCCGGGCCGCTCACGGCGGAAGAGCCGCGGCCGCTCCACGTCCGAGTGGTAGCGCCGGGCGAGCGCCTCAGGGTCGGGGTCGTAGTCGTGGATCCCGATGATGTCGGTGGTCACGCTCTCCCAGCCGTCGTTGCCGATGACCGGCCGGGTGGGGTCCAGGGTCTTGGTCAGGTAGTACAGGGCCTGGACGTAGTGCCGTTCGTCCGGGTTGTCCGGCAGGTTCGGGACGCCCCAGCTCTCGTTGATCGGCACCCACGCCACGAGACACGGATGGCTGTAGTCACGGCGGATGGCCTCGGTCCACTCGTGCATGAGCCGCTCGACGGAGCGCTTGTTGAAGCGATACGCCGACGGCATCTCGCCCCAGACCAGCAGTCCGAGCCGGTCCGCCCAGTAGAGGTAGCAGGGGTCCTCGAGCTTCTGGTGCTTTCTGACTCCGTTGAATCCCATCGACTTGGCGAGCTCGACGTCCCGGCGGATCGCGGCATCGTCTGGTGCGGTGAGGCCCGTCTGCTCCCAGTACCCCTGGTCCAGCACCATCCGGAGCAAGTAAGGGCGGCCGTTGAGCAGGAACCGGTCCCCCTGGAGCGCCACGTCGCGGAGCGCGGTGTAGCTCTCCACCGCGTCCACCACGTCTCCTCCGGCGTTTCGCAACGTCAGCTCGGCCTGGATGAGCGTCGGCGACGCGGGGTTCCAGAGCAGGTCGTTGCGCGAGTCGTCGATGCCTGGATCCGAGAGCGCGATGCGCCGGACGACCTCGCCGGCCACGACCTTGTAACGGTCATGGGCGAGCAACTGCCCGCGCGCGCGCAGCAGCACCTCCAGCGTGTGCGCGTCCGGATCGAGGCCGGCCACCACCGTGTGGAGGCCAATCTCCCAGCGCGCGAGGTTGGGCGTCCAGCGGAGCACTGCGATGTGGGTCGGCGGAAGCCGCTCCAGCCACACCGTCTGCCAGATGCCGGTGGTCCGCGGGTACCAGATGGAGTGCGGCTCGCGTTGCCAGTCCTGCTTTCCGCGCGGCTTGGCCAGATCGCTGGGGTCGTCGTCCGCCCGGACCACCAGCTCGTGTTCGCCCCCCTCGGCCACGAGCAGGGTGATGTCCAGCGAGAACGGCGTGTAGCCGCCCTCGTGCCGGCCCGCGAAGTGGCCGTCGAGGTGAACGACCGCCTCGCTGTCCACCGCGCCGAAGTGGAGGATCATCCGCTCGCCGGGATTCAGAGGCGCGACCTGGAACCGCCGGCGGTACCAGCAGCGCTGAAAGAATCCCGTCTCTCCCACGCGGCTCGCCGGCGCCTCGGGACTGAACGGGACGATGATGGTGCGGTCCCAGGACACGTTCCCCGGCCGGTCGATGCGTGCGTGCGGGTCCAGTGCGAATTCCCACGGGCCGTTGAGGCTCTCCCACCCCGGGCGCCGGAGCTGCGGGCGCGGGTAGCCCCGGACGCCCGAGCCTTCGACCGAGGGCGCCATGGGCGGGGCAGTCCGCCGGCCGGTGCCGGCGCCTTCGTGGGGAGCTCGCTCGGCCATCGTCAAGGCACAGGGTAAGCGCGTCCGCCGCGACCCGGGAGGGGTGCTAGGCTCCCTTTCCATCATGGCTTCCACTCCGCACCTGACACGGAACCAGCTGGCCCGGTTCGAGGAGCGGCTCCAGCGCGAGCGCGCCCGCCTCCTGGGGCTCACCACCGCACCCAGCACCCCGGCCGAGACCCCGGGGCTCGCCGAGCCAGGTGACGCTGCCGACTTCGCCGAGGTCCAGGTCGAGCGCAGCACCCAGGCGACGCTCACCGAGGGCGAGCGCGCCCGGCTCGCCCAGGTCAACCGTGCTCTGGCCAAGCTGGAAGACGGCTCTTACGGCCTCAGCGACCTGACCGGCGAACCCATCCCGCTCGCTCGGCTGGAAGCTTTGCCGTGGGCGACCACCAACGTCGAGGACGCGGCCGGGACGAGGTAGCGGCGGGCGCGGCTCCGCGTCAGCTAGGGCGGGTCGTCCACGACCACGTGGACCAGCACCGAGCGGCCCAGCCCGGTGCCAGCCCGGCAGTAAGTGTCCCCCGCCGCGAGCCCCTTCAGCACCAGGGTGTTGTGCGTCTTGTCCTTCGAGGTCACCAGCTTGGGCTCGACGATGGCGAGGTCGTCGCAGTTGAGGCCCGCTGCCTCTCCCACGTCGACCCGTCCGGTCTTGCCGACCACGATCCGGACCTCCAGGGTCGGGCCCTGGGCCCAGGACGGAACGGAGAGGCAGAGCAGGACGAGGAGGAGGGGCCTCATGGCCCGCGGAGCCTACCGCAGAGGCATGGGGCCTGGCTCGGGGGAGCCCGGATCGCGCTGCTGCGCCGCCGGCTCGAGCTGGACCTTTCCCCGGAAGAGCCGGCCCAGGAAGACGAAGTAGCCGCACGCGAGCGGCAGACCCAGGACCGCCCAGCCCAGCGCCACCCGGAGCCCGTGGCTCGTGGTGGCGGCAGTGAAGGCATCCAGTGAGAACGCGGGATCGACGCTCGAGCGGAGCAGCACCGGCCAGCGCGCCGCGGCGCCGGTGCCGAGCAGGGTGAGGAGCGTGCCCGCCGACCCGAGGAAGGCGATGCCCGGCCGTCCCCGCAGGAGCCCGAGGACCAGCGCGGCGACCGAGCCGGTGAGCAGCGCCGAACAGGCCCACACCAGCGGTCGCTCCGCCGCGGCGGTGTGCAGCTCGGGCGCGACGCGGACCGTGGCCCAGGTCACCACCGGGAACATCGCGCCGGCGGCGATCCACAGGATGCGGCCCGCGCGCAGCGTCCGGGCATGCAGCGTCCCCTCGGTCTTGACCGCCAGGTACAGCCCGCCGTGCCCTCCGAGTGCGAGGAGGGTGAAGACACCCACCAGGACCGTGTACGCGTCCAGGACGCCGGAGTCCTTCCCCGGCCACAGGCTGTCGAACAGCGGGATGTTGAACGTCCCGGTCGAATCGAGCGGGACGCCGCGGAGCACGTTGCCCAGCGCGGCCCCGAGCACCACCGCGATGAGCGTGCTCCCGAGCGCGAAGGTGACGTCCCAGAACGAGGCCCAGAGCGGGTTGGCGACGTGGCTGCGGAGCTCGATGGAGAGGCCCCGGAGGATGAGCACCCAGAGCAGCATCATCAGCGGCATGTAAAATCCGGAGAAGCCCACCGCGTACGCCGTGGGAAACGCCAGGAACAGCGCGCCGCCGCCAGCGACCAGCCAGACCTCGTTGCCGTCCCACACCGGGCCGATGGCCGCGAGCACCGTGCGCCGCTCGGCGTCGGTCCGGGCGACGAACAGGTGAAGGAACCCGGCCCCGAAGTCGAACCCGTCCAGCACCACATAGACGGCGAGCATGCCCGCGACGATGGCGAACCAGATCGCCTCCATCATGCCGCTCTCCCGGCGAGGACCGGACGCTCCTCGGGGTGGCCCGGGGCGTGCGGTGCTCCGGGTCCATGGGCGATCTCGCGGCCGACGAGGTAGAGGAACAGGACGCCCATCACCAGGTAGAGGCCGGCGAAGCCGATGAGGGTGAAGAGGGTGTTGCCGGCAGACACCCGTGGAGAGGTCCCCTCCGCGGTCCGCATCAGTCCGTAGACCAGCCAGGGCTGCCGCCCCATCTCCGCCGTCATCCAGCCCGCGGTGGTGGCGATGTAGGGGAAGGGCATCGCGAGCATCAGCGCCCAGAGCAACGGCGGCGACGTCTCGAGGCGCCCGCGCCAGAGCTGCAGGGTCGCGAGCGCGAGCAGGGCGACGAAGAGCGTCCCGAGCCCCGCCATCACGTGGTACGCGTAGTAGAGGAGCTCGATGTTGTCCGGCCAGCGATCCTTCGGGATGTCGTTCAGGCCGGTCACCGTGCTGCCGAAGCTGCCGTACACCAGGAAGCTCAGCATTCCCGGCAGCACCACCGGGTTCTCCAGCCGCCGGCGATTGACGTCCGGCTGGCCGATGATCGCCAGCTCCGCCCCGGGCGTGCTCTCGAACAGTCCTTCCATCGCGGCGAGCGTGGCGGGCTGCTTCTCGGCGAGCAGCTTCCCGTGCCGGTCCCCGGTCGGGAAGATCAGCAGGCACGAGGCGATCAGCCCGGCGACGACCCCGGTCCGGAGGGCGACCCGCGCGTGCTCCCGGTGCACGCCCGAGAGTGTCCAGAAGGCGCCCACCCCGGCCACGACGAAGGACGCGGTGACCACCGAGGCCGTCATGTTGTGGAGGTACTGCCACACGGCCCACGGGTTCAGGACGAACGCCCAGAAGTCCGCGAGCTGCAACCGCCCGTCCGCGGCGAGCGTGTGGCCGACCGGGGCCTGCATGAAGGCGTTGGTGGCGATGATGAAGTACCCGGACAGCCAGCTGCCAATCCAGAGGGCGATGGCGGAGGCGAGGTGGAGGCGCGGACCGAAGCGCTTCTCGCCGTAGAGGAAGAGCCCGAGGAAGGTGGACTCGAGGAAGAAGGCGAAGATGCCCTCCATCGCCAGGGTCTGGCCGATGACCCCGCCCGCAAACTGGCTGAAGCGCGACCAGTTGGTGCCGAACTGGAATTCCAAGGGAATGCCGGTCACCACGCCGACTGCGAAGGCCACTCCGAAGATGCGCGCCCAGAAGCGCGCGGCGTCGGCGTGGAGGGCGCTGCCGGTCCGGAACGCGCGCCACTTGAAGAGGACGATGAGGAAGGCGAGCCCCATCGTCAGCTGCGGGAACAGGTAGTGGAAGGTGACGGTGAAGCCGAAGTGCAGGCGGTGCCAGAACAGCGCGTCGGTCATCGAATCCGGCCCTCTCGTGGCTTCTTCACCGCGCCGGGGTCTCTCCGCAGCGCGAGGGCAAGGAGTGTGACGCCCGATGCTTCTGCCGTCGAGCAGCAAGGACGTGTCGAGCGCTCCCGCCCGCCGCTCAGGCGCGGTCGCTCGCCAGCACCTGGTTCACGTCCGCGAGCACGCTCAGGTCCTCCCGGGCGGTGACCCGGAGGACGCGGACCGGCGCTCCGTCCTGCGCCAGGTCGGAGTCGCCGTCGGACGACTCGTTTCGGTCCCGGTCGAGCGCGACGCCGAGAAAGGCGAATGCCCGGCAGGTGTCCCTCCGGACGCGTGCCGAATGCTCCCCGACGCCCCCGGTGAAGACCAGGGCGTCCAGGCCGCCGAGGACGCCGACCACCGCGCCCACCGCGCGGAGGATCGAGGTGAGGTACACGCCGTAGGCGGTGCGTGCCCGTGCCTCTCCGGCGTCCGCGCGCGCGAGCACCTCGCGCAGATCCGCCGTTCCGGCCAGACCGAGCAGGCCGCACTCGTTCTCCAGCCGCGCCTCGAGCTGCCGCGGCGAGATTCCCAGGTGCTCGGCCAGGACGATGACCGCGCCCGGATCCAGGTGACCCGGCCGGGTCGCCATCACCACGCCGTCCAGCGTCGTGTAGCCCATGCTGGTGTCCACCGAGCGGCCCTCGCGAATGGCGGTGATCGACGCGCCGCTGCCCAGGTGGCAGACGACGACCCGCGGTGGAAGCGCCCCGAGCAGCGCCTCGGTCCGGCGCACGGCCCAGGCGACGCTCAGCCCGTGAAAGCCGTACCGGCGGAGCGCGAGAGGCTCGGTCCATGCGGGCGGGAGCGCGTAGAGGCGGGCCTCCTCCGGGAGGGTGGCGTGGAACGCGGTGTCGAAGGCACAGATCTGCGGGACGCCGGGCAGCAGCCGGGCACAGGCATCGACCGCCGCGAGCGCGGGGCCCATGTGCTTCGGCGCCAGCGGCCGGAGGGCGTCCAGCGTCCCGCGCACCGTCGCGTCGACCCGGACCGGCCCGACGAAGCGCGGCCCCCCGTGGACCATCCGGTGGCCGATCGCCCTCGGACTGTTCACTTGCTGGAGCACGCGCGAAACCTGTGCCTCCGCCGCGTGGGGGGAGGGTATCCAGCGGTCGTTGGCGGAGGCGATCAGGCTGGCGTCGTCTGCGAACGCAGACCACTTGAAGCTGCTGGAGCCAACGTTCACGACTAGGATGGGAGCCACGCCCCGTCGAGCCTAGGCGCGAGCCGCACCGGCGCGCGATGTCGCATCGATGCCACGTCGGGGTCCCAGGCTCTGCCCTCCCGCGCGTGACGCGCCTACAAGGCGAGCCCGGAAGCGCCCCCGAGAAGGAAGGACGGATCATGGCCGACGTGCTCACCCCCGAGGAACTGCGGCTGATCGACGCCTGGTGGCGTGCGGCGAACTACCTGACCGTCGGGCAGATCTACCTCCAGGACAATCCGCTGCTCCGCGAGGCGCTGCGGCCCGAGCACATCAAGCCCCGGCTGCTCGGCCACTGGGGCACGAGCCCGGGCCTGAGCCTGCTCTACGCCCACGTGAACCGGCTCATCCGGCGCGATGGGTTCCCGGCCATCTACCTCGCCGGTCCGGGCCACGGCGGGCCCGCGGTGGTGGCCTGCACCTACCTCGAGGGGACGTACAGCGAGGTCTACCCCCGGGTGACGCCGGACGCGGCGGGGATGAAGCGCCTCTTCCGGCAGTTCTCCACGCCGGGCGGCATCCCGAGCCACGTGAGCGCGCCCACCCCGGGCTCCATCCACGAGGGGGGTGAGCTGGGCTACGTGCTGACCCACGCCTTCGGCGCGGTGTTCGACGACCCGGAGCTCGTGGCCGTGGCGGTCGTCGGTGATGGCGAGGCGGAGACCGGGCCGCTCGAAGGGAGCTGGAAGGGCATCACCTACCTGAACCCCGCGCGCGACGGAGCGGTGCTCCCCGTCCTCCACCTCAACGGCTACAAGATCTCCAGCGCCACGGTGCTCGGCCGCTCCAGCGACGCGCAGATCCGCTCGCTCCTCGAGGGCCACGGCTACGAGGTCCTCTTCGTCGAGGGCGACGACCCCCCGCGCGTCCACCAGGCGCTCGCCGCCGCGCTCGACGGCTGCCTCTCGCGCATTCGCCGCATCCAGGCGCAGGCCCGGAGCTCAGGGGTGAGTGCGCGCCCGCGCTGGCCGCTCCTCGTGCTCCGCACGCCCAAGGGGTGGACCGGTCCGGACGTGGTGGACGGGGTCCAGGTGGAGGGCACCTTCCGCGCCCACCAGGTGCCGCTCTCCGCGGTGAAGGAGAACCCCGAGCATCTGCAGCGGCTCGAGACCTGGATGCGCAGCTACCGCCCCGCGGAGCTCTTCGATGCGCAGGGGGCGCTCGTCCCCGAGATCCGGGCGCAGGCCCCGCAGGGTGAGCTCCGGATGAGCGCGAGCCCTCGGACCCAAGGCGAGACCTCCGTTCCGCTGGTGATTCCGCCGCTCCAGCCGTACGCGGTGGAGGTGGAGCAGCCCGGGACGCGCCAGGAGGAGTCCACCCGGCGGCTCGGTCAGCTGATGCGGGACCTCTACCGGGAGAACCCGAAGAGCTTCCGGCTCTTCTGCCCGGACGAGTCGAACAGCAACCGGCTCGGGGCGGTGTTCGAGGTGACGAAGCGCGCCTTCATGCTTCCTGTCGAGCGGACGGACGACGCCCTCGGACCCGACGGCCGGGTGATGGAGGTGCTGAGCGAGCACAACTGCGAAGGCTGGCTCGAGGGCTACTGCCTGACCGGCCGCCACGGGCTCTTCGCCACCTACGAGTCCTTCGCCATGGTGGTGTCGTCCATGGCCACCCAGCACGCCAAGTGGCTGGACGAGTCACTGAAGCTCGAGTGGAGAAAGCCCGTCCCGTCGCTCAACGTCCTCCTCACCTCGACCTGCTGGCGCAACGACCACAACGGGTTCAGTCACCAGGGCCCGGGCTTCATCGACACCATCCTGACCAAGAAGCCGGCGGTTTCGCGCATCTACCTGCCCCCGGACGCGAACTGCCTGCTCTGGACGGCGGACCACTGCTTCCGGACCTCGAACCACGTCAACGTGGTGGTCATCGACAAGCAGCCCCAGCTCCAGTACCTCGACCTCCAGTCCGCGAAAGGCCACTGCGAGCGCGGCGCCTCGGTCTGGGAGTGGGCCAGCAACGACGAGGGCGATCCGGACGTGGTGATGGCCTGCGCCGGTGACATCCCCACCCTGGAGGCGCTCGCCGCGACCTGGCTCCTGCGCGAGGCGGCGCCGGGTCTGCGGATCCGGGTGGTGAACGTGGTGGATCTCATGTCCATGTTCACGCCCGGGGACCATCCCCACGGGATGGACGAGCAGCGCTTCGTCGACCTGTTCACCAGCGACCGCCACGTGGTGTTCGCCTTCCACGGCTACCCTCTGGGCATCCACTACACGCTGCACGGCCGTCCCGATCCGGAGCGGTTCCACGTGCGTGGCTTCCGCGAGCAGGGCACCACCACCACCCCGTTCGACATGGTGGTGCTCAACGGGATCAGCCGCTACCACTTGGCCATCGAGGCGCTCCGACGTGCGCGGCGCATCCCCGAGAACTCGCCGGCGCTCGTCGACCGCTTCCAGGCGCAGCTGCAGCGGCACCGCAGCTACGTCGAGGAGCACCTCGAGGACATGCCCGAGGTGCGCGACTGGGTCTGGACGTCGCTCCCGCGGTGACCGCTCAGCGCGCGCGCCTGCGGGCACGCGGACGCCGAGCGCTGGGCCCTGCGCGCGCCGCCGGCCGCGCCTTGGACGGTGCCGCCTTCCGCTCGCCGAACACCTCGAGCATGACCATCACCGGTCGGTGGTCGCCCCCGGGGCGCCGCAGCGGCCGGTCCCCGCGAACGCGGTAGCGGTTGCGCCGTCCGACGCGCTCGCGGATCAGGTACGCGTCGGACTCGAGCTCTTGCAAGATGCGCTGCACGGCGCGTTCGGTAATGCCAACCCGGGTCGCGATGTCGCGGACCCGAGCCTCCGGGTCCTCCCACACGCAGAGGAGCACGTGGGCGTGGTTCGTCAGGAAGTTCCACGTAGACATGAGTCGCGCGACCTTACAGGGCGGCCCGGTAAAGGGAATCAGGGAACGCCGAGCAGGGGACCGACGGAGCCCCCTTGCTGGGGGGCCGTGGTCACGGGCGCGTCCCTGCGGCCCGGACCGTCAGTCGATGCAGAGCGTGCGGCCGTCTCGGACGATCCCGCAGCCGCGCCCGAACCGGTTCGGGGTGCACGTGCCGTGCTGGCACACGCCCTCGCACTGGCTCGAGTCAGTACACGCCTTGCCGCCGTCGCGGGTGCTGGGGTTGCAGCCTGTGACGTGCCCCCGACCCTGCACCGGATCCCAGATGCCGCCGCCTGCGACGCACTCCTTCGCGGTCCCTGGGGTCGGTCCTGGCTCGACGCCCGCGTCCGGAGTCGCGTGCGCCAGCTGGACCCACAGCAGCAGCGGCCCGGCAAGAAGGCCGAGTGCCGGGAACCCTCGTGCGCGTGCGACCATTCTCCGGATGCTACCGCAGCGGTGCGTGGCAACACCTGCGGCCCCCCCCGGCTGGTCTGCCGGTGGCACCGCGGACCGCGAAGACTTGCGTCTGAGGCACAGAGGCGGTTATTTTCCATTTGAAATCAATGCCCCGACAAGCTCCAGCCTTCACCTCTGCGCCCGATCCGGCGGTGGTGCTTTCGCGCGCGCTGCTCCGGGCGGCGACGGCGCTCGGCGTCAACGGACAGACCATGGCCCGCGTCGTTGGCGTGAGCGCGGCGTCCTGGTCGCGCCTGACGGCGGGGCAGCGCATGGTGGACCCGGAGGGCAAGGAGGGCGAGCTGGCCCTGCTCTTCCTCCGGCTCTATCGCAGCCTGGATGCGCTGGTGGGCGGCGACGCCGAGAAGGCGCGTGCCTGGCTCCGCGCCCCGAACGCGCACCTGTCAGCCGTGCCTCTAGAGTGCATCCAGAGCGTGACGGGGCTGGTGCGTGTCGACGAGTATCTGGATGCAGTGCGGGGGAAGACGTAACCTCCGCAGTTACGAGGGCACGGTCTGGCGCGTGGTCGAGGCGCAGCACCGGAACGCCACCCGGCGCCTGGTGGACTCCGACGCGGAGCAGGAGCTCCTCGAAGCCCTCATCGATCGGGTGAAGCCCCCGCGGCCCTCCGGTCCCGAGTTCGAGGGGCTGCACTACCTGCTCGTCACGCCTTTTCGCCATCCGCCGCTGACGCACGGCTCACGCTTCGGCACTCGCGCCGAGCCCTCGCTGTTCTACGCCAGCGAAGGCCTGGAGACGGCGCTGGCGGAGACCGCGTACTACCGGCTGGTGTTCCTGGAGGGGAGCGCGGCGACGCTTTCCCCGCTGACGGTGGAGCTGAGCGCCTTCCGGGCCGACGTTCGCTCCCGGGGCGCGGTCGACCTGACCCTTCCCCCCTTCGACGCGCACCGGCGGGCCATCGCCTCCCGCACCCGGTACGAGGCCACGCAGCGACTCGGTGCCGAGATGCGCGCCGATGGGGTGGAGCTGGTGCGCTACCCGAGCGCGCGCGACCCGACCGGCGCACCCAACGTGGCCCTCTTCACCCCGCGGGCCCTGACCCGGAAGACGCCCCGCGTGCCCGAGACCTGGCGCTGCGTGGCGAGCCGGGAGCGCGTCGAGATGCAGAAGCTCGACTGGTTCGAGCGCACCCGCTGGATCTTCCCCCGGCAGCAGTTCGAGGTGGCCGGCGCCCTTCCGGCCCCGGCCGTCTGAGGGGCCCTACGCCAGCGCCGCGGTCACCACCTTGCCCTGGGTGATGTTGTCCTCCAGCGTCTGGACGGGCACCACCACGGATGCGCCGAGCGTCTTGCCCAGCGCCCCGAGCGTGTCGGAGAAGGCGATGGCCGCGCTCGAGGCCTGCGCGCCGGGCACGCCCTGGCCGGTCGCGGCGCGCTCGGCGGACGGCTGCGAGAGGTAGTAGCGGTCGTTCACCGAGCCCCGGTCGGTCACGCCTCGCGCGTCGACGAAGGCCAGGTAGCTCATCAGCGCCGTCGTCAGCTGGAGCTTGCGAGTGCGGGCGAGCTCGTTGAACGGCTTCCCCGCGCTGCTCCACGCCAGGGCCGTGCGAGCGACGCTCTCCTTGATGTTCGCCACCAGCATGGTCTGGGCGTTCGCGTTGCCGTCGAGGCTGTCGCCGTTGCCGATCTGGTCGACCAGCTCGGCCTTGCCGATCTGCGTCTGCTGGAACGTCTGCATGAAGAAGACGCGGAGCTTGGCCTGGCCCTCGG
>Ga0208851_1000793_pt1 | contig 12379 bp, 10 predicted proteins | sample NGESurshal092012_FD_184481 | JGI IMG/M metagenome (GOLD analysis project Ga0208851, IMG submission 184481) | Arctic peat soil microbial communities from Barrow, Alaska - NGEE Surface sample 415-2 shallow-092012 (SPAdes) | ecosystem: Environmental > Terrestrial > Soil > Wetlands > Peat ... | reverse complement strand
CGGGCGCGGTGCAGGACTACGCCGCGCACATCACGATCAGCACCAGCTCCTGGGTGTCCTGCGCGCTGCCGTTCAAGAAGACGGACATCCTGCACCAGATCGCGTCCGTGCCCGGGGTGCGACCGGGGCAGTACCTGATGATCAACAACCACGAGACCGCCGGGGTGTGCCTGCAGTGGATCCGGGACGGCGTCCTGGCTCACCCGAGCGGCATCGGTCCGGCGTGGAGCCCGACCTACGACGAGCTCGTCGAGCTCGCCGGGCACGCCGCACCCGGGTCCGGCGGGGTCATCTTCACGCCGTGGCTGCGCGGTGAGCGCTCACCGGTCGACGACCGGACGCTGCGCGCGGCGTTCCTCAACGTCAGCATGGACACCGACCGGGCCGACCTGGTGCGCGCCGTGCTCGAGGGTGTCGCCTACAACATGCGCTGGCTGGTGGAGTCCGCGGACTCCTTCGCCGGCCGGCGCCTGACCCCGCTCCGCCTGCTCGGTGGCGGCGCGCAGGCCGACCTCTGGTGCCAGATCCACGCCGACGTCCTCGACCGGCCGGTGGAGCGGGTGGCCGACCCCGCGGGTGCTCAGCTGCGGGGGGCCGCCATGCACGCCCTGGTGGCACTGGGCCGGGTCCGGTTCGAGGAGGTGCCGGAGCGGGTGCCGGGCGTCCAGGGGTTCGACCCCGACCCGGCTGCGCACGCGGTCTACGAGCCGATGTACCAGGAGTTCACCAAGCTCTACGGGCGGTTGAAGGGGATGTACCACCGGCTCAACCGGTGAGGGGCGGCCCCCTAGACTGCGAGTCATCGTCGGCCGGAGGAGGACTCCCCGTGCGCAAGGTGCTGATCGCCAACCGCGGCGAGATCGCGGTCCGCATCGCGCGGGCCTGCCGTGACGCGGGGATCGCCAGCGTCGCCGTGTACTCCGACCAGGACCGCGACGCGCTGCACGTACGGGTGGCCGACGAGGCGTTCGCGCTCGGCGGCGAGACCCCCGGTGAGACCTACCTGGACATGCCCAAGCTGCTCGACGTCGCGGCCCGCACCGGGGCCGACGCGGTGCACCCCGGGTACGGGTTCCTCGCCGAGAACGCGCACTTCGCCCAGGCGGTGGCCGACGCCGGCCTGATCTGGATCGGACCGCCGGCGGCGGCCATCGAGGCGCTCGGCGACAAGGTGCGGGCCCGGCACATCGCCCATCAGGTGGGGGCGCCCCTGGTGCCCGGCACCGCGGACCCGGTCACGGGGGCCGACGAGGTGGTGGCGTTCGCCCAGGAGCACGGTCTCCCGGTGGCGATCAAGGCGGCCTTCGGCGGCGGGGGGCGCGGGCTTAAGGTCGCGCGCACCCTCGAGGAGATCCCCGAGCTGTACGAGTCCGCGGTCCGCGAGGCGGTCACCGCCTTCGGCCGCGGCGAGTGCTTCGTCGAGCGGTTCCTCGACCAGCCCCGCCACGTCGAGACCCAGTGCCTGGCCGACCGGCACGGGAACGTCGTGGTGGTCTCGACCCGCGACTGCTCGCTGCAGCGGCGCAACCAGAAGCTGGTGGAGGAGGCCCCGGCGCCCTACCTCACGCCCGAGCAGCACGACCGGATCTACTCGGCGTCCAAGGCGATCCTGCGGGAGGCCGGGTATGTCGGCGCCGGAACCTGCGAGTTCCTCGTGGGCCAGGACGGCACGGTGTCCTTCCTCGAGGTGAACACCCGGCTGCAGGTCGAGCACCCGGTGACCGAGGAGGTCTCCGGCATCGACCTGGTGCGGGAGATGTTCCGCATCGCCGACGGCGAGGCGCTCGGCTTCGACGACCCCGTGCTGCGCGGCCACTCGATCGAGTTCCGGATCAACGGCGAGGACGCCGGCCGCAACTTCCTGCCCGCCCCGGGCACCATCTCCCGGCTGCGGCTGCCGAGCGGGCCCGGCGTCCGGGTCGACACCGGGTACGAGGAGGGGGCCACCGTCCCGCAGTCGTTCGACTCGCTGCTGGCCAAGCTGATCGTCACGGGGGCGGACCGCCGGCAGGCCCTGGAGCGGGCCCGCCGGGCGCTGGCCGAGTTCGAGGTCGAGGGCATGCCCACGGTGCTCCCGTTCCACCGGGCCGTGGTCGAGGACCCGGCGTTCGCCACCGACGACGACACCCCGTTCCGGGTGCACACCCGCTGGATCGAGACCGGGTGGGTCAACACCGTGGCGCCCTACGCGGGCGAGGCGGCCGAGCCCGAGGAGCCCGTCGCCCGGGAGCGCGTCACCGTCGAGGTGGGGGGTCGCCGGCTCGAGGTGGTGCTCCCCGCCGGGCTGGGCATGGGCACCCGCTCCGCGGCCGCTCCGGCCGGGCGCGCCCCGAAGCGCCGCACCGGCGGCAAGGCTGGGGCGGCGGCCTCCGGTGACTCCCTCACCAGCCCCATGCAGGGCACCATCGTCAAGATCGCGGTGGAGGAGGGCCAGCAGGTCGCGGCCGGCGACCTGGTCGTGGTCCTCGAGGCCATGAAGATGGAGCAGCCGCTGAACGCGCACCGGGCCGGCACCATCGTCTCGCTCAACGCCGAGGTGGGCGTCACCGTCGCCAGCGGCACCGTGCTCTGCGAGATCAAGGACTGACCGGAGGCCCTCCGACAGCGGTCAGGACCGGTGCAGCTGGCGGGCCGCCTCGGCCACCGAGCCGGACAACGACGGGTAGACCGTGAAGGTCTGCGCCACCTCGTCCACCGTGAGCCGCTGCTCGACGGCCAGCGTGAGCGGGTGCACCAGCTCGCTGGCCCGCGGTGCCACCACCACGCCGCCGACGACGATGCGGGTGCTCGACCGCGCGAAGACCTTCACGAACCCCTCGTGGATACCCTGCATCTTGGCCCGCGCGTTGGTCGCCAGCGGCAGGTGCGCGACCACGGCGTTGATCCGGCCGGCGTCGACGTCGGCCTGGGTGACCCCGACGGTCGCGATCTCCGGCTCGGTGAAGACGTTCGAGGAGATCGTGCTGCGGTCCAGCGGGGTGACGGCGTCGCCGAGCGCGTGCCACATCGCGATCCGGCCCTGCATCGCGGCCACCGACGCGAGCATGAGCACCCCGGTGCAGTCGCCGGCCGCGTAGACCCCGCGGGCCGAGGTGCGAGACACCCGGTCCACCTCGACGAACCCACCACTGCCCAGCCGGACGCCGGCCTCCTCGAGGCCGAGCCCCTCGGTGTTGGGCACCGAGCCCACGGCGAGCAGGCAGTGCGACCCCCCGACGGTCCGCCCGTCGGCCAGGGCGACGACGACGCCGTCGCCTGTCCGCCGCACCGAGGTGGCCCGCGACCGGGAGAGCACCTCCATGCCGCGCCGGCGGAACACGTCCTCGAGCACCCGGGCGGCGTCCGGGTCCTCCCCGGGCAGCACCCGCTCCCGGGAGGACACCAGCACGACCTGCGAGCCGAGCGCCTGGTACGCGGAGGCGAACTCGGCGCCGGTCACCCCTGAGCCCACCACCACCAGCCGCCGCGGCAGCTCGTCGAGGTCGTAGACCTGCTCCCAGCTGAGGATCCGCTCCCCGTCCGGCACGGCGTCCGGGAGCACCCGCGGGTGCGCCCCGGTCGCCACCAGCACGACGTCCGCCTCGACGGTCTCGGTGCCGCCGCCCACGAGGTCGGCGACCACCTGTGACGACGAGGCCAGCCGCCCGGTGCCCTCGACCCAGCGCACGCCCTCCTGCCGGACGCTGGCCAGCACGTCGTCCGACTGGGCCTGGGCCAACCGCTTGACCCGCGCGTTGACCGCGGCCAGGTCGACCGAAAGGCCGGCGCCGGTCGCGGGGGCCGGGCCGAACCGGACCCCCAGCTCGGCGCTGTCGCGCGCCTCGATCATGACCTCGGCCGTCGCCGCGAGGGTCTTGCTGGGCACGCAGTCGGTGAGCACGCAGGAGCCGCCGGCGCCGTCCCTGTCGACCACCGTCACCTCGGCGCCGAGCTGCGCGGCCACCAGGGCCGCCTCGTACCCGCCGGGTCCGCCGCCGATGATCGCCACTCGGGTCATCTCGGCATTCTCCCGCACGGCGCCGAAGGCGCCGCCAGGTGGAGCCCTAGGCTGCTGGGCCATGGCCCTGTACGCCGCCTACGGCAGCAACCTCGATCCGGCCCAGATGGGGGACCGGGCGCCGCACTCGCCGCCGGCCGGCACCGGCTGGCTGGTCGGCTGGCGGCTCACCTTCGGCGGGGAGGACAGCGGCTGGGAGGGCGCGCTGGCCACCGTGGTCGAGGAACCGGGCAGCCAGGTGTTCGTCATGCTCTACGACGTCACTGCGGCCGACGAGCGCGAGCTGGACTTCTGGGAGGGCGCCGAGCTGGGTCTGTACCGCAAGATCCGGGTCCGGGTGCAGACCCTGGACGGCGAGGCGCTGGCCTGGCTGTACGTGCTGGACGACTACGAGGGCGGCCTACCGTCGGCGCGTTACCTGGGCATCATGGCCGACGCCGCCGAGGCCGCCGCCGCTCCCGCCGACTACGTGGCCGACCTGCGGGCCCGGCCGTGCCAGTCCGTAGGTCCCTGACGACGTCGTCCGGCGCGCGGTAGCGTCCGGCAGGTGAGCGATCCAGCGGACCCGTACGCCGAGGCGGCCGCAGCCGCCGAGGTGCTGGCCGCGCGGACCGGATCGCCCACGCATGACGTCGCCGTCGTGCTCGGCTCCGGCTGGGTGCCCGCGGCCGACCTGCTCGGCCGCACCGTCGTCGACCTGCCCGTGACCGACCTGCCCGGGTTCGCCCCGCCCGCCGTCGAGGGGCACGCCGGACGGGTCCGCTCGGTGACCGCCGACGACCGGCGGCTGCTGGTGTTCCTGGGCCGCACCCACCTGTACGAGGGCCGCGGCCCCGCCGCCGTCGTGCACGGCGTGCGGACCGCTGCGGCGGCCGGCTGCCGCACGGTCGTGCTCACCAACGGGTGCGGCGGGCTGGACCCGAGCTGGACGCCCGGCACCCCGGTCCTGATCAGCGACCACCTCAACCTGACCGGTCGCTCCCCCCTCGAGGGGGCGCGGTTCGTCGATCTCACCGACCTTTACTCGGCCCGGCTGCGTGCCCTGTGCCGCTCCATCGACCCGACGCTGCCCGAGGGCGTCTACGCGCAGTTCCCCGGCCCGCACTACGAGACCCCGGCCGAGATCCGGATGGTGGCGGCCGTCGGCGGGTCGCTCGTCGGGATGTCGACCGCGCTGGAGGCCATCGCGGCCAGGGAGGCAGGGGTGGAGGTCCTCGGGATCTCGCTGGTCACCAACCTGGCCGCCGGGCTGTCCGGCCAGCCGCTGGACCACGCGGAGGTGCTGGCGGCGGGCCAGGCCGCCGCGACCCGCATGGGCGAGCTGCTCGCGCAGCTCGTACGTCAGCTGTGACCACCCCCTGGAAGGAGCAGCGATGAGCGGCGACCTGTTCGACACGGCGCGCGCCTGGCTGGCCGACGACCCCGACGAGGACACCAGGGCCGAGCTCGAGGCGCTGCTCGTGGCCGACGAGGTCGAGGAGCTGGCCGACCGGTTCGACGGCCGGCTGGAGTTCGGCACGGCCGGGCTGCGCGGGCCGCTGGGGGCCGGCCCGAACCGGATGAACCGCGCCGTGGTCCGGCGGACCGCGGCCGGGCTGGCCGCATACGTCCGCGCGCACGGGGACGGCGCCGTGGTCGTCGGCTATGACGCCCGGTACAAGTCCGACGAGTTCGCGCACGACACGGCTGCCGTGATGGAGGGGGCGGGGGTCCCGGCCATGGTGCTGCCGCACCCGCTGCCGACCCCGGTGCTGGCCTTCGCGATCCGTCACCTCGGCTGCGCGGCCGGCGTCATGGTCACCGCGTCGCACAACCCGGCGCAGGACAACGGCTACAAGGTCTACCTGGGGGACGGCTCGCAGATCGTGCCGCCCGCGGACGCCGAGATCTCCGCGGCGATCGACGCGGTGGGGCGGGTGTCCGAGCTGCCGCTCGGGGAGGAGTGGACCACCCTCGGCGACGAGGTCGCCGACGCCTACCTTGCCCGGGTGACCGGGCTGGTCCGGCCCGCCGGGTCCCGGGAGCTGTCGGTCGTCTACACGCCGCTGCACGGGGTGGGCCGGGCGCTGGCCGTCGAGGCGTTCCACCGCGCCGGTTTCACCGACGTGCACGTGGTCGCCGAGCAGGCCGACCCGGACCCGGACTTCCCAACCGTCCCCTTCCCCAACCCGGAGGAGCCGGGGGCGATGGACCTCGCGCTGGCCGCGGCCGCAGCCAAGGGCGCGGACCTGGTGATCGCCAACGACCCGGACGCCGACCGTTGCGCGGTGGCCGTCCCGCTGCCGGACGGCGGCTACCGGATGCTGCGCGGCGACGAGGTCGGCGCGCTGCTCGCCGTCCACCTGCTGGACCGCGGTGCCACCGGGGCGTTCGCCTGCTCGATCGTCTCCTCGACCCTGCTCGGCACGATCGCGGCCGACCGCGGGGTCCGGTTCGCGCAGACCCTCACCGGGTTCAAGTGGATCTCCCGCGTCGAGGGGCTGGCGTTCGGGTACGAGGAGGCGCTCGGGTACTGCGTCGACCCGGCCGGCGTCCGGGACAAGGACGGCATCTCGGCCGCGCTGCTCGTCGCCGAGCTGGCCGCCGAGCAGAGGGCGAAGGGCCGCACCCTGCTGGACGTGCTGGACGACGTGGAGCGGCGCTACGGCGTCCACGCCACCGACCAGCTGTCGGTCCGGGTCGAGGACCTGTCGGTCATCACCGCGGCCATGGACCGGCTGCGCTCGGCACCCCCGTCGGCCCTCGGGGGGCGGGCCGTGGTAGCCATGGACGACCTCGCGCAGGGCGTCGACGGGCTGCCGCCGACGGACGGCCTGCGGCTGCAGCTCGAGGGCGGCGCGCGGGTGGTCGTGCGGCCGTCCGGCACCGAGCCCAAGCTCAAGGCCTACCTCGAGGTCGTCGTCCCGATCAGCGCGTCGCTGGCGGCCGCCCGCGACGCGGCCGCCACCCGGATCGCCGCCATCAAGGCCGACCTCCAATCGAACCTGTCAGGGTGAGGGCCAGCGATACGTCGTCCTCACCCTGACAAGTCGGGGAGGTCGGTGCGCAGGACGGCGTAGCAGACCAGGTCGTGCCGACCGTCCCGGCGCACCTGGGCGCCGCGCTGCACACCCTCCCGGCGAAACCCGGCCGCCTCCAGCGCCCGCTGCTCGGCCAGGTTGTCAACGTCCGTGCTGGCCTCGACCCGGACGACGGAGGTCGTCGCGAACAGGTACTCGGCCAGCATCCGCTGGGCGCGGGAGCCGATCCCCCGCCCTCGGGCGGCAGGCACCAGGGCGATACCGATGTTCCAGGCCAGGCAGCCTGGAGTCGGCCCGTACCAGACCGCGTGCCAGGTCACGTCCCCCACGACGGTGCCGTCCGCCTCGACGAGCAGCCGGCCGACGTCGCTGGCCGCCTGCGGGTCGAACTCACCATTCCAGTCGTCCCACTCCGACGAGGTGTCCGGCCGTTCCTCGCCCGGCTGCTGCGGCCGGAGCCGGAGGTAGGGCTCCCGTCCGGCTGCGCTTCCCATGACGCACATTGTGCCTGGCAACTACGATCGCGAGGGTGACCATGGCCGCGATCGACCTGACCGGGCGGATCGGCGAGATCACGACGTCGGACGCCGCGCTGCGACGGTTCCTGCACGGACTCCCCGGGGTGGACCAGGTCGGCGCGGACGCCCGCGCGGCCGATCTCGCCACCCGGTCCATCAAGACCACCGCCAAGGCGACCGCCCTCGACCTGGCGATCTCGATGATCGACCTGACCACGCTCGAGGGCATGGACACCCCAGGCAAGGTGCGCGGCCTGTGCGCCAAGGCGATGCGGCCGGACCCGATGGACCCGACCACTCCCCCGGTGGCGGCGATCTGCGTCTACACCGACATGGTCGGGGTGGCCAAGGAGGCGCTGCGCGGCAGCGGGGTCAAGGTGGCCGCTGTCGCCACCGCCTTCCCGTCCGGCCGCGCGTCGCTCGACGTGAAGCTGCTCGACACCGGGGACGCCGTGGCCGCGGGCGCCGACGAGATCGACATGGTGATCGACCGGGGCGCCTTCCTCACCGGGCGGTACCTGGACGTGTTCGACGAGATCGTCGCCGTCAAGGCGGCCTGCGGGGCCGCCCACCTGAAGGTCATCCTGGAGACCGGGGAGCTGCAGACCTACGACAACGTCCGGCGGGCCTCCTGGCTGGCCATGCTGGCCGGCGGCCACTTCATCAAGACGTCCACCGGCAAGATCGAGCCGGCCGCCACGGCTCCGGTCACCCTGGTCATGCTGCAGGCGGTGCGGGACTTCCGCGAGGCCACCGGCCGGCAGGTCGGCGTGAAGGCGGCCGGCGGCATCCGCACCAGCAAGGACGCCATCCGCTACCTGGTGCTGGTCAACGAGATCGTCGGCGAGGACTGGCTGGACCCCGACTGGTTCCGGCTGGGGGCCTCCAGCGTGCTCAACGACCTGCTGATGCAGCGCACCAAGCTGGCCACCGGCCGCTACAGCGGTCCCGACTACTTCACCTTGGACTGACGCCGCATGGGAACCGTCTTCGAGTACGCCCCGGCCCCGGAGTCCCGGGCCGTCGTCACCCTGCAGCCGTCCTACGGGCTGTTCATCGACGGCGCGTTCGTCGACCCGGCCGACGGGTCCGCCTTCACGACCGTCAACCCGGCCACCGAGGAGGTCCTCGCCGAGGTCGGCGAGGCCGGCGCCGCCGACGTGGACCGCGCCGTGAAGGCCGCGCGCCGCGCGTACACCCGCACCTGGTCGCGGATGTCCGGCCGGGAGCGCGGCAAGTACCTGTTCCGGATCGCCCGGATCATCCAGGAGCGGGCCCGCGAGCTCGCCGTCCTGGAGACGCTGGACAACGGCAAGCCGATCCGCGAGTCCCGCGACGTCGACGTGCCGCTCGTCGCGGCGCACTTCTTCTATTACGCGGGCTGGGCGGACAAGCTCGACCACGCCGGGTTCGGGCCGCACCCGCGCCCGCTCGGGGTGGCCGCCCAGGTCATCCCGTGGAACTTCCCGCTGCTCATGCTGGCCTGGAAGGTTGCCCCCGCGCTGGCCGCCGGGAACACCGTGGTGCTCAAGCCGGCCGAGACTACGCCACTCACGGCGCTGCGGTTCGCCGAGATCTGCCAGCAGGCCGACCTGCCAGCGGGGGTGGTGAACATCGTCACCGGTGCCGGCCGCACCGGACAGTCGCTGGTCGAGCACCCGGACGTCGACAAGGTCGCGTTCACCGGGTCGACCGAGGTGGGCCGCCTGATCGCGCGCGCGGTGGCCGGGTCGCGCAAGAAGGTCACCCTCGAGCTCGGCGGCAAGGCCGCGAACATCGTGTTCGACGACGCGCCGGTCGACCAGGCAGTCGAGGGCATCGTGCGAGGGGTCTTCTTCAACCAGGGCCACGTCTGCTGCGCAGGCACCCGGCTGCTCGTGCAGGAGTCGGTGGCCGACGAGGTGCTGCGCTCGCTCAAGCGCCGGTTGGGCACGCTGCGGCTGGGCGACCCGATGGACAAGAACTCCGACATCGGGGCGATCAACTCCGCCGTCCAGCTGGAGCGGATCGTGACCATGAGCAAGGTCGGCGAGGCCGAGGGAGCGCAGCGCTGGTCGGCGCCGTGCGCACTGCCGGACCGTGGCTACTGGTTCCCGCCCACGGTCTTCACCGGCGTCTCGCAGGTGCACCGGATCGCGCGGGAGGAGATCTTCGGGCCGGTGCTCTCGGTGCTGACCTTTCGGACGCCGAAGGAGGCGCTGGCCAAGGCCAACAACACGCCGTACGGGCTGTCCGCCGGGGTGTGGACGGACAAGGGCTCCCGGATCTTGTACATGGCCCAGCACCTGCGGGCCGGCGTGGTGTGGGCCAACACGTTCAACCACTTCGACCCGACGTCGCCGTTCGGCGGGTACAAGGAGTCCGGCCACGGCCGCGAGGGCGGCCGGCACGGTCTGGAGGCCTACCTCGATGTCTAGGCTCGATGTCCGCAAGACCTACAAGCTCTACGTCGGCGGGGCGTTCCCCCGGTCGGAGAGCGGGCGCTCCTACGAGGTGACCGACGCCAAGGGTCGGTTCCTGGCCAACGCCGCCCTGGCCTCCCGCAAGGACGCCAGGGACGCTGTGGTGGCGGCCCGCAAGGCCTTCCCCGGGTGGTCCGGCGCGACCGCCTACAACCGCGGCCAGGTGCTCTACCGGGTGGCCGAGGTGATGGAGGGCCGCCGCGACCAGTTCGCGGCCGAGGTCGCGGCGGCGGAGGGCCTCACGGCGGCCCCTGCCCGGTCCGCCGTCGAGGCGGCGATCGACCGGCTGGTCTGGTACGCCGGCTGGTCGGACAAGGTGGCGCAGGTGGCCGGTTCGGCCAACCCGGTGGCCGGGCCGTTCTTCAACTTCTCGGTGCCCGAGCCGACCGGAGTGGTCGCCGTGGTCGCCCCCCAGCGGTCCGCGCTGCTCGGCCTGGTCAGCGTGGTCGCCCCGGCCGTGGTGACCGGAAACACCGCCGTCGTCCTCGCATCGCAGACCATGCCGTTGCCGGCCGTCACCTTCGGGGAGGTGCTCGCGACCTCCGACGTCCCCGGTGGCGTGGTGAACATCCTGACCGGACGGGTCGCCGAGGTCGCGCCGTGGCTGGCCTCGCACATGGACGTCAACGGCATCGACCTGACCGGCGCCGGTCTGGACGCCGTCGACCTCGAGGCGGCTGCCGCCGAGAACCTCAAGCGGGTCCGGCGCCCGGCCGACCCGGACGCCGACTGGGCCGCCGACCCGGGCACCGGGCCGATGCTGGCCTTCCTGGAGACCAAGACGGTCTGGCACCCGGTCGGGTTGTAGGCCGCGGAGGGGCCGGTCGCGCGGGTCGTGCTGCGGCTGGCGCCGATGGCGACCGGCAGCGGACCGCCCAGGCGCTCAGAGCCGCTGCAGCGCCGCGTACCCCGGCTTGATCACCGTGTCGATCAGGGCCAGCCGCTCGTCGAACGGCAGGAAGGCCGACTTCATCGCGTTGATCGTGAACCACTGCAGGTCCGGGACGCCGTAGCCGAACGTCTCGCTGAGGGCGTGCAGCTCGTGCGTCATCGACGTCCCGCTCATGAGCCGGTTGTCGGTGTTCACGGTGACCCGGAACCGCAGCCGGGTGAGCAGCCCGATCGGGTGCTCGGCGAGCGAGGCGGCGGCACCGGTCTGCAGGTTCGACGTCGGGCACATCTCCAGCGGGATCCGCTTGTCTCGCACGTACTGGGCCAGCCGGCCCAGGGTGACCCGGCCATCGTCGTGCACCGTGATGTCGTCCGCGATGCGCACGCCGTGGCCGAGCCGGTCCGCCCCGCACCACTGCAGCGCCTCCCAGATCGACGGCAGCCCGAACGCCTCGCCGGCGTGGATCGTGAAGTGCGCGTTCTCCCGGCGCAGGTACTCGAAGGCGTCCAGGTGCCGGGTCGGCGGGAAGCCGGCCTCCGCGCCGGCGATGTCGAAGCCCACCACGCCGCCGTCGCGGAACCGCACGACGAGCTCGGCGATCTCCCGGGAGCGGGCTGCGTGCCGCATCGCCGTGAGCAGGGTGCGCACCACGATCGGGGTGCCGGCGGCCGCCGCCCGGCGCTCGCCCTCCTGGAAGCCGTCCAGCGCCGCCTGCACGACGTCGTCCAGGGACAGCCCACCGGCCAGGTGCAGCTCGGGGGCGAACCGGACCTCGGCGTAGACGACGCCGTCGGCCGCCAGGTCCTCGGCGCACTCCCGCGCCACCCTGGTCAGTGCGGTGCGGGTCTGCAGCACCCCGACCGTGTGCTCGAAGGTCTGCAGGTAGCGCTCCAGCGAGCCGGAGTCGCAGGCCGCGACGAACCAGCGGGCCAGCCCGTCGGGGTCGTCGGTGGGCAGCCGGCCGTAGCCCTGCTCGGCGGCCAGCTGGACGACGGTCGAGGGGCGCAGCCCGCCGTCGAGGTGATCATGGAGCAGGACCTTGGGGGCGCGGCGGACCAGATCCTCAGAAAGCGGCACGCAGGTGAGGCTATCGGCCTCAACCCCCCGGCCGTCCCTACCGATGAGGTCCTCATGCGCTTCACGTCGGAGGAGACCCGGGTCATCCGGCCGGCCGCTGTGCTCGACCAGCGGACGGCCGCGCGGGTTCTTCACGAGCTGGCCCGCCTCGACGTCGGCAAGGGCGGCATCTGGAACGCCACCTCGTCGCTGTGGCAGCGCTACGACCAGGCGTGGAACGGACCTGGGGGTGCCCGCGGGTCGGCCCAGCTGATCGGGTCGATCGCGGTGATGTACGACTCCCCGAACCGGCACCAGATCACGATCTACAAGGTCACGGTGAGCCCGCACGGGCTGGAGCTCGGCTGGACCGTGGACTCGCTGTGCGACGACGCACTGTCCTGGGTGGGCCTCACCCTGGACAGCTGCCCGCG
>Ga0208851_1000790_pt1 | contig 12421 bp, 11 predicted proteins | sample NGESurshal092012_FD_184481 | JGI IMG/M metagenome (GOLD analysis project Ga0208851, IMG submission 184481) | Arctic peat soil microbial communities from Barrow, Alaska - NGEE Surface sample 415-2 shallow-092012 (SPAdes) | ecosystem: Environmental > Terrestrial > Soil > Wetlands > Peat ... | reverse complement strand
GTCCAGTACGCCGACCGGGTGGTCCGGCTGGACGGCGTGGGGCTGCCGGTGGTGTCCGGGAACCCGGCCGGGGTGCTGGCCCAGTCCGTCGTCGCGCCGCCCGTCGTCGAGCTCGGCCGGCTGGCCGGCTGGCACCCGTTGCCCCTGTCGGTGCGCGACGCCCGCCGGGCTGCCGGGCCGCTGCGGGAGCGGCTGGTCGGCCGGGCGCCGCTGCGCGCGGTCCACCCCGCGGACGGGCCCCCGGCGGCCGCGGCCCGCGACCTGGTAGTCCGGTACGGCGACGTGGTCGCGCTGCGCGGGGCCTCCCTCGCCGTCACGGCCGGGGAGGTCGTGGCCGTCATGGGCCGCAACGGGGCCGGCAAGTCGACACTGCTCAACGCCCTCGTAGGGCTCACCGTGCCCAGCGCAGGGGTGGTGCGGGTCGCGGGCGCCGACCCGGCCCAGCTGGCCGCGCGCGACCTGCTGCGCCACGCCGGGCTGGTCCCGCAGGAGCCGGCCGACCTGCTCACGGCCGAGACGGTGGCCGCGGAGTGCTCGGCGTCCGACCGGGACAGCCGGGCTGCCGCGGGGGCCACCCGCACCCTGCTCGACCGGCTGGCCCCCGGCATCGACAGCGCCACCCACCCGCGGGACCTGTCCGAGGGCCAGCGGCTGGCCCTGGTGCTGGCCCTCGTCCTGGTCGCCGAGCCGCCGCTGCTGCTGCTGGACGAGCCCACCCGCGGGCTGGATTACACCGCCAAGGCCCGGCTGGTCGGCGTGCTGCGGTCGCTGGCCGCCCAGGGGCACGCCGTGGTGATGGCCACCCACGACGTCGAGCTGGTGGCCGAGGTGGCGACCCGCACCGTGGTCATGGCCGAGGGCGAGATCGTCGCCGACGGTCCCACCGCCGAGGTGCTCGTGGCCTCGCCGGCGTTCGCCCCCCAGGTGGCCAAGGTGCTGGCCCCCGAGCCGTGGCTGACCGTCAGCGAGGTCGCCGCCGCCCTGGAGGTCGCCGGGTGAGCGCGATCCGGCTGCGCGGGCGCAGCACCCTCGCTCTGGCCCTGGTCAGCGTGGTCGGGCTGGTCGCCTTCGGCTGGCCGCTGTTCGCGGCGGCGCACAGCGGACTGGGCCACTCCGGGGACGCCCCCTGGCTGTTCGCCGTGCTGCTGCCGCTGCTGCTCGTCGTCGTCCTGGCCGAGGTGTCCGACGGCGGGATCGACGCCAAGGCGGTGGCACTGCTCGGCGTGCTGGCCGCGGTCGGGGCGGTGCTGCGGCCGCTCGGCGGCGGGGTGACCGGGTTCCAGCCGATGTTCGTGCTGCTCATCTTGGGTGGCCGGGCGCTGGGTCCCGGCTTCGGCTTCGTGCTCGGGATGGTCACGACGTTCGCCTCCGCGCTGCTCACGGGAGGGGTCGGCCCGTGGCTGCCGTTCCAGATGCTCGGGGCCGCCTGGGTCGGCCTGGGGGCGGGGCTGCTGCCGCCGCTGCGCGGTCGGGCCGAGACCTGGCTGCTGGTCGGCTACGGAGCGGCCAGCGGGATCGCCTACGGCTTCCTGCTCAACCTGTGGTCCTGGCCGTTCACCACCGGCCTGTCGTCGTCCGTCTCGTTCGTCCCCGGGGACCCGCTCGTCGCGAACCTCGGCCGGTTCCTGGCCTACTGTCTGGTGACATCCCTGGGCTTCGACATCCCCAGGGCGATCGGCAACATGGCCCTGCTCGCGGTCACCTCGGGACCGCTGCTCCGGGCCCTGCGCAGGGCGTCTCGCCGGGCGGCGTTCGGTGACCCGGTGGTGTTCGTGCCGGCACGGCTGGAGGGAGAGCGGTGAGCGAGGTCGACCTGGACGAACTGGCCCAGCGGGTCGAGTCCGCCGACCAGACGCTCGCCCAGCAGGCCCGGGACCGCCAGGCGCGGCTGCTCCGTCCGGCCGGGGCGTTCGGCCGGCTGGAGGAGGTCGCGGCCTGGGCGGCGACCGTGCAGGGCAGCTGCCCGCCGCGTCCGTTCGCCCGCCCGAGGGTCGTGGTGCTGGCCGCCGACCACGGCGTGGCCCGCCGAGGCGTGTCGGCCAACCCGCCCGAGACCACCGCCCGACTAGTCCGCTCGATCGTCGCTGGCGGCGGTCTGGTGAACGTGCTCGCCGCCCGCGCGGGGGCCTCCGTCCGGGTCGTCGACCTGGCTGTGGACGCCGACCTCGAGGACCTCCCGGTCATCGGCCACAAGGTGCGCCGCGGCAGCGACGACCTCGCCGTAGGTCCGGCCCTGTCCCGCGACGAGGCCGACCGAGCCTTGCGCGCCGGGATGGCGATCGTCGACGAGGAAGTCGACGCTGGTGCGGACCTGCTGGTCGCCGCCGACCTCGGGGTGGGGGCCACGACGCCGGCGGCGACACTCACGGCGCTGCTCACCGGCTCCGACGTCGCCCCGATGGTCGGCCGGGGCAGCGGCATCGACGACCGGACCTGGATGATCAAGTGCGCGGCCGTGCGGGACTCCGCCCGGCGTGGTCGCGAGCTGCTCCCCGACCCGATCGGTCTGCTGGCGGAGGCGGGCGGCGTCGACCTGGCCGCGACCACCGGGTTCCTCGTGCAGGCCGCGCTGCGGCGCACGCCGGTGCTGCTGGACGGCGTGGTCAGCACCGCGGCCGCGCTGCTGGCGCACCGGATCTCGTTCCGGTCCAGGGGCTGGTGGCTGGCGGGGCACCGGTCACCCGACCCCGCGCACGAGCGAGCCCTCGAGCGGCTGCAGCTGGAGCCGGTTCTGGACTTCGGGATCCGGCTCGGCACGGGGACGGGTGCCCTGCTCGCGCTGCCCGTCGTCCAGGCCGCCATCGCCGTCTTGGCCGACCTGGAGCCGGTTGACCTGAGCGCAGCGACCGGGCCGGCATGAGCCGGCCGCGAGGCAGGGGCCGGTCAGCGCTCGTGGGCGTTGGCCTGTTCCTCGTGCTGCTCGCCGGCGGCGCGGTCCTCGCGCTTACCTCGAAGGCCCAGCAGCCACCGCTCACGATGGCCATCCCCCCGCCGCTGCTGCCCGCGGCCCCGCCGCTGCGCTCACCCCACCCCGCGCCGGCCGCCACGGTCACGACCGTCGGCTACGACGTGTCGCACCCGCAGTGCGGCCGCACCCTCCCCACCGACGGCGGGTTCGCGATCGTCGGCGTCACCGGCGGCCGACCGATGTCCACGAACCAGTGCGTAGGGACCCAGCTGCGCTGGGCGGCCAACAAGCAGGGCCGCGCGGTCTACGTCAACACCGGCTACCCCGGGGTCGGCGACCCGGTCGCCTACGGCCGGGCGGTCGTCGACGACGCCGTGGCCAGGGAACGGGCCCAGTCCCCCAGCGGGACGACGGCGTGGTGGCTGGACGTCGAGACCGAGAACACCTGGGCCGGCACCACCCAGGAGAACGCAACCGTCCTGGACGCGATGGCCGCCCGGCTGCAGGAGCTCGGCGTGCGGGTCGGGATCTACTCCACGCCACAGATGTGGGAGGAGATCGCCGGTTCCTGGAGCCCCGGCCTACCGGTCTGGTACGCCATCGGTCCGGGCAGCGCGGCGCAGGCGGCGGCGGCCTGCTCCAGCGAGCTGGCCGGGTCGTCCCCCGCGCTCGTGCAGTGGGTCCAGGACACTTCGCACGATCGGCTGGACCACAACCTGGTGTGCCCCGCGTACCGGAACCGAGCGGGCGAGCTGTTCCAGCTGCGCTGACTCAGCCGAGCTCTTCCCGCACCTTGGCGGTGCCTTAGTCCGCCGTTGAGGCCCGACTCATGATCCTCTTACTCCGCCGGCCTTTCCTTGGTGCAGGCGGGAAAAGCTCGCCGGTCACCCCTCAACCGAAGGGCCACGCCATGAACTGGATCCTGCTGAACCTGCCCCTGGTCGCGCTCGCTGCCGGCCTCACCGTCATCCCGATCCTTTGGGTGACCCTCACGGAGGACGACGCCCGCAACGACGACCGCGCCGTCGCAACGGCTGGGAGTGACCGAGCCCACAGGTGATCCGCGCCACGTCCACATCGGGAAGGTCCGGTCGCTCACTATGGTTGATACAGAAGACATTTCTGCTCAGTGAAGGGTCGGTCCCGTGTCCCGCCGCGCGAAGGTTCGCATCATCGGTCGCTACTTGAAGGTCACCCAGGATGATGGGCGGACCACGTGGGCGGTGCCGAACCGCAGCTCCTGACCCGGTCGCTGCAACCGAGTCGTCCAAGGGGCGGCCGCACCACAGGCACGTCCGGGTGGTCGCCCCTTGGCCTGCCCGGCGTTCCTCAGCCCGCCTCGAGCCGGTGGTCGCCCCTTGGCCTGCCCGGCGTTCCTCAGCCCGCCTCGAGCCGATGGCGCATCGCATCCTGCAGCGCCGCCGCCACCTCCGGCCGACTGGACTGCAGCTCCTCGACGGCCGAGCCGAGGAGAACCCAGACCACCACCGGCTCGGTGGCGGTGACGGTCGCTGTCCGCCGCCGCTTGCCGAGAATGGCGATCTCGCCGAAGAAGTCGCCGGGACCGAGCTCCCTCAGCTGCTCACCCTCGTGCGTGACCGCCACCCGACCACGGTTAATGGCGTAGAAGGCGTACCCGGCTCGACCTTCGCCGACCAGGGTGCGTCCGGCGCCGTACTCCATGATGTCGAAGAGCTCCGCAAGCCCCCTGCGCTCGGCGTCCGACCGGTCGGCGAGCAGCGGCACCTTTTGCAGGTCTTCGACGGACGGGTGGTCCATGGACGTCCCTGAGGGTCAGCGGGTGATGCCCGGAGGCTGGCGGGTGCGGCGATTGTCGCGGCGCCGTGCATTCGAAGTCCAAAGAACGCGTCAGGTAGTCGTGGACGGCTGCACGAACGGCGGCTTGACCACCCGCATGGTCGAGGGACGGCCTCGGACGTCGACGACGACCTCGGTGCCCTCCTCGACGCCACGGTTCAGCAGCGCGAGGCCGATGCCCTGACGCAGGGTCGGTGAGAACGTGCCGCTGGTCACCTCGCCCAGCGGCTCGCCGGACGCCGACGCGACGGTCATGTGCGGGCGCGGGATGCCGCGGTCGAGGGACAGCAGCCCCCACAGCAGCCGGCTGGCCCCGGCGGCCCGCTCGGCCAGCAGCGCCTCACGCCCCCAGAACTCCAGCTTCGACCAGCCGACCGCCCACCCCGACCTCGCCTGCACCGGGCTGATCTGCAGCGACAGGTCCTGCCCGTGCAGCGGGTAGCCCATCTCGGTACGCAGCGTGTCCCGCGCACCCAGCCCGCACGGGCGCACACCCAGCGGCGCGCCGGCCTCGAGCAGCGCGTCCCACAGCGGGGCCGAGTCGTCCCACCGCGGCAGCAGCTCGTAGCCGTGCTCCCCGGTGTACCCGGTCCGGCACACGATGACCGGGCGGCCCTGCCACTGCGCGTCCGCGAAGGCCATGTAGGACATGTCGGTCGGCAGGCCCAGCGCGCCCAGCAGCTGGGCCGAACGCGGTCCCTGCACGGCCAGCACGCCGTACTCCTCGTGCTGGTTGGTGATCTCGATGCCCGCCGGCGCGGCGGCGACCAGCCGGCGGACCACCTCGGCGGTGTTCGCGGCGTTGGGCACCAAGAAGACGTCGTCGTCCGAACGCAGGTAGGCGATGAGGTCGTCGACCACGCCGCCGGACTCGTCGCAGGCCAGCGTGTACTGGGCCCGGCCCGCCCCGATGCGACCCAGGTCGTTGCTCAGGCACGCATTGACGAAAGCGGCCGCTCCCGCCCCCCGCACCGAGGCCTTGCCCAGGTGCGAGACGTCGAAGATGCCGACGGCCTGCCGCACCGCGGCGTGCTCCTTCAGCACCCCGCCGTCGGGGTACTCGATGGGCATCTCCCACCCACCGAAGTCGGACAGCTTCGCGCCGAGGTCGTGGTGGCGCGCGTACAGGGGAGAACGCCGAAGATCGGTCACGCCCGCAACGCTACTAGGCTGGCCGCGATCATTCCCGCCTGCCGATAGGGGTCCCCGTGCCGTCGATCAAGCTGTCCGGAACCGCTGCCTCCACATTGACCGGTGACGCCCTGGTGGTAGGCCTCGCCCAGGACGAAGCGGGACCGGTCCTAGTCGCCACCGCGGACGTCGCGCGGGCGCTGCGAAGCATGCGCGCGGTGTGGGCGCAGCTCGGCGCGACCGGCGCTCCGGACGAGGTCGTCACGGTTCCGGCACCGGCCGGCGTCGCTGCCACCACGGTGGTGGCCACCGGGTTGGGCCGGGCCGGCCGCCGCTACGAGTCGGAGGCGCTGCGGCGGGCGGCGGGCGCCGCCGCCCGGTCCCTAGCCGGCCGCTCCACCGTCGTGCTCGCCCTGCCGGCCAAGACCCCCGGCGAGATCGAGGCGGTGGCCCAGGGCGCGCTGCTCGGGGCCTACAGCTTCCACCGGTTCCGTGGCGTCTCTGCGGCCAAGGCTAAGCCGGCCGTCAAGGCGTTCGTGCTGGCCACCGACACGGCCGCGGACCGAGCCGCGAAGGCCGCGCTGTCGCACGCTCAGGTGGTCGCGGACGCCATCACGATGACCCGCGACTGGGTGAACACCCCGCCGTCCTCGTTGTACCCGCAGCTGTTCGCCGACGCCGCGGCCGCCGCTGCCAAGACGGCCGGCCTCGAGGTCACCGTCCTGGACGAGAAGGCGCTGAAGAAGGGCGGCTACGGCGGCATCCTCGGCGTCGGGCAGGGGTCGGCGCACCCGCCGCGGCTGGTCCGCATCTCCTACCGGCACCCCAAGGCGACCAAGCACCTCGCTCTCGTCGGCAAGGGCATCACCTTCGACACCGGCGGCATCTCGATCAAGCCGGCGCAGGGCATGGAGGCGATGAAGTCGGACATGGCCGGCTCCGCCGCCGTGATCTCCACGGTCATCGCCGCGGCCCGCAGCAAGGCGGTGGTCAACGTGACCGCATGGGCGCCGATGGCGGAGAACATGCCGGGCGGCAACGCCCAGCGCCCGTCCGACGTCATCTCGATCTTCGGCGGCCGCACCGTGGAGGTGCTCAACACCGACGCCGAGGGCCGGCTGATCCTCGCCGACGCCATCGTGGCCGCGGCCGCAGAGGAGCCGGACGTCGTCGTCGACATCGCGACCCTCACCGGCGCGCAGGTCGTCGCCCTGGGCACCCGGACCTCGGCGATCATGTCCAACAACGACAGCCTGCTCAAGCAGGTGCACGACGCGTCGCAGCGGGCCGGCGAGGTGATGTGGCCGATGCCGCTGCCCGAGGAGCTACGCAAGGGCCTGGACTCCACGGTCGCCGACATCGCCAACGTCGACTGGGGCCGCAAGGGCGGCATGCTCTCGGCCGGCACGTTCCTGCGCGAGTTCGTGCCGAACGGGCGGCGGTGGGCGCACCTCGACATCGCCGGGCCGTCGTACAACGAGGCGGCGCCGTACGGCTACACCCCCAAGGGCGGCACCGGCGCCGGCGTGCGCACCATGCTGCAGCTGGCCGAGGACCTCGCCGACGGCCGACTCTGACCCTCCCCGTTCGCGCTGTTCCGGAGGGGCTAGCGGTTGCGGTGACGGGCGTTCCAGTCCCGCATCCGTTGCGGGTACCCGACGACCGCCGCGTCGTAGGACGGGACGCCGAGCCCGTTGGCCCACTCGTGCGCGACCTTGGGCGAGGGCACCCGGCGGCGGGTCCACTCCCCCGTGCTGGCCACCAGCAGCAGGGTCGTCTCGGTGACCGCCGTCTGCGGCTCGACGAACGCCTCCACCCCGGTGTGACCGGCCACGAACCCCTCGAGGTGACGGCGGTCCTCCGAGCCGGCTCGTCGCTGCGTGCCAGGCCGGCTCTTGCCGCGCCAGCGCCCGAGCAGTCGCACCTCACACCCCTTCCAACGCACCCGCCGACCCCGTCGGCGCACCCGCCGAGCCTAGGTCCGGTGGCAGATGTCCTCCAGTTGCCGCACCGTGGTGGAGTGGTGCGAGGATGACCCGAGCACAGCCGACCGGACCCAGGCAAGGAGACTCCGTGGCCGACCCCACAGGCAGCACGTTCGACATCGTCATCCTCGGTGGCGGCAGTGGGGGCTACGCCACAGCACTGCGTGCCGCCGAGCTCGGACTGTCGGTGGCCCTGATCGAGAAGGACAAGGTCGGCGGCACCTGCCTGCACTACGGCTGCATCCCGACCAAGGCGCTGCTGCACGCCGCGGAGATCGCCGACGCGGCCCGCGACAGCGAGCAGTTCGGCATCAAGGCCACCTTCGACGGCGTGGACATGGCCGGCGTGCACGCCTACAAGGACGGCGTGGTCAGCCGGCTGCACAAGGGCCTGCAGGGACTGGTGAAGAGCCGCGGCGTCACCTACGTCGAGGGTGAGGGCCGGCTGGTCTCGCCGACCACCGTCCGCGTCGGCGACACCGACTACACCGGCCGCACCGTCGTGCTGGCCACCGGCTCCTATGCCCGGTCGCTGCCCGGCCTGGAGATCGACGGCGGCCGGGTCATCACGAGCGACCAGGCACTGCGCCTCGACTACGTGCCCCGCTCGGCCGTGGTCCTGGGCGGCGGGGTGATCGGCGTCGAGTTCGCCAGCGTGTGGCGCTCGCTGGGCGCCGAGGTCACCATCGTCGAGGCGCTGCCGCACCTGGTGCCGGCCGAGGAGGAGGCCAGCTCCAAGCTGCTCGAGCGGGCGTTCCGCAAGCGCGGCATCGCGTTCGAGCTTGGCGCCCGGTTCAGCGCCGTCGAACACACTGCTTCCGGCGTGCGGGTGTCCCTGGAGAACGGCAAGACCTTCGACGCCGACCTGCTGCTCGTCGCGGTGGGGCGTGGCCCGCGCTCGCAGGGCCTCGGGTACGAGGAGGCCGGCATCGCGATGGAGCGCGGCTTCGTCACCGTCGACGAGTTCTGCCGCACGAGCGTTCCCGGCGTGTACGCCGTCGGCGACCTCATCCCGACCCTGCAGCTCGCGCACGTCGGATTCGCGGAGGGCATCCTGGTCGCCGAGCACGTCGCCGGGCTCAACCCGCGCCCGATCGACTACGACGGGGTGCCGCGGATCGCCTACTGCGACCCGGAGGTCGCGTCGGTGGGGATCACCGAGGCCACCGCGAAGGAGCGCTACGGCGAGGACAAGGTCAAGACCCTGGTCTACGACCTCGGCGGCAACGGCAAGAGCCAGATCCTCAAGACCGCCGGCGCGGTGAAGCTGGTGGCCCTGGCCGACGGCCCGGTCGTCGGCGTCCACATGGTCGGCGCCCGGGTCGGCGAGCTGCTGGCCGAGGGCCAGCTGATTTACAACTGGGAGGCGTACGCCGACGACGTCGCCAGCCTGATCCACCCGCACCCGACGCAGTCGGAGGCGCTCGGCGAGGCGCACCTGGCCCTGGCCGGAAAGCCCCTGCACGTGCACGGCTGATGCTGATCCAACCCGAACCACGGACGACGATTCGAGGAGTCAACTCGCATGGCGGTCTCTGTCACGATGCCCCAGCTCGGCGAGAGCGTGACCGAGGGCACGGTCACCCGCTGGCTCAAGCAGGAGGGAGACACCGTCCAGGCCGACGAGCCGCTGCTGGAGATCTCCACCGACAAGGTGGACACCGAGATCCCGGCCCCAGCCTCCGGCGTCCTCGAGCGGATCGTCGCCCACGAGGACGACGTCGTCCTCGTGGGCGGCGAGCTGGCCGTCATCGGTGACGGCTCCGGCGCGTCGGCACCCGTGGCCGCAGCTGCCGCAGCTGCCGCCGCTGCTGAGCCCGCACCAGCGCCGACCCCTTCCCCGGCTCCCGAGCCCGTCGCCGTCTTTGCCGCCGTCGCGCCCGCCGCTGCGGCGGCGCCGGTTCCCGCGGCCGCTCCTGCCGCGACCAGCGGTACCCCCGTGGTGCTGCCCCAGCTCGGCGAGAGCGTGACCGAGGGCACCGTGACCCGCTGGCTCAAGCAGGTCGGCGACACCGTCCAGGCGGACGAGCCGCTGCTGGAGATCTCCACCGACAAGGTGGACACCGAGATCCCGGCCCCGGCATCCGGTGTGCTGCTGTCGATCACCGTCGGCGAGGACGAGACGGTGCCGGTGGGCGCCGAGCTCGGGGTCATCGGCACGGCCGGGGCCGTGCCGGCCGCCGCTCCCGCCCCTGCCCCCGCCCCCGTACCCGCCCAAGCCCCGGCCCCCGCCCCCGAGCCGGTCGCTCCCGCCCCGGTCCCGGCGGCCGTGGCCGCCGCGGCGGAAGCCTCCGAGGCCGAAGGCTCCGAGCCGACCTACCTGACCCCGCTGGTCCGCAAGCTGGCCGCCGAGCACGGCGTCGACCTGGCCACGGTCACCGGCACCGGGCTGGGCGGACGCATCCGCAAGCAGGACGTGCTGGCGGCCGCCGAGGCGGCCAGGGCCGCCGCCGCCAGCCGGGCGGCGGCAGCAGCAGTGCCCGCCGTGGCGCCCGCTCCGACCGCAGCCGCCGCCGCCCCGGCCGCAGCGGCGTCCCCGCTGCGGGGCCGCACCGAGAAGATGTCCCGGCTGCGGCGGATCATCGCCGAGCGGATGGTCGAGTCGCTGCACACCGCCGCGCAGCTGACCACGGTGGTCGAGGTAGACGTCACCCGCGTCGCCGCGCTGCGCAACCGGGCCAAGGCCGACTTCGAGCACCGCGAGGGCGTCAAGCTCACCTTCCTGCCGTTCTTCGCCAAGGCCAGCGTCGAGGCGCTCAAGGCCCACCCCAGCGTCAACGCCGGCATCGACACCGCGGCCGGGACGATCACCTACCACGACGCGGAGCACCTCGGCATCGCCGTCGACACCGAGCGTGGCCTGCTGGTGCCGGTCATCCGCGACGCCGGCGACCTCAACATCGCCGGGCTGGCCCGCCGCATCGCTGACCTCGCCGAGCGCACCCGCACCAATGCCATCAGCCCGGACGAGCTGTCCGGCGGTACCTTCACCATCACCAACACCGGCAGCCGCGGCGCGCTGTTCGACACCCCCATCATCAACCAGCCGCAGGCCGCCATCCTCGGCACCGGCGCGGTGGTCAAGCGCCCCGTCGTCGTCGCCGACGCGGACGGCAACGAGAGCATCGCCGTCCGGTCGATGGCCTACCTGGCCCTCACCTACGACCACCGCCTCGTGGACGGCGCGGACGCCACCCGCTTCCTCACCACCATCAAGGACCGGCTCGAGGGTGGCTCCTTCGAGGCCGACCTGAGCGTCTAGGCGGTGGTCGCGCCGGTGAGCCCGCTGCGGATCGCCGTCACCGGGGCCTCCGGGCTGATCGGGACGGCGCTCGTCGCCCACCTGCGCGCCCAGGGGCATCAGGTACTGCGGCTCGTCCGGCGGCCAGCCGGCGCCGCGGACGAGATGACCTGGGACCCGGCCGCCGGGAGGGTGGACCTCGGCCGGCTGGCCGGGGTCCAGGCCGTCGTGCACCTCGCCGGGGCCGGAGTGGGCGACCACCGGTGGACGACGGCCTACCGCGCGGTGATCCTGGACAGCCGGGTCCAGGGCACCGGCACCATCGCTCGGGCGGTCGCCGAGCTCGACCCAGCCCCCGCCGTCCTGGTCTCGGCGTCCGCGATCGGGTTCTACGGCGACACCGGGGACCGCGTCGTCGACGAGACGGCTCCGCGAGGCACCGGGTTCCTGGCCGAGGTGGTCGAGGCGTGGGAGGCCGCCGCGGAGCCAGCCCGGGCGGCCGGCGTCCGGGTGGTGCACCCGCGCAGCGGCTTGGTGATGGCCAGGTCGGGCGGCGCCTGGGCTCGGATGCTGCCGCTGTTCCGGCTCGGGCTCGGCGGCCGGCTCGGCAACGGCCGGCAGTACTGGAGCTACATCACCCTCGAGGACGAGGTCCGCGCGCTGACCCACCTGCTGGACTCCGAGCTCGCCGGCCCGGTCAACCTGACGGCGCCCAACCCGGCCACCAACGCCGAGATCACCAAGGCCATGGGCGTGGCCCTGCACCGCCCCGCGCTGCTGCCGGTCCCGGCGATCGCGCTGAAGACCGTGCTGGGCGAGTTCTCCTCGGAGGTGCTCGGCAGCATCCGGGTACGGCCGACCCGGCTGGTGGCCGACGGCTTCACGTACCGGCACCCCGACCTGGTCAGCGCGGTCGCCACCGTCAGCTGACCCCGGTGTCCGGTCGCGCGGCGACTACTCCCCATCCGGCGTCAACCACCCAGGACAGCTCCACCTGCCAGGCGCTGCGAGCGCGCGCGTTGAAGCGTTGAACGACCCGGCCGGGGCCGTCGACCAGCTCCCAGGGCGGCAGCTCGTCGACCACCCGCAGCACCGCCTCCTGTGCGTCCGCGCTGAGCACCTCGACCGCGTGCACGAGCGGGGCCCAGCCCCTCGCCACGGCCGCGGTGCGCCGCAGCGCGTCGACGGCCTGCCGGTCCCGGGCCTCGGCCGCCGACCCCGGGACGTCGGCTACGGCCAGCGGCCCGGGGTCCCCCGCGGCGAAGGCCCGTCCCCTGGCCGCGTCCGCGGCCCGCAGAACAGCAGTCCAGTCCAGCGCGGCCGGCCCGACCACCGGCT
>Ga0208851_1000788_pt1 | contig 12439 bp, 7 predicted proteins | sample NGESurshal092012_FD_184481 | JGI IMG/M metagenome (GOLD analysis project Ga0208851, IMG submission 184481) | Arctic peat soil microbial communities from Barrow, Alaska - NGEE Surface sample 415-2 shallow-092012 (SPAdes) | ecosystem: Environmental > Terrestrial > Soil > Wetlands > Peat ... | reverse complement strand
CTTCGGCCGCGGGTACTGCGAAGAAACGGACTTCACCCTGCGCAGCAGGCGGGCCGGCTACCGCATCGGGCTGGCCCCAGGTGTTTTCGTCTACCACCAAGGCGGCGGCTCCAACGTGGAGGCCGGGCTGCTCTCGCACGGCGAGACCACCGTGCCGGCCAACGAGGCGATCATCGACCTGCGGTACCCGCAGTTCCGCAGCCAGGTCGGCGCCTTCTCCTCCTCCGGCCTGCTGGAGAAGATGCAGAGCGACGTGATCAAGAAGCTGCTCTCCGAGGGCGGCCGGCAGTTCGGCTACCGGGTCGACGTCGGCTGGGTGGCCAGGGTGGCGGTTGATCCGCGGCAGGTGACCGTGCAGGTGATCCCGGACAGCAGGGCCGAGGTGCGGATCGGCCTGCTCGGCTTCGAGCACCGGTTCGAACTCACGGAGGGCGACGACGTGGCCGCCCTCCTCCGGACGTTCTTCCGCCGGGACCCGGAGTCGGTGTCCATCGACAGCCTTGCCGGTCGGACGTTCAGCTGGAGCGACGACACGGTCCGCCGGGATGACCGGCTCTCCTACCCCGCCCGGGTCTGACCGGACCGACCGCGCAGACAGGAAATCGGATGACGATGCTTCAGCGATGGGTCGGCCGGACCGCCGGGCCGGCGACGCCGACGGGGACCGTCCGGCGGGTACCGACCCCGTACCTCGGACCCGGCATCACCCAGGTGGAGTCCGACGCCGGCCCGATCTGGTTGGAGTCGGCCGACGGCGTCATGCTGCCGTACCTCAAAGCCAACCAGACCTGGGAGCCGGAGGAGGGTGAGCTGCTGCGCAACCTGGTCAAGGCCGGTGACGTGTTCGTCGACGTGGGCGCCAATGTCGGCTACTTCGTGCGGCTGATCGGCACACACTGCGGTCCGTCGGCGATCCATGCCTTCGAACCGCAGCCGACCTCCGCGGTGCTGCTCGGCCTGAACAGCTGGGACCTGAAGGTCCCGGTCACCATCTGGTCGCTGGCGCTGGCCGATTCCCGCGGAACCGTGGAGGTGTCGACCGCCGAGCACAACGTCGGCGACACCAGGGTCAGCGCGCCCAGGACGGACGCGGAGGCGTCGGCGACCGCCGTTGCGGCCGTTGCCCGGATGGACGAGCTGATCAGCGGTCGGGTCGATGTGGTGAAGATCGACGTGCAGGGCTACGAACCTGAGGTCATCCGCGGGATGGCTGGCATCGCCGCCGTCAACCCGCGGATCAAGCTGGTCATCGAGTTCTGGCCGGCCGCGCTGCGGGCCAGGCGGATCTCCCCGGAGAGCGTGCTGAGCGAGTACCGGGCCGCCGGCTACTCGGTCGCGCTGCTCCGCGGCGCCGCGCCGGTGGATTCCGACACCGACGAGATCATGCAGTTCTGCGATACGGCAGGCCCCGACGGCCAGGCGAACCTGCTGCTGCGCAGGATCTGAACAGGCCCGCCACCCGGATCTGCGGACAGCTCGCCCTGCGCGCGGTGACCGACCGAAGGATGTTACGACCTTGACCACCACCTGCCTCGTCACCGGCGGCGCCGGTTTCATCGGCTGCGCCCTGTCCCCGACCCTGCCGGACCACTTCGACCGAGTGGTGGCGATAGACAACCTGCACCCGCAGGTCCATCCCACCCAGCACCGGCCGGCCGACCTGGATGGCCGGGTGGAATTCGTCCGCGCCGACGTCACCGACGCAGCGGCCTGGGACACTCTGCTGGCCGAGCTCAGCCCGACGGTCGTCATCCACCTGGCAGCGGAGACCGGCACCGGACAGTCGCTCACCGAGGCGTCCCGGCACGCCAAGGTCAACGTAGTCGGCACCACCGAGATGCTCGACTCGCTCGTCCGGAGCGGTTCGCTGCCCGAGCGGATCGTGCTCACCTCCAGCCGCGCGGTGTACGGCGAGGGCGCGTGGGTCGACGAGGCCGGGGTGGTGTCCTACCCGGGGCAGCGCTCGCGGGCGATGCTGGAGGCCGGCACCTGGGACTTCCCCGGACTGACCGCCACCCCCTTCAACTCGCACCGGGTCTGGCCGGCCCCGACCAGCGTCTACGGCTCCACCAAGCTCGCGCAGGAACACATCATCAGCTCCTGGTGCCTGTCGATGAACGTCACCCCGGTGCTGTTCCGGCTGCAGAACGTCTACGGGCCCGGCCAGTCGCTGATCAACCCATACACCGGCATCGTCTCGCTGTTCGCGCAGAAGGCGAAGGCGGAGGAGTCCATCCCGGTGTACGAGGACGGCGAGATCATCCGGGACTTCGTCTTCATCGACGACGTCGCCGCGGCCCTGGTCGCCGGCACGCTGCATTCGCCCGCGACCGCGCACCCGTACGACATCGGCTCGGGGGAGGCGACCAGCATCATGCGACTGGCGCAGATCACCGCCGGGCACTACGGCGCGCCCGAACCCGCGGTGAACGGGATGTTCCGGGACGGCGACGTCCGGCACGCCTCGTGCACGATCGAGGAGTCGAGGGCTGATCTCGACTGGACGCCGCAGGTGATGGTAGAAGACGGCGTCCGCCGGCTCTGCCTGTGGATCGACGAGAATCGTGAGTGATCGCCGCCCTTTGCGGGGCGAAATCGCATCCCGCGCAGCTGGTCTCGGCCCGGATCGATGCCTGGTGAGTGATCGTCCTGGCCGCCTCCGGCGCCAGGTGAGCGGGGAGCCAGACCTGTGACCGGTGGGACTGCTGTGAATTCCGTCGCGTTTCTCGCGGCCAGGTTGCCGGCTTTCACCGCAACTTGACCCTTGGGTTCCTGTGCATGACGCTCGCCGGCGGAGCGGACCACTCCGGAGTATGACGAGATCGTCGCGTTGCTACCGGACCACGCCCCGCCACTGATGGTCGAGGTCGGCTCGCACGACGGCGTGACGATGTCCACCTCGCTCCCGTTCATCCATCGCGGCTGGTCGTCCATCCTGGTCGAGCCGCACCCGGAGATCTTCCAGCGACTGCTCTACGTACACGGCGCGAACCCGTCCGCATACTGCGTCGACGGCGCCTGCGGGGATCAGGCAGCGGTGATGACGCTCAATATCGGCGGCGCCGACAACACCGTGCTGTCCAGCCTGGTCACCGAGGACAACGCCTGGACCGTCTCGGTGCGCAGCGGCCGCACCGTCGAGGTTCAGGTCTATCTGCTTCGTGACCTGCTGCTGCCCCGGCAGTGGCCGACGGACTACTCGGTGCTGCTCGTCGACACCGAGGGCTTCGACCCGAAGGTGCTGGCCGCGGCCGGGCTGGACCGCTGGCGGCTCAGAGTCATCGTCACCGAGGAGTACCCGTTCAACCTGGACTGGCTCAAGGACAAGCACGATCTGCTGCGGGCCAACGGGTACGCGCCGTTCAAGCGCACCGGCGACAACATGCTCAGGATCCAGCAGGAACGCTGGGACGAGTCGCTGAACCGGTACGCCGCCCGGCACTGTCATCCCTGGAAGCTGGACGCCCAGGGGGGCCCGCGGACCGCCGGTCAGGCGCTGTTCTGGGCGAGCACGACCAGGACCAGCCCGCCGGCCACCAGGAAGGCGCCGAGCCAGGCCAGCGGTTGCACCTTCTCGTGCAGCACCACCACGCTGGACCCGATGATCAGCAACAGGCCCAGCGCATTGAACGGGTACGCCACGCTGAGCGGCACCCGGGACAGCGTGGTCAACCAGGCCAGCGCCGAGATGCCGAAGACGGCGAGGCCGCCGATCACCCACGGGGAGGTCGCCGCCTTGACCAGCAGTTGCCCGCCCTCCTTGGCGACCGAGTCCGCGACGCCGGTCATGCCGTGCTTGAGCAGCAGCTGCCCGGCGGCCGCCGCGAGCACCGCGAACATCAACAGCAGGAAGTTGGGCAGAGTCAACGTGCGCTCCGATGGGCGATCGTTCGGTACAAGGGGGACCGGAGCGGCGGCGCCGGCATGCTCGCGCTCATGCATTCGTGACCTTTTCCTTGCTGGCTCTTCGATGCTCCGCTGTGGTGGGGGGCCGCAGGGCCGACGATCCGAAGGTAGCATCCGGTGGTGCGGGCGTCGGGACGGCGCTCTCGCAACACGCGTGGCGTCCGGACGGAAAGCTGTCGCCGCGCTGTTATCCTTGCACCGTCGCGGCCGACCAGCGGTGGGCTATTAACCGTACAAAGGATTGCGAAAATATGCCTGATTCTGTGGACAACGCGACGCCGCTCATGGCGATAGATTCGACCCAGGTTGCGTCGGCGGACCGCCGGCTTTTTGGTCGCGAACCGAGGATTGGCATCCTGGTGGTTGCCTACAACGCAGCGGGCACGTTGACCGCCACCCTGGACCGGATACCGGTGGAATTCCGCAGCCGGATCACCGAGGTCTTCGTGTGCGACGACGCCAGCGCGGACGACACCTACCTGGTCGGCCTGCAGTACCAGCAGCTGACCGAGGATCTGCCCGTCACGGTGATCCGGCACAAGACCAATCTGGGCTACGGCGGCAACCAGAAGGCCGGCTACCGGCTCGCCGCCGAGCACGATCTGGACATCATCGTGCTGCTGCACGCGGACGGGCAGTACGCGCCTGAGCTGATCCCGGACATCATCGCGCCGATCGAGCGCGGCGAGTGTGACGCGGTCTTCGGCTCCCGGATGATGGAGAAGGGTGCCGCCCGGGCCGGCGGGATGCCGCTGTACAAATTCGTCGGCAACCGCATCCTGACGAATGTGGAGAACCGCGTGTTGGGATCGGAATTATCCGAATTCCATTCCGGCTATCGCGCCTACAACGTGCACACTCTCTCTGAGCTGGATCTCACCGCCACGTCCGACGGGTTCAATTTCGATACGCAGATCATCATCGCGTTGCACAGTCACGACAAGAAGATCGTCGAGATCCCCATTCCGACCTATTACGGTGACGAGATCTGCTACGTCAATGGCTTGAGTTACGCCTCCGACGTCATCAAGGACGTCGCTGTCTACCGGCTGGCCACCATGGGTTTCACCCCCGGTGAGCTGGCGCAGGTCGGGCCCGAATACGGGCTCAAGCAGTGCGAGGGCTCATCGCACCGGGTGATCATGGAGATGACCGAGGGATCGCGGCCGCTGAAGGTACTCGACGTCGGGTGTTCCGGCGGCCGGCTCGCCGAGTTGATGGTGGAGCGTGGGCATCACGTGACTGGCGTCGACATGTACGAGGCCCCGGAGACGACCAAGCGGCTCGATGTATTCGTTCGTGGCGACCTCGAGCAGGGTATCCCTGACGAGGTCGGCGGCGGCTTCGACCTGGCCGTAGCGGCCGATGTGCTGGAGCATCTGCGCAACTCCGACCTGCTGCTGCGGCAGCTCGGCGCCAGTCTCGGCCAGCACGGCCGGGTCATCGTTTCGGTGCCGAACTTCGGCCACTGGTACCCGCGGTTGCGCACGTTGTTCGGTATCTTCGACTACGACCAGCGCGGCATCCTGGACAAGACCCACGTACGCTTCTTCACCCGCCGCAGCCTCCTGCGGATGGTGAAAAAAAACGGCTTCGAGGTCACTGACATCCGGGTTACCGGCCTACCGATCGACGTGTTGGGCTCCGGTGCCGGCGCGTTCTTGCGCGGCCTGATGGCCAGCATCGACAAGTTGTTCGTCCGGCTGCGGCCCACGCTCTTCGGGTACCAGTTCGTGCTGGAGCTGCAGCCGTTGAAGCCGCGCGAGAGCGTCACCTACCGCAGGACCGACACAGCCGCATGAACCCGGCGGCCGCGCCCGCGGCCGTTCGTGGCGGCATTCCGACCCGCCCGGCCGGCGACGAGTGGGGCACGCAGCCCCGTCGGTGGCAGTTCTTCCTGTTGGTCCTGGCTTCGGTGTCGTTGCACGGCCTGCTGTCTCGCAGGGTCTTCCTGTACTCCGACGACTATCTCTTCCTTGGCGAGGCCAAAACCGGTTCGTGGTCGTGGGATCACCTCACATTGGGGGTGTTCCACCACTATTCGCCGATCACCAGGGCGATCAATCTGCTGATGGTGGACATGCTGCCGGGTCACCCGATGGCCGTCTGGCTGGTGTTGCTGACCCTCGTGCTGTGCGTCGTTGTCGCCTCCACCGTGCTGATGATCGCATTGTTCGGCTGGTCCTGGTTGGCTCTCCTCGGCTCGGGCTTGCTCGGTCCCGCCCTTTCCCTGCTGCCGCTGGAGACCTGGTACACCGCCGGTATCAACATTCTGCCGGCGCTGGCCGGCTCAGCGCTCAGCCTTGCCGGTGTGGTGTCGATGGTGCGTGGCCGGTCCCCTTGGTGGGGTGTTGCGGCTGTGGCGGGGTACCTGATTGCTGTTCTGGCCTGGGAGGCGACCATGCTGATGGCCGGCTATGCCGGGTTGTGGCTGTTGCTGTTCCGAGGGCGGGTCACGGACGAATTCGTGTGGGCGGTGCTGCGACGCACCTGGTGGATGTGGTCTCTTCTGGTTGTCATCGGCGGCGCGTCACTCTGGAACTACCGAGTCAATTACTACCTGCCCGCGCCGTCGGCCCCGTGGGGTGACGTCCTGCGCGCGTTGTCGATCTCGCTGTTCGACACGGTTGTGCCGAGCCTGCTCGGTTTCCACGATCCGACCACGCCCTGGTTCGTCGTGCTCGGCACGACAATCGGCGTCCTGGTGCTCGCTGGGTCCGTCGGGTTCACGTTGCGATGGCGGGTCGGGGCAGCGCGGGGATGGGTGTTCGCCGTTGCCGGTTGGCTGGTGCCGAGCGCGGCGCTGGTGCTGAACCGGCTCTGGTTCTGGGGTCCGATCGTCTCCGAATGGATCGTGTACTTCTTCCTGCCGTCGATGCTGTTCCTGGTTGGGGCGTTGGAGGCCTGGGCGGCGCCTGAACGCGAAGTCGCGTCGCACTCTGGATCACCCCGCCGGCACTCAGCCCTGGCCGCCACGGGCACAATTGCCTTCGGACTGGCCTACGTCTGGTCGGCGAATGCCACCTTGCAGGAGCTGCACCACTTCGGATATCAAGGCACGTACGGTCCGCCCCCTGCGCGGTACGTCTCGACCTTCGAGGCCTCCGCTGCGGCGATCAGTCCCGATCCGCAGGCGTTCTCCGTCATCAACTCCGAAGTTCCGCCGTCGTTGGCCGCACCGCCGTTCTTTCCCTACAACCGGCTGGACCGGGTCATCGGGATCAGCGATCCGCAGGTGCAGTTCGATGGCGTCGAAGGGCCGTACTACGTCGCGGACGAGTCTGGTGCCCTGCACCCGGCGGACATTCGCTGGATGGCGCAGCAGTCTGCGCTGCAGGGTGCCTCGGACCGGTTGGAGATCTCAGGTGTTCGGGATCTGCGGTTCTCCGCGGACCGTGCATGTTTCTCCACCGTCGACGACTCTGCGCGGATTCACTGGCAGCTCGAGCAGCCGATCGATGGTGACGACCTCGTCGTGCGGTCCTTGGTAACGGTGGACCGGCCCACCCGCGAGCGGGTCCTGGTATCGCCTGGCCAGGAGGCCGACTACGCAGCGGCGAACTTCGACGACAAGCAGTGGTTGCCGGGCAGCGCCGGAATGTTGGACACCGTCACGCGTGCGCCGATCGCGACGATCGTCATCGATTCGCTGACGCCAGGCGTCCGGGTGTGCCTGCGTGCGCTGGCCGTGGGCACAGTACAGCCCGCCGGCTGACCGGCAACGATCCGGTGCTGTCGGTCAGCCGGCGGGACCGGACCCGATGCCGCTCGGTGTGAGCACCGGCTCCGCGGCCGGGCTGGCGGGCGCCGCAGCATGCCGATCGCCGGCGGTCTCGATCGACGACGCCTCCCCGGACACGGGCTGGACGGCTGGTGCGACGTCGGCGGACGCATCGGCCGCGTCCGGTGGGTCGATCGGAGCCTCCGGCGGGATCCGCCGGCCCTCTTGCGACCAGGCAATTGACGGGCGCTCGACGACTCGGTAGAAGCAATACGCGATGGCGATGATGAGGGGTGCGCCGAAAAGGAACAGCTTGAGGAAGTGGCTGCTCGGATCCGTATCGCTGGCCACCCACTCGTACCTGTTCACGATGTACAGGATCGGCATGTGCAGCAGGTAGACCGAGTAGCCGATGACGCCGAAGAAGGCCAGGCCGCGGAGCGAGAACAGCCCCTTGAGCCAGTTCGGGCCGAGGGCCAGCCCGCAGAGGATCAGCGCGTAGGCGATACCGAACGGGATGGTCTCGAAGTAGTAGTAGACGAGGTCGGAGCGGCGGTCGTCGTACATGTAGTTCAACGGGTTGTCGTAGCCGTGCCGCAGGGACAGGCCGCCGAGGACCCACATGATCGCCAGCAGGGCCACCAGGCCGATCAGGAACATGATCATGCCGACCGTCGGCGAGGTGAGCTTCTGGAACAGCTTGCTGTCCTTGAACCGGTACTTCTTGCTGGTCACCACGACCGCGGCCAGGATGCCGGCGGAGAAGTCCACCAGGAATGCCGGGAACTGGTGGGACAGGAAGAACCGGATGGCCTCGTTGGCGAACGGCGGGTAAACGTTGATCTTCTCGTTCTCGAACGCGACCAGCCAGTCCGCGCCGTTGCGCACCCAGTACAGCCAGCCCAGCGCGACCGCACCCAGGATCGGGGTGAAGATGATCCACCGCTTGCCGAAGAACAGCTGCACCATGAACGGCAGGGTCAGGTAGAAGATCATCTCGATGGTGAGCGTCCAGAACGGCGTCTCCACCGGGTACGCCCCGAAGGCCGGCAGGTAGATCGTCTGCATGATCGGCACGTGGGCCAGGAAGATGGCCAGCCCCTCCGTGCTGAAGACCTTGCCTTCCGGGATGAAGGTCGGCGTCATGAACAGCACGACCAGCACCAGGACGATCCAGAACGGCGGCCCGATGCGCCTGATCCGGGCCCTCCAGTAGTCGGAGTACCGCGGGGCCGGCTGCCCGGTCTGGCGCGCCCGCAGGAACGACCGGGCGAGCAGGAACCCGGAGAGCACAAAGAACAGGTCGACGCCGGAGCTCAGCATCACCACGATCGGTCGCAGGTCGAGCCCGAACAGCGGGATACGGGGCGACCCGGAGAGCCCCCAGGCGTGCCGGACGAGCACCGAAATCACCGCAACAGCGCGCAGGCCGTCGAGGTAGGCGATGTGCATCTTCGGCACGACGGGCGGCAGATGCGGGTGCGGGTGATGCGGTACGGCGGACGATGCCGGTGGGGGACTCAGCTGGGCCGGGCCTCCTCGGGTGGTCATCGATGCCGCTCCTCGTGGATGTGACGGTCAGGCGTGAGCACCGCTCACGTCAGCAATAGCGCGACAGGCCGCGGACCCGAATTCTCCACCGCCGGGAGGGTGTCGCGAGGCGCGACACCCGGCGAGGACAAACAATCATGATACCTGTGCTGCTCGGGTGTCCTTGCCCCGTTCGGCCCCACCGGGCTGTTACCGTGGCGCTGTCCATGGTGCCCGCAGCGGCGGACGACGGTCGCTCGGTGTCGGCGCGCGGCTCCCTGAGCGTCCCGTGATGGTGGTCCGCCGCATCACCTGCCAGGCCTTCTTTCAGGAGAAGCAATGCAGACGTCCAACCGAACCGCCGGATTCGATGGTGTCAGGGTTGCCGCATGACAGTGCCTGATCAGGATCTGCTGCCCGCCGACGCCGCTCCCGAAATCTCCGATGGGCTCCAGGACCACCCACTACCGGTGGCCGTGTTCCTCGCGGTGATCGCCGGATCGACCGCGGTTCTGGGGTACCTGGCCCGGAACGTATTCCTGTTCTGGGACGACTACTTATTCCTCGGGCAGGCCAGTGCGGGCTCGTGGTCTCGAGCGCACTTGGCGGAAGGGTTGTTCCAGCACTTCTCGCCGGTGACCCGGGCGGTGAACCTTGCCGTTGTCCCGGTGCTGCCGGGCCGGTCATGGGTCATCCTGGCCGTGCTGATGGCGTGCGCGGCGAGCCTGGTGGCGGCGACCACGGTGCTGATGGTGGCGCTTTTCGGCCGGACTTGGGTGGCCGTCGTCGGGGCGGTTCTACTCGGGCCGACGCTGTCGCTGCTGCAGCTGGTGAATTGGTGGACGGCCGGTGTGAACATCATGCCGTCGCTGGCCGGTACCGCCCTGTGCCTGGCAGGGGTGGCCTTCCTGGTCCGGGGCCGCTCCCGATGGTGGGGCGTCATCGCGGCGCTTGCGTATCTGGTCGCGGTGCTCGACTGGGAGTCGGCGATGCTGACCGCCGGGTACGCACTTGCCTGGCTGGTCCTGTTCCGGTCGAGGGTGACGCCGGAATCGCTGTGGGCAGTGCTGCGCCGCACCTGGTGGATGTGGGCCTTGCTGGTCGTCATCGGTGGCGCGTCGCTGCTGAATTACCAGGTCAACTACTACCTCCCGCCCCCGCCCGCCCCACTCGGGGACGTGATCAATGGCCTGGGGATATCGCTGTTCGACACCCTGGTGCCGAGCTTGCTGGGGTTTCACGATCCGTCCACTCACTGGTTCTCGGTTCTCGGCACGGTGGTGGGCACCCTCACGCTGGTGTGTCTGGTGGTGTTCACGCTGATCAGCCGGGTGAGCGCCTGGCGGGGGTGGCTGTTCGCGCTGGCCGGCTGGTTCCTGCCGAGTGTCGCGCTGCTGCTCAACCGGGTCGGCTACTTCGGACCGCAGGTCGCCGAGAACGTCTTTTACTACTACCTGCCGTCGCTGCTGTTCGTCGTCGGTGTTATGGAGGCCTGGGTTGCCCCGCGGCGGGCGCCGGCGAAGACGTTCGGCCCGCCTGCCCGCGTCCGCCGGGTGGTCGGAGTCGTCGCGGTGGCCGTCGTCGTGCTGGCCTACATCCGGTCGGCGGATGCCACTATTGCACAGCGGATCCCTTACGGCGCAGACCCGAACTACGTCCCGAATGCGACGACATCGGCGGCCGCCATCGACGGCACAACCCCATCATGGAGTGTGATCAACGGTGACGTCACCGAGGGTCTGGTGCCGGCGGCGTACGCCCCGTTCAATCGCGTCAGCAACGTCTTGGGGCTGAACATCCCGGGCCTGGTGGTCGACGCGGCCCAGGGGCCGTACTACGTCGCGAGCCTGGCCGGCGAGCTGCGGCCGGTGCAGATCTCCTGGGTTGTCGAGCAAGAATCTCGGCTGATCGGGGACAGCCCGCTGAACGTGACTGGGGTCACCAACCTGCACTTCGACCAAGACCGGGGCGTCTGTTTCAGCACCGTGGACGACGCATCCAGGGTTGTCCTGACCCTGCAGGAACCGGTCAGCGGTGACCGTCTGGTGGTGCGGACTCTCGCCGGCGTCGACCAGCCGACCGGCGCGCGTCTGCAGACGTCCGCGATGCCGGACGGTCAGCTGGTCGGGGCCAATGACGACGGCAACCGGTGGGAGCCCGGTCAGCCGGGTCGCCTCGACACCGTGCGCGCAACCACGGTGTGGCAGCTGGTCTTCGACGACTTCACGCCGGGGTCGGCGATCTGCCTGTCGTCGCTGTCTGTCGGCACAGTCGTCCCCCGATAATGCGGCTCGTCATCGGGAATCGGGCTGAACTTGGGGATCCGATTGTCTGAACGCGATGGACTGTCGAACACCGTTCGGGGAATAGCCGAGACCGTCCCGGATCCCTTGCAGGTTCTGCGGGTCCGCCGGGCCAGACTCGCCGTGCTGGGCGTGGCCGCGGTCTTTCTGGCGCTGAAGCTGGTCATCGCCGCCACTACATCCGGGACCCAGGACGTCGGCACCTGGGAGATATTCGTCGACGCCGTCCAGGCGCAGGGTCCAGTCGGAATCTACGGCATCGATCTACCCAACGCGCTGTACAACCACCCACCACTGATCGGGTACTACCTGGAAGTCATGCATGCCCTACAGACCGCTGGCATTCCGGTGAGGTTCTCGATCCGGGCGTCCTCGAGCGTGGCGGATGTCGTCAGCTGCCTGATCGTCTTCGAACTCCTGCGGACTCGCCGCACCCTCAGAACCGCCACGGCATCGGCCATGCTGGTCGCGGCGAGTCCCATCCTCCTGGTCATTGCGGGTTTTCACGGCAATACAGATCCCATCTTCGTGATGCTGGTTCTCGTGGCCACCTACCTGTTGACGGATAAACACAGTCCGGCGTGGGCAGGTTGTGCGATCGGGCTTGCGGTGGGGGTGAAGCTCATCCCAATCGTCGTCATTCCCGCTCTCTTGGTCTACGCCGGGAGCAGAGGCTGGCGATACTTCACTCGTTTCGCCGGCGCCGGTGCGGCGGTCTTCCTGGTCACCTGGGGGCCGGTGCTGGTCTGGCAGCGGCCTGGCCTCATGTCCAAGGTGATCGGGTATGCCGGAGCCAGCAGCCAATGGGGCATCATCCAATTCGGGCACTGGGCCGGTGATCCCTGGTGGGTCGCGTTTCTCAGCGGCCCTGGTCGCTTGCTCATCGTGGGGTTGGTTGCCGGATTCTGTGGGTGGATCGTTTGGCGTCGACCGGTGGCGGTGCCAACCGCGGTCGACGCCAAACGATCCACCCACAGAA
>Ga0208851_1000787_pt1 | contig 12442 bp, 11 predicted proteins | sample NGESurshal092012_FD_184481 | JGI IMG/M metagenome (GOLD analysis project Ga0208851, IMG submission 184481) | Arctic peat soil microbial communities from Barrow, Alaska - NGEE Surface sample 415-2 shallow-092012 (SPAdes) | ecosystem: Environmental > Terrestrial > Soil > Wetlands > Peat ... | reverse complement strand
CGGCCCCGCGCCTCGGATGGACTCACGTCGAGGACCACCCGCCCGGTGCTCGCTGGACGAGCACGCGAGAGCGTCACGCCGCAGAAGGCGACGGCCACTGCCGCGGTGGCGGCGAGCGCCCAGACCCACCTCCGGCGGGGTGGCCGCGCCTCGGCGAGCGCTGGGACCGGATCGGCCCCCTCGATCGCCACCGCCGCAGGCGCAGCAAGCTCGGGTGCGGCGGCAGCCGGCTCACGCGTCCGGGTCTCGAGGTCTGCCTCGGTGGGCGGCGACACAGGGTCGTGGCCGGTCTGCGGCGCATCGGCAGGGACGGCAGCAGGCGGCGCCACCAGCGCCGGCTGGACGAGGACCTCCGAGGTCGCCGGCGGGGCTCTGGGCGGAAGGGGCGGCGGCGCCGGACGCTCGGGCCGAGGGGTCGGCGTGCCGGGGCGTGCGCGGACGATGGTCTCGTCGACCGGGGAGAGGGGGGTGTCGTCTGCGGATTCTGCAGACGCCGGGGCCGGGTCGCTGCCTCCCGGATCGGTCGAGGCGTCCTCACCGACGATTGGCTGGAGGGCGGCGAGCACCTCGCTCCCGTCGACCATGAGCGTCCCCTCGTCCTCGCGCGGCTGGGCCTGGGGCGCGGCGGCGGTGAGCCGGGGAAGCGCGGCGCTCCTCACCACGGCGGGCGTGGACGGCGGCGTCGGCACCGCGGCGAGGACGGGGCCGGTGCTCCGGCTGAGCATCGGGACCGCGCCTCCGGTCGCCTCCGTCGCCATGCCCTCGGGCGCCTTCACCCCGGAGTACTCCGCGACGCGGGCGCGCTCGCGCTCCACCTCCTCCGCGAAGGTGGACTTCATGTACTGCATCAGGTCCTTGCGGCTGAAGATGCTGTCAGAGGTGATGAGGAACCGCTGCAGCTCGTCCGCGAGCTCGCTCGCGTACTGGAACCGGTCCTGGGGGTCCTTGGCCAGAGATCTCAGGACGATGCGCTCGAGCGGCTCGGGGATCTTCCGGTTGTAGGTCGACGGCGGGAGTACCTCGGCCTTCCGGACCTTCTCCAGGACCTGGAAGTCGCTCTCGCCGACGAAGAGCCGCTCTCCGGTGAGCAGCTCGTAGAGGCAGACGCCAATCGAGAACACGTCGCTCCGACGGTCCAGCGGCAGGCCGCGGATCTGCTCCGGGCTCATGTAGCCGAACTTCCCCTTGAGGATACCGGCCTGCGTCTTGGTGACCTTGCCCGCCGCCTTGGCGATGCCGAAGTCGATCACCTTCACCTCACCCTCGAAGGAGATGAGGACGTTCTGGGGCGAGACGTCGCGGTGGACCACGTTCAGGTCCCGGCCGTTCTGGTCCTTCTTTCGGTGGGCGTAGTCCAGCCCCTCGCAGAGCTTGCCGATGACGTAACAGACGAGCGGGACGGGGGGCGGCTCACCCTTCTTCCGGGCCCGCTCGAAGATGGAGCGGAGGTCCTTGCCCGGCACGTACTCCATGGCGATGAAGAGGCTCGGGCCAATCCGGTTCAGCTCGTAGATCTGACAGATGTTGGCGTGAGTCAGCTGCACGCTGATCTTCGCCTCGTCCTGGAACATGGAGATGAACTCTTCGTCCTCCGCGATGTTGGGGAGGATGCGCTTGATGGCCACCAGGCGCTCGAAGCCACCGGCGCCGAACACCTTGCCGCGCCAGACCTCGGCCATGCCGCCGATGTTGATGCGGTCGAGCAGCAGGTACCGCCCGAATGGGATCGGCTGCTTCTTCGGCGTGGAGAGGGTCAAGGGAGGCCGGGTCCGGCGAGCAACCGCGGCCTGCAAGCCTAGCGACCGGCCGAACGGAGGGTCAACGAGGCGCCGGTGTGCGTCTCGCTCCCCTTCCTCACTCGCCCCGGAACGCGGGGGGGCGCTTCTCCAGGAAGGCCGCCACTCCCTCTTGAAAATCGGCGGAGGCCAGAAGCTTCAGCTGTCCGCGCACCTCTCCCTCCAGCGCCTGGTCCAGGTTGCCGTGGCTCGCCGCCTCCACCGCGGCCTTCACCGCCCGGTGGACGAGCGGCGGCCCGGCGGCCAACGTCCGGGCGAAATCCCACGCTGCGGACTCGAGCTGGGCAGTGGGGAACACCCGGTTGGCCAGGCCGATGCGGTGTGCCTCGGCGGCGTCGACCAGATCCCCGGTGAGCATCATCTCCAGCGCCCGGCCGAGGCCGATGAGGCGCGGCAGCATCCAGGTGCCGCCCCCGTCGGGCATCAGTCCCCGCTTGACGAAGATCTCGCCGAAGCGGGCCCGGTCCGACACCAGCCGCAGGTCGCAGGCGAGCGCGAGGTCGCACCCGAAGCCTGCCGCGGGCCCGTCCACCACGGCGACGGAGGGCAGTGGACAGCCACGGATGGCGCGGATCAGCCCGTGGAAATGGGTGCGCATCCGGGCCTCGATGTGCTCGGGGTTCATCCCCTCCTCGGCGGCCAACCGGAGATCGAGCCCGGAGCTGAACGCCCCGCCAGCGCCGGTGAGCACCAGGACCCGGACACCCGCCGCCGGCGCGGACTCGACCGCCGCTCGCACCGTGTCGTTCACCCGGGTGGTGAGCGCATTGCGCGACTCCGGGCGGTTGAGGGTGATCCACCGGACGCGCGCTTCGTCTTTCGTCAGGACGTCGGCCATGTCGGCTGCGGACTCTACACGGCCTCGGACACGAGCACGCTGCTCGGCGTGGCGGTCCGGTGCACGACCGGCGCCGAGAACCCCGCGCTGCCGAGCAGGGCCGCAAGCTGCTCCACCGACCGCTGCCGTCCACCGTCGGTCACGGCGAGCATCTGGAGGTCCGTCAGCGCGGCGAGCGACTCCACCGGGCCGCCCTCCAGCAGCAGCTCGACCAGGAGCAGCCGGCTGCCGGCAGGCATCGCCCGGCGCACGACCGCCAGGAGCGCGAGTGCGCGGGCATCGTCCCAGTCGTGGAGCACGTCCTTCAGCACGTACGCCGGGAAGCCCTCCGGGACGCGGGCGAAGACGTCGCCGGGCTCGAGCCGTACCCGCCCGATGAGTCCCGAGCGCTCGAAGCGCCCGCGCGCGAGCTGCACCACGCCGGGGGCGTCCACCAGCACACCCCGCAGCGCCGGGTGGGCCCGGAGCGCCGCCTCGAGCAGGGCGCCCGTGCCGCCGGCGACGTCACAGAGCGTGCCCACGCCCGAGAAGCCGGGCGTCTGCACCACCACCTGGGCGTCGAGCCGCGTGAGCGCGTCCATGGCGCGGGCGAAGTCCGCGCCCTCCTCCGCGGAGGAGGCCAGGTGCTCCCAGACACCGTGGCCGTGCGCCCGCCGGAACGGCACCTCGCCGGTTCGCACCGCCTCGCCGAAGCGGCTCCAGGCAGCGAGGTTGGACTCCGAGGCGAAGTAGGTGGCGAGCGGAGAGAGCGAGCGCGGCGCGTCCGCGGTGAGGAGCCGGGTGAGGCGGTTTCGCCGGAAGCCCGCCGGGGTGCGGTCCAGGAGTCGCACCGCCGCCCCGCCGCGGAGGATGCGCTCGGCGGTGTCGTGCTCCAGGGCACCGTCTCCCACCAGCGCGCGCGCCGGCCGGGGCGTGTCGTCCAGCCGCTCCGCAAGCCCGCTGGACACGAGCGCGCCGGCGACCGCCGTGCTCGCGACCCCGGTGATGCGCTCCGCGAGGAGGAGCTCGGCCGGCGCGATGCGCTCCACCAGCGACCGGAGCACGAGGTATGCCCGGAGGCCGATGCGGGCCGCGACCGCGCCCGGGCTCATCCCCGCACCCGCCGCCGGCCGGCGGCCGCGGCAGCGGACGGCTCCTCGACCACGTCGAGGAAGCGCTCCAGCTCGCGGACGGTCTCCTCGGTGGCGCTCACCTCGGCGGCGAGCGCGTCCAGCATCCCGGTCACGGCAGCGGGATCGCGAATGGAGATGGACTGCTCGTGGGTGAGCTTCATCAGATCTTCGATGCTCGCCAGCTGGTGGCTGACCACCGCCCGGCTCTCCTCGGCCTGGGTGAAGCGCTCCAGCCTCCGCCGGAGGATGTCGGCGCGCTTCTCCTGCACCTCCCGCAGGCGTGGGTTGTCCTGCCCGTGCAGCTCGGACTCGAGCAGGCGCAGCTCGCGGCGGATCGCCTCCCGGTCGGCGATGCCCAGGAAGCGCCGGTGGTCGTTGAGCGTCGAGAGGAGGCGGAGGAAGGCGGTGAGCAACGACGCCAGCTGGGCCTCGCTGGAAGCGGCGAGCACCCCGCCTCCGGGCAGCTTCTGGTAGTTCTCGAGGATGGCATCGCGGGTGTCACGGAGGACGAAGTAGTGCTCGCGCTGGCTCTCGGCCAGGTCTGCCAGGAAACGCTCTGTCCCGTCGTCGCCGGACTGCACCCCGGGGCCGAGCGCACGCCGTACCCTCGGAACCAGGCCCACGGCCCCCAGGTAGAACGCCTCCGCGCCAAGCGCCACCAGCGCCGGAAGCAAGTGTCCGCTGAGCAGCGCCGCGCCGCCGGCGGTCGCCAGCCCGACCAGGTTCGCTGGCGCCAGCAGCGCGGCGCGGAGCGTGCTCCGGGCGCGGCTCACGGGCGGGCCTCCCCGAGGCTGCGGAGCACGGTGACGTCGCGCGTGTCCTCCGCGGCGGGCGGCGGGGCGGAGCGGAGGAGCCGCGCCTCGAGCGCGGCAGCGCTCTGGAACAGCTCGTCGTAGGTGACGGGGGCCTGGCCGGCGATGCCGAAGAAGGCCAGGTTCTCACGCAGGGTGGCGGGGGGCTCGGCGCGGATCGCCTCGCGCGGGTCGCCCAGGGACGGAGCCACCTCTCCGAGCAGCCGCGCGGCGGGCGTGGCGTCGTGCGCGGTGGCGGCCGCGGCGTCGAGCAGTCCACGGATGACCCGGCGGACCCCATCGGGGTATCGGGCAGCGAACTCACCCCGGACGACGAGCACCGTCGCGACGAGGTGAGGGGCGTCCGCGGTGGTGGCCAGCACCTCGCCCCCACGGTCCGCGACGGCGGCCTCCACATCCCCGCGCAGGCCCACGATGGCGTCCGCGCGCCCCTCGCGCAGCGCGAGCCCGGCATCCAGTGAGGAAGGAAGGTCCACCCACCGCACATCCTGAGTTCCGAGCCCGGCCCGCATCAGGAGCCAGAGCGCGAAATACTGACCGGGCCCCGAGGTCGCGACCGCGAGGCGGCGGCCTTTGAGCCCCGCGAGGCTGGAGACGCCCACCGCCCCGAGCGCGTCTGCGCCCTGGCTGCGTGCGAGCAGCAGCACCACCCGGGGTGCGGCATCGCGGAGCGGGTGAATCCCGCTCGCCACCCGGTCCACGCTCAGCGCGGCCATGTCCACGCCGCCGCGCTCGGCCCCGTCCTGGAGCGCACGGCGAAGCTCGGCGGTTCGGGCGAAGACGACGGCGCGGGCATCGAGCGCGTAGCTCGTCCGCAAGAGTCCGGGCTTCCCCTGGCCCTCGGTGCCCACGCCTCCGGTGGCGAGGAGGAGCGCGGCAGCGGCGCCCCGGGGTGTGAAGCCGACCAGCGTGGGCCGGAGCGGCACCGAGGCGATGTCCCCCCCCGGCGCGGTCACCCCGGCCGGAAAGTCACCTGGCGAGAGCGTGACCGCCTTGTCGAGGGCTGGGAACAGCCGCCGGGTCAGCCGGTCCAGGAGGCCGATCCGGCTCGCCGCGAGCCAGGCGGCGGCGATCACCAGCAGCGCGAGGAACAGGTACAGCCCCGTCTTGCGCCTCCAGGCCACGACCGACCGCTTTACTTCACCTCCACCTTCTTGCCGATGGTCTTCTCCGGGGCCGCCTCGGCGCCGTCGGACACCGGAGCCGGCGAGGCCAGCCCCATCTCCATCTTGAACTGCTTCACCAGCTCCTGCGCCTGGAGCTTCTCGGCGTCCTCCTCGATCTGGAGCGCCTGATGGTCCACCGACTCGAGGGCCATCTGCATCCTGGCCTCGTTGACCGCGGTTGCCTCCTGCACCTTGCGCAGCATCTCGTCGTGGGTGGCGTCGATGCCCGCGACCTCGAAGGACTCCATCGCGTCGGCGACCTTGGACTGCCACTTGGCGCGCCGGGCGTCGCGGATGGCATTCATCGCCTCCTGCGTCTTCTTCTCCTTCTCGCGCATGAACATCTTCTTGACGTTCAGCGCCTTGTCGTAGGCGGCCTTGGCAGTCTCGAGCTGCTCACGGTTTCGCTCCAGCGCGCCCTTCTCCGTCTGGAGCCGGGTGGCGTAGGAGGCCGCGAGGTCGTCGCGGTTGGCCTGGATGGAGGCCTTCACCTTGGCGGTGAGGTCGTTCACCTCGGTGGAGAGCTTCTGGTTCTCCCTCTCCAGAAGGGTGAGGTTCGCCCGGACCATGGCGATCGACTCGTTCATCCGGGGGACCTGGTCGTTCAGATCACGGATGTTCTGCTCCAGGATCATCTCCGGGTCCTCGATGGTGGACACGAAGAAGCCGAAGAAACCCCGCACTGCACGCTTGAAACGTTTCCACATGGTGTCGGCTTACCATACGTCGTTTAGGGGGGGGGATTGCGCCGAAGGAGTGACTCGGAGCCGAACGCTTCGGGGAGCAGTGCGCCGAGGCGGTGCTCGGCCGTGCGCCCCTGCAGCGTCACCGAGCGCACCGGCACCTCGGGCCCGCCGTGCTCGGCGAGGACCTGCCGGCAGCCGCCGCACGGGGTGGTGGGCTCTGCAGCATCGGTGAGCACGAGCACCGCGCGCACGGCCCCGTGCCCGCCCGCGACACCCGCGGCCACCGCCGCGCGCTCGGCGCACAGGCTCAAGGGGTACGACGCGTTCTCCACGTTGACTCCGGCCAGCACCTGGCCGTCGGCGAAGAGGATGGCCGCGGCGACGGGGAACCGCGAGTACGGAGCATACGCGCGCGCGATGGCGGAGCGGGCCACGGCTTCCAGCGCTGACCAGTTCGGCTCCATGGCACAAGAAACTAACCCGGGCCCTGCGCCGCTACTCCCAGCCGATGCCCACCTCGTCGATGTAGCGGGCAATCGCGAGCTCGTCCTGCGTGGCGAGCGCCGTGAAGCGGACGTGGATCCCCGAGTCACGCCGGCCAACGACCTCGCCGCGGGCGTGAATCTCCACGCGTTCGCCCGGAAGCACCACGCGGACCTCCACCTCCGGCGCGTGCGGCGCGTGGCTCGTGCCCCAGAAGACCCCTCCGATGCTCAGATCGCCGCGGGTCTCCTCGAACGACTCGCCGTCGAGCGCACAGCGCGCGAGGAAGCGAAACGGCACGCGAGGCGACTCGCGCCGGTCCTGGGGGCGCTGTGCCTGGGCGGGCGCTTCGCTCGACGTGGGTTCCATCCAAGAGGAAGCTTACACGGAGGGCAGACGAGCGAGAAAGGTGGTGTACGTCCCACCCTCACCCCGGTCCGAACGACCCCGCCAGCAGCTCCAGGAAACCCCGGAGGACACGGACTCCGCCCTCTTGTGCCTGCTGCGCCGTGGCCTCGACCTCGGCGTGAGACAGCGTCCCGCCGAGCCCGGCGGCGGCGTTGGTGATGCAGCTCAGGCAGGCGACGCGGGCGCCCATGTGGACGGCAGCGATGACCTCCGGCACGGTGCTCATCCCCACGGCGTCGGCGCCGAGGCGACGGAGCATCTGGATCTCCGCGGGCGTCTCGTAGGAGGGCCCGGCCATCATCGCGTAGACCCCCTGCTGGAGAGGGACGCCGGCCGAGGCGGCGGCCTGGAGCAGGAGGGAACGCAGGCCCGGGTCGTATGCCAGCGACAGGTCCGGGAACCTCGGGCCGAGCCTCGGGTCGTTCGGCCCTTCCAGCGGGTTCCGCCCGGACAGGTTGAGGTGGTCTGTCACCGCCATCCAGTCGCCGGCGTGCAGTCCGTCCCGCACCCCGCCGGAGGCGTTGGTGAGGACGACCACCCTTGCTCCGAGCGTCACCAGGAGCCGGATCGGAGACGCGGTCTCGGCGGCAGTCCAGCCCTCGTACGTGTGCAGCCGGCCCTGAAGCACCCCGACGCGGACCGAGCCAACGTGCCCGAAGGCCAGCCGGCCCGGGTGTCCCGAGACGCTCGGCGTCGGCATGTGCGGGATGTCCCCGAGCGGGAGGCTCACCGCATCGGCGAGCAGCTGCACCGCGCCGGCGAGCCCGCTGCCCAGGACCAGCGCCACGTCTGGCGCGGCGCCGGGAACACGGGCCCGCACCGCCGCGGCCGAAGCCTGGAGCCGGTCGAACGCGCTCATCCGGACGCCTCCACCCGCTCGAGGAGCAGCGGCGGCACGGGCGCCACCTCCTCGGACACCCGGACCGACGCGGCGAGGCGGCGGCGCACCTCTGCCACATCTTGGCCAGGGCGGTGGTGAACGAGAAAGACCGGCTCACCGCGTTCGACCCACTCGCCGGGGTGGCGGAGCACGCTGAACCCCACGCCGTGGTCGATGACGTCATCGGTCCGGGTCCGCCCGGCGCCGAGCACCACGGCCGCGAGGCCGACGGCCAGGGTATCCATGTCCGTGACGTGTCCCGCCCGCGGCGCCGCGACGTCGGCAGTCTCCAGCGGGCCGAGCAGGACCTCCGGCATCTCGAGCACCGCCGGATCTCCTCCCTGCGCGCGGACGAGCGCCTCCAGGACCGCGAGGGCGGAGCCATCGGCGATGGCTGCCTCGAGGAGCCGTTCCGCCTCGGGTACGTTCCCCGCACGCCCGCCGAGCACCAGCATCTCCGCCCCCAGCTGGAGCGTCAGCGCCCGCACGTCCGCCGGCCCCTTCCCTCGCAGGACGTCCACGGCCTCGAGGAGCTCGTTGGCGTTCCCCACGGCGCGGCCGAGCGGCGCGTGCATCGAGGTGAGCCAGGCCACCGCGCGGCAGCCCATCTCGCGCGCGAGCTCGACCAGGGTGCGCGCGAGCTGCCCGGCGCTCTCCCGCGTGTGCATGAACGCACCCGAGCCCAGCTTCACGTCGAGGACCAGCCCGTCCAGGTCCTCGGCGAGCTTCTTGCTCAGGATGCTCGCCGCGATGAGCGGAATGGACTCCACGGTCGCCGTCACGTCGCGCAGCGCGTAGAGCCGCTTGTCGGCCGGGGCGAGCTCTTCGGTCTGCCCCAGCATGCAGACGCCGAGCGCGTCGAGGACGCGGTCCGCCTCTGCGAGCGACAGGTGCGTCCGGAAGCCGGGGATCGCCGCGAGCTTGTCGAGCGTGCCGCCGGTATGGCCCAGCCCGCGGCCGCTCACCATGGGCACCGCGAGGCCGCAGGCGGCGACCAGGGGGGCGAGGCAGATCGAGACCTTGTCGCCCACGCCTCCGGTGGAGTGCTTGTCCACCCGAGGCGGAGACCCGGGCCGGCGCTTCAGCGTGGCGCCAGAGCGGAGCATCGCCTCGGTCCAGGTCCGGAGCTCGCTCTCGTCCAGCCCCCGGAAGAAGACGGCCATGCACAGCGCGGCCATCTGGTAGTCCGGGAGATCGCCGCGCGCGTAGTCCGCGAGAAGCGACCGCAGCGCGTCCGCGGGCAGCGCTCCTCCGTCACGTTTTGCCCGGATGAGCTCGTAGGGCGTCATCCGGGCACTGTGCCCAGCAACGGGAGATCCCGCTAGAACTTGTACGCGACACCAGCCAAGGCGTAGAGGGCGAAGTTCGTCGTGGAGAAGTTCCCGGTGCCGATGTCCGGGCCCACCTTCAGCTTGAAGCTCAGGATGAGGTTTTGCTGAAGCAGGTACTCGACGCCGCCCCCGAAGAGCAGGGGGATGTGGAACTGGCTGAAGTCGCCGAAGGTGAACCAGAATGGGACGTCGAACGAGGCGTTGGCGGTCCACTCCGCGTTGATGGGGATACCGATCTGTACCCCGATCGGAAGGGTCATCCCGCTCCTGCTGAAATTGCTCTTGGTCCACAGCAGGTAGCCTGGATCGAAGGTTCCGGCCACCTTGATCTTTCCGGAGTCCAGGAACACCCGGCGCAGGGTCAGCTGGAGCTTGAACTCGAACCCCGAGTAGTCGCCGTTGGTGATGCCCTCGATTGCGTAGTTCAGCCAGACGCGCCCGCCGATGTCCGTCTGCGAGTCGATCCCGTGGATGAAGTCACCCGCAAATCCGGGAAAACCGACCTGGGCCCGGAGCACGTTCGCGCCGGCCCCCACCGTCTGACCGGAGTCCACCGTCCAGTGGGCCGTCGGTGCCGGGGTGTAGCCGTCCGTCTGCGCCCGGGCGACGCCTGTGCTGCACAGCGAGATCATCGCTGCGGTCCAGAGCACTGTCTCGAGTCTCGTCCTCACGTGTCCTCCCCTGCGTCATCCGCGGTCAGCAACCGAGGCCAGGCCACGTGGGCCCAGTCTGCCGGCCAGGATGACATCTCCGGGCCGGACAACCCCCTCCGGTTGCGCCGCGGACCGTAGGCTCGGCCCGGGGTACAGGTACAGCGAGAAACGCGTGAAGCGACTGACAGGCCCCTCCGAGCGTCAGAACTTGTACGCGACGCCCACGAGCGCGTAGAGCGTGAAGGCGGTCCCGAAGTTGTTGGTGCCGAAGGTCGGGCCCACCTTGATCTTCGCGGTCACGGCGAAGTCCGGGTTGATCAGGTATTCCACACCGCCCCCGAAGAGCAGCGGGACGTAGAACGCGTTGAAGTCCCCGAGCGTGAAGTACAACGGGATGTCGAACGAGGCGTTCGCGGTCAGTGAGGGGCCAAACGGAATTCCCAGCTCCAACCCGAACGGGATCTTGATGCCGAACACCCCGGGCGAGGTGCCCACCAGGATTCCAGGGTCGAACCGCCCGGCGAGCTTGAGATCACCGAAGTTCGCCAGCTCCTTGCGGATCCCCACCTGGCCGGTGAACTCGAAGCGCGCGGGGCTGCGGGTGACGCCCTCGAAGGCATAGTTCACGCCCACGTGGGCGTTCACGTCTGTCGTCGCGTCGAGCCCGTGAATGAGCTTGAGGTCGAGCCCGGGGAACCCCACGGCACCCGCGAAGACGTTCGCCCCCGCGCCCACCGTGAACCCCGACTCCTCGGACCACCGGTGCGAGGTGGTCGGCGCCGTCGGGGCTGCCACATCCTGGGCACTGGCCGCCGAGGCCAGGCACAGCGAAAGCACTGCAGTCCAGCACATTCCCAGTCTCATCGAAGGTCGCACGTGTCGTTCCTTTCCAAGTTGGAGACGCTTCAGTCCGTTCAGCCCTGGGGCTGACCACGTGCGGTGGCCAGCGCCAGGAAGTCACGCTCGAGCTCGGCGAGGCGCTCCTCGCCCCGGGCGCGCGCCGCTGGCACGTCCTCACCGCGAGAGAGCCGTTCCGGCAGCTCGAAGTAGTATTTGATCTTCGGCTCGGTCCCGGACGGACGGAGCGTCACCTGCGCGCCGCCCTCGAGTCCGTAGGTGAGCACGTTGGACGCGGGGAGCGAGAGCGCCTCGGTGTGGCCGTGGGTGGTCCGGGTCCGCGCCTTGTAATCCTTGATCCACTCGACCGCGCGCGGGCCCACCCGGGCCGGTGGCTCGCGCCGGAAGGCCTCCATCACCCGGGCGATGGTCTCCGCCCCGCTCGCGCCGGGGAGCGTGAAGCTTCGCTGGCGCGACACGTACACGCCGAACTCGCGCTGGATCTCCTCGAGTACGCCCACCACCGTCGTCCCGCGCCCCCGGGCCCAGCCGGCGAGGTCGGCCATGACCAGGGCCGCGCCGATGCCGTCCTTGTCGCGGACCAGCGGTCCGACGGTGTACCCGAGCGCCTCCTCGTAGCCGAACACGAACTCGGCGCCGTCACGGGCGGCGCGCTCCATGGCCCGGTTGGCGATCCACTTGAAGCCGGTGAGCGTCTCGTCATAGAGCGCCCCGAGCCGGTTGGCGATCGCCCCGAGCTGGGTGGAGCTGACGATGGTGCTCATCACCAGCGGCCGCTCGCGCCTCGGGCCCTGCGTCAGCAGATAGTGCCCGAGGAGGACCCCCACCTCGTTGCCGGTCAGCGCCCGCAGGCCGCCCGATGGCTCGCGGGTGATGACGGCCAGCCGGTCGGCGTCGGGGTCGTTGGCCAGGACCAGATCTGCCCGGGTGCGCTCGGCGAGCGCGCGCGACAGGTCCATCGCCCCGGGCTCCTCGGGATTCGGGAAGCGCACGGTGGGGAAGTCCGGGTCCGGCTCGAGCTGCTCCGGCACCGGGTGGACACGGGAGAAGCCCGCGCGCCGCAGCGCCTCGAGCGCCAGGGGCCCGCCCACCCCGTGCATGGGGGTGTACACGATGGCCAGATCGGTGCCCTCACCGGGATGGAGCCGGAGCGCGAGCACCCCTTCGAGGTACGCCTCGTCGAGCTCGGGGCCCACCTTGCGGAGCAGCCCGCGGGTGCGCGCGTCCGCGAGATCTGCCAGCGGGATGTCGCGCGCCGGGCCCACCCGGGCGATGGCCTGGGCGATGGCCACGTCCTGCGGAGGGACGATCTGCGCGCCGTTGCCCCAGTAAACCTTGTAGCCGTTGTACTCGGGCGGGTTGTGGCTCGCGGTCACCATCACCCCGACCGGCCCCACCGGGCCCACCATGCACATCCAA
>Ga0208851_1000786_pt1 | contig 12443 bp, 14 predicted proteins | sample NGESurshal092012_FD_184481 | JGI IMG/M metagenome (GOLD analysis project Ga0208851, IMG submission 184481) | Arctic peat soil microbial communities from Barrow, Alaska - NGEE Surface sample 415-2 shallow-092012 (SPAdes) | ecosystem: Environmental > Terrestrial > Soil > Wetlands > Peat ... | reverse complement strand
AATGATGCGGCGCCAGGTCGTTGCCGAGCTGGCGAATTGCTTCGAGGAAGGGCATGGCCTCGATGTCGCCGACCGTGCCGCCGATCTCGACCAGCACGAAATCATAGCCCTCATTGCCGTCGAGGATGAATTCCTTGATGGCGTTGGTGACATGGGGAATGACCTGAACCGTGCCGCCAAGATAGTCGCCACGCCTCTCGCGCGTAATGATGTCCTGATAGATGCGGCCGGTGGTGATATTGTCCATGCGATTGGCAGAGCGGCCGGTGAAGCGCTCGTAATGGCCAAGGTCGAGGTCGGTTTCGGCCCCGTCGTCGGTCACGAAGCATTCGCCGTGCTGGTAGGGCGACATGGTGCCGGGGTCGACGTTGATGTACGGATCGAGCTTCTGAATGGAAACGCGCACCCCGCGCGCCTTCGCGGCGCGCAGGGCCCCCGCGACCGCGTCGCCGACGGGGCCGGGCAGGCGCACGTCGTAGAGGGCGAGGTCGAGCGTCCGCTCGGCCGCCCCGAGCCAGCCGACGATGCCCGCCCCGATGTCCGCGGCGCGCTGGCCGCCGTCGGTCAGGGTGCGCAGCTCGAGCGCGGCGGTCACGCGGCGACGCTCGCGGCCGGGTAGCGCGCGCGCAGCGCGTCGATGTAGCCCGCCATCTGGTCGGCCAGCGGCCGGCTCTCGATCTCGAGGATGTTCTCCGCGTTGTCCTCGCCCGAGCGCGAGAGGTTGAACGACCCGATGAAGACCGCGTCGTCGGCCACGACGACCTTCGCGTGCATCGTGTCGTGGACGCCGTCGGGCCTCCCGTCGAACACGGTCGACGGCTTCCCGGCGAACCCCAGCCCGGTCAGGGCATCCTCCAGGACGGGCGCCTTCCAGTGCCCTTCGAGCGCCCGCCACTGGCCCAGCACCGCGTGGGTCTGGGTCATGTCGACGATCCCGGAGGCATCGAGCCGGCCGCCCGCGCGGACGCCGCCCAGCGCCCGCAGCACCGGGCCCGCCGTGATCACCGGCGAGGCGATGCGCACGCGCGTGCGGGCGCCGGCGATCCGCTCGCCGATCCGCTCGGACAGCTGGCGGCCCTGCACGGGACAGAACCAGGGCCGGGCGGTCGCCTCGCCGACCCGCGCCGGCGGGACGTCGGCTGCGCCCGTGTCGAGCACGTCACCCGTCTCCCAGAGCTGCTCGAAGACCTCGGTGTAGGCCGCTGCCAGCTCGCGCGACTCGAGATCGACGATCACGTTCTCCTCGGTCGTCCAGTCGTCGAGCGTCCAGTTCGCCGAGCCCGTCCAGACGGCGCGGCCGTCGCGGACCGCGAACTTGTGGTGCATCAGCGCACGGCCGTGGGCGACGGTGCGGATCTGCACGCCGACGCGGCGCAGCAGCTCGGGCCGCGTGCGCGGAGGGACGGTGCCGTCGAGCGGCGTGGGCTGGATGTCCGGATGATGGACGACGGCGCGCACCGCGATGCCGCGAGCGGAGGCGTCGCGCAGCACCGCCCCGAGCTCGCCGCCGATCGCGCCGGGAACGCGGACGCTGTAGAGCGCGAGGTCGAGCGTGCGCCGCGCGGGGCGCAGCCAGTCCGCGAGCCGCGACCCGACGTCCTCCGCGCGCTGGCCGCCGTCCGTCAGGCCGGCGATCCGCATCGGCTCACGCCGGGGCCGGCAGTGCGGCGAGCGCCTTCTGCAGGTCGTCGACGTCCTGGTAGTCGACGCCGAGCGCATGCACGTGCCGGTAGCGGACGAACCCCTGCTCGTCGACGATGAACGCCGCGCGGCGCGTCCCCATGACCGGCGCCGCGACTCCGTAGAGCTTGGCGACACGTTTGTCGGTATCGGCCAGCAGCGGGACGTTCAGGTCGTACTGCGTCGTGAACGCCTCGTGCGACGCGAGGTCCTGGTGTGAGATGCCGACGACGACGGCGTCCAGCCCGGACATCGCGGCGGAGTTGTCGCGGTAGGAGCAGAACTGCTTCGTGCACACGGGCGTGTTGTCGCCCGGGTAGAAGAGCAGCACGACCCGCCTGCCGTGCAGCTCGGAGAGCCGGAACGGCCCCTCCGTCCCCTGCAGCTCGAAATCCGGCGCCTGCTCGCCGACCTGTGGTCCCTTGGCCATTGCTGGAAGAGTACGGACGTGGCCGACACCTGGATCGACGAGCATGCCCCGGCGATCGCCGCGCGGGCCGAACGCGACCTCGAGGCGCTGGTCGCGGTGTCCTCACCGTCGGGCGACGCGCAGGCGGCCGAGGAGGTCGTCGCCGTCGCCACGGCGCTCGCGCCGGATGCCGCCGAGGTCGACCGGATCCCGTGCTCCTCGCCCGAGCACGCGCCGGATCTGCTGCTGACCGTGCGCGGCACGGGGCCGCGCCGCGTCCTGCTGCTCGGGCACCTCGACACCGTAATCGCCCACCGCGCCCACATCCCACCCCAGCGGCGCGGGCGACGGGTGCTCGGCTCGGGCACGATCGACATGAAGGCCGGCGACGCGCTGGCGCTCGGGGTGCTGCGTGCGCTGGCCGGGCGGCCCGAGGTCGGCGAGGCCGCGCTCCTGCTGGTCAACGACGAGGAGTGGCGGATCGGCCCGTTCGGGCACGTCGCGCGCTTCGCCGGGTTCGACGCGTGCCTGTGCTTCGAGGCGGGCGAGCGTGACCGGACGGGCGAGGACGCGGTCGTCGTGCGGCGCAAGGCCGCCGCGAGCATCCGCGTGGAGGCCCACGGGCGCTCGTCCCACTCGGGCTCGGCGCCGGACAAGGGCATCAACGCGCTGCTGGCCCTCGCCGAGGTCGCCCAGGCCGTCGCGGCGCTGCACGAGCCCCGCGGCGCCGACCGGCTCACGGCGGTGCCGACGATCATCCGCAGCGGTGAGGCGCTGAACGTCGTTCCGGGCAGCGGCGAGCTCGTCTGCGACGTCCGCGCCGACAGCCTCGAGGCGCTGCGCGCGGTCCTCGACGCGGTGCCGGCGGAGGCCTGCGGGGCACGGATCGAGGCGCAGCTGCAGCGTGAGTGGCCCGGAATGGATGCGCGCGAGAGCACGTCCGCGGTGCTGGCCCGAGCGGCCGGGACCCTGGGCCGTCCGGTCGTCCCGGCGCAGCGCGGCGGGGCCAGCGACGCGAGCCACTTCGCGGCCGCGATCCCCGTGTCCATCGACGGTCTGGGTCCGCGCGGGGGGCACGCGCACGCCCCGGAGGAGTTCGTCGACCTGGACTCGCTGCTGCCGCGTGCGCAGGTCGCCCTGGCGGTCGCGGACGCGGTGCTGCGGGCAGGTTGACGGAACTTCCGACGAGGAGTTCGCTACTCTGCCTCGAACGTCGTACCCAGCCGAGTCTCCGGAACCAATAGCCGGAGAGCGGGGGAACCACAGGCCACCACGGTGGCCAGGGGCGAATCGTCACCGGAGCGTGACGTAGCGCGGCCCTTTTCGCGCGAGCCCGACAGCTAACCCCGTAGGCGCCCAGAAAAAGGGGGTCCCCTGTCGTGCCGAAGCTGCGCCGAACCGCCGTGCCACTGCTCATCTCGGGCCTGCTCGTCATGCCCGCAGCCGCCGCCGCCGCCACGCAGGCGCAGCCGGTGAGCGGAGCAGCCACGGGCGGTGCGACGCGCGGCGCAGGGCCGACGACCGCTTCGCGCACCACCCCCGCCCTCCCCGGCATCACGACGCGCGTCCTGCGCCCCGGGGCCCAGGGCACCGACGTCTCCCGGCTGCAGCAGCTGCTGATCGATGTCGGCATCGGCGACGTCGTCACCGGCTCCTACCAGTACGCCACCTCGCGCGCCGTGCAGCGCTTCCAGGTCGCCGCCGGCCTGAACGCGAGCGGGATCGCCGGCCCGGCCACGATCGCGGCGCTGCGCGAGGCCGCCAGCGGCCCGAAGTCCGGCTCGGCCAGCGGCGGCGTCGACTTCGGCTCCACGGTCGCCAGCACGGCCCGGCTCGGCGCGCGCATCCCGCTCGCGCGCGGGATGAGCGGGCGCGACGTGCGCCAGTTGCAGGACTACCTGCGCCGCGCCGGCATCACGACCGCCCCGACGCCCAGCGGCGAGTTCGGCTCGCTCACCGTCGCGGCCGTCAAGCGCTTCGAGGTCAAGGAGCACCGCACCGTCGACGGCATGTTCGACGCGGGGGACATCTACGCCCTCTTCAACATCGTCGGCCAGGACGCGCTGCCGGGCACGGTGGGCGACCCCTCGCAGGGTCTGCCCTCCCCGCCGCTCGCGCCGGGGGACAAGGCGACGATCAGCGCCAGCGGCCAGGCGATCGCGCCCGAGAACGCCCCCGACGCGGTCAAGCAGATCATCGCCGCGGGCAACAAGATCGCGACGCTCCCCTACAGGTGGGGCGGCGGCCATGGCAGCTGGAACGACACCGGCTACGACTGCTCGGGCTCCGTCTCCTACGCGCTGCGCGGCGCCGGGTTGCTCAAGAGCCCGCTCGCCTCGTATGACTTCTTCAACTGGGGCCAGGCCGGCAGGGGCACGTGGGTCACGCTCTACACGAATTCCGGCCACATCTACATGGTCGTCGCGGGCATCCGGTTCGACACCAGCGGCCGCGGCGCGAACGGCTCGCGCTGGCAGGCGGCGATGCGCGACAACAGTGGCTTTCAGGTCCGACACCCCGTGGGCCTGTAGGGGTGGGCGCTGCGTCGCCCATCTGAACGGCGGGCGGGCGCCGAGTCCCCCCGAGGGGCCCGCCCGTCGAACGTAGGACCGAGAGCCGCCTTCCCCCCGAGGCGGCTCTCGGGTTTCCGGGGCCAGTCGCCGCGCAGCCGCTCAGTCCTCGGAGGCCGGGCGCCGGCGCCCGCGCTTGTGGTCGGCGCGCGTGCGCTTGGCCTGCAGGCGGCGCTCCTGCGAGGCCTTCGAGGGCTTCGTGGCGCGGCGCGGGCGGCGCACGTGCAGCGCCCGCACGAGCCGCTCCTGCAGGCGCTGCAGCGCGAGCTCGCGGTTGCGGGCCTGACTGCGCGCGTCCTGGGCGACGGCGCGCACCACGGGGCCGCAGCGCGCGGCGATCCGCTCGCGCTGGGCGTCGCTGAGCGTCGCCGAGGCGTGGACGTCGAAGACGGCCTCCACGCGCGAGGCGGTGACGTTCGCGTGCTGGCCGCCGGGGCCGGACGAGCGGCTCGTGCGCAGCTCGATCTCGCGCAGCGGGACGGCGAGCGTGCGGGTGATGGGCATCGGATCCTCCACGCTGCAGGACACGGTAGGGGGAGCTTCACCGGAATGCGCCTGCGTGCGTGTCCAGACGTCCTGAAAACGACACAGGACCCTGGTAGCGTCCGCACGGCAGGGCCGACAACGGCGACGAGTCGTGTGCGTCCGCAGGCGGCACCGGCTTCCTTCGGGCGCAGCACAGTGAAGGACCAGGAGGACGTACCTGACATGCCCACCGGAACGGTGAAGTGGTTCAACGACGAGAAGGGCTTCGGCTTCATCACCCCCGATGAGGGGAGCCGCGACCTGTTCGTGCACCACACCGCGATCAACGGCGAGGGCTACAAGTCGCTCGCCGAGGGCGCTCGCGTCTCCTATGAGGAGGAGCCGAGCGACAAGGGCCCCAAGGCCGTCAACGTCTCGAAGCAGTAGCGGGGCTCATTCGCCCCGCGTTGCGGAGGGCTCCCGTGCGGAGCCTAGTGCTCCGCGACCGTCGCGCCCTCGGGCACCATCGGGCGGCCCTCGTCGGCCCAGCGCTGGAGCCCGCCGGCCATCGACCAGGCTTCGAAGCCGGCGCGGCGGAAGGCCTGGGCGGCCATCAGCGAGCGCGCTCCCAGCCGGCACTGGAAGATCACGGGCCGGTCGCGGTCGATCGTCGCGGCCTGGGCGGCGAGGCGCTCGAGCTCGATGTGGCGGGTGCCGTCGATCCGCCCTGCGTCCCACTCGTAGGTCTCGCGCACGTCGATCAGCGTGGCGTCGCCGGCGGCCAGCGATGCCTGGGCCTGCTCGGGGGTGACCTCGATCTCGTGATCGGTGAGCGGATTCGTCATGCCGCCAATCGTAGAAGGGCCACTAGGGCCGCGTCCCGCGAGTGACCGGGCCCTGGTGCGCGTCGAGTGCGACGAGCTCGTGGGCGCGCTGCGCCCAGTCGCACAGCAGGCGCCGCGTGTCGCGCGGATCGACGATCTCCTCCACGGAGAAGCGCTCGGCCGTGCGGAAGGGGGAGAGCACCCGCGTCAGGCGCTCCTCGATCTCCGCCCGCAGTGTTTCGCGCCCACCCGCCCCATCGTCGGCGGCCTCGAGCTCACGCCGGTAGGCCGCCTCCAGGCCGCCGGCGATCGGCAGCGACCCCCACGCGCCGGAGGGCCACGCGAAGCGCACGTTCAGGCGCGAGCCGTCGCCGTGGCCGGCACCGGCCACGCCGTAGACCTTGCGCACCAGGACGCTCGCCCACGGCGTGCGCGCCTGGAGGACCGCGGCCAGCGCGCGGCCGCCGCGGCGCACCGTCCCCCGCCGCTCGGACTCGGTGCCGATCACGAAGCCCGGCTGGTCGACGAGGTTGACGACGGGCAGGCGAAATGCGTCACAGATGTCGGTGAAGCGGGCGAGCTTGTCCGAAGCGTCGGCGGTCAGGCCGCCCCCGTAGTGCTTGGGGTCGGAGGCCAGGACGCCGACCGGCCGCCCGTCGAGGCGCGCGAGGCCCGTGATCAGCGGCGGGCCGAAGCGCCGCCCGACCTCGAACAGCGAGCCGCGGTCGAAGACGAGCTCGGCGAGGCGCCGCATGTCGTAGGGCTTGCGCTCGTCGCGCGGGATGATCCCGAGCAGCTGCTCCTCGCGGCGCAGCGGATCGTCGGTCGAGGCGACGATCGGCGGCGCCTCCCAGGCGCTGCCGGGGAGGTAGGAGAGGAAGCGGCGCAGCTGGCCGAGCGCGTCGTCCTCGTCGGCCGCCTCGTTGTCGACGGCGCCGGCGCGGGTCTGTGCGCGCGAGCCGCCGAGCGCCTCCTTGTCCGGCGACTCGCCCATCGCCGCCGCGACCACCGGCGGCCCGGCGATGAACAGCTGCGCGGTCCCCTTCACGATCACCGAGAAGTGGGACATCGTCACGCGCACGGCGCCGAGCCCGGCGCACGGCCCGAGCGCGGCGGCGACGACCGGCACCCGGGAGAGGTTCTCGACGACGAGCTCGAAGCCCGGCAGCGGCGGGACGTACGAGAACCCCATCGTCTCGAGCGTCTTGACGCTGCCTCCGCCGCCCGTCCCGTCGACGAGCCGCACGAGCGGCACCCGCAGCTCGTGCGCGGCGCGCTCGGCCCACACCATCTTCTCCCAGATCGCCGCGTCGGCGGCGCCGCCGCGGACGGTGAAGTCGTCCGCCTGCACGACCGCCCGGCGGCCGTCGACGCGGCCCTGCCCGACGACCATGTTCGCCGGCAGGAAGTCCTCGAGCTCGCCGTCGGGCCCGTAGGCCCCGACGCCCGCCAGGCCGCCCGTCTCGTGCCAGCTTCCGTCGTCGAGCAGGCGCGCGACCCGCTCGCGCACGGTGAGCTTGCCCTGGGCGTGCTGGCGCGCGACGCGCTCCTCGCCGCCCATCTGCGCGGCGAGCGCCTCGCGGCGGCGCATCTCCTCGAGCTCGGGCTCCCAGGTCATGGTGGCGGATCCTACGGCCGCCGCGCTCGCGTACCCTTGACGCCATGTCCGCCACCGCCACCGCCGCCTACGAGATCCCCCAGGAGCACATCGACCTGCGCGACACGATCCGTCAGATCGTCCAGGAGCGGATCGCTCCGCGCGCGCACGACATCGACGCGGACGCCGAGTATCCGTGGGACGTGCGCAAGCTGCTCGCCGAGAACGACATCCTCGGCCTGCCGTTCGGCGAGGAGCACGGCGGCACCGGAACCGGCACGCTCATGCAGTCGATCGCCGTCGAGGAGATCGCCAAGGCCTGCGCATCCTCGTCGCTGATCCTCATGGTGCAGGAGCTCGGCACGCTGCCGATCACGCTGTTCGGCTCCGACGAGCTCAAGGCCCGCTTCCTGCCGAAGTGCGCCACGGGCGAGTGGTCGCCGGCGTTCGCGCTGTCCGAGCCCGAGGCCGGCTCGGACCCCGCGGCGATGCGCACGAACGCCAAGCGCGACGGCGACGAGTGGGTGATCAACGGGCAGAAGGCGTGGATCACGAACGCGGGGATCGCCGACTTCTACGTCGTCATGGCGAGCACCGACCGTGAGGGGCGCAAGACGACGGCCTTCGTCGTCGAGAAGGACCGCCCCGGCTTCAGCGTCGGGAAGCTCGAGAAGAAGATGGGCATCAAGGGCTCGCCGACCGGATCGCCGGTCTTCGAGGACGTGCGCGTCCCGCGGGAGAACGTCATCGGCGAGGTCGACAAGGGACTCGCCGTCGCGCTCGGAACGCTCGAGCGCACGCGGCTGGGCGCCGCCGCGCAGGCCGTCGGCATCGCGCAGGGGGCGACCGACTACGCCAACCAGTACGCGAAGGAGCGCGTGACCTTCGGCAAGCCGATCCACGAGCACCAGGCGATCGCCTTCAAGCTCGCCGAGATGGAGGCGCGCACCGCCGCCGCGCGCGAGCTGACCTACCGCGCGAGCGCCGCAGCGGACCGCAACGAGCCGGGCCTGGGCAAGTGGACCTCGATGGCCAAGCTCATCGCGTCGGACACGGCCATGTGGGTCACCACCGAGGCCGTCCAGGTGCTGGGCGGCTACGGCTATGTCTCCGAGTACCCCGTCGAGCGGATGATGCGCGATGCGAAGATCACCCAGATCTACGAGGGGACGAACGAGATCCAGCGCCTCGTCATCTCCCGCTGCATGCGCTGACCGACCATGCCCCCGACGCGCCGCATCGCCTTCGCCGCCATCGTCGCGCTCTGCGCGGGGCTGACGGTCGCCGCGCTGCTCGCGGGGTTCAGCATCAATCCGTGGGTGCGCGCGATCGAGACGATCGGCGTGATCGGCCTGATCGGGGCGGTCGTCTTCGGCGGCGCGCTGGCGGTCGGGCTGCGGATCGCGGGGTGGGAGGAGCCCGAGTCCGAGGAGGACTTCGAGCAGATCGTGCTGCGCAGCGAGCGGCTGGCACGCGAGGGCCTCTACGTCGAGCCCGACGAGACGGACTTCCTGGAGCTCGACCCGCTCAACGACGAGGACTTCGAGGAGCTCGTGCGCGACGCGCTCGACGACCTGCCGGACCTGCTGCGCCTCGCGCTCGAGCGCAACGTCGCCGTCGTGATCTCCGACAAGGGCCGCCGGCACCACGCCTACGGCCTGTACCAGGGCGACGGCGCCCACCGCGACGACTACCCGGACCGCATCATCATCTTCCGCGACACCCTGCGCCGCGACTTCGGCCACGACGCCGACCTCCTGCGCGAGCAGGTCACGGTCACCGTCCGCCACGAGCTCGCGCACCACATCGGGTTCGACGAGCTGGGCGTGCGCGATCTGGGGCTCTGAGCGGGCCGCACGCCGCGCTGCGTACGATCGCGCCGATGCCGAACGCCGATGAGATGCTGGAGGCGGCCCGCGGGCACGCCGACGACCTCGCGGCGCCGGGCCTGAGCCCGCGCCCGCGGCGCAACGTCGCCGTCCTGGCGTGTATGGACACGCGGATCGACCTCTTCCCGATGCTCGGGCTGGAGCGCGGCGACGCCCACATCATCCGCAACGCGGGGGGACTGGTCACCGGCGACGCGATCCGCTCGCTGTCGGCCTCGCAGCGCCTGCTCGGGACCGACGAGATCGTCGTCGTCATGCACGAGGACTGCGGCCTGCACGGCGCCTCCGAGGACGAGTTCGCACAGGCCCTCTCGGCCGACGGCGCGATGCCGACCTGGCGCCTGGGGGCGTTCGAGGACATCGACGAGACCCTGCGCCAGAGCCTCGCCCGCCTGCGCACGAGCCCGGAGCTGCCGGCGCGCGACCACATCCGGGGCTTCGTCTTCGACCCGGAGAGCGGCGCGCTGCGCGAGGTGCAGGAGCAGCGCGAAGAGGGCTGAGGCTTCGGAGTGCTCCCGCTCAGAGCCCGAAGATGCGGCGCGCGTTCCCGTCGAGGAAGAGTTCGGTCGCCTCGTCGTCGAGCTCGAGCGCGGTGAGGTCGGCGAGGGCCGCCTGCGGGGCGATCATCGGCCAGTTGGAGCCGAACAGGACCTTGCGGCGCCCGCCGCCGCGCAGGTAGGCCACGAGCTCGGGCGGGTAGCGCCTCGTCGTGTACGCCGACGTGTCGATATACACGTTCGGGTACTTGCGCGCGAGCGCGATCATCTCCTCGGTCCACGGGTAGCCGATGTGCCCGCCGACGATGACGAGGTCCGGGAAGTCCAGCGCGACGTCGTCGATGTACGGGATCGGCCGGCCCGTCTCGGAGGTGCGCAGCGGGCCGGTGTGACCGACCTGCGTGCAGAACGGGATGCCGAGCTCGACGCACGCGACGTACAGCGGGTAGTAGCGGCGGTCGTTCGGCGGGAAGCCCCACAGCCAGGGGATCGCGCGCAGCGCGCGGAAGCCGAGGTCCTCGACGCACCGGCGCAGCTCGCGCACGGCGCCGACCGGATCGGCGAGATCGACGGCGGCGGCCCCGACGAGCCGGCCCGGATGCTCGGCCACGAAGGCGGCGACCTCGTCGTTCGTGATCAGCGGGCCCTGCGGCCCGTGCCAGGCGCTCAGCACGCCGACCTCGACGCCGCCCCCGTCGAGAGCCTCGATGGTGTGCCGGAGCGGGAGCCCGCCGGGCGGGATCGTGCCGCCGGTCCAGCGCCGCAGCGTGTCGAACATCTCGTCCTGCAGGAACCGCTCGGTGGGGTGCTGGATCCAGGCGTCGACGGTCATGCAGCGGCAGCCTACGGAGAGGATCCGTCCATCGCTCGGGCGACCGCTCAAGACCGGTCCCATCCCGGCCGACCTGATCGGCATGCGGTCCGGCTTCCAGCGGCCCGGCGACGGCCGGGCGACCGATCCACGTCGCGCGGTGATCCTCGGCATCGCGCTGGTGCTGAGCGCCTTGGCCTTCTACGAGGTCCGCATGGCCCCGGCGGCGTCGGTCGACCGGCATCCCGAGGTGCTTCCAGCGAACACGATCCAGCGGACCTACGTCCCGCCGCCCGCGCGGCCTCGCCTCGGCCCGGCCGCCCTCCATCGGCAGCTTGCGTCGAGCGCCGCCGCGCTGCGCGGCGTCCTGAGCTACGCGGGTGGCGGCTCGGTGCTCGACCGTGACGGCTACACGTCGATCGCCGTCCAGTACGTCGCGCCCGACCGCGTCGACGTGACCTGGATGCACAAGGGCCGGGCCGTCGACCTCATGTCGCTCGGCGATCAGACCGCGTTCATCCGTGCGACGCCGGACTACTGGCCGCGCTTCGGCCTCTCGCGGTCCCTCGCCCGCCGGCTGAACGGCATCTGGGTCTCCCTCGGCGCCGCGAACGCCGCGCGGATGGCGCGGCTGGCGCAGCAGTTCGTCCCGGCGACGATCGCGCACTGCCTGCTGGCCGCCGCCGGGACGCTGCACGACGGCGGCACGGCCGCCGCCGACGACGGCGCGCAGATCATCCGCTTCGCGGGCGACGTCCCCGGCGGCGCCCGCGGACTCGTGCACGTCGCCGCCAAGGGCGCGCCCTACCCGACGAAGATCGCGGAGTGGGGGCGCCCACGCGGCGGAGTCCCCGACCCACGGTGCCCGGCGCCCGGCTCCGGCGTCCGCAGTCAGATCCTCGGCATATCCTCGATCGACCAGGAGGTCACGATCGTGCCGCCGGCGAGCGCGCCGAGCTTCGAGCGGCTCGCCGCCGCCCTGCACCGTGGGAGGACCCCGTCGTGATCCGGATCCTCGCGGTGTGTGCGGTCGCAGTGGGACTCGCCGGATGCGGGACAGCGTCGGCGGGTCATGCAGGCACGCCCCCTTCGGGGACGTGGATCGCCCACGGCGTCGTGGTCGAGCAGAACCTCCCCTACGACGAACCGCCCGGGACCACGTTCGAACGTGCGTGGGTCTTTCGCCGGCGGTGCACGTTCGCGGGCGTGTGCGGCCTCACGCTCGTGCGGCAGGCGAAGTACGGGACGGAGCTGGCGCAGGTGACGCGCTCCGGCGACGGCTACGACGCGACGTTCACGATCCGGGACGATTCGTGCATCAGGGGTCGCGCGGCGATCGTCCACCGGCACTTCCGCATCCGCCTCGATGCCGGAGGCCGGCACCTGCGCGCGGTGGAGACCGAGGACGGCGCATATCCCGGATGTGGGACGAACGGGGCCACGGCGCGCGCCGGCGGACGCCTGATCTGGACGGCGACCCGCGGGCGAGCCCCAGCGACGCCGCCCGCCGACGCGCGCCCAACGGGGTTGCCGGCCTAGCGGCCGGGAGCGAGCTGTCCGAGCAGCTCGGCGGTGCGCGCCGCGAACGTGCCGCCGGGGTCCTTGTCCGGATTCACGCAGGTGACGCTCGCGCCGACCAGCGCGCCGGACGCGCCGAGCGGGGCGAGCAGCGCGGCGAGCTCGTCCCACTGCAGGCCACCC
>Ga0208851_1000784_pt1 | contig 12472 bp, 9 predicted proteins | sample NGESurshal092012_FD_184481 | JGI IMG/M metagenome (GOLD analysis project Ga0208851, IMG submission 184481) | Arctic peat soil microbial communities from Barrow, Alaska - NGEE Surface sample 415-2 shallow-092012 (SPAdes) | ecosystem: Environmental > Terrestrial > Soil > Wetlands > Peat ... | reverse complement strand
CAGCCCGACGCGGCGTTGCGGCCGCAGGCCGGGGTGCCCGGTGATTCTCGTCGCGGTGCTGGCACGGAATCTGTCCCACGCCGCGCTGGGGTCGACGGCCGAGGCGCCGGGCTGTTGGTGCCCGCCCTCGGGCTCGGCGCTGTGGTGGTGGACTTCGGCGTATTCGTGGCGCAGCTGGTGGACCAGGGACTGGATCTGGTCATCGTCCAGGCCGGAATCGATGTTCGCCAGGCCCATCGGGACGCTCATTCCGGGGGTGGATCGGCAGACCATGCAGCGGGCCCTCTCCAGGTGTTCCGGTTGGACAGGACCGACGCTAGGAGGGGTCGCAAACTGAACCAGGAACCCTCGGCAAACCGCTGTCAGCCGCCCTCACGCGAGGGTTCCGCCAAGAAACCGGTAAATCGGTAAGGATTCAAGCGTTTCCGCAGGTGGCAGACTCGCGCCTGCGGTTTCGGGGACCGGTAAGCCACCGGTAAGGCCCTCGGCAGAAAGCACTGTTTCCGCAGGTGGCAGACTTTTCTACGCTTACCGGTTCTGAACCGGTAAAAACCGGTAAGGCCTTGGCTGAGCGCACAAAACGCGCTCCAGCCAAGGCCTCGAGACGCCGGGCCGCCGGGATCGGCGGGACTAGGAGGTGGGCTCTTCGCCGTCGACGTCCTGGTAGAAGGTGATCTGGTCGACCCGGTCGATGAACACACCGATTCCCTGGTCCGGGTCGTACCGGCCGATCGTCTGGCCGAGGTACTCGGTGGACAGGTGGTTCTCCAGCGCCGCCTGGACGCCCTGGATGTCGCCCTGCCCGAGTGCGTCGACGAGCTGGGCCATGATCTCCGGGGAGATCTGGTCTGCCTCGCTGGTGCCGATCTGCCGGCTCGGGTAGTGGTACCCGTCGTTGCGGGACAGGTTGATCCGCAGCTCGCCCTTCATCTGCAGGAACACCGGGCCGCGGGGCCGACCGGTCGCCGGGTCCACGTTCAGGCCTTGGCCGCGCATCCGGACGGCGGCGTCGGCGCGCTGCAGGATTCGCCGGGCATCGGCCAGCGGTGCGGCGATCTCGCCGCTGGCCCACCGTTGCACCGTGCGGACCGATCGGCCGGTGAGTTCCGCGGTCCGCCTGACCCCGCCCAGTTCCTGGATGAGGTCACGGTTACGGCCGGCGACGCTGGCCCGGGCCAGCACCCCACGGGCGTGCGCCGGGATGTGCTGAACGTCACCGCGTGCCCACCGTTGCAGGGACCGCGTCGACCGGCCCACCAGCCGGCTGGCCGCCCTGGGCCCGCCGGCGTCCCGGATCAGATCACCGATGGACCCTGAGACCCGCGGGCTGGCCAGGGAGGTGGTGATCGCCCGAGCTGCCTGCCCCCTGGTGGGCGCCGGCGCCTGCGGCCGGATCGGTGGCATCAGCTCTCACCGGGTGCGGCGGTACCCGGCGGATCAGTAGCCGCGGCGAACTGCAGGCGCCCCAACGACTTGTCCAGCAGGGATTCACCCCTGGCCGCCCGGCGGCGCAGTTCGTCGGTCAGCTCGAGGTACCCGGCGGACTTCAGCGCCCCGAGCCGCCCGTTGTCCGCGGCGGGTGCGTTGACCCTGGGGTCCGGGTCGGTGCCGAGGTAACCGATCTCGTCGAAGTCGATGGCCACCGGCACCCGGCCGGTAGCGAGGCGGTGTTTCTGGATGACCCGCCACAGCGCGGCCCTCGCGGCCGCGCGGATCGCCGCCCCCCACATAGGTTGGTGGTGCCACGGCTGGGCGCCCTTGCGGGTGAAGTCGCTGGCCATCCGTCCGATGTACCCGGTGTAGACACCCTTGACGGCCCGGGCGACCGCTTCGTCACCGTCGGCCCTGGCGGTGAGCAACGCGTCCCGGCACCGGGCGTACCAGGGCTCCAGCAGCCGCGCCTGGTACTGCTGCACGTGCGCCTCGGCCAGGTCGAGGTCGGTGATGTCGTACCCGGCACCGCCGGTGTCCTCGTCCTCGAGCAGCAGGATCAGGGTGGGGGTGCTGACCCACCGCTGCACCTTCTCGTAGGGGTGCTGGTCCGGGTGCGGCGGCGGTGACTTCTGGTCCCACGCAGGCAATGTCACCCGCCACATCCCGAACGGGATCTTCACCTTCGGTGCCTTGGCGGCGGTCACGGCGGCGATGGCCGTCTCCTGGTCGAGGTGTTCGACGGGGCCGAAGCCCAGGTCGATGCCACCGGCGGAGGACAGGTAGCTGCCTCGCCGGTCGTAGGTCTGCAGCACGGTGGCCTTGGACAGTTCCGTCTTGTCGATCTCCGGGTGGTACAGGAACTCCCACTCCAGGTGCCGCTGCCCGTGGCCCAGCCGGGCGACCGGGAGCGGCACGGCCGTGGTGAGGATCCGGGCGTCCTTCTGCTCGTCGTGCTCGCCGCGTTCGTGCCGGCGTTTCATGTCCCGCTCGCGGCCCCACTGGATCTGCGAGAACAACGATTCACCGGTGCTGCCCGGGCTTGTTGACCACGGGATGCCGAGCAGCTCGGCGAGCCGCTCCAGCCGGCGGGCCAGTTCCCGCCAGCACCCGACCGGGTCGGTGTCGGCGTCGGGCAGGTCGATGAATGGGGAGGTGCTATCGGTGCGCCGGTCCCAGATCCACACGTACGGTTCGAGGACCACCCGGAAGGTCCGCTTCTCGCGGCGGATCCTGTTCCAGGGCGCCAGCTGGCCACTGGCTTCCCACCCCTGGTCGTTGGACAGGAATGCGGTTTGCTCGGCGAGCCACCGCAGCATCCGCAGCGGGATCTCTTCGTTGCTGACCGGTTCCCCGTCGTCCATCGGCCGGGTGATGAACGCCTCGTCGGGCACCAGGCCGAGCTCGGTGACCATGGCGCTGGTCAGGACCAGCAGCCCGGGTCCGGTGGGGTGACCGATCCGGAACCGGTCGCCTACGGTGGCGACGTCGGCGAGCGTGCTGATCTTCTCCGGCGCGGCGACGGTGCCGTCGGGCAGGTAGATGCCGTCCGGGTCGATCACGACAGCTGAGTAGTGCCAGGGGCTTTCGGGCCGCCCGGTGGGACGCGCACCCTGGGCGGGCCTGGTGGTGGTCTGCGACCGGCTGGTCTGGCGGTTGTCGGGCACGGCCGGTACGGGAGCGGTCGGCGCTGCGGGGCTGACCGGTATGGCGGCGGGTGCGGAGACGGCGGCGGGGGTGATGTCGCAGGTGGGGTGCAGCGGCCGTCCCCCGTACCGGGTGGTGGTCGGCTCCCCGCAGCCCAGGCACGGCTCGGCGGCCGCGGCCGGTTGGGACGCGTCGGTGGACTTCCAGCACGCCAGGTGCACGCACACCTCGTCGATGTACAGCTGGCACGGCTGCCGGCAGACCGCGCAGGGTGCGGGGTCGCCGTGTCGGTGAACGGTGGAGTCGGTCAGTTCACGCATGTCCTCGTCCGGGGTGGTGGTGTCGCGGCCGGCGGGCCCGGCCGAGGTGGTGGTGTCTGGACCTGTCGGGTCCGGACCGCCAGGGCCGAACGGCAGCGGTGGGGTCGATGGTCCGGTCTCGAAGAGGATCTTGTCGGCGTCCAGATCCCACATGCGGTGCTGCTTGTCGCCGCCGGCGGGGTCGGGCACCGGCAGGGTGTATCTGGTTTCCAGCCGCCCGGTGGTCTTGTTGATCTCGGTACCGGTGCGCAGGACACTGATCGCGGCGAGTTCCCGCTGGATGACGGTCCTGGTGACCGGCATCTGCTCCCCCGCCCTTGCGACCGCGGTCAGGATGGTCGAGATCATGGTGGATGGTTCCACGTGCATCCGCTGCCCGTGGGTGGTGTTGACGATGACCCCGGCCCATTCGCCGAGCGGCTGGCAGCGTATCGATGACTCGAACTCGCCGCGGCCGCCGCCGCGGATGTCGATCCGGTGGCCGTACTGCAGCGCCTCCGGGTACTCCGGGATGACCCCACCGGGGTAGGTCAAGTGGATGGTGCCCTTCCGCAACGCGGCGGCGATGAACTGCCGGCACCGTTCACCGGTGCTGGTCGGGGAGTCCGGGTCCTGCGACCGGTCACCGGCCTCGGTGAGCGCCTCCCGCACCTCGCCCAGCATGGCGTCGGCCTCACCCTGCTCGTAGGCGCCGGTGGCCACCAGGAACCGGGCCATCAGCTCCCACCCGACCTCGAGCTCGGCCAATGGTTCGGCGACCCTGTCCGGTGCCCCGGCCTCACGCCGCCGCTGCGAGATCTCCCCGGCGCGGTGCCGGGCCCATTCCTGCAGACCGGTGACATCACCTGCCATCCAGGACAACAGCGACGCCATCACCTGCGCCCGACCCCGCCGGGACGCCATCGCGTCCAGTACCAGGATGTCCTCCAGGTCCATCTCCCCGCGGGCGACGTCCAGGGTGTTGAGCCGCTCATTACCGGAGGTCGTCGACGCCTTGACCTCGGAGGTGCCGAGCGCGGTGCACCGGGTGCGCTTCCCGGTGTCGATCTCTTTCGTCTTGCTGTTCAACCGGTCTCGCCGTTCCCGGTTGTACTGCATGCGCGCGAACTGGGAGGCCAGTGACGCCGCCGCGTCGACACCCTTGTCCGGTGCCCAGTCGTCGGCGAAGAACACCGCGTCCTTGGCCGCCCACAACTCGTCCCGGACGGAGTTGAAGGTCGACCCGTTCCCGGACATCGACGCGGTGGGGCTCTGCCGGTCCCACTTCGTGCCGAAGTGGTGCATGGCCAGGGCGGCGGCCGCGCTCTTGTAGGAGCCGCGTTCACCGAAGACCATGGTGGGCGATCCCAACCAGCCGACCACGGCCCGGTACGCGGTGCCGGCGAGCACCGCACCCACCCGTGGCGGCAGCCGGGTCATCATCGCCCGGGAGTCGCGGTCGAACAACGCCCGCACCGCGGCCGCGTCGGTCACCGGATCCGGCAGGTCGACCTGCGCGATCGCGCCCGGCAGTCGCACCGCGAGAGGAATGTTCCCAGTGGCGGTGATGCCACCACCGGAATGGATGTAGCCCCAACCCTTTTCCCCGAGATGGTGCCAGCCGGTCGACTTGTACATGGTGACAACCTCGGCCTGCGGGGAGGTTTCCCGGATCGCGTCCCACACGCGGGACCGCCCGCGGGGCGATGACTCGTACTTCACTCCCATCTCGGGCAGGTCGGCCAGCCATTCGCCCGAGCGGGCCCGCTCGGCCGGGACCCGCAGGGTGATCAGCTCACCGGTCGACGGATGGGTGTACCCGACGACGTAACTGGCGATCACCCGCTCCCCCGGCACCGCCTGAGGATCCGGTTCGTCACCGTCCCCGGCATCATCGCTGGTGTCCTCGAGTTGCTCGACCCGCAGCACACGCACGTCCAGGCTGAGGACACCGACGAGCTTTTCGTTGCCGTCCTTGTCCCAGCGCCGTTCGATGATCGCCCCGGTGGGCAGCCGCTCGAATTCCCGCCATTGGACAGGAGACCCAGGGCGCCGGCCCTCTCCCCCACCTCCGCCGGGAAAGTTGACCACGACGTTGTCACCGGGCTCGCCCACCGGTTCCGGTGCCGGCTCCTCGGTGCTGGACGGCGCCGCCCGCAGCAGCACCTCCCGGATCGCCTCGGGCATCGGCGCACCGCACGCATCCCACGCCGCTTCGGCGATCCGTTGCGCCCGGCCCTGCGCGTGCTCCGCCCGCCCGGGCGCATCGATGTACCGGTCGAGACCGCCGGGCGGGGCGCCGTGCTCGCCCACCCTGGCCGCGGTCGCCGCGGCCAATCCTGCGGCCTCGTAGGCGGCGTCGCCGGCCCGCTTGGCGTACCGGACGGATTCATGCGCCCACCGCAGCGCGTACTTGGCCTCGTCCTGGGCCAGCTTCAGCGCCTTCCGCCCGGCGGCCGCGGCGGATCTGTCCAACCGGGCGCGGGTCTCGTCCTGGGCGCCCTGCGCGTGGTCGGCTTCCTTCTCGGCGATCTCCGCGTGATGGGCCGCGTCAGCCGCGAGCGCCAGCGTCCGGGCGTGCTCCAGCGGCAGGTCGATGAAATCGTCCAGGCCGAAACCGGCCGCGAAATGATCTGCCGGGTCGGACTTGTCCTCGGTGACAGCGGCCAACACCATCCGCAGCGACGCGACGACTCCGGTCAGCTTCTCGGACAGTTCCACCGCCCGCCGGAACCCGGCCAGGTCCCGGTCGATGGCCAGCACCAGCTGCGCGCCGCGCAGCTGCTCGATGACGTCGTCGTCGAAGCCGCCGGAGCCGTTGCTGTGGGTGGTGGCGATCCCGGTCGCGCCGAGCCGCTGGTTGACGGCCTCGTCGTCCTTCTCCCCCTCGCAGAGCCACACGGGCAGGCCCTGCTCGATGGCCTCCAGCACCCGCGGGAGATGACGCACCACCCGCCGCGGGGACGCGGTGTAGACCCACTGCCCGGTATCGGGGTCCTGGTGCCGCTGCTTGAACGTCTTGCGGCGGACGCCATGCTCGTCGCGTTCGTACCGGATGGTCTGCATGAGCAGCTGCTGCTGCTCATCGACCCAGTCGTAGCTGCGGACCTCCACCCAATCGGTGGGGACCGGCTCCGGGCCGGGCAGCAGCCGCTTGGGTAACGGCCCGAGCCGATTACCGGCAGGGGCCGCACTGGGCCGCCGCGGTGACGAGCGGCGCGACCGGCCGGGCGGCGGCCTGGCGGGCAACGGCGCGTCGAACCGATCGGGCAACCCCAACCCGAGCGCTTCCAGGATGTCCTTCTCATCCGCGGCCGGGCACGACCCCGAGTGGCAAGCCAGCAACGTCATGCCGCTGGCGGACTTCCAGTCGATCGACAGGCTCGGCGAGGTGTCCTCATGCAGGGGGCAGCGGGCCTGAATGTGGGTGCCCCGAAGACGGGGTTGCCGCCCCTGCTCCTCCAGGGCCCGGTACACCCGGTCCAAGGATGACCGGGGCAACCCTGATGGCTCTCGCGCCGGACTGCTCACTTGCTGGTTGTCACCCCCTCAGCTGGTTCGTTCGTCTCTGGCCAAACAACGGATCGACCGGGGCTTAGGGAGTCATGGCCAGATCGGGAGGGGCAGTGGTGTCCTGCTGCGGGTGCTCCGCTGAACGGGCGGCGATTCTTCGCCGGCGAAGCTCGGTGGCCAGCTGGTCGGCGGCCGCACGGAACTCCGGGTCCTGCTGCCAGAGCCTCAGCGCGGCACGCACCCGTTCCGACGCGGGGATGCCGTCCTCGATCCGGGCCAGCGCCAGCGCCCGGTGGGTGATTTCACCAAGGACCACGGAGACCTTGATGCGCCGTTCCGCGCCGGCCACGTCACGGGCCAGCCGGTCGCGGCGGAGTTCAGCTGCCTGACTGTTGATGCGCTCGGCGACCGGGCCGCCCTGTTGCCAAAGCTGCACAGCGGCCCGGATCCGGTCGGCCGCCGGAATGCGGTCCTTGATCCGCGCTGAACTCAACGACCGGTTGTCCCGGTCGTCAAGGAAGAGGGTGAGTCGATCGGTGTGCGACATGATGGGTGCTCCTCGGTGCGTGGTTCACGGCGGACGACGTTCGTCGTCACTGTGAATCACGGGCACCCCGACCCATATACCGGCAATACGGATTGCGAAGCCGGTAGTGGTGGTTCGAGGGTTGGCGAAGGCCGAGGACTGCCGAATCAGAACCTGAACCAGGGCGTGCCTACTACCGGCACCGCCAAAGATCAGTAATACTGTCGGCAGACCTCCCCGAGGTCTGGCCTCCTTTCAGCTAGGCCTTGCGAGACCCCCCACCACGGTTGGCGCCCGGAGGGGGGTTTTCGCTTATCTGGGTCAACCAGCTATCGGCAGAACCTGCTGTGCCGGATCAACGTCGGCCGGCAGTTCCAGGCCGAGGGCTTCAGCCAACGCACTGGCGGCGTAATCGTTGATGGTGACGCCAGCGGCGTCGGCTCGGCGGATCAGCTCGTCGGCAAGAGGCTCGGCGAGGCGCAACCCGAAGTATCTTCGGGGCCCCTTGCCGCGTCTTCCGCCCTTGCTGCGCGGTGGTGTTGCCATGCCAGACATGGAAACAGAAACCACCTGGTCACCATCGGTGACACGCCGACTGATCTCCGACTGATTGGGCACCTCATGCCACCTCTGTCGTGATCAACACGTGGCTGGGCTTCCCTCGCCTGTGACGGTTGCGCTGCACGGCGCTTAGCCGCCGTAACCCTGGCGTGTCCAGTACCCGCCCGGTCTCGCTGTAGGCAACGCCCGCCCAGATCACCGATCGAGGGTTGGACGTGGGGTAACTCTCCCGGCGTTGCTGCAGGCAGGCGGCCAGCAGCGGGCATTCCTCGGCGCAAATCCGTTGCGCCCGCAGCCAGCTGTGGACGTCGCCGATGTCCAGGTCCCAGGACAGGTGGGGCTCGGAGTCTGCGGTGGCTGCCTGGGATGCGGTGCAGGAGCCTTTCCAGTTCTTTGACGTCGTGTGGGCCATGGGTGCCTCAGCGGTGGTGAGGTCCGCAGTGCGGAGTGTGTCGGGCAGGGGTGCCCATGACCTTCGTCAGCGATGTTGCACACAACGTTGGCGATCACCGGGCGCACCGCCAACCAACGGCGACCACCGACGTTGGCGCACCCTGTTTGTCCTGCTCAGAGAGGCCTCGGATATCGGCGGGCGCGGCGGTGAAGAATCCGTCAGGCAACCTTGCCCCGGTCGCATTAAGCCACCTGGACGTTAGCCGGGGCCGCCCGATCTGCGCTTCCATGAAGCTACCGGTGATCGAGGAGCGCCGCCCGGTTCGACTTGACGTGCTTGACGCCGTTCGCAGATCAAGACTAGGCTTGACGTACTTGACGTCGCGTCGCGGAGAGGTGATCGGTGTGGTCCCTTCGGCATCAACGTCTCCCGAACTTGCGTTTGTGACAGCTTTGGCCGCAGACGGCAACACAGTCGAGATTGACCTCACCAGACCCGACGCCGCACCGGTGCGCGAAGCGCTGTCGGCGTACGTTGCCTCGGTTCAGACGGGGGCAACGGGCCGAGCGTCCGCCGGGGAGACTTGGGTCAGGGAGGTCGGTGAACGGCTGGACGATGGCTTGCACCGGCTACTACGGGACGACCCTTCTATCGCCGACACCGATCCGGCAACGCTGGCGGACCACCTGGTTGCCGCCGTTCCGACCCGTCACGATCTCGATGTTCTGACCGGACCGTTCTACGACACATCAGGCCTGACCAAATGGCTGGGCATTACAAGGCAGGCCTTGGATGCCCGCGCCAACAAAGGCTCTCTACTCATGTGTCCGCTGGCGGACGGCACCCGTGTCTACCCGGCGTGGCAATTCCGCACGGACAAGACAACCGTCCCGCACCTCGCCGAGGCGGTACGGATCCTGCGTGCGGGAGCCAAGAGTCCGTGGACAGTTGCTACCTGGCTCCGGACACCGCTGCGCGAATTCGATGACAACGACGCTGTCACGTGGCTGGATCGTGGTCACGATCCCGACCGAGTACTCAGGGCGGCCAGCGAAGACGCCACCCGGTGGGCCCATTGAGTTCGTCCGGCGGCCGGGCAGCATTGGCGCTCCTTCACCCATCGAAGGCGCTTCTCGCCAAGTTCCCGAGAGTCACCCTGAAGCCGAGCAAGAAGCTGTTCCGTGCCCACCAGAGCGTTTTCGGGCCGTGGTGGTTCTCCCCCAACGGTGGCACCCCCGAGGGCGGCCGCTTCGACCTGGCTAATGGACATGGGACTTGCTACCTGGCCGACTCGCCGGCTGCCGCTGTCCGCGAGTATCTGGGCCGCGCCGGCGTTGCCGGTGTCATCAACGTGGCCGAACTGGCTGGTCGAGTCGTCTCCACCCTGTCTGTCGGCAAGCCCCGGTCCCTCGCGGACACCACTTCAGCACGGGCAGCGAACCACGGCATCACCAAGGAAATCTCGACGACTGTCGACTACGCACTGACGCAGGAGTGGGCCGAGGCCTGGTCCCGCGATGGGCTAGATGGTGTTCGGTATGTCGGCCGATTCGACACGTCCCACGTCAGCCGCTGCTACGGCTTGTTCGGCCCGGCAGGGGCCGACCCGACGGCAGCCGAGGACTCAGCTCCCGCCGCAGCCACGGATGTCGCGAGGAAGGCCGGCATCAAGGTCGTCGACAACCCGACGGTCGTGACGATCATTGCGCCAGCGGACTGAGCTACGTCCCAACCGCCGTCGCCCTGGTAACGGACGTTGATCACCCGCGCCGAAAAGCGCGTCTCGCCGATGCTGTCGGCCATCGTCGTTGGTTCCGGGCAGTGCGCCCCGCATCAGACGATGGTGCGGCAGTCGAAGGGTGCGTGGTCCAGGACGATCGGTTGCCGTCGCTCATCATGCGCAGTCGGTGCAGGACTGTGCCTGCAAGGCAGCCTCTGGTGGCCGACGCCGGTCAACGATCGGGAACGGGCCTGAGCGGGTTGGTGAACTGCTGCCAATGTTCCCGTGGGTGGAAGAACTGGAGTGGATGAAATGCCGCGAGCGGCAGCCGCCACACCTGCTCTGCGGGGTGATCGGCAGCGACCGACCAGGTAGTGGTGTGGCTGCGGCTGATCTGGTGGGGTTCGACGATCAGTGTTGTATCAGTCAGCCAGGCGCCCGCCAACGCCCAGCCGACGTCATCGACGGTCCACTGATTGGTCCCGGTGATGCCTGGCCTGGCCGGGAGGTGTCGTCTGGCCGCGGTGAGGCAGGGGCCCGGGCGCAGGACCACGTCACCGCTGCGCTGTTCGGCGCCTGGCCGGATACTGCCCAATCGGGTCCCGGTGGGCGCTCCGGCCCGGGTCCATCCGGTTCGCACCGGGTCGGCTCCCCGCGGGATGTGCGAGGTGGCGTGATCGACGAGGTGTCCTCCGCCGTTGGACAGAACTGTGGCGATCAACAGCAGGAACTGCTCCTGCAGTTCGGGGCCCCCACCGACACCGGTGCCGGCCAGTGGCAGGTGCCCACCTTCGATGCGGTCACCGGGTGGCCGATAGGCGGGGACAGCCAGGGCGGACCTGGCGGGTAGTTGCCCGGCGACCGGCGCGACCAGGTTGCGCAGGAGTCTGGCGTGGAGTGCGACCTGGGTCAGGTCCCTCACTCCTCTCCCCCGTTGGACCTCTGCCCACAGCCCAGTGCTGATGGCCATCACATCGCTCCGCCGGCCGCCGGCCGGTGGATCTGTCCACACCTTTTCCAGCATCAGCCCGGCCTCGGTGAGCAGGTCGTCCACGGCGTCGAAGTCCTCGGCCTGGGCCGCGCCGGCGACTTCGTGAAGCGCCCAGAACAGCCACGGCACCTCTGGCCTGTCGGTCCACCGCAACAACGGGGGCCAGCCCCGCGCCGCCCACCGCGCGGTCGGCTCAGACCGTCGCCGGATGTGCAGCATTTAAGGCACGGTAGTGCCGCCCCTGCGCTGCGGCCGGGCAGGTCAGCTACCCGTGGCGATCCAGGACTGCTCGCCGCGCAGGTCCCGGCCCCGCTGGGTGGCTGAGAGCCGCCGCAGCCCGGCGGTGTCCAGAATCCTGCCCGTGTCGCTGTAGGCGACCCCGGCCCAGATCACCGCCTGCGGGTTCCGCGCCGGATACGGGTACAGCCTCGTCCGCCGAGCCTGGCAGGCGACCAGGAACGGGCACTGTTCGAGGCAGACCCGCTGCGCCCGCAGCCAGCTCTGCACATCACCGACATCGAGATCCCACGACTCGTGCGGGTCGTCCGCGGCGGCGGTCCGGCCGCTCGGGTGACATGGGCCGACCCAGTCGTTGTCCATTTGTCCGGTGCTCATGGAGCCCCCTGTCCGACCTCTGCACACCGCCGTTGTTACCAGTAAACAGTATTACCGGTAATACGGCAATGGTAGGGGTGATCGGCACGGAACCACCCACGGGTCAGTCACGAACCACGAGCTGACCGAGTGACGTCCCCTGCGGGTCTGAACGTCCAACTGTGTTCAGATGCCAACCTTGTGCCGCGCCGCGTCGAGCAGGGTGCGAACCGCAGAGACCGGACTGAACGCAGCCGCGGCCGCGGTGAGAGCGGCAAGCGAATCCGGGTCGACCACGAGATCGGCCGCAGCTGCGTTGGACTCGAGCTGCTCGACGCTGGACGCGCCAGGTATCACCACCACTTGAGGCAGGCTCAGCAGCCAGGCCAGTGCGATCTGCGCGGGCTTGACGTGGTGAGCGTCGGCGACACCGCGCAAGGTGTCCAGCAGGGGAACCACCCTGCGCAGATTCTCCCGACCGAACAGAGGGCTCCATGCTCGAACGCCGCCCGGACGGTTCTCTACGGTGTATTTTCCGCCGAGCAGGCCCTGGGCCAGCGGGGAATAGGCGATGATGATCCGGTTCTGCTGCGCGGCAAAGGGCACGAGATCTTTGAGTGGGCCGGCGTGCGCGAGCGAGAACTGGACCTGATTGCTCACCACCGCCCGCCCGAGCGCCACATCCGCCTTCCGCCAACGCGCCAGCGAGTAGTTGGACACGCCCACTGCGCCGATCCGGCCGTCATCCAGCAAGGTGCGCATGCCGCGCATGATCACCGAGTCCGGAACCACCGGG
>Ga0208851_1000783_pt1 | contig 12488 bp, 10 predicted proteins | sample NGESurshal092012_FD_184481 | JGI IMG/M metagenome (GOLD analysis project Ga0208851, IMG submission 184481) | Arctic peat soil microbial communities from Barrow, Alaska - NGEE Surface sample 415-2 shallow-092012 (SPAdes) | ecosystem: Environmental > Terrestrial > Soil > Wetlands > Peat ... | reverse complement strand
AGTCCGACTGAGGTCGGACTTGTTTGTGATGCGCACATGAGCTTCTGGAGAGTGGGATGTTACCCAGCTAAATGCTTGACGAACAATACAGTTGCTAAAAAAGCGCCCTAGTTTGATTGAGCTAGGGCGCTTTTTTAGTAGGGTTCATTCTATAGACTGCGTTTTTGGGTGACCATCCGATAGACTTCGATCAAGTCCCCTTCTTTCCAGTCACTAAAGGCAGTCCGAATACCGCATTCAAAGCCAGCATTGACTTCCTTAACATCTTCCTGGAAGCGCCTCAGTGACTCTAGATAGCCTTCATAGACCACATCCTTGCCCCGACGGACTCGAATATTACTACTGCGGCTGATCTTGCCTTCCTTGACCATGCAGCCTGCTACAGCTCCTTTGGCGATGGAAATAATCTGGCGCACTTCCGCCACCCCTAGAGGCTCTTCTACCATTTCGGGTTCTAGTTTCCCAGCCATGGCATCCCGCACATCTTCGAGGAGCTTGTAGATTACGTCATACTCTTGAATAGTTACGTGAGAACGCTCTGCCGCCGCTCTGGACGCAGGACCCAAGGTGATATTAAACCCGAGAATAATAGCCCCTGAAGCCGCTGCGAGGTCAACGTCTGCTTCTGAGACATCTCCCGCTGCGGAAAGTAGAATTTTGAGCTGGACTTGGTCTTGGGGCAGTTGAGCCAAGGATCCGAGAATCGCTTCCACAGAACCCTGCATATCCCCTTTGACGATTAGGTTAAGTTCCTTGAGATCTCCTGCCTTCGCTTGCGAAGAAAGCATCCCCAAGGTCACCCGGCTGGTCGCCATCGCCTGGGCTAAACGGTTTTCCCGTTGTCCTAAGGCTCTCTTTTCAGCTTCTATACGGGCTTCCCGCTCATCAGCGTAGACTTCCAGCTCATCGCCCACCCCAGGCACATCCGAGAATCCTAGGACCTCCACAGGCATGGACGGACCTGCACTCTCAACAGCACCACCGCGGTCATCGAATAGAGCCCGAACCTTACCGTAAACGGAGCCGACTACAAAGGGATCGCCGACGCGGATGGTTCCATTCTGGACCAAGATCGTAGCGACTGGGCCTTTCGCTTTGTCCAGGTTGCCTTCAATCACCGTTCCTTTAGCCCTGCGGTCTGGATTAGCCGACAGTTCTTGGACATCGGCTACCAGCACGATCATTTCCAGTAGTTTATCCAGGTTGAGCTGAGATTTGGCTGAGACTGGGACCATAACAGTATCTCCACCCCATTCCTCAGCAAGCAGTCCTTGGTCCGCAAGTTCCTGCTTAACCCGGTCTGGATTGGCTTCAGGTTTGTCGATTTTGTTGATGGCAACAATCATCGGCACACCCGCAGCGCGAGCGTGGGAAATTGCTTCTTTCGTTTGAGGCATCACACCGTCATCTGCAGCTACCACCAAAATGGTGATATCCGTGACTTTGGCTCCCCTTGCCCGCATAGCCGTGAAGGCTTCGTGGCCTGGGGTATCCAGGAAAACAATTTGGCGTGGTCGGCCTTCTACTTCAACATCGATGTGATATGCACCAATATGCTGCGTAATGCCTCCAGCCTCACCTTGAGCTACTTTAGTGCGACGGATGGCATCTAGAAGAGAGGTCTTTCCGTGGTCTACGTGACCCATGATCGTAACTACTGGAGGACGGATCACGAGGTGATCTAAGTCTTCTATATCCAGCATTTCGGTCTTCTTGGCCGCAGCTTCCTGCTCCGCAAATTCCACCTCGTAGCCGAGTTGAGTGGCTACCAATTCAGCGGTTTCCATATCCAAAGTCTGGTTGATGGTAACCGGGATGCCTTTGAGGAAGAGGACCTTAATGACTTCGGTGTTGGACACCTTCATCAATTCGGCCAGATCTTTAACGGTCAGGTTTCCACCTAAAACAATGCTGGTTGGCTTTGCTTCTTCTACTGGCCTCCGGTCTCGACGACGCTGACTGGCTGAGCTAGAGCCCCGTTTCTTACTGGTTGTAAACCGGGTAGTCTGCACTGGGGCTGGTGCGTTGGCACTTGCCTTGGCCGTAGGCCGGGAAATCGGACGGGCCAATAAAGACTGTTCATCTAAAGCTTTGGTGACATCGAGTTCGACTGCATCATCATCTTCCCCGACAACCTTCGCCTTTAAGCGTTTAGGGGGTTTAGGGGCCTTTGCAGGAGAAGCTCCAGCCTTCCCGCGCCGTTCTGATTCGGTTTCTTCCACCACAGCAGATAGCCGACGGATAGGCGGCAGCGGTTCCTCCGCGCTTTTTATCACTCTCGGGTTCGTCGGTCTCTCCCCTGTGGTGGTTGGTTTAGGCCCTTCAGTTTTTATAGGTCCTGGGGGAGCAACGGGTGCCGCTGGAGCTTGAGGTGCGGTAGGAGGTTTAGGTACTTCAGGAACCGGAGGAACCGCACGTGCAGCGACTGGAGGAGGCGTTACGGGAGGAACTACGGGAGGAGCAACAGAGGCAGGAGCAGTAATGAGTGCAGGCGGGGCTACAGGAGCACGCGGAGGCTCAACCTTTTTGCCTTCTTTGGCTACCGGTTGAACAGGGACTACAGTGCTAACACTGCCACCGCGCTCTGGAGCTTGAGGTTCGATAACCGCTTGACGAGCCACCGTTGGAGTGGCTGTAGGTTGAGGGGGTGGCGCAGCTTCTACGGGAGGGGCGGGAGGCTGAACGGGCCGCGTGGGAATACCAACAATCTGCTGTCGATGGACAGAGACAATTTGTGGGGCCTTGGATTTGGCTATGCCTGCGATCCCTGGCTTTTGGGGGGGCACCCCCGGTGGCTTTTGGGCAGTTCTGCGACCACTGGCGATCAGCTGCTTGATGCGTTCTACATCTTCATGGCTAACCGAGCTGCTATGACTTTTGTAGACAATCTTTAGCGCATCACAGATGGCCAAAATATCTTTGCTATCGCGGTTAAGGTCGCGAGCTAAATCGTAAATTCGTTTTTTTTCGTTCATGAACTGTCCTCGACGTGCTTCCCTCTTACTACCTGTGTTTAATGAATGCTGTTGGCACCTGCCCCCGACCTCTGTACTGCCTCTTGAGAAAAAGAAGAGTCGGTGCAGCGATGGTGTTGAACCTGTTCCCAGAGGGTTTGGAGAACAGCAGGGGGGACTGGAGCTTTTAACGCTTTAGCCAATCGCCCTTTACGCTCAACACCTTGTAGGCAGTCTACTGCAGGACAGAAGTATACGGAACGGCCCATACCTTCACCCAATTGTACTGTTTGACTGGGCCATGACCGCACAACCCGCAAAAAAGCAGACTTATGCTCGATCTTGCGACAGCTCAAGCAACGACGATAATTCTTCTTCAAATAGGTTACTGTGTCTCCGCTTGGTAATATTCAGAAGCTTTCTTAATATCTATCTTCCATCCCGTTAAACGAGCTGCTAAACGCACATTTTGTCCCTCTTTACCGATGGCTAAAGAGAGCTGGTCATCTGGGACTACGACGTGGGCCTGACGGGCTTCTGGATCTACCAAACGCACTTCCGCCACTCTAGCAGGAGAGAGTGCATTCGCAATGTAGGTCGCAGGGTCTGGAGACCAACGAACTACGTCAATTTTCTCACCCCTGAGTTCATTGACTACCGCTTGGATACGGGATCCTCTAGCTCCAATACAGGCCCCAACGGGGTCTACATCTCGTTCCAAAGTGTCTACTGCTATTTTAGTACGCGGACCGACGGTGCGGGTAGGGGGGTTAGCCTCACGGGCCACGGCTACAATCCGGACTACTTCATCTTCGATTTCTGGAACTTCGTTCGCGAAGAGATAGACCACCAAACCTGCATCTGCTCTAGAAACAGAAAGTTGGGGACCCCGACGAGAACCCTCCCAAACTTTTTTCAAGAAGACCTTGATCACCGAACCAATGCGATAGGGTTCATTGGGGAGTTGCTCGTTTTTCGGCAGTTCAGCTTCCACTTCAGGACGTCCGAAGCCAGAGTTGACACTGACAATGACGGAACGGTTTTCAAAGCGGGTGACCCGTCCTTGTAAGACTGTATTTTCTTGATCCCGAAATTCTTCTTGAATGAGCTGACGGGAATAGTCTCTCAATTTTTGATTGAGGACTTGCTTGGTTTGAATGGCGGCCATGCGGCCAAATTCTTGTTTGTCAGGGGTAACATCCACTAAAACCTGATAGCCAGGCTCAGCGCCAGGGTCTACTTCTAGCACTTCTTCCAGTGCGATCTCGTGGTCTGTATTCTCTACTTCTTCGACAATCGTCTTGGTCGCTAGTACGCGGAAGCCTTGGTTCTCCAGGTCGAGGTCCACATCAAAATTTAGAAAATACTCGTCGTCAAAAACGGCATCTTTGTCTTTATAGGTCTTGCGGAATCGCTCATACCCTTTCTGCAAGGCTTCGCGTAAAGCGTCTGAAACAGCACTTTTAGGTAAATTTCGTTCGCGGCTGATGCCGTCAATCAGTTCATTGATTCCAGGGAGGGGGATCAGGGACATAGGGTCCTCCAGATTATGTAGTTGTCTTGTTTTTTAGAGGCGCTAATGAGTGAGCAGTACTTGGGTGACTTGGCCGCGGGGCAAGGGAACCTTACGGCCTTGAATCATCACAATTACTAGATCTTCTGTTCGTTCTAGGAGTTTTCCACTCCAGTCACTTTTGCCCTTGATCGAAGGACTTACATGAATGGTTACTGAAAAACCCCTAAATACCTGAAACTCACGGTCCGTGGTCAGGTTGCGCTCTGCTCCTGGGCTGGACACTTCCAGAACATAGGCTTCTGGAAGAAGGTGTTCCGCACCATCCAAGATCGGTTCTATCGCTCTACTTACCCGCTCGCAATCGGCTAGTCCCGTATCGTGCTGGGGGTTGCGGATATCTACCCTAAGGATGGGTGGATTGTGGTGGGTTTGGTGATGCAGGCCCACTATTTCCAAGTCTAAAGCAGCAATAGTCGGTTCGATTAGCTGCCAGAGGGCTTGTATATAGGGTGGGTTGTCTGCATGGACGGAAGAGCTAGACATAAAACAAGGTGGGTTCCCCCACCCCATAGCAGTGCAGTTAAGCGCCGTAAAGAGCAATAAACCGAGTCTACCTTGAAGAAGGGTTATTTCCTAAGGGTTAAGGTTTATGAGACTTAGGAACTTATTCAGTTGCCGAGACTTCAACCAACGCCTCTTCCAACTGAGCTTGTTGTTCCGCTTCCATCTTTTCACGGTAGCGAGCAGCCCGCTCTTCAGCATTGGCAAAAACGGCTTCTTGGTCTTGGACCATCTCGCCAGGAGTCTCTTCCAGTTGCTTGGTGGAGAGGCTAATCCGTCCCCGCTCAGCATCTAGATCGATAACCATGACTTTGATTTCCTGACCAACGGTAAAGACGGAATGGGGCGTCTCAATATGGTCGTGAGAAATTTCAGAGATGTGCAACAGTCCAGAAACACCGCCGATATCAATGAAGGCTCCGTAGGGCTTGATCCCACGGACGCGACCAATGACCACTTGACCTTGCTCCAAGCGGTTCATGCGTTTTTCAACCAACGCACGACGGTGGGAGAGGACAAGACGGTTGCGCTCTTCATCTACTTCTAGGAATTTCAGAGGCAATTCTTGATCAATCAGGTCTTCCTTAGGTTCCTTGGTGCTCAAGTGAGAACCAGGGATGAACCCTCTGAGTCCCTCGATGCGGACCAAGGCTCCACCACGGTTGACGGCAAAAATCTTAGCGCGGACGGTTGAATCTTCAGATTGGAGCTTGCGGACGCGCTCCCAAGCTTTCATGTACTCAATACGACGGATAGAGAGGGTAAGCTGTCCCTCTTCATTCTCATCAGAAAGAATAAAAAATTCTCGGGCCTCTCCCTCTTCCATCACTTTGCGAGGGTCATCCACTCGATTGATGGACATTTCTTGTACGGGAAGATAGGCAGCCGTCTTCGCTCCGATATCGATGAGTGCTCCACCCGGCTCTAGGCTGAATACGGTGCCTTCTACGATGTCGCCAGGGCTGAAGGTGTAGTCATACTGTGGAAGTAACTTCTCAAAGTCTTCGCGGGTAAATCCAATGTCTGTGGCTTGAGCCAAGGTTTCCTCCTAAGGGAGTCTCATTTACTAGGGGTTTATGTTGCGCCTGAATGAGCAGGCACAGCCTAACAAATATAGAACATCTTGAGCCCTAATGGAAAGAGGACCAGAATTAAGGAATGGGAAGCATCTTTAGAGTTACTGGGCCCGATTTGCTGTTTGCAGAACAGCTACTGAACCTTCACTTGGTTTTTTCTGAAGGTAGATGTTTGCCCAGCCTGGGCTTGTGCGTAAGGAATCGACTTTCCTCCAGACAAAGCCTTCAAGTTGGCATCAAAAATCGCATTGGTCTGTTCGCCAATCAAGTTGCCTAAGATTTTCCCCTTCGCGTCAATGAAGACGTAGTGGGGAATTCCACTGACTTGGTAACGTTCTGCTTCTGGAACCCATTTTTCGTTATCAACATTCAGGGCGACAAAGTTAACTTTGTTTCGGTATTTTTCTTCCATCGTTGCCACGGTCGCGGCCATGCTATTGCACGAGGTGCACCATTCAGCGTAGAACTCCACGAGACTAGGTTTACCGTTTGCCTGTGCCTGTTCCAAGGGAATAGCGCGTTCTGCTACCTTTGCTGCAGTCAGTGTTTGGGCATCATTGCGGGTAGCGAAAAAGAGTCCAGCACTGACGGCAGCAGCGGCTACGGCCAGGGCAATATTCCGAATCTTGTTGTCCGGGCTAGGCGAACTCTGGGTCATAAGTACTACAAAAAAAAGAGGATTACCCTCTAGTGTAAGCATTTATTTCTCCTGATATCCCCTCCCTAGGGGGATGGGTTAACATAGAGCTATAAATCTATTCCAAAGATTCCATGCTTCCTGAAGTTAAGAAAAACACGCTTAGGCGTCTGGCTACGATCCGTGGCCATCTGGACGCGGTGGCAAGAATGGTGGATGAAGAGCAATACTGCATTGATATTTTGCACCAGATCAGAGCGATTGAAGCTTCTCTGGAGAATACAAAACAGGTCATGGTAGAAGGACATCTCAAGACTTGTTTTACCCACGCTCTAGCAGAGGGAGAAGGGGAAAAAGCTATCACTGAACTGATGAAAGTACTCAAAAGTAATCGTTAACTCTGATTATTGCTGACTTCCTCCGGATAGGGGTTGGGTGACATAAGACATCTCAAGGTGGGATCAAAATGAAGGCAGTTCGCAGGTTTCACATAGAAGGCATGAAGTGCCAAGGGTGCGTTAGTGCGGTCCAAACAGGTATTTCAGCGCTACCTGGGGTAGAAGTCACCCACGTAAATTTAGAACAGAAAATGCTAACGGTGGAGGCTGCCCCCAGTCTGACCGCTCAGGCCATAAGCGCTAAGGTTACTGAATTGGGCTTTGAAGCCTCACTGCTCGGTGATGCGGACACTTCCGCTGAAGATTCAGAAGATCACAGTAGCCAGCCCTCAAGACCTGACATCGCTTTTTCCCCAGTCTTTGAGCGGCTCACGTTTTCGATTCAGGGGATGAGCTGTGCTAACTGTGCTCAGAATATCGAGCGCGGGGTTTCCCAACTTAAAGACGTGTCTAAGGCTGAAGTGAACTTTGCCACGGAACAGATGGTGGTTTATCCCAAAGGCCCGTCCTCGGACCTTATCTCTTCCGTTGTTCAGAAAGTTCAGGATTTGGGCTATCAGGCGACTCCTCGGTTTTCCGAGCTTCAGACCGTTTCAGAAGAAAAGGAATCAGAAGAGGCTAAGCACGCCAAGCAAGAGTTTTGGTGGCTACTTTACAGCGCGATATTGACGGTCCCTGTGGTGTTTCTGATGTTCGGACTCGGGGATATGTCTCAGATGGTTGCCATGTCTTCTAAGACTGCTGGGACTTCCTGGCCAATAGGGCTGTCTTTTGCCTTAACTACCCTGTTGCAATTTACGGCAGGCTGGACGTTCTATCGGGGAGCTTATAAGGCACTACGGAACGGTTACGCCAATATGGATGTGCTGGTTGCCTTAGGGATTACCGCCGCCTATGGCTGGAGTGTAGGCGCCACCTTTTTCTACCCTGGCCCCGTGTTCTATGAGACAGCAGCCATGCTGATTACCTTTATTCGAGCGGGTAAATGGCTGGAAGCACGGGCCAAAGGCCGAGCCAATCTTGCCTTGCGTTCTTTATTGCACCTACAGGCTCACAATGCTCAGGTTTTGACGGCTACGGGTGAAGTGCTGGAAATTCCTGCCTCGGAAGTTCAGGTTGGAGCGCGGGTACTCATCCGCTCTGGGGGCCAAGTTCCGGTAGATGGAACGGTAATAGAAGGTCAGTCAACCGTTGATGAATCGATGCTGACAGGAGAAGCTCTGCCAGTTGTTAAACGGGTCCAAGATCCCGTTACGGCGGGGACGATCAACCAAGGGGGCCGTTTGGTGATCGAAGCTACCCGCGTCGGTGGCGATACGGTTCTGCAACAGATTGTGCGTTTGGTGCAGGAAGCCCAAGCCGATAAAGCTCCGATTCAGAAACTCGTAGACCAAGTGAGCAATATATTCGTGCCCCTAGTCCTGTTGCTAGCGCTAATTACTTTTGCTGTTTGGTATTTTTGGGCCGGGGCTTCTCTTTTCTTTGCCTTGAGTCAAACGATTGCGGTCCTGGTCATTGCTTGTCCTTGTGCCCTAGGACTGGCAACTCCTACCGCCTTGGTCGTTGGTTCTGGAATGGGATTAGAACGGGGAATTCTGTTCAAGAAAATTTCGAGTCTGGAATCTTTGGCTAAATTAGATTGCATCATTTTGGATAAGACTGGAACGCTGACGGAAGGGAAGTTTCAGGTTACGGATGTAGTGGCTGAAGGTTCTGCGGATGCACTCTTGCAGACCGCTGCGTCCGTCGAACAGTACAGTAGCCATCCTTTAGCCCGCTCCATCATGCGAAAAGCCCAGGGTTTCTCCCTGAGCGCTGTTAATGACTTTGTAGAAGTTCAAGGCCAGGGCTGCTCTGGGCAGATAGCCGATGAAACTTATTATGTGGGTCGCCAAGATTTCATCGAAGCTCAGGGAATTGCCCTATCCCCTTGGCAAGCTCGTTACCAAGCTCTGACCCAAGAGGGGAAAACGGTGGTCTATGTAGCGCGAGGACAAGAAATCCTGGGCGTTGTTGCTTTGGCTGACCAGATTAAACCGCAAGCCGCAGAAGCGATCCGCCGATTAAACACCATGGGGCTAAAGGTAGTGATGTTGACGGGAGATAACAAACCCGTGGCTCAGTCGGTGGCAAAAGCCTTGGGAATTACCGAATTTCAAGCGGAAGTACTGCCTGCAGAGAAATTGCAGTGGGTTAAGCACTACCAAGCTCAGGGGCTGAAAACAGTGATGGTGGGCGATGGTATTAATGACAGCCCAGCCCTTGCCCAGGCTGATGTGGGTATGGCTATTGGTTCGGGGACTGATGTGGCAAAAGAAACGGGAGATATCATTCTCACCAGAAGTAATCCGCTGGATATAGAACGGGCAATTCGGCTGGGACGCGCTACGTTGTCTAAGGTAAAACAGAACCTTTTCTGGGCCTTTTTCTATAACGTAGTCGGTATACCCATCGCTGCCGGTGTCTTTTACGTTCCCTTTGGCCTCACGCTCAAACCGGAATTGGCCGGACTAGCCATGGCTCTGAGTTCAATTACGGTCGTAGGCAATGCGCTGTTATTACGCCGTACTTCTTTATGATCCCACAATCCGCTGTTTGGAGAGGTCGTCAGAGAATTGAAAGTAAGTAACGGCGGCTAGGAACCCAGAGCAAGGTATAGGCCATAATCAATCAAATTTAGTAGTGTTAACTATTGCGCAATGTGTTGTTATATTTCGTTACTTTAATAATTTTAACTTATCAGGGATAGAAGCTATGTGTATATTGATAGACACAAATGAATTTCTAAAACTATGGCTGCGCTTGTGGACAAGAAAGGTAATAGTGCCAACGAAGATTTTGAGTGGGACAACCGCAAGTATGAGTCCGTAGTCGAGGAAAATAATGGTGCTCCCGTAGGTTGGATGGATAAGGCTATCGGGATGGGTTTGATGTTGTTTGGGACTTCTAGCTTGATCCTTGCCGTGGGTTTTATGGCTTGGAAGATGTTCGTTCGCTAAGGAGTCTGCTTTCGTTCCCTGTGGTTATCAAAGGACTCAGCCAGCGCACCAATAGTTTGAGAAAGCCAGGGTCATCATTAGGGCAAGGTAGCTGTGTGCATGGTATCCGCCTTTGTCTGAGGCGACGTATGGTGCGCCCCAGATCCAAGAGGGTTTCATGGTTATCCGTAGCAGAACCAATGGGGCAGAATACTAAGGTTTTTGCGCCCAAATGCAGCAAATTCTCTGCAGCTTGATTGACATCTGGGCGGGTCCAGCCCACAGGGATATTGTGGTTGAGCCAACCGATGGAAATCAAAGGAAATTGATGTACCAGTCTTTGGCGGACCGCTTCATAGAGACTTTGATTTTCCCGAATCCCTGTGTCGTATCCTCTTGTTTCTAAAGGAGAGCCGTAGGTCATCAGCACCAATCCGACCTGTGATGGGTTATAGATACCATTGGTCTGAATAATCTGATGGGTTAGGAAGGTGCCGATCCAGTCGTGGTAGTCGCTACGCTCTGTGAATGAAGGCAGGCAGCGGAAGTCCTGGATATTTAAAACTTGATTGACCTGTTGGATAGTGATGCCTGTGGTGAAGGCAGAGTCGATCACGAGCAGAGGAAAAAGAACTAATCGTTCAAATCCTTGGGCTTGGATCTGGGTTAAAACCTGCTCCGGCAAAAATCCATCGCAAAAATTGAAGGCCTTGAATACTTGGATATCTCTTCCGTATTCAGCCTGCAGGTATCGCTCCACTCCAACCCGCTGTTTCTCAAAAATCCAGTTATAGGGGGATTGAAACCGATGTTCCTGCTCCCATTCCCGATGGTCCCACCAGGAAAGAATCCGGGTCAGTAGGGCATCACTCCACGGGGTGTTGGGTAGAAACTTCCCCGCCAAGAGCGTCAGAGCCTTGTGGTTATAGTCATAGAAGTCGCGGGGACTCTTGTGGGCTGGTACTTCGCCATACCCTACCAGCAAGACAGCTGTTTTTTTCAAGACCAATATAGGAGGAGGATTCTACCCATTTTAGGGGATGGGTTCGGTATTGGTTCTTTTCACCCGTAGAATTCTTAAGCCTTTCGTTCCACAACGCTCGGACTTCTGTATCTCCATCTCCTTCCTCTTCATTAGGCACAGGGTTGTTGAAAACAGTTCGTCATAAAAACCCCACAGAATGGCTCGGTGCGATTTAGCCACTACACGAAAGATTTACTTGAGCGTCATTTGAGGCTTGAATTTATCAAACTGCTTCTGAGTTAAGACTTTCTTGGTCACCAAATCATCCAAGGACTTGTAAGGGCGACCATCAACAATCTTCTTCGCCGTCACTGGGCCTATTCCTTTGACCTGCTGGAGATTTGTTAAAGACTCAGAGTTGATACCAATGACAGCTGTCGTGGATTTCTTGGTGCTTTCCCCAGAGGTGGCTTTGCTTGAGTCCTTATCTTTAGTCGGAGCAGCGACAGCAGGAGCTTTCTTAGAACCTGTATCTGTGGGCTCGAGCGTCGAATTGTCTTTGTCCTTGACCATAGGAGCACCAGCTGGAGCCGTAGTCGCCTCGGCGGGTTCCTTAGATCCCTTTTCTTCCTTCATTGTTTTTTCGGGAGTAGCGGTGGTGGGAGCAGTAGGTTTAGCTCCCTTCTCCTCCTTCATCACCTTGGTAGAATCTGTGACTGCAGGCGTAGTAGCTTTATCCTCAGAGGTCTTAGATTTTCTGGTTTTTCTAGGTTTCTGCTCGTCTGTAGAGCCTTTAGTTACATCAGCAGGAGCCGTAGAATCAGTTACTGCTGGAGGTGCTGCGGTCGTAGCGTCCTCAGACTTTTTCGACTTTTTCGATTTCTTCTTTGTAGCAGCAGAATCCTTCATCGTCTTGCCAGAATCTTTTTCAGGCTCAGCCGTACTCGCGGCATCTTCAGTCTTCTTGGTTGATTGATCGGTGGTTTTCTTGGTTTTCGTTTTCTTTGTTGTCTTACCTGCATCTTTCTCAGTAGCGGGAGCACTAGTGGCTGGCTTTTCAGGGGCTGCTGTAGATTGAGCCATTACGGGAAGAGGCAGAAAAGTTGCCAAGGCCAGTAAGAGAGCAGGGGCAAACTTCTTGAGGTTCATACCCATTTCCTACGCAGAAAGATACGCTGAAATATAGCAAAGTTCGATGCTTTATACCAGAAGTGTTGGATCAGGCTCAGCAATTATAAATCCGGTCATTGTCTGCCCGAATCAGTCATCGGTTCTCAGTTTGCCGCCTGAATTCATCACGCCACACGATGGACATGACAAGCAAGATTGTGAACCCGTTGCGGCCAAGCGCTGGTTGCAGAAGCATCAATCCTGGTTTGAGCCAGGGACCATTACCCTGTTGGG
>Ga0208851_1000782_pt1 | contig 12507 bp, 10 predicted proteins | sample NGESurshal092012_FD_184481 | JGI IMG/M metagenome (GOLD analysis project Ga0208851, IMG submission 184481) | Arctic peat soil microbial communities from Barrow, Alaska - NGEE Surface sample 415-2 shallow-092012 (SPAdes) | ecosystem: Environmental > Terrestrial > Soil > Wetlands > Peat ... | reverse complement strand
GCCGCGAGGTCGAGTTGGCGCATGGTCTCGGTGCACAGGTCCCAGCGCACCGGGCGGGTCAGCTGCGTGACGAGCTTCTCCATGGCGTCGGCCGCCGACGACACCGGCTGGCCGTCGGCATTCGACAGCAGCGTGGTGGTGGGCTCACCGGTGGCGACCCCGGCGGCTGCGGCGGCGTAGCCGTCCAGCGCGGAGGCCATGTAGCGAGTGTGGAAGGCACCGGCGGTGGCCAGCGGGCGCACCCGGGCCTTGGCCGGAGGATCCTCGGCCAGCTTCTCCAGTGCCGCGACGGCGCCGGCGGCCACGATCTGGCCGACGGCGTTGCGGTTGGCCGGGATGAGGTCGAGCGCTTCGAGACGGGCCAGCACCTCGGCCTCGTCACCGCCGAGGACCGCCGCCATACCGGTGGGCTCCACCGCGCAGGCCTTGGCCATCTCGGCGCCGCGGACGGCGGCGAGCTTGACGGCGTCGTCGGCGGAGATGACACCGGCGATCGCGTAGGCGGCGATCTCACCGACGGAGTGGCCGGCGACGACGGTCTTGCCGGCGATCAGGCCGCGCTTGACCAGTTCGGAGTTGGCCAGCAGCGTGGCGGCCACGACGAGGGGCTGGGTGACCGCGGTGTCGGTGATCTCTTCGGCGGTCGCGGTGGTGCCGAGCCGGGCCAGGTCCAGTCCGCTGATCTGTGACCACGCGGCGATCTGCTCGGCGGCACCCGGGAGCTCGAGCCAGGGGGCGAGCATGCCGGGAGTCTGCGATCCCTGGCCAGGAGCCAGCAACGCGACAACGGGTTCAGGAGGCACTCATTAAGAGAACACTGTGAAAGCGGTTTTGCGGGGTGTAAGAGATTATGAACCTTGTCTTATGTTTTTGTAGGTTCTCCACAAAAGTGCATGTGATGCGACATCTTCGATACCTCGCCGCGATCTGCCGAGCGCCTTACTTGATCCCGTTAGTTCCCACCAGGGGCGCTGTGAGCTGTGCAACAGAACCGTTTGCCATGGTCTGGGGCGACGCTGGATAACCGAGCCGACCGACCGTAGCGGCCACCCGCAGAACGTAGGCGTCACGCGGCAGGGTCGGATCACGACCGGTGAAGTCCGCGATCCGCTTGAGCCGATACCGGACGGTATTTGGATGAACGAACAGTTTCCTGGCGCAAGCTTCGATTGCGCCGCCGCTGTCGAGGTAAGCATCCAGCGTCTCGGTGAGTGCCGGGCCCGCGTCGGCCAGTGGTCGCATGATCTCGGTGTGCAGGGCCGCCACCGCGGAGCTGTCACCCAGCAGCGCGCGCTCGGGCAGCAGTTCGCGGGCCAGCACGGGCCTCGGCGCCCCACTCCAGCCGACGACGGCGTTCATGCCCGAGATGGCCTCGGTGGCGCTGTGATAGGCCGCGGTGAGCATCGGCGCGGTCGGTCCGATCACCACGGGGCCCGCGGAGAACGCGTTGAGTAGTTCGTTGAAGAACCTGTCGGTGGGCGAAAGCGGGCCGGACAGGATCGCGATGAGCCAGGTTCCGTGCACGTCGGCCAGCGCTGCGCGGTCGTGGCGCAGGGCGATCTCGCGGACGTCCTCGCTGGCCGTCTCCTCCCGCCCGGCCGGCGGAGTGCCGACGAGCACCGTCGCCGGGGCGGTGGTGTCCCAGTTCAGCGCCGCCGCCCTGGACAGCAGTTCGGGCCCGGTATCGCCGCGGACGACGGCGTCGACGACGCTGGCCTCCATCCGGCTGTCCCAGGAGCCGCGGGCCTCGGCCGCGTCGGCGTAGGAGGCGGCCGCGGCGAAGGCGAGGTCACGGCTGTAGCGAAGGATTCCGATGGTCAGTGCGGTCAACTGTTCCTCCGAGCGGGCCAGCAGCGGCACCACCTCTTCGAAGAACTCCATGGTGACCCGGACCATGTCGACGGTCTGGGCCAGCGCGATCCGGCGGGTGAGGTCCTGGGGCACCAGTTCGAAGGCCTGTGCGGTGTAGCCGACCTGGCTCTCAGGGTTGCGCATCCACTCCACGAAGTTGACCACCGCGGCCTGCACCACCAGCTGCACGCTGGCCCGCTGCGATGCCTCGAGTTCGCCGAAGAACGGCAGTCGCTCCTGCATGGCGTGCACGGCCTGGGTGGCTAGGCGGCCGGAGTACTGCTTGAGCCGCCGCAGCGTCGACTCGGGAACGTTGTCCAGCAGCTCCAACGGCGACCCGGGCGCCTCGAAGCGCGGATTGTTCGTCACCCCCAAAAGCTACCCGGCTTTTCTGCATGTTCCCACCAAAATGCCTTGGCGCCGAGTGTGGAGTTGATCCACCCGATCGGGGCGTGCGGCGTGGGGGTAATCCACGTTCGGCGCCAGAATCAGGCGGCTCTACGCCACTCCGGGGTCGCTCGTCTGCTCCGGCGCGGCCATCACGTCGTCGATCTTGTACTCGCGGGCGGCGGCCACCGCCACCGACGGGTCGATCTCGCCGTCGCGGGCCAGCGCCTCGAGCACCGCGACCACCACCGACTCGGCGTCGGTGTTGTAGTAGCGGCGCGCCGCGGGCCGGGTGTCGGAGAACCCAAACCCGTCGGTGCCGAGCGTGACGTAGGTGTTGGGCACCCACGGCCGGATCTGCTCGGGCACGGCCCGCATCCAGTCCGACACCGCGACGGCCGGTCCGGCGGTGGCGCCGAGGACCTGCGTCACGTAGGGCACCCGGGCCGGCCGGTCCGGATGGCGCAGCAGCTCCTTCTCGATCTCGACGCCGTCGCGGTTGAGCTCGCCCCAGCTGGTCACCGACCAGACATCGGCGGCGACGTCCCAGCGTTCGCTCAACATGTCGGCCGCCCGCAGCGCCTCCGGCATCGCCACACCCGAGACCAGGATCTGCGCGACATTGGAGCGCTTCTCCGTTGCGGTGCGGTAGCGGTAGATCCCGCGCAACAGGCCCTCGGGGTCGAAGTTCTCCGGTTCGGCCGGCTGGGCGTAGGGCTCGTTGTAGATCGTGATGTAGAAGTAGACGTTCTCCGGGTTCTCGCCGAACATCCGCGACAACCCGCTCTCCACGATGTAGGCGATCTCGAAGGCGAACGCCGGGTCGTAGGCCACCACGGCAGGGTTGGTGCAGGCCAACAGCAGAGAGTGGCCGTCGGCGTGCTGAAGTCCCTCACCGACCAGCGTGGTCCGGCCCGCGGTCGCGCCCAGCACGAAGCCGCGGGCCATCTGGTCGGCGGCGGCCCAGAAGCTGTCGCCGGTGCGCTGGAAGCCGAACATCGAATAGAAGATGTAGAGCGGGATCATCGGCTCGTTATGCGTGGAGTACGACGTGCCGACGGCGGTGAACGACGCCGTCGAGCCGGCCTCGTTGATGCCCTCGTGCAGGATCTGCCCGGTCTCGCTCTCCTTGTAGGCCAGCATCAGCTCGGCGTCGACCGCGGTGTAGAGCTGGCCGTTGCGGTTGTAGATCTTCAGGCTCGGGAACCACGAGTCCATGCCGAAGGTGCGGGCCTCGTCGGGGATGATCGGCACGATTCGATGCCCGATCTCCTTGTCGCGAAGGAGTTCCTTGAACGTGCGCACGGTCGCCATCGTGGTCGCGACCTCCTGGTTGCCGGACCCCTTCTTCAGCGCCTTGTACACATCGCGCGACGGCAGCGCCAGCACCTTGGACTTGTTGCGCCGCTCGGGCACGAACCCGCCGAGGGCCCGTCGCCGGTCGACCAGGTAGCGGATCTCCGGCGCCTCCGGGCCCGGGTGATAGTACGGCGGCAGGTAGGGGTTCTCCTCGAGCTGGGCGTCGCTGACCGGGATGCGGATGGCGTCGCGGAAGTCCTTGAGATCCTGCAGCGCAAGCTTTTTCATCTGGTGGGTGGCGTTGCGGCCCTGGAAGTGGGCACCCAGTGAGTAACCCTTGATGGTCTTGGCCAGGATCACGGTGGGCTGGCCCTTGTGCTCGGTCGCCGCCCGGTAGGCCGCGTACACCTTGCGGTAGTCGTGCCCGCCGCGCTTGAGGTTCCAGATCTCGGCGTCGGAGATTTTGGCGACCAGCGCCTTGGTGCGCGGGTCGCGGCCGAAGAAGTGGTCGCGGACGTAGGCGCCGTCGTTGGCCTTGTAGGTCTGGAAGTCGCCGTCGGGGGTGGTGTTCATCAGGTTCACCAGCGCGCCGTCCTTGTCGGCGTGCAGCAGGGTGTCCCATTCACGGCCCCACACCACCTTGATGACGTTCCAGCCCGCGCCGCGGAAGAACGACTCCAGCTCCTGGATGATCTTGCCGTTGCCGCGCACCGGGCCGTCCAGGCGCTGCAGGTTGCAGTTGACGATGAAGGTCAGGTTGTCCAGTGCCTCGTTGGCCGCCACCTGGATCAGCCCGCGGCTCTCCGGCTCGTCCATCTCGCCATCGCCGAGGAACGCCCACACGTGTTGGTCGGAGGTGTCCTTGATGCCGCGGTCGTGCAGGTAGTGGTTGAACCGGGCCTGATAGATGGCGTTCATCGGACCCAGGCCCATCGACACTGTCGGGAACTCCCAGAACTCCGGCATCAGCCGCGGGTGCGGGTAGGACGGCAGACCGCCGCCGGGATGGCTGCGCTCCTGGCGGAAGCCGTCGAGCTGGTCGGCGGTGAGCCGGCCCTCGAGGAATGCCCGGGCGTACACGCCGGGGGAGGCATGCCCCTGGATGAACACCTGGTCGCCGCCACCGGGATGGGCTTTGCCGCGGAAGAAGTGGTTGAAGCCGACCTCGTAGAGCGACGCCGACGAGGCGTAGGTGGAGATGTGCCCGCCCACGCCGACCCCGGGGCGCTGTGCGCGGTGCACCATGATCGCCGCGTTCCACCGGATCCAGCGGCGGAAGCGGCGCTCGACCTCCTCGTCGCCGGGAAACCAGGGTTCGAGGTCGGTGGGGATCGTGTTGACGTAGTCGGTGGAGGTCAGCGCGGGAATCGCGACCCGCTGCTCACCGGCCCGTTCCAGCATCCGCAGCAGCAGATAGCGCGCCCGGGCGGGTCCGGAGCGCGACACCAGATCGTCGAACGACTCCAGCCACTCGGCGGTCTCCTCGGCGTCGATGTCGGGCAGGTAGGATGCGACACCATCGCGGATGACCCGAACTCGCTCAGTTTCGGTTGCGCCGCTTGAGTTTTGGGCCAGATCACGGTGCGCGAACTCGGTGGTCAACGTCAGCTCCTCGGTAGCTGGTGCAGGTTTTGCACCCTCTCCTGTCTATCGTGCCGTAATTGGGCCTCCGGCGACGACTAGTCCCAGGTGCAGGAACAGTGAAATTTCTGCAGCGCGCCGAACAGGACGTTTTCCCGGTAACCTCTCGGGCTGTGCTGATCAGACGGGCTCGTGGGCTGCGGGTCGGCGGACTGCTGGCCGGCAGTGCCGCGGTGGTGATGATGGCCGTCGTCGGATGTACGACCGTCAGCGACGGCAGTGCGACGGTCAACGCCGGCGACGCCCCCGCCTACCGGACGTCGGTCTCGGTGTCGCTGTCGGAGTCCGTGGCGTCCTCCAGCGCTCGTGAGTCGGAGCGACAGGCGTCGGAAACCACCAAGGCCATGCACGACACCTGCGAGACGCTGTCGACCACCAGTGCCGACGCAATCGACGCGGTCAACACCTACGTCGACGCCTTCAACGGCGCAGGCAACGTCGACGCCACCGAGGGCCCGGCCGTCGACGCGCTCAACCAGAGCGCCGACGCGGTCGAGGGCAGCCTCAGCGACACCATCCCGCCAGAACTCAAGAACGCCTTGACCGAATGGGTGGACGGCGCACGCGCGACGGCCAAGGCCATCATCGGCAAGGCGCCGGCCGGTGAGTTCAACAAGACCATCGGCGACCTCAACGACACGAGGTCCAACGCTTTGAGTCTGTGCGACGCGACGTACTGAGAAACGCACCGCGCGGCGAGTAATCGGATGTGGCGTGCGACGATAGCCCTAGACAGCCGACCCTGACGATTAAGGAGGTCCCGACGGTGGCCGCGGCGGGTGACCCCCCGAACTATGCCCAGAGGCTGGGCATACAAGAAGACCAGGTCGTTCAGGAGTTGGGCTGGGACGACGACACCGATGACGACATCAGGGCCGACGTCGAGGACGCCAGCGGCGGAGAACTGCTCGACGAGGACGCCGACGAGGTGGTCGACGTGGTCCTGCTGTGGTGGCGCGACGGCGACGGAGACCTGGTGGACCGGCTGATGGATGCGATCGCTCCGCTGGCCGACGACGGCATCATCTGGGTGCTCACACCCAAGACCGGAAAGCCGGGCCACGTGCTTCCGGCCGAGATCGCTGAGTCCGCACCGACCGCCGGACTGATGCAGACCTCCTCGGCGAATCTGGGCGACTGGAGCGCCAGCCGGCTGGTGCAGCCGAAGTCGAAGGCGGCCGGGAGGCATTCGTGACCGCTGAGGTCGGTACCGAAGCCTCCGACTTCACGCTCAAGGACCAGAACGGCCAGCCGGTCACGCTCAGCGACTTCCGCGGCACCAAAGACGTGCTGCTGGTGTTCTTCCCGCTAGCCTTCACCGGCATCTGTCAGGGCGAGCTCGACGATATTCGAGACCATCTGCCGGTGTACGAGAATGACGACACCGCCACGCTGGCGATCTCCGTCGGGCCGCCGCCGACGCACAAGATCTGGGCGACCCAGAGCGGGTTCCTGTTCCCGGTGCTGTCCGACTTCTGGCCGCACGGCGCCGTCGCCCAGGCCTACGGGGTGTTCAACACCGACGCCGGCTTCCCCAACCGCGGAACCTTCGTCGTGGACCGCTCCGGGATCATCCGGTTCGCCGAATGCAAGGAGCCCGGCGAGGCCCGCGATCAGTCGGTATGGACCGACGCGCTGGCCGCGCTGAAGGCCTGATCCGGATTTCCCTGGACCCGCAGATTCCCGGTAATCTGCCCGGGCACGGGCGTGTAGCTCAGTGGTAGAGCTCTGGTTTTACACACCAGCGGTCGGGGGTTCGAAACCCTCCGCGCCCACCGAACTGTAAGACTGTTTTGGCATTTGCTAGTGCTCCTTGTCGGACCCCGGTGAGCACATTCTGAACACACTTTCCCGGGAGCGCGGGCGGTATTCAACGCGGTTGCGACCACCTCCAGGTCGTCGTCGCCGAGGCGTGCCCGAGCATCTTCTGCACCGCCTTGACGTTTGCGCCGACCTGCACCGCCAGGCTGGCCGCCGTGTGCCGAAGGTCGCGGCCCTTGGCCCTCACACTGCCGCGCCAGATAGGGGATCGGGAACTCACACAGCGGCACGGTGCGCCGCGTGTGGCTCTTGGTGGTGCCCACGAAAATCTTGGACCCTGCGCGGCAGCTTGATGCCAGCGGCTGCGTTGCGAGCCAGTTGGTGATCGCGCACCGCGTCGGCCAGGATCGCTGAAAATACTTAGGTCGGACACCCACTGCTGTATCGCGCTTGAGCGGATGTCCCCGGGCGCGATATGTCCCCAACGCGGTTGCATGCGGATCCGAGTTCGCCGACTGCCACTCGCGCGCCCGCCGGCGCCACGTACTCGCCGCGCAGTTTCGACACCTCGACGCTGTGGGCGAAGACGTTCGCGTCCCGCTTCGTCGAGCAGTGAGTGATCGTGGCGGCCGAGCTGCTCGGCGGTCTGCTCAGCTCGCCGCAGACGAAACGAAGCCTTGGTCGTAGGAACGAGCTTCTAGCAGGGGTCGCCTGGAGGCGTGTAATACGGCGTGCCCTGCACCGTGTAGCACGGAATCTCGTTGGGCACGTATGGATAATCTTGCGACGCAATCGCTACGGCCGCGGCGTCACCGGCCACGTTGGTGCAGCCACCTACTGAGACATGGCGTCCGCCTGCGGCGGCGCAGACGTCGGCCTGAGCTACTGGCGCTAAGGCCATCGGCGCAACGGCCATCCCAGAGGCCATCACTAGCACTGCTGCCAGTTTCTTCATGTCAAAACCCTTCGCTAATCTATGGACACTGTGTGTATCGCATTCAGTCCACGGATGGTTTCAGTGTTGAGCAAATTGCTCGTACTCGCGGCGGCTTGGGCTGTCCACCGTCGTGAGCGCACCGTGGGCACATTCTAAGCACAGTTACAGATATCTCCGGTGATTCTCCGCTGACGTCTGTGCACAGCTCAGGGCCGGTTCGACCCCCTGACCAGCACTCCGAAATGGGGTTCGAAACCCTCCGCGCCCACCAATACCGCGCGCCCGCCCGGCGGTCAGCGCGGGCGGGCTCGGGTGTGACTATGCGAGTCAGCTGCCGGCGAAGCAGCGCTCGTCGCCGTTGTCGTTGATCCAGCAGTTGGGGCTGACGAAGTGGGCGCCGGGGCCGGGCAGGTTGAGCACGCAGGTGCCGTTCTCGATGTGGTAGCCGTAGCCACACCCGTCGGCTGCGCTCGCGGTGGGTGCGAAGCTCAGGCCCAGGGCCAGCGCGCCGGCGGCGACGGCACTGGTGAGCAATCCTGCGGCGCGCTTCGAAATCTGTGCAGTCATCATGTCCTCCGAGTTGTTCTCCGGTCCGCTCCCGATGAGCGAGACACGAGATGAATCGTGTGCCCGGCAATTCCCGCCGTCTGTCCGCCAAGCGGACCCCGTAGGGGACGAATCTCGGTTCCACCGATCGGGGGACGGAACGGTTTCTGACACGTTCGGCAATAGGTCCGTGATCGTGATCCGCCGGGCCAATACTGGACGGGCGAGCAAGGGGGTGGCGGGAATGTGGTCAGCGGCATACGTAGGCCGGATCGGTGGACTGGCGATAGCGCTGGGCATCGGCACCGCGGTGGCCGCGGGATAAGGGATCGCTTCGGCCGACTCCAACGGCTCGGCCTCGAACTCGGCGGCCGCACACTCAGCCGGCCGTACCCCGGGCCCGAAAGCCAGCGCACCTCGTCAGCAGCGGGCCAACGCCGCCGGCAGCGTGCGGGAACCGGCAAGCTCGCTGACCGCGGTGCGGACGTCGAAAGCGTTGGCGCCCAATGCCGTCCGGGCTACGTCCGTCGCGCCGGTCAACGACCCGCCCACCGCACCGGTGGATCCGGCCCCGCTGTGCGGGCTGGTGTCGTGGGCTCGCCGTGAAACGGCCGCGACGGCCAACGTCAGCGCAGCCACCACCTCGCAGGCGGCCGTGGTCACCTCGCCGGTCACCACCCGAGTCGGCTGGGCGACCGGGCCGGGCACCGTGACACCGTCGCGGTTCGGCATCTACGGCACCGACGTCGGCATCATGTGGGACAACGGCATGACGGGCGCCGACCGCCAGGTGCTGACGATCTTCGGGGACACCTTCAGCGGCGCCAACCAGAGCGGGGTGTGGCGCTCCAACGTCCTGTTGCGCACCACCGACCCGATCGCGCGGAACTTCGCTCCAGGCTCGGTCACCGATCCGTTCGCCGGCTCTCCGCTGAGCGGACCCGGCATGTCCAGACAGGTGATCAAGGGCAGCCCGAGCTATCTGGGCCTGTTCGGCTCCGAGGTGACGGTGATCCCCACCGCAGCGATCTCGGTGCCCTACGACAACGCCTACGGCGCAAGGCAATACGTGAACTTCATGTCTGTGCGCTCGTGGGACTTCGGCGGCGCGTGGACCACGAACTACTCCGCGATCGCCTACTCCGACGACAACGGCCAGAACTGGACCGTCGCCCCGCAGACCATTCGGGCCGGCAGCTGGCTGCGGTCGAGCACGCCGTTCGTCTACGGCAACCAGAACTTCCAGCAGGGCGCCTTCGTCAAACCACCGGCCGACTCGCCCGACGCCGGATACGTCTACTCGTTCGGAACCCCGTCGGGACGGATGGGCTCAGCATACGTCTCGCGGGTCAAGGAGACCGACATCCTCGACCTGACCAAATACGAGTACTGGAACGGCGACTCGTGGACCGTCGACGATCCCGGGGCCGCCGTGCCGATCCTGCCGCCGACAACCAAGAGCCAGAACGCCGGCGGATTCCTCGGCAAGCTCGGGCTGTTCTTCGGCGGCTGGGTGGGAGGCGTCTTCGGGGTGGGCGGGCCCAACGGGCACGTCAGCGAGATGTCGGTGCAGTACAACACCTATCTGGACAAGTACGTGACGATGTACTCCGACGGCAGCGGCAAAGTGGTGATACGCACCGCCGACACACCGCAGGGCACCTGGTCGGACGCGACGCCACTGGTGAACTCGCTGCAGTACCCGGGGCTCTACGCGCCCATGATGGACCCCTGGTCCACCGGCCAGGACATCTACTGGAACCTGTCGCTGTGGGGTGACTACAACGTGGCCCTGATGTAGACCACCCTGGTCTGACTCACTGCGACGGCGCGAAGAACTCCAGTGTGATGCCGTCGGGATCGCGGAAACTCAGCCCGGAACCGTAGTGCGCCTCCACGATTCCGCCGTGGCTGATGCCGAGCTCGTCGAGCCGGGCCACCCACCGCTCGAGTTCGGCACGGTTCGCGCAGCCGAACGCGACGTGGTCCAACCCGGCGTTGTGCTCGCTGAACTCCTGCGCCGAGGGCGCTGTGACGTGCTGGTGCAGGCCGAGCAACGTGCCGTTGTCGAGCAGGAACACCGAGTGGTGGAACCCGGGCTCGGTGTCCTCGTCGAGCACCGGATCGGCGCCGATCAACGCCCGGTACCAGGGCACGCTGACTGCAAGGTCGCGCACCGTCAGAGCCACATGCGTCAGAGGCGGGAAACTCATTTCGGACTCCATTCTGTCAACAGCAGGACCGCTGAGCCTGATCGGCCAGGTGGGCGTGCGGGGCGGCGTCGGCTCCGCGGACGGCGCCGACGAACGCGTCCAGGTCGATCCGGTGGCCGCTCAACCATGTTCCGCCGACCCGGGCGGTGTCGGCAAGATTAGCCGGGTCCACCGTGTACGGATCGGCGGTCAGCTCGGTGAAGTCGGCGAGCTTGCCGACCTCGATGGACCCGACGAGCTTGTCCCAGTGTAGCGTGCGCGCGGCGTCGATGGTCTGGGCGCGCAGCGCCTGATCCAGTGAGATCGCCTGATCCGCACCGTGGACGTTGCCGGCGCGGGTGCGCCGGCTCACCGCCGTCTGGATGTTGAGCACCGGCGTCGGCGGCGACACCGAACCGTCGTTGTGCAGCGACACCACCGCGCCCGAGGCCACCGCGTCACCGAAGGCCTGCCACCGGCTGCCGTGTTCGTGATCGAACAGCTGGCCGTCGAGCAGATCACCCCAGTAGTAGTACTGGAACGGCGCCATCGAGACGTACACACCGAGGCGCGCCGCCCGCTCGAACTGGGCGCGGGTGCCGGCCCCGAGATGCTCGAGACGCCAACGGTGATCGGTGCCGATCAGGTCGTGGCGCTGCAGCGCTGCCTCGTACGCGTCGAGCGCCAGCTCGATCGCCAGGTCGCCGTTGGAGTGGAACGACATCTGCCACCCGGCCGGCGCCGCCTTGTCCAGGGTGGCGTCGAGTTGCTCGCGGGTGTAGTTCATCGAATGCGCGCCGCCGGCCACCGCCGGGTCGATCCCGGCCGTCTTGGTGGTCGCGTTGCTCAGGTAGGGGAACGAGATCGCGATGTTGCCGATCCACGGCGAGCCGTCGGTCCACAGCTTGACGCCCCGTTTGGCCAACATGGGCTCACCGGCGGCGAAGCTTTCCGGCTCGGCGAAGCCGTCGGACGTCGACATCTCCCACATGCTCACGCGCAATGGGCAGGACGGTGCCGCGGCCAACGCCTCGTAGGCCGGCTTGATCGTGCGGTCGTAGGTCATGTCCGATGTGGACGTATAGCCGCCGCGCGCCATCCATGCGTAGTACTCCGCCGCGCTGACCAGCGGGTTGCCGCCCAGCTGAGCCATCACCGGTGCGGCGATGGCCAGGATGGCGGCCGTTTCGAAGCCCTGTCCGTTCAGGCTGCCGTCGGGGTTGCGGCCGTAGCGCGCGCCGACCGGGTCGGCCGGCGGGTTGACGTCCCAGCCGTTGCGTTTCATCAGCGCGGTGTTGAAGTAGGCGCCGTGCCCGGAGTTGTCGCTGATCACCACGACCCGCTCGCCGAAGATCCGGTCGAGCTCGTCGGCCTTGGCCGACGGGCGCTTGTGCAGCAGCGCATCGAAGCCGGCGAACAGCAGCGGTGTGCTCGGGTCGGTGGTCTTGATCGCGTCGGCGAAGATGTTCTCGACGTCGGCCCATGTCGGGGCATCCCACGGCGCGATCGACCGGGCCGGCGGCTGGGTGGCGACGCCACTCATCACCGGATGGCTGTGCGGCTCGACGAATCCGGGCAGCAGCGCGGCCATCCCGGTGTCGACGACCTCGGCGTCCGGTGACGCCTCCTGGCAGTCGGCCAGGGATCCCACGGCGGTGATGCGGCTGTCGGTCACCGCGACGGCCTCGGCCCGCGGTAGGAGCGGATCCATGGTGATCACGGTGCCGGCCTTGAGGATCTGGCTGGACATGTTCCCCCTGTGCGAAGTGTCGGGATGGGTCAGACGATGCGTTGCCCTCGGCGTGCGCGGGCGCGCATGTCCCACAGATAGAGCTGGTAGCCGAAGATCCAGGCGCTGTGCGGGATCATCCGGTCGGCCAGCCGCAGGGCGCT
>Ga0208851_1000779_pt1 | contig 12570 bp, 13 predicted proteins | sample NGESurshal092012_FD_184481 | JGI IMG/M metagenome (GOLD analysis project Ga0208851, IMG submission 184481) | Arctic peat soil microbial communities from Barrow, Alaska - NGEE Surface sample 415-2 shallow-092012 (SPAdes) | ecosystem: Environmental > Terrestrial > Soil > Wetlands > Peat ... | reverse complement strand
ACCTTGGAAATCCAAATTCGAGCCTTGAGCCTCACCCAAATTGAAGCTTTAGCAGAAGCACTCCTCGATTTTTCTGAACTGGAAGAGTTAGAAGCCTGGTTGCAAAACTGTTGAGCCATTAATGGAATGGGAATAGAGTATGGTCAGCCACCCTTTTGAGCATTATGGTTCCTTACAAAGTGAGGAGGCAATTTGCTATGCCAGTGCGATCATTGAATTCGTCAATCATGCGATGGCCCAGTCGGAATGAGGTACATGCGGCGATTTGTCAGTGGGCCAGTCATCTTTCTGAGGAAAAACCTGATTTTGTTGCCGTTGGATATTTTGGATCCTATGCCCGTGGGGATGCTGGGGTTGGCAGTGGTTTAGATGTTGTCATGATTGTTACAGAGAGTGACTTGCCTTTCGAGCGCAGGTCCACTACCTGGGATTTTCACTCAATTCCTGTCCCGGTTGAGGTTTGTGTGTACACGATCGCAGAATGGCAACAGTTATCGAAAACTCAGCCTCGCTTTTGCCAAACGCTAACGAAAGAAACCATCTGGCTGAAACGGTTGCCAGTGGACAATCCGAATCTAAAGTGATGGCTGAAGCTGTTGATTAGAGGCAACCAGACCCCATCCCCCTTTGATACGATCTATCCATCCCCTTGAACTCCTGGTGTTTGAGATTATGTACCACCATCGCCTCTGTGATTAATCCTTGAAGACAGACAGCTTATTTTACCGCCTCTTCCAGACCTTTCCGCCTCTACTCTTTGATTTGTTGGGGGTCACCTTACCCGCTGCCAATACCTATCGTTTCCAATCGGTCGAACTCAAACAAACCGCCTTTCGCCTGGATGGGCTGTTCTCACCCCCCGAAACCTATATCCATTCACCGCTATTTTTTGTGGAAGTCCAGTTCCAGCCAGATGACGCTTTCTATCAACGCTTTTTCTGTGAACTCTTCCTCTACCTGCGTCAATTTGATCCTCCCAACCCGTGGCAAGCCGTTGTCCTTTACCCCAATCGTACCGTCGATACCGGCAAAACCTTTCACTACCAGGATTTATTAGCCAGCCCAAGGGTCACTCGCTTGTACCTGGATGAGCTTGAGCAGCCCGAAAACGCTTCCCTGAGTTTTCGTCTGGTGAAACTGGTCACAACTCCGCTATCGGAAGCGATTCCCTTGGCACAGCAGATTGTTGAGCAAACCTCTCGAGAAACGATCCAACGGCAACACTATAGTCTGGCCCAGGTAAAGAACCGGGAGTTTATGGGACCAGATGTGTTTGCTGTAGTGGGAGTACCCAAAGGGGAACGCAAGAGTTGGGTGGTTTGGGAGGAGGGCAAAGGACCGGATGTAGTGATTGAACTCCTGTCAGAGAGTACGGCGGAGTATGACAAAACCGAGAAGAAACGGTTGTATGAGGTTCAATTGCTCTTACGGGAATCTCAAATGCGGATTGTTGCTTGCCGTGAGTGGATGAGTGATCAAGAAGCAAGTTGGAATACTTGGGGCGTTTTCTTTATTGGGAGATAATAAATAAATGAAAATTGGAGTATTTTTAGGGGGAGACACGCCTCAAACTATTGGAGGTGGTTATACCTTTACAAGCAATATTTTAAGCTCTTTGTTGAATTTTGTATCTAATACTTCTCTCAACTTAATAGTATTTGGCTCGACTAAAGAAGTACCTCACCAGTTAAAAATAACAGATCAGATTCAGTATGTATCTCTTGATCTTGGTTCTCAACAACGTTTATACGGTAAATTGACAACAACTAGAAATGCTGTATTTAAAAAGATTCAGAATCCAAGTAGCAAATTTAAAATAGAGCCGTGGCGCACACAGTTCATTTTGAATTCCTTAGCATCTAACGGTATTGACGGTATCGATCTTATCTGGAATTTTGATTCCTAACTCTCCTCTCACGATGGATATCCCATATATTGTTACAGTTTGGGACTTACAGCATCGTGTCCAATCCTATTTTCCAGAAGTTAGTACAAATGGGGAATGGGATGGACGAGAAGAATTTCTTTCCAAGACTCTGAGAAGAGCATCGTATATTCTTACAGGAACAGAGATAGGTAAAGCAGAAGTAGAGTATTTTTATCAAGTTCCTTCAGAACGTATTAAAGTATTGCCTTTTCCCACACCTCTATTTGTCTTAAATCCTCCTCCTACTCAAAATAAAGAAATATTAAAAAAATATAGTATTCCCGAAAACTACTTATTTTATCCTGCTCAGTTTTGGCCTCATAAAAACCATGTTAATTTACTATTAGCAGTTCAGATCCTAAAAGATCGATATAACATTAATTTTCCAGTTGTCTTTAGTGGTTCAGATAAAGGCAACCAAGAATATATCAACAAACAAATCTCTAAGCTGAATTTATCCGATCAAGTGTATTTTCTTGGATTTGTACCACAAGAAGATTTGGTCTCCCTTTACCGAAATGCTTTTACTCTCACTTTTTTAACTTTTTTTGGGCCAGATAATTTGCCTCCATTGGAAGCATTTGCCTTGGGCTGTCCTGTAATTGCTTCGCAGGTTTCGGGATCTCAAGAACAGTTGGGGGATGCCGCATTGCTAGTTAATCCTAAAGATCCAGAACATATTGCTCTAGCCATCAAGTCACTTTGGGATGATATTAATTTGCGTCAGACTCTTGTGCAACGGGGCTTCGCACGAGCAGCGCAGTGGACTGCGGAAGATTATGTTAAAGGTGTCTTTTCAATTCTAGATGAATTTGAAGCTATTCGACGTTGCTGGAAATGATTATGGAAGTAATAACATCAAAGCTATCTTACTGGCAGGGTAATCGTGTCTGTAAGGATTCAGGTGCTGGCATCCGAGATGAGAGAAGGCATTACCGGAGCATTGAGTGAGTCTGTAGCCATCAAAGCTTGCTTAAAGAATTCAAACGCAGAGCGCCCCTGGGCGCGGCAGGTCTGAATCACAGTGAGTAAAATCGCCGTCTGTGCAAAGCCTTCCATTGAACGCGAACCACCACAAACCTTGCGTTTGGTGACGTCCAGCCGCAAGGAACGTTCCGAGCGATTATTATCGGGTGGCACCTCTGGATGGTCAAGGAAATACCACCACTGGTCAGCTTTATCTCGTAACGAGCGCAACAACAAACCCGCCACCCGGCTTTGGGTAACCACTGATTGAGTGCCGTTTGGACCTCAATTTTGAAGCCCTCTGCCCAACTTCGATAAGCACTGGCATCTTGAGTTTCTTCCCATTGGTGATGCGCCTCAAACGCAGCATCAATCAGGTCGATAAACACCTGTCCCAGTTGAGGATTGTTCCCGAATATCTTTCATCTAATTTGAAAAATCACAAAATTTGTACTCCCTATACCAAACTTAGGTCGACTATGATCAGTGTCATCACACCCGTTTATAACGGAGAAAAATTCATTGAATCCTGCATCAAAGTTGTAATTGACCAGGCTTGTCCAGGGGTTGAACATATCATTGTGGATGGTGGTTCAACTGACCAAACAGTTGACATTATCAAGCATTATGCAAAGCAATACCTTCATATTCGATGGATTTCTGAGAAAGATAGAGGACAGTCAGATGCGATGAATAAAGGAATTGCAATGGCTAAAGGAGAGATCTTGGCAATTTTAAATGTTGATGATTACTATGAACCAAATGCATTAAAACGGGTATCTGAAATCTTCAGAACCCTCCCAGAACCGAGTTTACTTGTGGGCAATTGTAATGTATGGAACGATGAAGGTGAGCTTGCACATTTTAATAGACCAGCCAAACTAAAGCTCACACAATTGCTATCAGGATTTCGTAGTCCTTTTCCGATGAATCCTTCTGCATATTTTTATCATACTTCATTGCACCAAAAGATAGGACTCTATGACATTGATGAACATTATATAATGGATTTAGATTTCATCTCTAGAGCTATACAGATTGCGACAGTTAAGTATATAGATGAAACTTTAGGAAATTATAGGATGATAGAGGGGACGAAGACAATTAAAGACTTAGGTCATTCTCACCAAATGCGTTTCAGAAATCTTAGGAAAAAATATAGTAAAGACCTAAGTAGATTCCAACGAATTAAAGTCACCACAATATATGAGTCACTTCAAATTTGGCATAAAATTAAGGCAACATTGAGAATTAGGACTAATATCAAATCGGGTTGATTACTCATAGCTAGTTTCCCCCCTCTGGCCACCAGTGATAGCACGTTAAGCCTCGAATCAACTCAGAGGGCGATAAGCGCTCTGCCGATTGTAGTTCCGGGGGTTTGGGTGGCATCTCTAGTACATGGATTCCCTCCTGCACCCGCACCTGTTCACTGGTATGAAACGCTTCCTGAGGGAAACTTTAGCTTATCTCTAGCTGAATTGGGCTACGAAGTCACTTGGAATGAATTAAGAGAAGATTTAGTTGAATCTCTAAGGGTCCATTCCTCGCAGCTTTCAGTGTAAAATACCGGAATGAGCGAATATCTCTACAAAAGTCATAACAAAATGGTATTGCGAACTATGTCAGGCAACAAAGACAGTAGTGCCAAAAGTTTTACGAAGACTAACAACTGAAACTTTTTGATCTACAATACCCCCATCTGCTTCTGGCGGAGTTGTTTATTTCTGTGGAGAGTTTAACTATGAATCTATGCATCGTTACGCATAATCTTATCAAAGGTGATGATCGATGAAGATAACAGTAATCGTTCCTACTTACCGCCGCTCAAAAGATCTGGCTCGGTGCCTGGATGCATTAAGACAACAAACTCGCCCAGCCAATGAGGTATTGGTGGTGGTGCGCGATACTGATGCTGAAACTTGGGAATTTCTCGAAATGCTCAGCCCTGAGTTTTTACCATTGCGTACCGTGACAGTGAGCTTGACGGGGCAGGTAGCAGCTCTCAATGCAGGTCTCGGTAAAGCACAGGGAGATATTATTGCAATTACTGATGACGATGCTGCCCCTCATCCAGACTGGTTAGAAAGAATAGAAGCCCACTTCCTGGCAGATAAACATTTGGGGGGTGTCGGTGGACGCGATTGGATATACCTCAATGGACAATTACAAGATTCATCCATTCATCCAGGAGCATCTAATATTGTAGGACGCGTGCAGTTTACTGGAAAAGCGATTGGCAATCATCATATTGGTACCGGAAATCCTCGGGAAGTAGACATCATCAAAGGGGCGAACATGAGCTACCGCCGGGTAGCTATCGCAAGCTTGCGCTTTGATGAACGTTTGCTGGGAACAGGATCCCAAATTCACAACGATATGGCGTTTAGTTTAGCAGTGAAGCGAGCAGGTTGGAAACTCATCTACGATCCGATGGTCGCAGTGGATCACTTTCTGGCAAAACGATTTGATGAGGATCAGAGAAATCAATTTAATAGCCTAGCTCTTACCAATGTAGTCCATAACGAAACCTTAACCTTGCTAGAATCTCTACCCCCTGCACGGCGATTTGCATTTCTTCTATGGTCAATATTGGTGGGAACACGATCAGCCATGGGGCTTGCCCAGTTGCTTCGATTCTTGCCCAGTGAAGGAGCCCTGGCCGGACAAAAGTGGCTGGCGTCTATGCGTGGACGTTGGCAAGGTTGGCGCACATGGCAAGATTCGGAATTCGGTAAAGGCATTTCTAAAGGCTAATTAAGTTGAGGCAATATGGTTTCAGATAGTTCACCTGAGCAAAGGTTTTCTCTACAATTGCAACCAGCCGCAGCTTGGATGGCAATTCTAGGGCTAGTTTTATTTTCAGCAGCCTCCATTCTAGTGGGTGCCGGTGGCATTCTGCGTCTTGCCTTTCCTCTACTATCTTTCGCCGTAGGCGTGTTTCTGTATTTACGCTATCCCATCCTCTACATTGGCTTCACCTATTGGCTGTGGATTCTAACGCCGTTCGTTGCTCGCTTAATTGACTATCGCAACGTATTTGATCCGCTGCGCTTGGTCATAGTAACGCCCTATTTAGTGACGCTGATCACTTTGGCTACCTTCCTACGATATTTTCCCTCTTATTTTCGCCAGGGTGGATTACCTTTTTTGCTAGCTTTCGCTGCTGTATTCTATAGCTTTCTGATTGGACTCATTAATAACTCCCCAATTGCCGTCGCCCGCTCTCTTTTAGACTACCTAACTCCTATTCTCTTTGGCTTCTACTTCTTTGTGAACTGGCGAAATTATCCTCAATATCGTGAGTGCATACTGCGCACCTTTCTCTGGGGAGTTTTGATGACTGGTATCTACGGGGTGTATCAGTATTTGGTAGCCCCTGAGTGGGATCGCCTCTGGTTGATTAACTCAGGCGATCTCGTCATCTCCATGGGAAAACCGGAACCTCTTATGATACGTGTCTGGAGTACCATGAATTCCCCTGGAACTTTCGGAGCTTTTATGATGGCAGGCTTGATACTGCTATTTAGTAGTCGAGATGCTTTGCGTTTCCCTGCTGCCACTTTTGGCTATCTAGCCTTCTTACTATCTTTGGTGCGCAGTTCTTGGGTGGGATGGCTTGCAGCCATGATCTTCCTATTCTCTTCTCTGAAATCGCAGCTACAAATACGCTTAATCATCACCATCTTTGCCTTAAGTTTATGCGTTCTTCCCTTGTCCACTATTGAGCCATTTTCTACAGTTGTTGGTTCCCGCCTTGAGAGTCTTTCCAACGTGGAGGAGGATGGCAGCTTCAAAGCAAGATCAGAAATCTACAACACCAATTTAGAAATTGCTTTTTCCGAGGGACTAGGCGGAGGGCTAGGTAGTATATTTGGCCAGAATGGTTTTGACAGTGGTATCCTCGAATTCTTTTTTACAATGGGTTGGTTGGGAGCCATCCCTTATTTGGGAGGATTCATCTTACTTATTATAAGGGCATTCCAGTATTCTGAGAGTCTATCTGATACCTTTTTAAGGGCTACACGGGCTGTTGTAATTGCTAACTTTACACTGCTAATCTTTGGCAATTCTTTCGCTGGTTTTGGGGGCTTAATTACTTGGGGATTTTTAGGTATAACTATAGCTGGGCACAAATATCATCAACAAATATGAATGTATTTTGGTGTGCAACTCAGATACCTAAATTAGGGAGATTTCTGTATTGTCGGCTTAGTTTAGTTGTAATCTGCATTGCTCTGCCTCTTTGTCTATTTACACCTAAGTAGGTATTAGGGTAGTGATCTACAAGTAGTGGTGAGTTAGAATTCATACTCTGTAAGGATCAGGTATATTATTTTCTAAAGTAATTGGTTCTATAATTGTCACTATAAATAGGGGTTTTCATGGCAATAATTTTAAGAAATTTACTTTTATTGTCATTTTTTTATTGCCACAAATCGCACAAGACCTAGTAAACTTCTCCAAAGAAAAGTGCGAAGAATCTCCAGATATTGAGTGTCCTGCCTGTGGTTCTCAGTACATTATTAAAAAATGGCTCCGTTCACAATGGCAAGCAAAAGTATCAATGTAAGAGCTGTAGTCACCAATTCGTTGATAATCCTACTAAAATTACTATTTCAGACGAAACAAAGCAATTGATTGACAAACTATTACTTGAAAGAATATTCCTAAGAGGAATTGCCAGAGTCACGAAAGTTAGCTGGTCTTGGTTGCAAAATTATGTCAATCGGAAGCTGGCTTGTATCCCTCGACGGATAAAGGTTTCAGGAAAATCTAAAGGTAGGCTGACCATCGAATGTGATGAAATGTGGTCATTTGTTTATAGCAAGAAAAATAAGGTTTATATCTGGCTGGCGATAGATCGCGATACCCGAGAAATTGTTGGTTGTTTTGTGGGAAATAGAACTCGCAAATCGGCTCGTCAATTATGGGCTTCCTTGCCAGATATGTATCAACAATGTGCCTTTGCTTATACAGACTTTTGGCAGGCTTACCAAACAGTTATTCGACAGAAACGTCATCGAGCTGTTGGGAAAGAAACTGGTCTGACCAATCATATTGAACGATTAAATAATACCTTCAGACAACGGATTTCTCGCCTAGTGAGAGAAAGTCTATCATTCTCCAAAAACTAGACAATCACATTGGAGCGATTTGGTACTTCATTCATGGCTATATTGCAGAATTGGCAACGATTTGAGCTTTACCACTACTTCCGAATCACTACCAAGGGTTCCAGCTCTCTTAATGGTGTGATTGAAGTGGTGGCAGAGCCTTTTTGCCGCCCCGTCCAGATTTGACAATAACTCTATCTAACGATATTGTCGACACTTCATTGCAGCAGTTTGAGATGTTTGCAAAAATTTATAATAGGGAAAATTTTTAGATGACTACCAAACCCCGTGTTCTGTTTGTCTTTGGCATCTTGTGGTTAAAAAGCGGTTTTACTGGACATTTGGAGACACTAGCTAAGAAACTTCTTGGGCGTGGTTGGGACGTAGGCATAGCTTCAGGCCTTCCTCCCGCTTCACGTTTAGCAGAAGATCAAGCCGATTTCACCTCGGCAATTCAAAAATTTAAGGCTATGGGCATCGAACATTTTTTCATTCCGTTTCCCGCACCGCCTTTCTCTTTCTCAGAAATAAAAAATAGCTTTGAGGCTTTGCTCAAGTTGAATACTGTCATTCAGCAATTTAAGCCAGACATTATTCATATCCACTCGCTTTCAGTAAGCCCATTTGTTTACCTAATGCGTCTATTGCACCATATCCCCTATGTTTTAACCTGTCACGTGGAACCGGCCAATAGTCGCAAAAATATTATCCTTGCAAGGTTAGTAAATAATTATTTCAGAGCAATTTTTGGTGATCGCGTAATTGCGATCAGTAAAGAAATTCAGAGCGTCTTTGAGCGGATGAAAGTGCCACCAGAGAGTATCAGGCTGATTTATCATGGTGTCGAAAATGAGCACTTTCGCCCACCATCTCCAGAAGAGCGTCTAGAGGCGCGTGAAATGTTTGGGCTATCTCCTAATTCCAAAGTTGTCTGCCTGGTGGGTAGTCTCGATGTTGCAGTTAAGGGGCAGGATGTATTAATTCGTGCTATCTCAAAACTGAGATCGGAAGGACTTGAGGCGATCGCCCTCTGCGCTGGAGTGAATTGCTATATGGGGGAAAATACAGTTCAAACGTTGGCAACTGAGGCGGGGGTCTTCGATTTAATCCGCCCGCTTGGATTCGTTGACACTCGCCAAGTTCTCTGGGCATCAGATGTCCTCACCCTACCGAGTCGGCGTGAGGGGTTCCCCCTCGTTATCCCTGAGACAATGCTTTGTGGTACCGTTCCAGTGCGCACGCCAGCAGCGGGTGCCTTCGATCAGATAGAGGATGGCATCAATGGGTTTATCGTTCCCTTTGACGATCCTGAAGCTCTAGCATTGCGATTGAAACAACTTCTTAAAGATGAAAATCTGCGCAGTCAAATGTCGGCTGCGGCGATCGCCACTGCTCGCCAGAAATTTACGGTAGATAGAATGATAAGTGATACTCTCGCAGTTTATAAAGAAGTTATGCATAAAGATGGGCAGTCAACCGCGCAGGATTCGCTGGCCTAGTCTCAACGTAAATTATAGAAAAGTAATAATATTATGCTAAATGATTTTCGTGACTGTGAAAATGATACCCAAGTAGATGCCGATATCTGCATAATTGGTGCTGGGGCTGCGGGAATAGCTATTGCCCGTGAATTCTTGGGGTTGAAGGTTCGGGTTATCTTGTTGGAAAGTGGAGGAATTGAGCCGGAACCCGCTACAGATTTGCTCAAGCAAGGTGAGAGTGTTGGTCTTTCCCATAATGGTTTGACCGAGGGACGCAATCGCTTACTTGGCGGTACAACAAGGGTTTGGGGTGGTCAGTGCCTTCGTATGGATGATATTGATTTTGAAGCTCGACCTTGGGTTCCTGAAAGTGGTTGGCCTATTAAGAAAGCCGATCTTGATTCTTATTACTCGCGAGCAGAGTCTTTCTTTGGTATCTTGGGTGAGGTTTACGATGAGCGACTTTGGCAGAAATTTGGCGTGAAGCCTCATGAAATTCGCCAATTCAAATCTGAAGTGCATCACCTACGAACCCTTTCCCCGGAGAGCTCAGAGGGATAGTCTGATATTAAGCAAAACGTCAGGCTACCCCTAAGAGTTACACACCCCGCTTAGTGCATCAGAACGATTTGAGCTCCACTTGCCGGTCGCATGGAACGGGAGGGGATTGAGAATATTAGCCATGAGACAATTTACCAGATAATTTATCGGGACTATCAAGGACTAGGAAAGTATCAATGCTGCCTTCGTCAAGGGCAGCAGAGGCGAAGGGGATGGTTGCTGAGGCTTCGACGTGGATTCAGTCGAACGCTCAGCCGAGAAACGCTTGTCGAAGCATGGAAAGGCGTAAACAGTAGGCAGGAATAGATACCTGGGCGGATAGGCATTGAGTATCAACCATGGATTGCAGACGAGAAAGTTGAGATTGGGCATTGGGAGAGCGACACAATAATTAATGCGAATCACAGTGGAGTCTTAGTCACCCATGTCGACAAAGCATCGAAGTTTATGCTGGTAGGTTTAGCAAAAGATAAAACAGCAAAAAAGGTCAATCAAGTGAGGATTCAGTTATTCAGTCAGGTCAAGGAAGAGTACTGGAAAACGATGACATTCGACGATGGAAAAGAGTTCAGTGGCCATCCAAAACTGGTACAAAAATAAACGTATCCTGCTATTTTGCTAATCCTTATCACTCTTGCTAGCGGGGCTTAAATGTAGACCAAAGGTCGTGCTTGCGAACTTAAAATGGGTTGTTAAGACAATTCTTCTCTAAAGGTACAAATTTTAAGATTGTCAAGTCCGAGAAAGTAAAGGCTGCAGTAGATTTAATTAATTATAGATCTAGAAAATCGCTTGATTATCGGACCCCACTTGAGGTATTCTATCCCTCTACATCAGGCACGGATCCACTTCAGATTTGAATTGGCCTTTTAAGGAGTACACTAGTGATACCGATATCGGTAATTGTGCTAACAAAGAATGAAGAGGAATTTATCGAGCGCTGTATCAGAAGCGTTCTTTGGGCTGATGAGGTGGTGGTACTAGACTCAGGTAGCACTGACAGAACTAGAGAAATTGCTACTTCACTGGGCGCGAATGTTTATGAGCAAGAATGGTTGGGATGGTCAGCACAGCGAAGCAAAGCAATAGTACTTGCTAGGAATGATTGGGTGTTAGTTGTGGAATGTGATGAAATTGTCACACAAGAATTAGCCAAATCTATTCAGGAAACAATGAGTAGTTCTGTCGATCCTCGGGATGGTTACTCTGTCGATCGACGGGGAGACTTTTTAGGTATTCTCCTTCCTAACGAATCGCGGCCCAGTAAGAGGCATAATTTTGTTCGTCTATTTAATCGCCTCTACAGTGCTTATGATCCAACCATGAAAGTTCATGAGGAAGTGAGATTTCCGGGAAAAGCGATTCCGCTTCAAGGAGTTCTTCTCCATTGGCGCGGTTATGTAATGAACGAATATATTTCAGTATTCAATCGGTATGCCACAGTAGAAGCAGAGGTTCTTCACGAGAAGGGATTTCGTGCCCATGGATTAATCATTATTTTACGACCACTTCTACGCTTCCTTTGGTGTTATGTTGCCAGAGGTGGATTTCGTCTTGGTACACGAGGGCTAATTCACGCAATGCTAAAAGCTACTAATGAATATATTCGCTATGCCAAGTTATGGGAAATGCAGAATGTGCAGAGGACTTTGCATCCGCCTATTCACATTTATGCTTCTCCTCCACAAACGAAAGGGGGGTGTGGTAACTGAAGCATTGGTCAGTAAGTTTAACTTTGAAAAAGTTTGCTTTAATAGCTATGAAAGTAATACTGCCAGTTAATAGAGTTATACATATTAAGTCAGCAGTTCATGAAGCGAATTGCTGAGAGTTTCAACACTAAATGATCTATAGCGGTTTTCAGGTACATGAGGGACACTAAATTGTAGCTATCTACCCTATGGATGCCATTGCACTATCGGAAGTCGTAAATCTGTTCCTCACCAAACTGCAAACTGCTGTATGTAGTAAAAAACTGAATGGCCTACGAGCAAGTATCGGTCGAACGGTCTTCTAGGCAGAAATTCCTCCTGGAACTACAACCAACAAACCTTGGGTGGCAATACTGGGGTTGTTAGTTTTCTCCATTTTGCTTATTTTGGCAGGAAGTGTTGCTAAAGTTCTAAGCTCTATTTTCCTACAAAAAGCCATCCAATTACGAATCACCTTACATAGCCGATATCCCATTCTTTATACGTATCCGTACAGGGAGTAAGCTTTGTCCTTGACACCAACGCAAGGCTTAGGCGAAGGTAAAAGCGGCTACCTTCTCCGTACTTCACAGCTTTTAAATTTTCTGATACAGGAGCCCAGCATGATTAAATTGCGCTCAGAAATAAATGTACAGCGGGATCAAGACGTATCTCTATACCTCAATGAAACAATCGCCAATTCAAATCTGAAGTGCAACACCTAGAATTCTTTCGCTGAAGGACTCATAGAGATAGTCTGATGTTTACAACAACAAAAGGACATCCCTATGAGCTACACCCAGCTTAGTGCTACAGAGCGATTTACG
>Ga0208851_1000778_pt1 | contig 12571 bp, 9 predicted proteins | sample NGESurshal092012_FD_184481 | JGI IMG/M metagenome (GOLD analysis project Ga0208851, IMG submission 184481) | Arctic peat soil microbial communities from Barrow, Alaska - NGEE Surface sample 415-2 shallow-092012 (SPAdes) | ecosystem: Environmental > Terrestrial > Soil > Wetlands > Peat ... | reverse complement strand
GCCATCGTCGACGAGGTGCACGGCTGGGGAAAGAAGGTCGCCTGCCACGCCTACACCAACCCCGGACTGAAGCGTGCGCTCGACGGCGGCTGCGACTCGATCGAGCACGGGCTCGAGCTGGACGATGCGGCGGTGGCGCAGATGGTGAAGCAGGGCACCTGGCTCTGCCCGACGCTCGCGGCCTACTACGGCTACTGGTCTCCGGAGGGCACGCCCGAGGGACGCCGAGACCGCATGCGCGCCGAGGTCCACGGACCCTCGTTCCGCCGGGCAGTGAAGGCCGGCGTGAAGATCGCGTTCGGGAGCGACGTGGGCGGCTTCAGCTGGAGCGATCCCATCGCGAAGGAGTTCGCCCGGATGGTCGAGTTCGGGATGACTCCGATGCAGGCCATCCAGTCCGCCACCGCGCGGGCTGCGGAGATGCTGGGGATGAAGGGCCAGCTCGGAGTCATCGCCCCGGGCGCGTACGCCGACATCGTCGCGGTCCAGGGCGATCCGCTGAAGGACGTCCGGGTGCTCGAGAAGGTCGGCTTCGTGATGAAGGACGGCAGGGTCTTCACCGACGGGTTCACCCGGCGCTAGTTGCGGGCTCTCCATCCCGCGCGGCGAGAATTCCGCCGAAGGCTTCGGTGGAACCGAGCGATAATCGCCGTCTGGTTCTCGCTCTTCATGATGATCCTCTGGCGCACCGAGACGGGCCGGCTCTCGAAGGCGGCGGGAGCCTACATTGCGGTGGTGTCGGTCCTGCCGCTGGTCGGCCTCGAACGCTGGCTGTACGCATGCCCCTGTCCGGCGTGCGGGCCAACCGTTCCTGCGCCCGCGCCGGGCGCTCGCGCGCGCCTGCCAACATCGCGGAATTCGCCGTTGGCTGACCCGGGCCGAACAATCGCTCCCTCGGCGCTCGTCGGTGGGCTCAGGCGGAAGAACGTGCCGAGCTCCGGCGCGGCCCGATCCGCAGGCGGATCTCCTTGGGCACGCGCTGCAGCAGCTCGCGGTGATCCCGGAGCGCCACCGTCTCGCGCTGGACCATCAGCATCCACAGGCGCTCCGCGAGGAGGTCGCGGAGCTCCGTCCGGCGCTCCAGCTCGGCCTGCGCGGTGCGGAGTGGCGGCAGCTGCCCCCCCTCGAGCGCCTCCCACGCCGCGAGCGCCTTCTCGAACAGGTCGGTGATGCGGGCCAGGGCGGATGCGCGCTCGGCCTGGAGGTCGCGCTCCAGGGCCTGCATCGGATCGCGGATCATGCCCCCGTGTTCTAAGCGCTGACCGCGGCGGCCGCAGCACTCGACACGGCGGCCAGCTCGTCGGGCTTCAGCTCGGCCATCGCCAGCTGGTCCAGGGTGGCGCCCCGGTACACCTCGAGCATCTTCTCCTGCCCGCGCTTCCACACGCCGTACAACGTGCAGCCCCGGGACATCCGGCAGGAGTCATGGTGCCCGTCCTGGCAGAGGTTGACCACCACCGGCCCCTCGACTGCCTCGATGACGTCCAGGAACGAGATCTCCCGCGCGGGCCGACCCAGCCGGTACCCGCCGCGGGCGCCCCGGGTGCTCACCGCGAGCTCGCGGGTGACCAGCTGCTTGAGGATCTTCGCCAGGAAGTCCTGGGGGACGTTCATCCGCCGGGCGATCTCGCGGAACGGCATCACCCTGCCCTCCGGCTGGGCGGCTAGGCACACCATGGCCCGGAGGCCATACTCGATGCGCCGGGAGATCTGGAGGGGGTGCTGCATGGCGAATCCGCTTGAGAACTCAAGCAGTTGAGCAATGATAGAGCGCGCCGGTCCACATTTCAACGCGGCCCTTCCTTGATTGACCTGCATTCGCACACCACCGCGAGCGACGGCGAGCTCTCGCCGGAGGACCTGCTTGCCCGTGCCCGCGCGGCGGGGGTCCAGATTCTCGCGGTGACGGACCACGACACGGTGAAGGGCCTCGCCCGCGCCCAGGCCGCGGCCGACACGGAGGGGGTCCGGCTCGTCCCGGGCATCGAGGTGTCGGCCCTGGCCGAAGGGCGGGAGATCCACATCCTCGGACACTTCGTCGACCCGGCGGAACCGGGTCTGGCGAGCTACTCGGCAAGGCTGGGAGACGAGCGGCGGGAGCGGATGGGCCGGATGGTCGAGCGGATGAACTCGCTCGGCTTCCCGGTCACGCTCGCGGAGGTCGAGCGCATCGCGGCAGGCGCTCACCTCGGCCGCCCGCACCTCGCGCTCGCGCTGGTCGCGCGCGGAGTCGCGACCTCCACCCGGGAGGCCTTCGATCGATTCCTGGGCGACGGGAAGCCGGGCTGGGTGGACCGCCTCCGCATCGGTGCCGAGGACGCCATCACCATGCTCCACCGCGCGGGCGGCACGGCGACCATCGCCCACCCGGGCTCGAGCAAGGTCTCGGGGTACACCTTCGAGCGCCTGGCGAAGGCGGGGCTGGACGGGCTCGAGATCTTCCACCCCGACCACGTGCCCAGCCAGCGCGACGCCTTTCTCCGTCAGGCGGATCAGCTCGGGCTGCTTCCCACGGCGGGGAGCGACTTCCACGGCCCCCGCGTCACGCCGGACCGCTCGCTCGGGATGGTGTCGCTCGACCCCTCACACTTCGCACGGCTGGAGGCCCGGGCGCTCTCCCATCGTTGACACCCCACGGTGCCCCGTCGTTCTATGCGCCCGCTCCGATGACCCCCGACCCCCTGGCTCCCTACGGTGCGCTGCTCGCGGTGCTGCTCGTCGCCGGAGGCTTGGGCGCGCTGGTCAGCTTCATGTCCGCCATCCTCGGTCCGCGGCGGCCCTCGGCGGTCAAGTCCACGGTGTTCGAGGCAGGCAGCGAGCCCTCGCCAGGCACCGCCCGGCAGCGCTTCGCGGTGAAGTTCTACGTCGTCGCCCTGCTCTTCATCGTGTTCGACGTGGAGACGGTCTTCCTCTACCCCTGGGCGGTGAACTTCAAGGCGCTCGGCTGGTTCGGGTACGTGGAGATGCTGGTCTTCGCCCTCACGCTGGCCATCGGTCTGGCCTACGTGTGGAAGAAGGGCGCGCTGGACTGGGAGAGTTAAAGAAGGCCATGGCAGACCTCGAGATCACGCCGGTCATCGCCACGCGTCGGGACGACGCGATGGGCTTCCTCGAGCGGATGGTCAGCAAGGGGCTGGGGTGGGCGCGCAAGTACTCGCTCTTCACCTACCCCTTCGCCACCGCGTGCTGCGGGATGGAGTACATGTCCGTCGCGGCGAGCCGCTACGACATCGCGCGCTTCGGCGCCGAGTTCCCCCGGTTCTCGCCGCGCCAGGCGGACATGCTGATGGTCGTCGGGACCATCAACCTCAAGCAGGCGCCGATCCTGAAGCGCGTGTACGAGCAGATGGCCGATCCGAAGTGGGTGGTCAGCTTCGGGGTGTGCGCATCGTCCGGCGGCTTCTACGACAACTACGCCGTGCTCCAGGGCATCGACCGCATCCTCCCGGTGGACGTCTACATCCCCGGGTGCCCGCCGCGGCCGGAGCAGGTGCTGGACGGTCTGATGCTCCTGCAGGACAAGATCCAGCGGCAGGTCCACCGCATCGGCGGCACTGGACCCTCCGAACCGGAGCTCGGGCTGGACCTGCTCAAGACGTATCCGCACCAGCAGGGCCTCGGCTCCACGAAGCGGTGACCGCGACCCGCGTCGTCCGGATCGCCCCGCTGATTGCCGTGCTGGCGCTCGGGTGCGCCACGCCGTCACCCGCCACGTCGACTGTCGCGCTACCCCGGCCCGCCCCCGCGGGCGCAGCGGACGCCGTGCTCCGGCTCCTCTCGGGTCGGTTCGACTCGGCGGACCAGGCCCGGAGCTCGCCCGGCTTCACCGCCATCCAGGTGGTGGCCTGCCCTGCCGAGGTCCCGGGGCTCGGTCCACGGGTGCTCTACGTCGAGCAGTCGCGGATGGAGAGCCCGGATGCGCCGGAGCGCCAGCGCGTGCTGGCCATCGACCCCGGTGAGCCAACGGAGTCCGCCGCCGTCTCCCGCGTCTTCGAGCTCGCGGTGCCCGGCTCGTCGGTCGGTGCATGCGCGCTCCCGGTGCATCCGCGCTTCACCCGTGACGAGCTCGTCGAGCGCGTGGGCTGCGCGATGACCTTCCGGAGCGATACGAGCGTGTGGCGTGGGTCCACCAGCGGCCGGGGCTGTCCGAGCACCCTCCGCGGCGCCACGTACGTCACCAGCGAGGTGGTGCTCGACCCACTCGGTGACCGCACCTGGGAGCGCGGATACGACGCCAGCGGAGCGCAGCGCTGGGGAGAGTCGGGCCCCTACGTCTTCGTCCGACGGACCCCGCTGCCGTTCCCCTGAAGCGCCGGACCCGGATGGCTTCCCGGCCCGCCCCTGCAGTGCTCAGCGGTGCTGCTCACTCCGCCGCGGGGCGTTCGGACACCGGTCCGAGATAACGGTCGAGCCACGCGCGAATCTCGAGTTCGACTTCGGCCGGGGGCAACGCGTGGCCAGTATTGAAAACCGCGTGACGCTTGTGCTCGGCGCCGATGAGATCGAAGAGCGGCACCTGCGCCGTCTCGAATGGGGTCTCGAAGTCGTAACGTCCATTCAAGAGAAGTGTGGGGCTGCGGAGCCTCGGGGCGTAGTTGACCGGATCGGTTTCAGGTGTGACCCCGAAGTCGCCTGAAATGCCCCCTTGAAGAATGCTGGCCTTCAGCCGCCGTTCGATGCCACTGAGGATCACGCCGACTTCCGCGCCCCCGCTCACCCCGTAGAACGCAAGCCGACCCTGATCGATGTCGGGTCGGGATTCCAGATAGTCGATGGCGCGTCCGAGCTCTCGCGACCATGCAATGAAGAGCTCTCGTTCCGAGTGAGGACCCTCGCCGAGAGACGTCCGTCGCTCGAAGGTCCCGCTGTAGACGGGATAAAGCAAGGCCCGTCCGCTGCGAATGATGGCGCCGCCCCAGGCGAGCGAGAGGTCCCCGCTCGACCGCATGACGAACGCATCTCCTGCAGGAAAAAGAATGACCGACTGATAGGGAGGCGCAACCCGCTTGGGGAGGAAGAGAAAGGCGCGCAGGCGCTGCCCGCCGTGCGCGGCGTCGATCTCGACCGTGTGCTTCCGCCAGAGCTCGGTGTCCTCGGTCGCTTCGATGACCGCATTCAACGGCGCGGGATCGTACGCGTACTGCCTTCGATAGACCTCGAAGATCTCGTCCCCGACCGGCTTTACCTTCCGGAGGTCGCGCCCGAGCACCTCAGGCTGCTTGGGTGCAAGCAGTTCCTTCGGCAGCGGCTTGTCGAACTTCGCGAGTCGGAAGCCGTAGCCGGGTTCCCGTTCGAACGGGTTCTTGGGGTCGTAGGAAATGAACTCGTAGGGCGACTCGTTCCAGGCGGCTCCGAGAAGGAAACGACCCCCAGGCGTTTCGTTCCAGCACCACTCCTTCACATTGCCCGCCATGTCGAAGGTGCCGAAGGGCCCGATGCCGCCGTAGCTTCCGACCGCCGCTGCACCTTTTCCGTCGAAGTTGCTCACCGCCAGCATGTCACCGAAGCGCCCGAGGTTGGCGGCGCGGTACCAGTGATAGAAGGTCGGCAAGCTCTTGCCGGCGAAGGCTGCGTAGGCTGCCGCCTCGTACCAGCTCACTCCTTCGACGGGAAACTCCGCTTTCCCTTCTTCGAAGGTCCCGGATTTCCAGGTCGAGGGCCCGTGCTGCCCGGTGCGGTCACGGAAGCGATCGACTGCCTCCTCCCATCCCAAGGATCGGCGACCGTCGCTGAAGGTTTGCGGCCAGTAGTCAGGTCGACGGTACCCGCCCTGGTCGACGAACTGCTTGAACTGACGGTTGGTGACCTCGAATTTGTCGATCCAGAAGTCGTCGACCCCGGAGATCTCGCCGAAGTACGCAGGCTCGCGTCCGCCCACCACCCGGACCATCCCCGGAGGCACCTGGTCCGGGGGATCCAGTCTGAAGAGCTGTCGGCCTGGACGCATGGTGACTTCGATCGTCTGGAAGCCTGCCTTGCGGATCCGCAGTCGACTCACGCCTTGTGGAACCGGGACGCGCTCGAGCGGCGTCCGGCCAAAGGCAACCCAGCCCTGCGCCGAACCCCGGTACGGAGCAAGCTCCACGTCGGCGCCCTCCGGAATCGTCGTCACCGAGGCTTGGGCGGACGCGTCGAGCCACAACTGGCGCAGGTATGGATCGTCCGGTTCGATCTCGTGTGCCCGACGCGCCAGCAGAAAGGCTTGGGCCGCTTCCTGGCGATCCAGCAGACGCCGTGTCTCGACGGGGGCAAGGGTCCGCGCCCAGCGAGCACGGGCGGTGACGAGGTGCCAGCGCCAGGCCCCCGCCGCGATGGCGGCCACACCCAGGAGGACGCTGAAGAACACGGCCGGCCGGCGGAGATGGGTCAGCAGGCTCGGCGGGGGTGGGCGGTTCCGTTCCGCGACGACCGAGACCAGGGCGGACTCGACCTCGGTGGCTGAAGCAAATCGCTCAGCGGGGGATTTGGCGAGACACCGACGGACGATCCCCGACAGCAACGGTGAAACGTCGGGATTCGAGCGCGAGAGCTCGGGCGGCTCCTCGGTCAGGACCGCATTCAGGGTCCCGAGCGCACCGTTCCCGGTGAAGGGACGTCGCCCCGCGAGCATCTCGTGGAGCAACGCGCCAAGCGCGAAGAGGTCCGCCCGTGCGTCCGACTTCTCGCCGCGCAACTGCTCGGGTGCCATGTACCCCGCGGTGCCGCCCAGGGGTCTGCGGGGGGTCTCGCGCAGTTCATCGCGCGAGTCGCCGAGGACCTCTTCCGACTCGTCGTGCAGCGTGGCGAGCCCAAAATCGAGGATCTTCACCCCTCCGTCCTGCACGATGAAGACGTTCTCTGGCTTCAGGTCGCGGTGCACGATGCCCCGCCGGTGCGCCGCGCTGAGTCCTCGTGCGACATGAAGCGCGATCTCCAGTGCTTCGTCAGTCGAGAGACGGCCTGAAGCGAGGCGCTGGCGCAACGACTGACCTTCCAGACATTCCGTCACCAGATAGGCGACACCGCGGTGCTCTCCGACGTCGTAGACGGTCAGGACGTTTGGGTGATTGAGCGCGCCGGCGGCCCGCGCCTCGTGCTGGAGCGCGTGAACCCGTTCGACACCTGCCGACGGCCCGGGAAGCAAGACCTTGATCGCCACGTCCCTGCCAAGTCGCTCGTCGCGTCCGCGCCACACCTCGCCCATTCCCCCCACTCCCAGCCGCCGTTCGACGGTGTAGAACCCGATGCGTTCGCCGGGATGGACGCTCCAACCCTCGTGGGAGATCTGCCGCGCGAAGACTTCGAGCGCGGGCGTGGAGAGGAAGTCGCTCGGCGCGGTCGCCGCTCCCAAGAGAGAGGAGACCTCGTCCCTGAGGCCCACGTCGGCTCCGCATGCCTGGGCGAGGAATTCGGCGCGCAGATGGTCCGGTTGCTCCAGCGCTTCCTGGAAGAGCCGATCGAGGAGATCCCACCGGTCAGTCGGCATGCGCGCCGCTCAGCGCGCGGGACAACCACGCCCGCGCGAACGCCCAGTCCGTGTAGACCGTGCGCGCGGACACCTCCAGCGCGACCGCGGTCTCCTCGATGGTGAGCCCGCCGAAGAAGCGAAGCTCGACCACCCGGGCCTTACGCGCGTCTTCGAGGGCCAGCAGGCGGAGCGCCGCGTCGACGGCAAGCAGATCCGGGTGTGCTTCGGTCGCCTGAACGTCGATCCCTTCCAGAGGAACGCGAATCGCGAACGGCCCTCCCCGCCGTTCTGCCTGGCGCCTTCGCGCGATGTCCACCAGTACGCGGCGCATCATCTGCGCCGAAACCCCGAAAAAGTGTCGGCGGTCTTGCCATTGCACCGCATCCCAACCGAGGAGTCGCACCCAGACCTCATGGACCAGCGCCGTCGCCTGGAGGCTGGTCGCGGTGCGGTCGCCATTCAGGATGCGGGCAGCCATCCGGTGCAATTCTTCGTACACGTACGGCACCAGGCGCTCGAAGGCCTCGGCGTCCCCGTCGCTCCAGGACCGCAGCAGCGTCGAGATCTCGCCCGAACCCGTTCCGTGATCCGGCCGGTCCATCCCGCTCCCCAGGCGCCAGAGGTACCAGCTTAAACACCCGACAGCAATGGGGTTGCAGGTTTTGCCGCCCCGCTCCGCCTTGAGGACGTGAACTCGAGACACGCCCTCGATCGGAGGCATCGTTGAAGACCCCATCCTGGCTGCTTGCCTGCGGCATCATCGCCGTTGGCTGTGGAGGAAACGGCCCAGAATCCAAGCCACCGCCCCTCAGTGACAACAATGCATGTACGACGGACACCCGCGATCCAGTGACCCAGGAGGTCACCCACACGCCGATCGCGCTCGACGATGGCGACGAGTGCACCACCGATACCTGCGCGCCTCTCTCTGGGCCGGCCCACACGGCCATCGACAGCGTGTTCTGCCGCGGCAAGGCGAACTTCAACGACCGCGCGCTCGCCGGCCTTGGTGGCAACGGGCGCTCCTGCGCCGACTGCCACGTTCCTTCAGAGCGGTTTCAGCTGACTCCGGCAACGGCCCTGGCGCGGTTCAACGCAATGACCAGCTCGGGAAAGGCTGACCCGCTCTTCCTCCCGATCGACGCCAACGATTTTCGCCTCAACGGCGCGGCGGCGCACGACTTCACCAACCTCACCGAGAACGGCCTCGTTCGCGTGACCATCCCTCTGCCGCCGAACGTGAAGCTGCTGGACTGTGGGGCGATGGTTCCATGTCCCCCGACCGCCAAGCCGACCTCCGAGACCGCCGCTGACGTCTGGCGCGCCACCCCCCCGATCCTCGACGTCGCCATCACCGGCGCCGACACCACCGGTCCGGTGTCGCTGCGCGGGCCCAACAGGAGTGGCGGGTACCAGCTCGACGCCCGGGCCGCCACGCTGCAGGACCAGGCGCTTCTTGCGCTTCGTGCCCACGCGGGAATCAGCATCGACCCACCGACCAGCTTTCTCGACGACCTGGCAGGCTTCGAGAGCACCCAGTTCTCCTCCCCCAGCGTCAAGCTTCTCTCCGACGCCATGGCCGCGGGTGCCGTTCCTCTGCCCGATCCGGATCCGGTCCTGGACGCGCTGGAGGCCGCGGGGAAGATGGTCTTCATCCGGGCTTGCGGGCAATGCCACGGGGACCAGGGGGGGCATCCGAGCGGCAGCACGCCGATCACTCAAGGAACGGCCGGGACACCGACCGCGCTCATCCGCTACCACACCATCGCCTCCACCTGCCCACGGCCGGTCGACACCGTGTCTCCGCCTCGTTTCGTCTTCAAGGCGTGCAGCCCGAGCCAGATGGCCAACGTCCGCACCTACGAGATCACCAACAGCGGTGTGCCGCCGAGTGGCACTCCGTGCGGAGGCGCGGCGCCCCAGCCGCCCTGCGTGACGCGAGTCACGACCTCGGATCCTGGCCGGATGCTCCTCACCGGCTACCCGGTGCCCGGCGGTCCGGGCGACATCGAGCACTTCGACAATCCGAGCCTGCGCGGGCTGAGTCAAACCGCTCCCTACTTCCACAACAACACTGCCGCCACGCTCGAGGAGGTACTCGATCACTACACAGCGTTCTTCCAGCGCGTGGCGATCCAGGCTCCGGCAGCGCCGCTCCTCACCACCCAGCCTGGGGTCGTCCCCCCCGTGCACGACCGCCCGTTCACCGACGCGGAAGTACCCGCGCTGCTCGCGTACCTCCGGAAGATCTGAGCGGCCAGCCGACCCCAGAGTTCCTGACTCGCCCCGGCCTGACGAGGCCCGATTCCCGACTGCTCGACGGACAGTCAGCGGAGGAGTAGACGAGTCCTTCAGATCAGCGAGGAACTCCCGCGACCTCGACCTTGGGAAGCGCCTCGCTTCGGGGGAGGAGGCGCTTGGAAACCGCACGGCTTCGACGATGCGGATTTCTCCTCGGACTCCTTCCGGTGACCGTGGCCCTGGCCCAGGCCCACTCTTCGGTGCTGGTCGGCAACGTCGTGGATGCGAGCAGCAAGACGCCGGTTGGCGACGTGGTGGTGACCGCGACCTCGCCCTCGCTCCAGGGTGAGCAGGTGGTGGTGACCGACGGCACCGGGCTCTACCGGGTGCCTCAGCTGCCGGCCGGCGCCTACCTCCTGCGTTTTGAGAAGGCGTCGTACCGACTTTTCAGTCGCTCGGGCATCGACGTCGCTGCCGATCAAACGCTCCGCCTCAACGTCGAGCTGCTCCCGGAAACGGCCGGCACCGAGACGGTCACGGTCATCGGAACCCCGCCGACCATCGACATCGGCTCCAGCGCCGTCGGGACCACGGTGAACCAGGAGTTCATGGCGAACCTCGCGGTGGCCCGCCCCGGCGGCCTCGGCGGCGCCAACCGCTCTTTCGACGCGCTGGCCACCACCGCACCCCAGGCCACCGCTGACTTCTACGGGGTGAGCATCAACGGGGCCACCTCGCCCGAGAACCTCTATCTCATCGATGGCATCTCCGTGAACAACCCCGGCTTCGGCACGCTCGGGACGCCCTTGACCGCCGAGTTCATGGAGGAGACCAAGATCGTCACCGGCGGGTACATGCCGGAGTACGGCCGGACCAGCGGGGGAGTCATCAGCGCCGTCACCAGGTCGGGTGGAAACGAGTTCCACGGCTCTGTGTTCGGAACCTTCACCCCGGGGTCGCTGAGCGGACGGCCGGGGACCGTGCCCGGGGTGACGCCGATCGTCCAGGGGAAGCGGGAGGTCGGAAACTTCGGGGACATCGGTGCGACCCTGGGCGGGTATCTGATCAAGGACCGGTTGTGGTTCTTCGTCGGCGTCCAGTGGTCAGCCCAGCGTTACCTCTACAGCCGCAGCTTCAATCGGTTCATCAACGGCCAGACGGAGGCCATCCCCAATTCGACCCAGCGGTGGAACGGGGACGAGCGGAGCATCAACTACATCGGAAAGCTCACTTACCTCATCAGCTCCGATCACCGGGTGAGCCTCAGCGTGTTCGGCACGCCCACCACCGGAGGCGGCGCGGGCGGGTTGGCGCTCAGGGACCAGTCCTCCCCGCGCGTCCCCGCCGGACCGAGGGTCGTGACCCTGGGCACCTTCAATTCCATCTACACCCGCTCCAGCTTCGATTCCCTCGACGTCGTCGGGGAGCTGAACAGCGCGTTCCTCGACAAACGGCTGCTCCTGGACGTGCGGCTGGGAGCGCATTTCCAGCGTGACTCGTCCCTACCGGGCGATGGAAGCGGGCTGGACGACATCGACCAGCCGAGCCTCCTCGCTGGCGTACCCTCGGTCCGCTCACCGGCGGGTGTCAACACTCCTGTGTACGAGCTTGACGCCTCCGTGCCGACCTCGGTCCGCGCGGCCTGTTCCCAGCCAGGAGCAACTTGCAACGTGGTCCGCTTCTTCACCGGAGGGCCAGGTGAACTCCAGACGATCAACTTCGCCAGCTACCAGGCCCGGGCGGTGCTGACTTTCTTCATGACCGCCGCCGGACATCACGTCCTCAAGGTGGGCTTCGACGGGCAGGTCAACCAGTATGATCACGACCAATCATTCACCGGCGGGGCGGCGTATGACGACGGGCGGGATCTCGAAGCCCCGGCCGGAACGGTCTACGAAGTTGGCCGGTTCGGCTCCCTCTCCGGCGCCGACGCCATCGTCGACAGGCCACGAGTCCATACTCTTACGCAATCGACCATCCTCGGCGGCTTCCTCCAGGACAGCTGGAATGTCCTGGACAGGGTGACGCTCAATCTGGGCCTTCGTTACGACGCGCTCACCATGCAGGGTCAGGACGGAAAGACCGGCATCTCGCTGTTGGATCAGCTCAGCCCGCGTCTCGGCCTGGTGTGGGACCCGACGCAGCAAGGTCGGTCGAAGCTGTTCGTCAACTACGCGCGCTACTACGAGTACGTCCCTCTCGACATCGCCGACCGGTCCTTGAGCAGTTCCCAGTCGTTCATCCAAGGTGTCCACCAGTGCAACCCGCTCCAAGTCGGGCGCACCGGCTGCGACCTCAACACCCGAACCGACGGCCAGACCCTGATCAACGGCGTGACCCAAGCCCCCAACCGGAAGTGGGCGCTCGGTGGGGCGTACCCCTCCTATGTGGATCCAGATCTGAAATCACCAGCCAGCGACGAGATCGTCGCCGGCGCGGAGTACGAGGTCCTGCCCAGCGCACGCGCTGGGGTGACCTACACCTATCGAAACCTGGTTCGCACCGTCGAGGACATGTCCAACAACGACGGCCAGTCTTTCTTCATCGGAAACCCGGGCGAGGGGATCGCCGATGCCTTCCCGAGAGCGACGCGTCAGTACCACGCCGTGACGGTGTTCTTCACCAAGAGCTTCAGCGATCTCTGGTTGGGCCAGGCCAGCTACACCTGGGCGCAGCTCCGCGGAAATTACGAGGGTCTCTTCCAGAGCCAGGGTTTCCTCGCTCCCCAGCTCGATCCCAACATCAATGCCACCTTCGACCTGCGGACGCTGCTCTTGAACCAGACCGGGGCGCTGCCATCCGACATCACCCACACCATCAAGGTGTATGTGGCCAAGGAATTCGTGGTCACTCCGGCGTTCAGCATCACTCTCGGAGGCGCGT